>Ga0102593_1000261_pt1 | contig 115060 bp, 101 predicted proteins | sample AraplaCol_mMS_r2_2_FD_76862 | JGI IMG/M metagenome (GOLD analysis project Ga0102593, IMG submission 76862) | Arabidopsis root microbial communities from North Carolina, USA - plate scrape MF_Col_mMS_r2 (SPADES assembly) (version 2) | ecosystem: Host-associated > Plants > Roots > Endosphere...
TGCTGCCGGTGCTGCGCCCGCTCATTCCGCCCAACAACACCATCAACGTGAACCCGGGCAACAACTCGCTCGTGATCACCGACTACGCGGACAACATGCGCCGGCTGGCGCGCATCATCGCGGCGCTGGACGTGCCCAATGCGTCGGACATCGAGGTGATCCCGCTCAAGCACTCGGTCGCCACCGACATGCTGCCGCTGATCACCCGGCTGGTGGACGGCAGCGGCTCGGGCACGGCGCCGGGCGCCCCCGCGCCGGGCGCGGCCGACGCCTCGTTCCGCACCACCCTGCTGGCCGATCCGCGCAGCAACGCGCTCATCCTGCGCGCGGCCAACCCGGCGCGCGCCTCCCTGGTGCGCACGCTGGTCGAGAAGCTCGACCGCGCGCCGGCCGAAAGCAGCAACGGCGCGGCGGGCAACATCTACGTGGTCTACCTGAAGAACGCCGACGCGGTGCGCCTGGCGGCCACGCTGCGCGCGGCCATGGCCGCAAACCAGCTGCCCGGCACCCCGGGCATGCCGGGGGCCGCGGGCGGCGCGGGCGGCGGCGGCCAGGCGCAGCAGCCACAGTCCGGCCTGCAGCAGTCCATGCAGCAGGCCAGCTTCGGCGGGCAAAGCGGCTCGGCGGCCGCCAACGCGCCGCTGAACAACGCCAACCAGCCCTCGACCGGCGGCCAGATCCAGGCCGACCCCTCGACCAATTCGCTGATCATCACGGCGCCCGAGCCGCAGTACCGCCAGATGCGCGCGGTGATCGACCGGCTCGACGGCCGGCGCGCGCAGGTCATGATCGAGGCGCTCATCGTCGAGGTCAGCGCCAAGAAGGCGGCCAACTTCGGGGTCCAGTGGCAGAGCGCGCTGGGCAACAACGCGGTCATCGGCACCAACTCGAGCCTGGCCAGCGCCAACATCCTGGCGCTGACGCAGGCCCTGGCCACGCGCGACGTGGCCAACGTGCGGCCCTCGACGGGCCTGAACCTCGGCATCGCCGGCAAGATCGGCGGGCAGTACATCCTGGGCGCCATCGCCAACTTCTTCAACAGCGACGGCGATGCCAACGTGCTCTCCACGCCCAACCTGCTGACGCTGGACAACGAAGAAGCCAAGATCGTCATCGGCCAGAACGTGCCCTTCGTCACCGGCCAGTACGCGAGCACCTCGGGTTCGGTGGGCATCAACCCGTTCACCACGGTGGAGCGCAAGGACGTGGGCCTGACCTTGCGCGTGCGCCCGACCATCAACGAGAACGGCACCGTGAAGATGACCATCTTCCAGGAGACCTCGACGGTCGACCAGAACACGGTCAACAACCCCAACGGGCCGACCACCAACAAGCGCTCGATCGAATCCAGCGTGCTGGTGGAAGACGGCGGCCTGGTGATGCTCGGCGGCCTGCTGTCGGACGACTACAACAACACCATCGAGAAGGTGCCCGTGGCCGGCGACATCCCGGTGCTGGGCAACCTGTTCAAGAACGAAGTGCGCTCGCGCACCAAGAGCAACCTGATGATGTTCCTGCGGCCGGCGGTCATGCGCGACGGCGCCTCGACCGAGGCCTTTGCCTACGACCGCTACGACGAGATCCGCGGCATGCAGCAGCGCGCGCAGCCGAACACCGACAACATCATGCTGCGCGGGGTCGACTCCGCGCCCGTGCTGCCCGAGGCACCGCTGCCGCGCTCGGCCGACCGCACGAGCAGCAGCAACGGCAGCGAGCGGATCCAGGGCACGCAGCTCATTCCGCCGCCGCGCCCGCCCGCCGACACGCGCACCCTGCGCCCGAGCCCGCTGCGCGGCGCGCTGCCGCCCACGGCCGACCCGACCACCTCGCGCGAACTGCCCTGAGGCCGAGGCCCCGCCGCTCCCACGAACACGCACCGCCCCAATCCGCCCATGCGCCACCCCCTGCCCTACGCGTTCGCACGCAGCCAGCAACTGCTGCTCGAGGAAGCCGACGACGGCCGCTGCACGCTCTGGATGTCGAGCCATCCTTCGCGCAGCGCGCTCAGCGAGGTCACGCGCAAGTACGGGGTGCAGGCCTTCGAGGTGCTCGCCGACGGCCCGCTCGCGCAGCGCATCAGCGCGGCCTATGCGCAGGGCGAGTCGAGCGCCGCCGCGGTGGTGAGTGAGGTGCAGAGCGACGCCGACCTCTCGCGCATGATGCAAGAGCTCCCGGCCGTCGAAGACCTGCTCGAAAGCGCAGGCGACGCGCCCATCATCCGCATGCTGAATGCGCTGCTCACGCAGGCCGCGCGCGACGGCGCGAGCGACATCCACATCGAGCCCTACGAGCGCACGTCGTCCGTGCGGTTTCGCATCGACGGCACGCTGCGCGAAGTGGTGCAGCCCAACCGGGCGCTGCACGCTGCGCTGATCTCGCGGCTGAAAATCATGGCCGACCTCGACATCTCCGAGAAGCGGCTGCCGCAGGACGGACGCATCTCGCTGCGCATCGGCACGCGCGCGGTGGACGTGCGCGTCTCCACGCTGCCCAGCGCCCACGGCGAGCGCGCCGTGCTCCGCCTTCTGGACAAGACCGAATCGAAGCTCACGCTCGAATCCGTCGGCATGCAGGGCGACACGCTCGAGCGCTTCGAGCGCCTCATTGCACAGCCGCACGGAATCATCCTGGTGACCGGTCCTACTGGCTCGGGCAAGACCACCACGCTGTACGCCGCGCTGGCCAGGCTGGACGCCAGCCGCAGCAACATCATGACGGTGGAAGACCCGATCGAATACGAGCTGCCGGGCGTGGGCCAAACCCAGATCAACGCCAAGATCGAACTCACCTTCGCGAAGGCCTTGCGCGCGATCCTGCGGCAGGACCCGGACGTGATCATGATTGGCGAGATCCGCGACTTCGAAACCGCGCAGATCGCCATCCAGGCTTCGCTCACCGGCCACCTTGTGCTGGCAACGCTGCACACCAACGATTCGGTCAGTGCCGTCACGCGCCTGACCGACATGGGCGTGGAGCCCTTCCTGCTGAGCTCGTCATTGCTGGGCGTGCTTGCGCAGCGCCTGGTGCGCAAGGTCTGCACCAGCTGCGGCGGCCCCGGCTGCGAAGCCTGCGGCCAGACCGGTTACCAGGGCCGCACCGGCATCTTCGAACTACTGGTGGCCAGTGACGAAGTGCAGGCGCTCATCCACGGCAAAGCCGCCGAGAGCAAGCTCTTCGAAGCCGGCGCGCGCGGAGGCCTGCGCTCGATGCGAGAAGACGGCGAACGGCTGGTGCAGGCCGGCATCACCTCGCGCGCCGAGCTGCTGCGAGTTACGCGCGAATAATCCTTTCGCCCTGCCATGCCCGCCTATTCCTTCGAAGCCATCGATGCCAGCGGCCAGTCGCGCGAAGGCGTGCTGGAGGCCGACACCGCGCGCAGCGCACGCGGCCTGCTGCGCGCGCAGGCGCTCATCCCGCTGTCGGTCACACCGGTCGGCAGCAGCCACGTCAACGCAGCCGGCGGCGGTGGCCTGCGACGGTGGCTCGGCGGCGGCGCCAGGATCTTCAGCTCGACCGGACTTGCGGTGTGGACGCGCCAGCTCGCCGGACTCGTGTCCTCCGGCCTGCCGCTGGAACGCGCACTGACCGCGCTCACCGACGAGGCCGAAACCGAGCCGCAGCGCAACCTCGTCGCATCGCTGCGCGCTGAAGTCAACGCAGGCTCGCCCTTTGCACGCGCGCTCGCGGCCCATCCGCGCGAGTTCTCGCCCATCTACACGGCCGTGATCGGCGCGGGCGAACAGAGCGGCAATCTCGGCCTCGTGCTCGACCGGCTTGCCGACGATCTCGAGGAACGGCAGGCGCTGCAGCAAAAGCTCGTCGGCGCAGCGCTCTATCCGGCCATCGTTACGCTGGTGGCGATCGTGATCGTGATCTTCCTCGTGAGCTATGTGGTGCCGCAGGTGGCACAAGTGTTCGCGGGCACCAAGCGCTCGCTGCCATTTCTCACCACGGTGATGCTGTCGTTGAGCGCCGCGGTGCGCAGCTACGGCTGGTGGATGCTGGGCGGCGTGGTGATCATCGCCATTGCCGCGCGGCTCGCACTGGCGCAAGCAGCTTTTCGGCTGAAGTTCGACGCCGCATGGCTCAAGCTGCCGCTGGTCGGCAAGCTCGCGCGCGGCTACAACGCGGCGCGCTTCGCCAGCACGCTGGCCATGCTCGCGACCGCCGGCGTGCCCATCTTGCGCGCGCTGCAGGCGGCCTCCGAAACGCTGGGCAACCGCGCCATGCGCGCGGATGCGCTCGATGCGCTGGTGCTGGTGCGCGAAGGCGCGCCGCTGGCCTCGGCGCTGGCGCAGAAAAAGCGCTTCCCGGGGCTGGTGTCGATGTTCGCCCGCCTCGGCGAGCAGACCGGCACGCTCCCGCTGATGCTGCAGCGCGCGGCCAACCAGCTGGGCGCCGAAGTGCAGCGCCGCGCGATGCACCTGGCGACCATTCTCGAACCCTTGCTGATCGTGGCCATGGGCGGCGTGGTGATGCTTATCGTGCTGGCTGTGATGCTGCCCATCATCCAGCTGAACCAGTTCGTCAAGTAAAGCGATATCCGCCATGCCCGTCACGCTCGAAGACAAACTCGTGGTCGCGATCTCGTCGCGCGCGCTGTTCAACCTCGAAGAAGAAAACAGGATCTTCGAGGCCGGCGACAACGAGGGCTACATGAAGCTGCAGCTCGACCGCATCGACGTGCCGGCCGCGCCGGGCATCGCGTATTCGCTGATCCGCAAGCTGCTGCGCTTCAACGACGACGGCGTGCAGCGCGTCGAGGTGGTGATCCTCTCGCGCAACGACCCCGTCTCGGGCATGCGCATTTTCCGCTCCAGCGCGGCGGCCGACATCAAGCTGCAGCGCGGCGTGTTCACGCAGGGCCGTCCGCCTTTTGGCTATCTGCGGCCGTTGCGCGCGCACCTGTTCCTGTCGGTCAACGACACAGATGTGCGCGAAGCGCTCAATGCCGGCTTTCCGGCCGCGCGGGTGCTGGTGGAATCGGTGAAGGCCAGCGATGCCTGGCCAAATGAAGTGCGCATTGCCTTCGACGGCGATGCGGTGCTGTTCTCCGACGAAGCCGAGCGCGTGTTCCAGGCGGAAGGGCTCGACGCCTTCCAGGCCCACGAACTCAGCAAGGCCAACCTGCCCTTGCCCGAAGGCCCCTTCAAGCCTTTGCTGACCGCGCTGCATCGGCTGCAGATGGCCGGCAATGCGCAGATGCGCATCCGCACTGCGCTGGTCACGGCACGTAGCGCACCCGCGCATGAGCGGGCCATCCGCACGCTCATGAAGTGGAACATCCGCGTGGACGAAGCGATGTTCCTCGGCGGGCTCCCCAAGGGCGAATTCCTGCGCGAGTTCGAGCCCGACTTCTTCTTCGACGATCAGACCGGCCACGTCGACGCCGCGGCACGCCACGTGCCTGCCGGCCACGTCTCCAGCGGCATCAGCAACGAGCACTGAGCCTCGTCCGGGGAACGGCACCTTCGCGGTGCTTCGCCCGTGGCGCCTCGTGGCGCCTTTGCCTTGTCATCGCTCGTTCATGGCGATGTAACGGGTTCTCCCTAGTCTTGTGACCGTCCGGTGCGCGGTGCCTTTGGTGGCGCCATTTTTTTGCCGCATCGAGTGCCGACACGCGACAACTCCAAGGAACCCACCATGCGACTTTCTTCTCTGCCCGTGCGGCTCGTGCCCGCACTGGTCCTGGCCTTAGCCCTCTCCGCTTGCGGTGGCGGCGACGGCGGCGGCGGCGGCTTTTCCGGTTTCCTGCCCGGCGTAGCGGTTCCGCCGCCGGCCGCGCCCACCGCGCCGCCGCCGGACACCAGCGTCAAGCCCGAGATGCGTTGCGCGCCCTGAACACTACGAAACACCAGAACAACACCATGAACTCACGCCGCAAATTCCTCACGAGCACGGCCACCACCGGTGCCGCCGCGCTCGCCATCGCCGCTTTTCCGCCGAGCATTCGCCGCGCACTCGCCATTCCCGCCAACAACAAGACCGGCACCATCCAGGACGTCGAGCACATCGTCATCCTGATGCAGGAGAACCGTTCGTTCGACCACTACTTCGGCACGCTCATGGGCGTGCGCGGCTTCGGCGACCGCTTCACCATTCCGCTGCCCAATGGGCGCAGCGTGTGGCAGCAACTGGACGACACCGGCAAGGAAGTGCTGCCCTATCACCTGGACGGCTCGAAGGGCAATGCACAGCGCGTGTCCGGCACGCCGCACAGCTGGAACGACGGCCAGGCTGCATGGGCCGGCGGGCGTATGTACGAGTGGGTGCGATACAAGAAAACCAAGACCGCGCCTTTCACCCAATCGATGGGCTACCTCAACGACGCGGAACTGCCGTTCCAGTTCGCGCTGGCCAATGCCTTCACGATCTGCGACGCGTACCACTGCAGCATGCATACCGGCACCAATTCGAACCGCATGTTTCTCTGGACCGGCACCAACGGCCCCACCGGCGCGAACGTGGCCACGGTCAACAACGAGTGGGACGGGATCGACAGCTCCGCCAACGGCTACACCTGGAAGACCTACCCCGAGCGGCTGCAGGAAGCCAAGGTCAGCTGGATCGTCTACCAGAACATGCCCGACAACTTCACGGACAACTCGCTGGCCGGCTTCAAGCAGTACCGCCTCGCCAACGAAGCCTCCGGCAAGCCCGTGAGCAACGACGTGGCTTCGCCCGCCTACGACCCCGCCAGCGACGACGCCGGCAATCCGCTCTACAAGGGCATTGCCAACACCATGCCCGACGGTGGCTTTCTCGAGCAGTTCCGCCAAGACATCAAAAACGGCAAGCTGCCCCAGGTGTCGTGGATCGTCGCGCCGGCCACCTATTCCGAGCACCCCGGCCCTTCAAGCCCGGTGCAGGGCGGCTGGTACGTCCAGGAAACGCTCGATGCGCTCACGGCGGTGCCCGAGGTGTGGAGCAAGACCGTGCTCATCATCAACTTCGACGAGAACGACGGCTACTTCGACCACGTTCCTTCGCCGGCCGCACCCTCGATCAACGCCGACGGAACGCCCGCGGGCAAGACCACGCTGCCGCCCGAAGCGCTCGCACCCGAGTATTTCAACCATCCGAATCCGCCCGGCACGACCGACCAGCCGCCGCCCGACGGCCGCGTGTACGGCCCCGGCGTGCGCGTGCCGATGTATGTGGTGTCGCCCTGGAGCCGCGGCGGCTGGGTCAACTCGCAGGCCTTCGACCACACCTCGGTGCTGCGCTTCATCGAAGCGCGCTTCGGCGTCAAGGAAACGAACATCAGCAGCTTCCGCCGTGCGGTGTGCGGCGATCTCACCAGCGCCTTCAACTTCGTGTCGCCCAACAACGAAGCGCTGCCCACGCTCGCCGGCCGAAAGACCAAGGCGCAGGCTGACCAGCTGCGCACGGATCAGGAGGCACTTTCGCAGGTGCCGTTTCCGGCGCTCCCGCAACTGCCGCTTCAGCCCAAAGGCACGCGCCCTTCGCGCGCGCTCCCCTACGAGCTGCACACGAGCGCCCGCGTCGATGCCATCGGCGGAAAAGTCCAGCTGCTCTTCGCCAACACCGGCAAGGCCGCCGCGGTCTTCCATGTGTACGACAAGCTCAACCTCGACCGCCTGCCGCGACGCTACATGGTCGAGCCCGGCAAGACGCTGGACGACGCCTGGAACCCGATGCGCGACGACAGCGGCTTCTACGACCTGTGGGTGCTGGGGCCGAACGGCTTCCACCGCCACTTCAAGGGCGACCTGAACGCCCTTCGCGCAGGCGACGCGGCCGCGCCCGAAGTGCGCGTGTGCTACGACATTGCCAACGGCAACGTGTACCTGGAAATGCTGAACGGCGGCAAGAGCGCCTGCAAATTCACCGTGCGCGCCAAGGCCTACCGCACCGACGGTCCGTGGACCGCCACGGTGGAAGGCGGCGCCAAGGCCGAGCTGCACTGGGACCTGGCAGCCAGCGGTGCCTGGTACGACTTTGCCGTGACCTGCGATGCCGACACGAGCTTCGTGCGCCGCTTCGCAGGCCGTGTAGAAACCGGCAAGCACTCGGTGAGCGATCCGGCGATGGGCTTGGCCGATCTCTGAAGGCGCTACGCCGCGGCGGTGCGCAACTGAAGGTTCCGGATCCTGAACAGCAGCATCGCCGCGATGCTCACGTTCAGGAGGTTCCATCCGATGCCGTTCAGGAACGCCGCGTGGTAGCTGCCGGTCAGGTCGAACACCTTGCCCGACATCCAGCCTCCCAGCGCCATGCCGAAGAGCGTGAACATCAGCACCGTGCCCACGCGCGCGCCCGCCTCGGCGGGTGGAAAGTGTTCGCGCACGATGATTGCGTAAGAGGGCACGATGCCGCCCTGGAACAGGCCAAACAGCGCCGAGATCACGTAGAGCGGCACCAGTCCATCGAACGGCAGGAACAGCAGCAGCGCCACGCACTGCAGCACGCCGCCCAGCAGCAGCGTGCGCAGCCCGCCGATGCGGTCGCAGATGGCGCCGGACACCAGCCGGCTCACCACGCCGAAAGCCAGCATCAGCGACAGCATCTGCGCGCCGCGTGCGGCGCCATAGCCCAGGTCGCTGCAGTAGGCCACGATGTGCACCTGCGGCATCGACATGGCCACGCAGCAGGCGACGCCGGCCACGCACAGCAGGCCTTGCGCCGTGCCCATGCTGAAGCCGAACGGACGCGTCATGTCGCGCTTGCGCACCGCGCCCATCGCAAGTGCCGACCCGGCGGGCTCGGCAGCGATGCCCGGCGGCCGGGCCCGCATGAAGAGCGCAAGCGCCGCCATCGCCAGGCCGCAGAACACACCCATGCCGATGTAGGTCTGCCGCCAGCCCACCGTTTCGATGAAATGCTGCGCGATCGGGGGCCAGACTGCGCCCGCCACATAGTTGCCGCTTGCGCACACCGCCACCGCGATGCCGCGCCGCTTCACGAACCACAGCGAGGTGTCGGCCACCAGCGGCGCGAAAGCCGCGGCACTTCCCAGCAGCCCGACCAGCACCGCCTGCGCCGCAATGAAGGCCACGATGCTGTCGGCCATGCCGCAGGCGACATAGCCCACTCCCAGGCTGACGGCGCCGCCCAGCAGGGGCCACATCACGCCGAAGCGATCGGCCAGCCGCCCCATCAGCACGCCGCCCACGCCAAAGCCCAGCATCAGCAGCGTGTACGGCAGCGAAGCATCGGCGCGGGCGACGCCGAACTCGGCCTGCACGGCGGGCAGCATCACGGAAACGACATACATTCCGCTGCTGCCCACCGTCATGACGAGCAGGGTCACGCCCAGCCGCAGCATGGCGTAGCGCGAATCGGGCTGGTGGTCGGGGCGAGGCAATGCCTTCATTTTTCAATGGCGCGCAAGGACTTGCGGGGAGTCTCTCTTCCGTAGGATAACCCCCTCACCCGGGGCGCGTCGCCCCGCCGCGCCGCTCAGGGCGCGGGAGCTGCCATGGCACGCAAGGCGCCTTCAAGCCAGCTGCAGTGCGTGAACCGCCGAAGACTTCGGCATCGGGCCGCCGGGCTTCGGCTTTTCGTTGCAGCCGGCGGCCAGGAGGCCGAGGCAGAGCAAAAAGACAAGGGTTGTGCTTCTCATGGGGCGCAGGCTACGCCTGGACGGACAGAGGTCAAGTCGGACGCGGCGCCGTTCTTGCCGGAGCCGCGATGCTGCGGCGCAGCGACCGCTTCAGCGCTGCTTAAGGTTGATTGCCGCCGGCGGGCTACGATGCACGCGATGCGCCAACCGGCGCGCTCCGCTTCACATCACCGCCATGGCCACTGACTCCCGCATAGCCCAGACCTTCTCGACCCTGCGGCGCATCTTTGCGCTCGCGGCTCCCTACTTCCGCTCCGAAGAAAAATGGCGTGCGAGGGCCATGCTGGTGGGCATCGTCGCGCTGAATCTCGCCTACGTCTATGCACTGGTGCTGTTCAACCAGTGGTACGGACGCTTCTACGATGCCCTGCAGAACAAGGATGCGGGCATCTTCTGGCGCGAGGTCGGCGTGTTCGGCTGGCTGGCATTCGCCAACATTGCGATCCAGGTGCTCAAGTTCTACGTGACCCAGTTGCTGCAGTTGCGCTGGCGTTCCTGGATCACGCGCAGCTACCTGACGCGCTGGATGGCCGACCGCACCTTCTATCACCTGGAACTGGCGCGCTACGCACAGGACGAGGGCCACACGCCCGACAACCCCGACCAGCGCATTCAGGAGGACATGCAGATGTTCACAGATGCGACGATGACCCTCTCGATGGGCCTCTTGAACGCGGTCGTCACGCTGGTGAGCTTCGTGGGCATTCTCTGGGGCCTGTCGGGCATCGTCGACATCACGATTGGCGGAACCACCTACCAGGTCGCGGGGGCGATGGTCTGGCTGGCGGTGGTCTATTGCGTGGTCGGCACCGTGATCACGCACTACATCGGCCGGCCGCTGATCGGGCTCAACTTTCGCCAGCAGCGCTTCGAGGCCGATTTCCGCCATCACCTGGTGCGGGTGCGCGAGTACAGCGAAGCCATTGCGCTGGACCACGGAGAAAAGGTCGAGCGCGGCCAGCTGGACCTTCGCTTCGGCGCGGTGCTGCGCAACTACCTGCAGCTCATCAAGCAGCAGAAGAACCTGGTGACCTTTACCGCCTTCTTCGGGCAGGCCGCAGTCATCTTTCCCTTCATCGTGGCAGCGCCGCGGTTCTTCAGCGGCGCAATCCAGCTCGGCCAGCTGATGCAGATTTCCTCCGCGTTCGGCAAAGTGCAGGATTCGCTCAGCTGGTTCGTCGACAACTACGACCGCGTGGCCGTCTGGCGCGCCACCACCGACCGACTCACCAGCTTCGACGACGCGATGCGCGCCCATGCGGCCCGCAGCCAGGAGCTCGACCGCGACAGTGCCGCGCCAGCGCTGCAGACCGGCGACCTTGCCGTGGCACTGCCCAACGGCACCCCGCTGCTCGCGGGCGCGGCGCTGGCCGTGAAGCCGGGCGACAGCGTGCTGCTGCAAGGCCCTTCGGGGAGCGGCAAGTCGACCCTGTTCCGTACCTTCGCCGGCATCTGGCCGTTTGCGCGCGGCCATGTGAAGGTGCCTGAGGGCGCAGTGTTCATGCCGCAGCGCCCCTACGTGCCGGACGGCACCCTGCGCAATGCGCTGGCCTACCCCAATCCGGCCGAGAACTACAGCGACGCCGAGCTGCGCCAGGCGTTGGTCGATGCACTGCTGCCCGACCTGGTGAACCGGCTCGACGACAGCGACGTGTGGAGCCAGAAGCTCTCGGGCGGCGAACAGCAGCGCCTGTCGATCGCGCGCGTGCTGCTGAAGAAGCCGTCATGGCTCTTCGCCGACGAGATCACCAGCGCGCTCGACGCCGAGGCCGAGGGCGTGCTCTACAAGCGGCTTTCCGATCGGGTGAAGGCCGCCGGCGGCGCCATGGTGTCGATTGCGCACCGCGCGGCGGTGGGCGACTTCCACAACCAGCGCTGGACATTGGTGCCCCAGCCCGAGGGCGCACCGGCCGGCGGCGCACGCTACCGGCTCGACACGACGGCCGCCCCGGCCGCCTAGGCGCGAGCGGCGTAGCGCTCCCAACCCTTCTTGCGCAGGTCGCAGGCGGGGCATTCACCGCAGCCGTAACCCCAGGCCTGGCGATGCGCGCGGTCGCCCAGGTAGCAGGTGTGGGTTTCCTCGACGATGAGGTCCACCAGCGCCTCGCCGCCCAGGCGGTGCGCCATCTGCCAGGTCTCGGCCTTGTCGATCCACATGAGCGGCGTCTCGATGACGAGGCGCCGTTCCAGTCCGAGCGACAGCGCAAGCTGCATTGCCTTCATGGTGTCGTCGCGGCAGTCGGGATAGCCAGAGAAGTCGGTCTCGCAGACGCCGGTGACGATGACCTGCAGGCCGCGCCGGTAGGCGAGCGCGCCAGCGAGCGTAAGGAACAGCAGGTTGCGTCCGGGCACGAAGGTGTTCGGCAAGCCGTCGGCCTGCATTTCGAAAGCCACCTCTTCCGTCAGCGAGGAGCCGCCGAGTTGCGCCAACGCCGCCAGCGTGAGCACGTGGTCTTCGCCGAGGCGCGGCGCCCAATCGGGAAAGCGCTCGCGCATCTTCGAGAGGATGGTGCCGCGCACGTCGAGTTCGACGCGATGCCGCTGGCCGTAGTCGAATCCCAGCGTCTCGACGCGCTGGTATTTGGAGAGCGCATCCGCGAGGCAGGTGGTCGAATCCTGGCCACCGGAAAACAGGACCAGGGCGGTGGTGTGCAAGGGCATTTCGCTTCAACGGAGGCCGTTGCCGGTTCAAAGCAGCGATTTTCGCAGCCCTTGGGGTGCAGCGTCGCGCCGGGGCAACAACTGGGCGGCGGCGACACCTCCGGAGCACCACAAAAGTATTCCGTCGGGCACAATCCGGCCGCTCGGAGGAGACCGCAAATGCGCGAACAAGGGTCGATCCACGGCCTTGACGATTATCTGAAGACACGGAATTTCGCAGCGATGGACGGCCTGCGCGCCGTGGCCGTCTTTCTCGTCTTCGGGTTTCACTTTGGCGGGCCCAAGTGGGATAAGTTCTCCGGCTGGCTGGGCGTGCATGCTTTTTTCGTGCTCTCCGGCTTCCTGATCACCACCTTGCTGCTGCGCGAGCGCGACGCCACGGGCACCGTGTCGCTGAAGGCCTTCTACATCCGGCGTGCGACCCGGATCCTGCCGCTCTACTTCCTGGTTTATCTGCTGGTGCTGGGGCTGAGCTACATCGCGCAGGGTGCGGCGTGGGAACAGATGAAGGCAGCCACGCCCTACTACCTGACGCTGCTGAACGAGTACGCCGATTTCGCGCCGCTCCAGATGACCTGGACCCTCGGCATCGAATGGAAGTACTACCTTGTGTGGCCGGCCCTGTTCGCGCTGTTCGGATCCACCTGCACCTCACGCTTCGGAACCGCGGCATGTGGACTCGCGCTGCTGGCCGCAACCTGGATGACGGGCACACACCCCTCATGGTTCTCGCCCTGGCACTACCTCGGAATGCTGGTCGGCTCGATGGTGGCCATTGCGATGCACTCGCGCCGCACCTTTGCCTGGATGCGCGTTCTCATGACGCAGGCAGCCGCGGTGGCGGTTGCGCTGGCGCTCGTTGCCGTGCATCGCAAATCGTTGGCCATCTCCGCGTGGATCGGGCAGCCGCAGCTGATCGCAATCTACGTGGTGCTGGTGGGCATGCTACTGCCCGCGCTGGTGGCGAACACCTGGGTGCGCAGCGTCCTCGCTTCGCGCTTTTTCGTGTTCGCCGGGCGTCGGTCGTATGCGATGTACCTGGCGCAGTACCTGGCTGCCCAGGCCGTGATCGGCATGTTGCCCGGCACAGTCGCGGGCCCGTTGCTGCTGTTCGCGTCCTTCGGCTTGGCACTGGCCGCATCCGATCTTCTGTACCGCTGGTTCGAGAAACCCATCACCGGGTGGGGCCAGCAGCGCGCAAGGGCTGCGGCGGAACCGGCGCGCGAACTGCCGGCCGCGGCGGGTAGTGCCGCGTCGGCCTGAACCTCCCGGCTTGTTGCTAGAGAAAGCGCTCGAGCAGCTTGCGCGAGGCGCGGTCGAGCACCTTCACGTCGGGAATGCGGAACTGCACGCCGTGCGCGCTGGCGATCAGCAGCGCGCCGTCCTCGAGCCGGCGGATGTCTTCCTCGGCCTTGAGTACGAAGCTGGTGGCGCCGCGGTCGGTGGTCACCGTCCAGGTGCTGGGCACGCCGAAGCTCGACACGCCGTGCAGCTTCAGCAGCGTGGGCGCGAAATCGCGCACCGCCAGTTCCTGTTCGAGCAACGCGCGGGCCTGCGCCGGCAACGCATCGAGGCGGTCGATCCAGACCAGCTCGCGGCCCTCGCTGCCGACCAGCGACACGCCTTCATCCGGGGCGCTGAGAGGAAAGGCGCGCACCGGCGTCACGCCCGCGTGGCGCTCGCCCAGTGCATCGGTCAGCACCAAGCGGCCGGAGGTATCGCGCTCTAGGCCGAAGACCGGGATGGTGGTGTTGTCAATGTTGCTCATCACGCGTCTCCCGCCGGGTGGGCCGCATGGCTGACCAGCGGCAACTGGGCGCCGGCGCGCTCGTCGATGGCGCCCTCGCTCGCTTCTTCGTCCGCCTGGCGCAGCTGCGCCTGGTAGAGCCTCCAGTAGGCGCCCTGCTTGGCCATCAGCGCGTCGTGCGGGCCCACCTCGACCACCTCGCCGCGGTCCATCACCACCAGCCGGTCGGCCTTGCGCAGCGTCGACAGGCGGTGCGCAATGGCAATGGTGGTGCGGCCCTGCACAAGGTTGTCGAGCGCCTTCTGGATCTCTTTCTCCGTCTCTGTGTCCACGGCCGAAGTCGCTTCGTCGAGGATCAGGATGCGCGGGTCGATCAAGAGCGCGCGCGCAATGCTGATGCGCTGGCGCTCGCCGCCCGAAAGACCCTGGCCGCGCTCGCCCACGAGCGAGTCGTAGCCATGCGGCAAACGCAGGATGAAGTCATGCGCGTGCGCGGCGCGCGCGGCCGCCACCACCTCCTGGCGCGTGGCGTCCGGCTTGCCGTAGGCGATGTTCTGCGCAATGGTGCCGAAGAATAGAAACGGCTCCTGCAGCACCAGGCCCACATGGCGCCGGTAGTCGGCCACCGCAAAGCGGCGGATGTCGGTGCCGTCAACCTTGATGGCGCCGTCGGTTACGTCGTAGAAGCGGCAGATCAGGTTGACCAGCGTGCTCTTGCCCGAGCCGCTGTGGCCCACCAGGCCGATCATCTCGCCGGGCTCGATGGTCAGGTCCAGGTCGCGGATCACCGCGCGCGAACCGTAGCGAAAGCCCAGTCCGCTCATGTCGATGCGGCCCTGCACGCGCTCGATCTTCACCGGGTTGGCCGGCTCGGGCACGTTGCTCACGTGGTCGAGGATGTCGAAGATGCGCTTGGCGCCGGCTGCCGCCTTCTGCGTGACCGACACGATGCGGCTCATGGAATCGAGCCGCGTATAGAAGCGGCCGATGTAGGCAATGAACGCGGTGAGCACACCCACCGTGATGCTGCCGCGCGCCACCTGCCAGATGCCGAAGCCCCAGACCACGAGCAGTCCGATCTCGGTCAGCAGCGACACGGTGGGCGTGAACAGCGACCAGGTCCGGTTGAGCTTGTCGTTCACCTGCAGGTTGTAGGCGTTGGCGACGCGAAAGCGCTCGGCCTCGCGGCGTTCCTGGGCAAAGGCCTTGACCACGCGGATACCGGGAATGGTGTCGGCCAGCACGTTGGTCACCTCGGACCACACGCGGTCGATCTTTTCGAAGCCGGTGCGCAGTCGGTCGCGCACCACGTGGATCATCCAGGCGATGAAGGGCAGCGGCACCAGCGTGACCACCGCCAGCAGCGGGTTGATCGAGACCAGGATGACGGCCGTCATCACGATCATCAGCACGTCGTTCGCAAAATCGAGCGCATGCAGCGACAGGAAAACGTTGATGCGGTCGGTTTCCGAGCCGATGCGCGACATCAGGTCGCCTGTGCGCTTGCCGCCGAAATAGTCGAGCGGCAAGGTCAGCAGGTGCTCGTAGGTGGTGGTGCGCAGGTCGGCGCCGATGCGCTCCGACACCAGCGCGAGCAGGTAGGTGCGCGCCCACCCAAGCCCCCAGCCCACCAGCGCCGCACCGAGCAGGCCGCTCAGGTACAGGCCCACCCGCGCCGGATCGATCTTCTGGCCATTCTGGAACGGGATCAGGATGTCGTCCATCAACGGGATCGTCAGGTACGGGGGCACCAGGGTTGCGGCCGTCGAAATGAGGGTCAGCAGGAACCCCGCGATCAGTTGCTTGCGATACGGCTTGGCGAAGCGGCCCAGCCGCAGCAGCACCCAGGTCGATGGCGGCTTCTGCAGTTCGGCGTCGGCGCTGGCCAGGTCTTCGGCGTCGGGCTCGGCTGTCGCCTCGGCGACAGTGCCGTTTTCGCGCTGGCCGAACAGTTTCAGCAGCCGCAGGGCGGCCGGCTGGTGGACGAGCGTGTAGCGCCAGCGCGCCAAAAGCCCTTCCGCGCCCGTCAATTCGAGCGTTCCGACGCCGGAATGGTCGCTCAGATGCAAGCCGAGCGCCGAATCTGATAGTGTCCACTCACACCATTGGCCGCCGGACTGCAGCGCCAGCAGGCGCCGGTCTGTCAGTGCGACGAGACCAAAGGTAAACCGAAGTTCGTCGTCAAGGTCAACCGGTAATGTGACCAGAACGTTTTCCGCGGCAGCGAGCCGGCTTTTCAGTGCGTCTGAAGCCGCCTCGGTTTCGCCCTCCCGGGCGCCGACTGGATCGTGATGTTGCATTGTGTTTCTTTGACTCTTGCCCGTCGCGGGCCTCATGGACCGCGTCATGGCGTCCTTTGTCGGGCGCCGATTCTGACCGATTGCCATGGGTGCGCTTGAAGGCGCCGCGGTGCTCGGTCAAAGCACATCGAACGTTTGCATGACCCGTTTCGACGACATCCGCCTGCTGCGCATCAACTATTTGCGCGGTCCCAACCTCTGGACCTACCGGCCCGTGCTGGAAGTCTGGCTCGACCTGGGCCAGCTGGAGGACTACCCCTCCAACAAGATCGACGGCTTCACGGACCGCCTCACGGCGCTGCTGCCGGCCCTGATCGAGCACCACTGCGGCGTGGGCGAGCGCGGCGGCTTCATCCAGCGGCTAACCGAAGGCACCTGGTCGGGCCACGTGCTGGAGCACGTGGTGATCGAGTTTTTGAACCTGGCGGGCATGCCGACGGGTTTTGGCCAGACCCGCAGCACCTCGGAGCACGGCGTCTACCGCATGGTGTTCCGCGCGCGCGACGAGCAGGTGGCCCGTGTGGCGCTGGCCGAAGGCCACCGCCTGCTGATGGCGGCCATCAACAATGATCCCTTCACCGCCGAAGACGTGCACAAGGCGGTGGGCGCGGTCAAGGCCAAGGTCGAAGACTGCTACCTAGGCCCGAGCACCGCGGCCATCGTGGCTGCCGCCACCGACCGCGGCATTCCGCACATCCGCCTCAACAGCGGCAACCTGGTGCAGTTGGGCTACGGTGCCAACCAGCAGCGCATCTGGACCGCCGAGACCGACTACACCAGCGCCATCGGCGAATCGATCGCCAGCGACAAGGAGCTGACCAAGTCGCTGCTCGCGAGCTGCGGCGTGCCGGTGCCCGAAGGCCAGGTGGTGGCCAGCGCCGAGGAAGCCTGGGAAGCCGCCGAGGACATCGGCCTGCCGGTGGCAGTGAAACCGTCGGACGCCAACCATGGCCGCGGCGTCTCGCTCGAGCTCACCACGCGCGAAGAAGTCATGGCCGCCTTCGCAGTTGCGGAGCCCGAAGGCAGCGACGTGATGGTCGAGCGGTTCATCCGCGGCCACGAGCACCGGCTGCTGGTGGTGGGAGGCGAAGTGGTCGCAGCGGCGCGCGGCGAGATCATCACCGTCACGGGCGATGGCAAGAGCACGGTTGCCGAGCTGATAGAGAAACAGCTCAACAGCGATCCGCGCCGCGGCGCCGAAGAGGAATACCCGCTCGACCTGATCGTGCTGGACACCGATGCCAAGCTGCAGCTCGAGCTCAAGCGCCAGGACCTCGACGGCGCTTCCGTGCCCGCCACGGGCCGCGTGGTCACGATCCAGCGCAACGGCAACATGGCAAACGACTGCACCGATCAGGTCCACCCCGAAGTGGCGCATGCCGCGGTGCTGGCCGCGCGCGTGGTGGGCCTCGACATCGCGGGCATCGACCTCGTGGCGCAGGACATCAGCAAGCCGCTCGGCCCGCAGCGCGGCGCCATCGTCGAAGTGAACGCCGGACCGGGCCTTCTGATGCACCTGAAGCCGGCCGTCGGGTCGCCGCGCCCGGTGGGCCGCGCGATCTGCGACCACCTGTTTCCCAACGACGCGCCGGGCCGCATTCCAGTGGTCGGCGTCGCCGGCTCCAAGGACACCGCCGTGCTCGCACGCCTGGTGGCCTGGCTCATCAACCTGGGCGGGCGCCACACCGGCCTCGCCTGCCGCGACGGCCTGTTCCTGGAACGCCGCCGGGTCGATGCGCGCGACAGCGCCAACTGGGAGGCCGGCCACCGCCTGCTCGTGAACCGCGCCGTGCAGGCCGTGGTGATCGAGAACGGCGCCGAAACCATCCTGCGCGACGGCCTGGCCTACGACCGCTGCGAGGTTGGCATCGTGACCGACCTCGAAGGTGCCGAAGCGCTGGCCGACTACGACATCACCGAGAGCGACCAGATGGTCAAGGTGCTGCGCACGCAGGTCGACGTGGTGCTCGGCGAAGGCACGGCCGTGCTGAACGCGGGCGATCCGCGTGTGGCGGGCCTCGCGCCGCTCTGCGATGGCGCCGTCATTCTTTACGCCGCCGATCCGCAAGCCGCTGCGCTCACCGCGCATCAAGGCGCCGGCGGCAAGGCGGTGCTGGTGCGGCAGGACCGCGTGGTGCTGGCCAACGGCAGCAGCGAATCCTTCCTGCCGGGCCTCGGCCGCCTGACCATCTGGCGCGCCACCCACGCGGGCGTCAGCCTCGAAAGCCTGCTCGCGGCCGTTGCGGCGGCTTGGGCCATGGGCATACCACTCAATCTCATTGGCGCGGGTGTCGAGGCCTTTGAGGCCGACCTGCAGGCGGCCCTGGCGTCGCTGCAGCTGTCGCAGACGCAGCCGCTTTCGTCACAACCACAATTTGCCTGATGCGCGCCGCCCCATGAAAGTCACCCGTACCCGCGCCTTGCGCGGCCCCAATCTCTGGAGCCGCCACACCGCCATCGAAGCGGTGGTTGCCTGCGAAGGCGACGAGAACGCCATCAGCCGCCTGCCGGGCTTCGAAGCCCGCCTGCGTGCGCGGTTTCCCACCATCGGCGAGCTGCACCCCATGGTGCTGGGCCAGCCGCTGGCAGTGGCCCACGTGCTCGAGAACGCCGCCGTCGCGCTGCAGGCGCAGGCCGGCTGCGCCGTCAATTTCGGCCATACCGCGCCCACCGTCGAAGACGGCGTCTACCAGGTCACCTTCCAGTACAGCGAAGAAGCCGTCGGACGCCGCGCGCTCGAACTGGCCGAAGAGCTGATCACAGCCGCGCTGGCCGACACGCCCTTCGACGCCACCGCCGCCATCACCGAACTGCGCGACCTCGATGAATCCGAGCGCCTCGGTCCGAGCACCGGCTCCATCGTCGACGCCGCGGTCGCACGCGGTATTCCCTACCGCCGCCTCACCAGCGGCAGCCTGGTGCAGTTCGGCTGGGGTTCCAAGCAACGCCGCATCCAGGCGGCCGAAATCGACAGCACCAGCGGCGTGGCCGAATCGATCGCGCAGGACAAGGAACTCACCAAACAGTTGCTCAACGCCGCCGGCGTGCCCGTGCCGCTGGGCCGGCCGGTCACCGATGCCGAGGACGGCTGGGCCGCGGCCATTGAAATCGGCCTGCCCGTGGTGTTGAAGCCGCAGGACGGCAACCAGGGCAAGGGCGTCACGGTCAACATCACGACGCGCGAGCAGCTCACGGCCGCGTATGACTCGGCCGCCGCTTACGGCGAAGTCATGGTCGAGAAATTCCTGCCGGGCTTCGACTTCCGCCTGCTGGTGGTGGGCGACCGCCTGGTGGCCGCCGCGCGGCGCGACCCTCCGCACGTGATCGGCGACGGCAGCTCCACCGTGCGCCAGCTGGTGGACACCGTCAACCTCGACCCCCGCCGCGGCGAAGGGCATGCCACGTCCCTCACCAAGATCCGGCTCGACGACATCGCCATCGGCCGTCTCGAAGCCCAGGGCCTCGCGCCCGACAGCGTGCCCGAGCGCGGCCAGCGCGTGGTGCTGCGCAACAACGCCAACCTGTCCACCGGCGGCACCGCCACCGACGTGACCGACACCGTGCACCCCGAAGTGGCCGCGCGCGCGGTCGATGCCGCGCAGATGGTCGGGCTGCACATCTGCGGCGTCGACATGGTGTGCGAGAACGTGCTGCGTCCGCTCGAAGAGCAGCACGGCGGCGTGGTCGAGGTGAATGCCGCGCCGGGCCTGCGCATGCACATCTCGCCTTCGTTCGGCCGCGGCCGCGCGGTCGGCGAGGCGATCATGGACACGCTCTTCGCCCCCGGCGACGACGGCCGCATTCCGGTGGTGGCCGTCACCGGCACCAACGGCAAGACCACCACGGCGCGCCTCATCAACCACCTGCTCTCGTCGAGCGGCTTGCGCACCGGCATGACCAACACCGACGGTGTGTACGTGGACGGCCGGCAGACCGACAGCGGCGACTGCAGCGGCCCCAAGAGCGCACGCAACGTGCTCATGCACCCCGACGTGGATGCGGCCGTGTTCGAAGTGGCGCGCGGCGGCGTGCTGCGTGAGGGCCTGGGCTTCGACCGCTGCCAGGTGGCCGTGGTCACCAACATCGGCAGCGGCGACCACCTGGGCCTGAACTACATCACCACGGTCGAAGACCTTGCGGTACTCAAGCGTGTGGTGGTGCGCAACGTTGCGTCCGATGGCTATGCGGTGCTCAACGCCGCCGACGTCAATGTGGCCGCCATGGCCGCGGGCTGCCCCGGCCACGTGATCTTCTTCACCGCCGACCGCCAGCATCCGGTGATGGCCACGCACCGCGCGCAAGGCAAGCGCACCGTCTATGTCGACCAGGACACGCTGGTGGCGGCCGAAGGCTCGTGGCGCGAGCGCATTGCGCTGCGCGACGTGCCCATCACGCGCAATGGCACCATCGGCTTCCAGGTCGACAACGTGATGGCCTCAGTGGCCGCCGCGTGGGCCGTGGGTCTCGACTGGGACACCATCCGCAGCGGCCTGGCGAGCTTCATGAACGACGCGGCCGGCGTGCCCGGACGCTTCAATGTCATGGACTACCGCGGCGCCACCGTGATCGCCGACTATGGCCACAACACCGACGCCATGCGCGCGCTGGTGTCGGCCGTGGACACCATGCCGGCCAACAAGCGCTCAGTGGTGATCAGCGGCGCGGGCGACCGGCGCGATTCCGACATCCGTGACCAGACCGCCATCCTGGGCCAGGCCTTCGACGACGTGATCCTCTACCAGGACGCGGCCCAGCGCGGCCGCGCCGACGGCGAGGTGATGGCGCTCCTGCGCCAGGGCCTGCAGGGCGCGGCGCGCACGCGCTACATCGACGAGATCCGCGGCGAGTTCGTCGCGATCGACACCGCGCTGGCGCGCCTGCAGCCCGGCGACCTGTCGCTGATCCTGGTCGACCAGGTCGAGGAGGCGCTTGCGCACCTCGCGGAGCGCATCGCGGCGGGCTGACCGCCAGCGGCCGGGCCATCCGGCCGCGATGCCGGACACGTCCCACACACATCGACGAGTCTAGCCGGGGCTTCAGTCCCCATGCAGTCCCACACGACGCACCGGCGCACCGGACCACACTGCGGGTCCGGTCGCGCTTTCGGAGGGCGCGCCCTAACCAGGAGCACCCGATGAAAACAACAGTTCGATCCACCCTTTCTGCTGCCGCGTTTTTTGCAGCAAGCGGATTCCTCATGTTCGGCGCATTGCCCGCGCAGGCGCAGGCACCCGGTTCTGCCGAGCGCGCCCAGCAGGAGCGTGCCACCTGCGACGGCGTGCAGCAGGACCGCGCCGCATGCCTGCGCGAAGCCGGTGCCGCGCGGCAGGAAGCTGGCCGCAACGGCCTCACCAGCGTGGGCCCCGGCCGCGCCGATGCCAATGCCATGGCACGCTGCCGCGAACAGCCGGCAGCCGACCGCGCCGATTGCGAAGCCCGCCTGCAGGGCGGCGCGCGCACCAGTACCGAAGGCAGCGTGATGGGCGGCGGCATCATCCGCGAAACGGTCACGCCGCTACCGCCGCAACCGGTCACGCCCACGCGGTGAACCTCGTCCGCGCGGAACCCGGCGCGGGCTGCCTTGTCCAATGATTTCATCCCATGTTTCAGGTCACTCCAAGGAGCACACCATGAACAACACAACCCGTTCGATGATTGCCGCCCTGGTTGCCGTGGGCGGTCTGGCCGCGGCCTCCTCGGCCTCGGCCCAGCCGCGCCGCGGCGATTCCACCTACCAGCAGGAAATCGCGGTCTGCGGCCACAACCAGCAAGACCGCGCGGCCTGCATCCGGGAGGCCGGCGCCGCACGCCAGGAAGCTGCGCGCGGGGGGCTGACCAGCGCACCCGACTACCAGCGCAACGCCCTCGCACGCTGCAGCCTGCAACCGCCCACGGACCGCGCCGACTGCGAGGCCCGCGTCCTTGGCGGCAGCGGCAATACCAGAGGCGCTGTCGATGGCAGCGTGATGGGTGGCGGCGTCATCCGCGAGTCAGTCACCACGGTCGTCATGCCTGCACCCGGTGCGACGCCGGGCCCGATGCCCGCACCTTCACGGGCACCCGCACCGATGGCGGCGCCCATGCAGCCGATGCAGCCGATGCAGCCGATGCAACCCATGTCGCCCATGCCGGCCCCGGCGCGCTGAGCGAAGAAAAGCCGCCTGCCACGACCCCACCGCCCGCCCAGGGCGGTGGCAGATGAAGACTGGCGCAAGGGCGGGCGCGATGCCCCTGATTGTCACGAAACTGTCATGAAGCACGGCCGCGTGCTAGCTATAGTTCTCGCTCCCTGCCTACCGAGGAACTCTTTCCCATGAATGCCATCAAGGTCGCCCGCCGATTCATCGAAACGGACCCGGCCAACGAATCGGCCAAGATCCTGGCGCAGCTGGTGTTGGCGCTCGAGTCCGAACGCAGCTTCGAGCTGGTGAGGCTCTACAACCTCGACTACAAGAGCTTCGAACTGGCCATGGACATCCTGAAGGAATGGCGGCTCGACCGCTATTACGCAAGCAAGTCGAAGCTGTTCGACCTGTCGCTGCAGGTCAGCGAACTCGAGCAGGGCTGAGCGCCCTTCTCTTTCGTTCCGGGTTTTTCAGCCCCGCCTCAACGCCCCCAGCGCAGCACCAGCGGGTCGAGCCGTTTTGCGGTTTCGATCAGGCCGGCGCGTGTGTCGGGGTGCATGTCGGGCAGCGGATGGCGCGGTGCCTCGCAGGCAATCACGCCGCCTTCCTTCATCAGCGCCTTGGCTGCGAGAAGGCCTGCCTGCCGGTTCTCGTAGTTGATGAGCGGCAGCCACTGCTGGTAGAGCGCAAAGGCCTTGTCGCGATCGCCTGCACGATGCGCCTCGATGATCGGGCGGATGCCGTCCGGGTAGCCGCCGCCCGTCATGGAGCCGGTCGCGCCCGCGTCCAGATCCGGCATCAGCGTGATGGCTTCCTCGCCGTCCCACGGACCTTCGACTGCATCGCCGCCCAAGCGGATCAGCTCACGAAGCTTCGAGGCCGCGCCGGCGGTCTCGATCTTGAAGTACGCAACGTGCTCGATCTCCTTGGCCATGCGCGCGAGGAACGGCGCCGACAACACCGTGCCGCTGGCCGGGGCGTCCTGGATCATGATCGGAATGTTCACCGCGTCCGACAGGCCCGCATAGAACTCGAAGATCTGCGGCTCCGGCACGCGGAAAGTGGCGCCGTGATAAGGCGGCATCACCATCAGCATGGCAGCGCCCATGTCCTGCGCGCGCCGGCTGCGCTCGGCGCAGATCCTGGTGCTGTAGTGCGTGGTCGTCACGATGACCGGCACGCGCCCTTTCACATGCTCCAGCATCGTGCGCGTGAGCACTTCGCGCTCGTCGTCCGACAGCACGAACTGCTCCGAGAAGTTGGCCAGGATGCAGAGCCCGTCGGAACCCGCATCGATCATGAAATCAACACAGCGCTTCTGGCTTTCGAGATCGAGCGCGCCCTGTTCGGTGAAGGTGGTGGGCACCACCGGAAAGATGCCGCGGTATCTGGGAGTCATGTTGATTCAGTGTGAATGGCGGGGAACGGCGGAGCCTCTGCAGCCCACCAGAAAATCGAAGTCGCAGCCTTCGTCGGCCTGCAGCACATGGTTGACGTAGAGCTTCTGGTAGCCGCCGCCGCGCGTGCTCATGGGCTGCGCATCGGTGCTGCTCAACGAAGCCAGGCGTGATGCCAGTTCTTCGTCGCTGATGTCCAGGTGCAACCGGCCCGCATCGCAGTCGAGTTCGATCCAGTCGCCGTCTCGCACCGCCGCCAGCGGTCCGCCGTCCGCCGCTTCGGGTGCCACGTGCAGCACCACCGTGCCGTAGGCCGTGCCGCTCATACGTGCGTCCGAGATGCGCACCATGTCCTTCACGCCTTGGCGCAGCAGCTTGGGCGGCAGGCCCATGTTGCCGACCTCGGCCATGCCCGGGTAGCCCTTGGGGCCGCAGTTCTTCATCACCATGACCGAACTGGCGTCGATCTCGAGGCTTTCATCGACGATGCGTTCCTTGTAGTGCTCGAGGTTCTCGAACACCACGGCGCGGCCGCGGTGCTTCAGCAACTCGGGCGATGCCGCGGAGGGCTTGAGCACCGCGCCGCGCGGCGACAGGTTGCCGCGCAATATGCGGATGCCGCCGTCGGCGATCAGCGGCTTGTCGAGCGGGCGAATCACTTCGTCGTTGAGGCTCGGCGCCTCGCGCACGTTGTCCCAGATCGATTGCCCGTTGACGGTAAGCGCGCCCGGGTGCGGCAAGAGGCCGTTCTCGCCCAGGCGCCGCAGCACGGCCGGCAGGCCACCCGCGTAGTAGAACTCTTCCATCAGGAAACGGCCCGAGGGCAGCAGGTCGACGATGGTCGGCGTGTTGCTGCCGATGCGGGTCCAGTCTTCCAGCTCCAGGTCGACGCCGATGCGGCCCGCGATCGCCTTCAGGTGGATCACCGCATTGGTCGAACCGCCGATGGCGGCGTTGACGCGAATGGCGTTCTCGAAAGCCTCGCGCGTGAGGATCTTCGACAGCGTGAGCCCCTCCTTCGCCATCTCGACCGCGCGCATGCCCGACATCTGCGCGAGCACGTAGCGCCGCGCATCGACCGCCGGAATGGCCGCGTTGTGAGGCAGCGAAGTGCCCAGCGCCTCGGCCATGCAGGCCATGGTCGATGCCGTGCCCATGGTGTTGCAGGTGCCCGCCGAACGCGACATGCCGCCTTCGGCCGAAAGGAACTGGTGCAGGTTGATCTCGCCGGCCTTGAGCGATTCGTGCAGCTGCCACACGGCCGTGCCGGAGCCGATGTCCTTGCCCTCGAGCTTGCCGTTGAGCATCGGCCCGCCCGTGACGACGATGGCCGGTATGTCGCAGCTCGCGGCGCCCATCAGCAGCGCGGGCGTCGTCTTGTCGCAGCCGGTGAGCAGCACCACCGCATCGACCGGGTTGCCGCGGATGGCTTCTTCCACGTCCATGCTCGCGAGGTTGCGCGTGAGCATGGCCGTCGGCCGCAGGTTCGATTCGCCGTTGGAGAACACCGGAAACTCGACCGGGAAGCCGCCCGCTTCCGAGATGCCGCGTTTCACGTGCTCGGCGATCTTGCGGAAGTGCGCGTTGCAGGGCGTGAGCTCCGACCACGTGTTGCAGATGCCGATGATCGGCCGGCCGTCGAACTCGTGGTCCGGTATGCCCTGGTTCTTCATCCAGCTGCGGTACATGAAGCCGTTCTTGTCGGCCGAGCCGAACCATTCGGTCGAGCGAAGCTTCTTCTTGGGGTTTTGGTCCGGCATGCGGAAGTTTCCTGAAGCGAAAAAGAGAGAGAGAGAAAAAAGGAGACGCGAAAAGCGTCAGCGCCGCGGCGCCCGCGATGTGAAGAAACGCTGCAGCAGGCAGAAGACGAACAGCAGCACACCCACCACAATGCGCGTCCACCACGAACTCAGCGTGCCGTCGAAGGAAATCAGCGTCTGGATGATCCCGAGCATCAGCACGCCGAAGAGCGTGCCCGCCACATAGCCCACGCCGCCCGTGAGCAGCGTGCCGCCGATCACCACCGCCGCAATCGCGTCGAGCTCCAGCCCCAACGCATGCAGGCCGTAGCCCGAGAGCATGTAGAAGGTGAAGATCACACCTGCCAGCGCCGAGCAGAAGCCCGACAGCGTGTACACGCCGACAAGCGTGCGGCGCACCGGCAGCCCCATCAGCATGGCCGAATGCTCGCTGCCGCCAATGGCATACACGGCGCGCCCGAAGGGCGTGCAATGCGCAATGAAGACCGCCGCGAGCAGCACAACGATGGCAATCACCGCGCTGATCGAGAGCGAAGCCTCGCCCCAGATCGGTATGCGGATCTGCGAGACCTGTGAATAGAACTCGTTGGTGATGCTGATCGAATCGATGCTGATCAGATAGCAAAGCCCACGCGCCAGGAACATGCCCGCCAGCGTGACGATGAAAGGCTGCAGCCTGAAGCGTTCGATGAGCAGGCCCATGAACGCGCCGAAGGCCGTGCCCATGGCCAGCACCAGCGGAATCACCACCATGGGGCTCCAGCCATGCTTCTCGACCAGCGATGCCGAGACCATCGTGGTGAGCGCGATCACCGAGCCCACCGAAAGGTCGATGCCGCCCGAGAGAATCACGAAGGTCATGCCCACGGCCACGACGATCAGGAAGGCGTTGTCGATCAGCAGGTTGAGGAATACCTGTGCCGAGAAGAAGCCGTCGTAGAACACCGAACCCAGCGTGGCCATCAGCACGAACAGCGAGATGGTCGCCGCGAGCGGCAGGTACTTCGGATTGAGCCCTGCCCTGCCCCCTCTCCCGCGCGCGGGAGAGGGCTGGGGTGAGGGTGCAGCCACTTCGATCACCGCGCTCATGCCCGTCCCCCTTCATGCACCGGCCGCTGCACCAGCGCGCGAACCTCCGACCTGAACTCCGGCGACTGCAGAAGCATCACCGCGAACACAACGACGGCCTTGACGACGAGATTGATCTCCGGCGGCACGCCCAGCGAGTAGATGGCGTAAGTCAGCGTCTGGATGATCAGCGCGCCGATCACGCTGCCCATCAGGCTGAAAGGCCCGCCGGTGAGCGCCGTGCCCCCCAGCGTGACCGCCAGGATCGCATCCAGTTCGAGCAGCTGGCCCGCGTTGTTGCCGTCCGCGCTCTTCACATTGGAGCTGATCAGAAGCCCCGCAATGCCCGCACAGACGCCGCAGAACGCATAGGCGCCGACGATGAGCCGCCGCGCCTGCACGCCGGCCACGCGCGCCGCCGTCGGGTTGATGCCCACCGCCTGGATGAACAGGCCCAGCGCCGTGCGCGTGATGGCCAGGTACAGCAGCACGAACACCGCCGCCACGATGAACAACGAGAACGGCAGGCCCAGGAGATAGCCGCTGCCGAGGAAGAAGAAGGGCTTGTAGTAGATCGTGATGATCTGCCCATCCGCGATGAGCTGCGCAATGCCGCGGCCCGCCACCATCAGGATCAGCGTCGCGATGATCGGCTGCATGCCGACCTTGGCAACGAGCATTCCGTTCCAGAGGCCGCACAAGAGCGCAATGCCCAAGGCCGCCGCGATGGCCAGCCACATCGGGAAGCGGCTCACGTCGCTCGCCACGGAGCCGCCGATCATCCATGCGGCCAGCGCCGCCGCAATGGCCACCACGGCGCCCACCGAAATGTCGATGCCGCGCGTGGCAATGACAAGCGTCATGCCGAGCGACACCAGCACCAGCGGCGCTGCGCGATTCACGATGTCAATCAGGCTGCCGTAGAGATGGCCGTCGCGCCATTCGAGATGCAGGAAGCTGGCGTTGAATGCGGTGTTGACTGCGAGCAGCAGCAACAATGTGACGATGGGCCAAGCTAGGCGATGGCTCATCGCGCCGGCCAAGGGATTTCTGGCATTGCTCATGTCAGGCTCCATCGAACACAGCGCAACGCATCGGTCTTGCTCCCCCTCCCGCTCGAGGGAGAGGGTTGGGGTGAGGGTGCGACCGACGCAAAGGCCTGTGGCTTGTCGAAGGCCTCTGCCCTCACCCTGGCCCTCTCCCTCGAGCGGGAGAGGGGACAACACGGAGATAACGCGTGCATCATGCTGCGGCAATCATTTCGTAGACCTCATCCTCGGTCGAACCACCTGGGAGTTCGCCCACCTTTTGCCGATCGCGCAGCACCACGATGCGGTGCGCCACGCGCACCACCTCGCTGATTTCCGAAGAGATGAAGATCACCGCCATGCCCGCGCGCGCGAGCCGCAAGATCTCTTCCATGATCTCCTGCTTGGCCGCCACATCGATGCCGCGCGTCGGCTCATCGAGGATCAGCAGGCGCGGCTCGGTTGCGAGCCAGCGCGCGATCATGGCCTTCTGCTGGTTGCCGCCCGAGAGCAGGCCGATGGGCGTTTCCACACTCGCGGTCTTGATGCCCAGCGACGCGACGAAGCGCTCGGCCATGGCGGTCTGCTCGGCGTGCGAGAGAAACTTGCGCGTGCCGAGGCGGGCCTGCAGTGCAAGCGCAATGTTCTCGCGCACCGAGAGCTCGGCCACGATGCCGTCGGTCTTGCGTTCCTCGGGGCACAGCGCCAGTCCTTCGCGAATCGCATCGGCGGGGTTCGAGAAGCTGACGGACCGGCCATCGATCCTGAGCACGCCGCGGTCCGGCATTTCGAGCCCGAAGAGCAGGCGTGCAAGTTCGGTACGCCCTGCCCCAAGCAAACCCGCGATGCCGACGACCTCACCGGCGCGCACGCGCAAGTCGGTTGCCTGCAACTGCCCAGCCTGGCCCAGTCCCTCGGCCTGCAGCAACGCCTGCGCCGTTTCATCGAGCTGAGGGAGCGCAGCAGGCCGCGCCGATTGGGCCGCGAGTTCACGCCCCAGCATCGCCGCGATGAGCGCCTGCGGCCCAAGATCCGCCGCACGCCACTCGCCCACCCAGTTGCCGTTGCGCAGCACCGTGATGCGATCGGATACGGCATACATCTGGTTGAGAAAGTGCGTGACGAAGACGATGGCAAGCCCTTCGCCGCGCAGGCGCCGCAGCACCTCGAACAGCTTCTCGACCTCGTCGTCGTCCAGGCTGGATGTCGGCTCGTCGAGGATCAGAACCTTCGACGACACGCCGAGCGCGCGCGCGATCGCCACCATCTGCTGCACCGCCACCGAGTAGCTCGACAGCAGGCGCGTCACATCGATGTCCAGGCCGATGCGCGCCAGCAGTTCCTCGGCGCGCCGGTTGACGGCCGTCCAGTCGATGCGGAATCCTTGCGCCCCGCCGCAGCGCGGATAGCGACCCGCAAACACGTTCTCGGCCACCGAGAGATTCGGGCACAGGTTGACCTCCTGGTAGACGGTGCTGATGCCCAGCTTCTGCGCTTCGAGCGGCGAGGCCGGATGAATGGCTTGTCCGTCCAGCCACGTCTCGCCGCCGCTCGACGGCAGCACGCCCGTGAGGACCTTGATGAGCGTGGACTTGCCCGCACCGTTCTGCCCCATGAGCGCGTGAATTTCGCCGGGGTAGAGCCGCAGCTGCACGTCGCGCAGCACCGGAATGCCGCCGAACTGCTTGTGGATGCCCCGCAGTTCGAGCACGGGGCTGATGCTGCTCTGGCTCATGCGCTTACTTGTTCTTGTTGTACACGTCGATAAACACCGCGGCCAGCAGCACCAGGCCCTTGATGACCTGCTGGTAGTCGATGCCGATGCCCAGGATCGACATGCCGTTGTTCATCACGCCCATGATGAAGGCGCCGATCACCGCACCCATCACCCGGCCCACGCCGCCCGAGGCCGAGGCGCCGCCGATGAAGCAGGCCGCGATCACATCGAGCTCGAAGCCGAGGCCCGCCTTGGGCGTGGCCGTGTTGAGCCGCGCCGCGAACACGAGGCCCGCGAGCGCAGCCAGCGCGCCCATGTTGACGAACGTCAGGAACGCGAGCCGCTGCGTCTTCACGCCCGACAGACGCGCTGCCTTTTCGTTGCCGCCCAGTGCATAGATGCGGCGGCCGATGGTGGTGCGGTTGGTGACGAAGTCGTACACCACAATCAGCACCGCCATCACGACCAGCACGTTGGGCAGGCCCTTGTAGGTCGAGAGCAGGTAGCTGAAGAACAGGATGATGGCCGCGAAGAACAGGTTCTTCACCAGGAAGAACGCATAGGGCTCGGTTTCCATGCCGTGCGCAGCGAGCTTGGCCCGGCCGCGCAACTTAAAGAACACCAGCGCCGCCGCGGCCAGTGCGCCCACCACCAGCGAGGTGATGCGCAGTCCACCGCCATCGAGGCCGCCCAGCGGGTCGGGGATGAACCCCGAGCTCAGACGCTGGAACTCGACCGGGAATGGTCCCACCGACTGCCCCGCCAGCAGCGCCAGCGTAAGCCCCTTGAACACCAGCATGCCTGCGAGCGTCACGATGAACGACGGAATCTTGCGGAACGCGACGAACCAGCCCTGCGCCGCACCGATGACCGCGCCCGCCGCAATGCTGATGATGGCCGTGGGAACGAAATGCCATTCGTACTCGACCATCAGCACCGCTGCCAGCGCGCCGATGAAGCCGCAGACCGATCCGACGGACAGGTCGATGTGGCCCGCCACGATCACCAGCAGCATGCCCAGCGCCATGATGACGACATAGCTGTTCTGCAGCAGCAGGTTGGTAAGGTTCAGCGGACGCAGCAGCGTGCCGTCCGTCAGCACCTGGAACAGCACCATGATCGCGACCAGCGAGATCAGCATGCCGTATTCGCGCAGGTTGTTTTTCAGGAAGCCGGCGTGCAGCTTCGGTGAAGCCTCTGCAATAGGGACCGCGGCATTCACCGCGTTGACTTCAGGCTGGGACATGAACGGAACTCCCCGCGCTCACGATGGCGTGCATGATGCGTTCCTGCGAAGCCTCGGCCGCCGGAAATTCGGCCACGAAGCGGCCCTCGTTCATCACATAGATGCGGTCGCACATGCCGAGCAGTTCCGGCAGTTCGGAAGAAATCATGAGAATGCCTTTGCCCTCGCTCGCAAGCTGGTCGATGATGGTGTAGATCTCGTACTTGGCGCCCACGTCGATACCGCGCGTGGGTTCGTCAAGAATCAATAGTTCGGGCTTGGTGAAGAGCCATTTGCTGAGCACCACCTTCTGCTGGTTGCCGCCCGAGAGGTTGACCACCAGCTGTTCCACGCCCGAAGAGCGGATGTTGAGTGCCTTGCGGTAATCGACGGCAACCTTGAATTCGCGTGCGTCGTCGATCACCATGGCGTTGGAAACCGCCTCCAGGTTGGCCAGGCTCACGTTCTTGCGGATGTCTTCCTCGAGCACGAGGCCCAGGCCCTTGCGGTCTTCGGTGACGTAGGCGATGCCATGGTCGATGGCCTTGCGCACCGTGCCCACGTCCACCGGCTGGCCGTGCATCAGCACCGTGCCACTGATGCGCTGGCCGTAGGACTTGCCGAACACGCTCATCGCAAGCTCGGTGCGGCCCGCGCCCATGAGGCCCGCAATGCCGACGATCTCGCCCTTGCGCACGTGCAGGTCCACGCCCTTGATCTGCTCGCGGTCTGCGTGCAGCGCGTGGTGCACGCGCCAGTCGCGCACCTCGAACACCGTCTCGCCGACCACCGGGTGGCGCTGCGGATAGCGGTGCGCCATGTCGCGGCCGACCATGCCGCGAATGATGCGGTCCTCGCTGATCGGCTGGCCGCGGCAGTCCATCGTCTCGACCGTGGCGCCATCGCGCAGCACGGTGATCGAGTCGGCCACCTTAGCAATTTCATTGAGCTTGTGCGAGATCAGGATCGACGCGATGCCCTGCCGCTTCAACTCGAGCAGCAGCATCAGCAAGGCGTCGCTGTCGTTCTCGTTGAGGCTGGCCGTGGGCTCGTCCAGGATCAGCAGCTTGACCTCCTTCGCCAAGGCCTTGGCAATCTCTACCAACTGCTGCTTGCCCACGCCCAAGTCGGTCACGAGCGTGGTGGGCGGCTCTTTCAGGCCCACCTTGGCCAGCAGCTCGCGCGTCTTCGCATAGGCGGCAAACCAGTCGATCACGCCGCCGCGAGCGATCTCGTTGCCGAGAAAGATGTTTTCGGCAATGGACAGCAGCGGCACCAGCGCCAGTTCCTGGTGGATGATGATGATGCCGAGCTTCTCGCTGTCGGCGATGCTCCTGAAGCGGCGCAGCTCACCCTCGAAATGGATTTCCCCGGTGTACGAGTCGCACGGGTAGACGCCGCTCAGCACCTTCATGAGCGTCGACTTGCCCGCGCCGTTCTCGCCGACCACCGCGTGGATCTCACCGGCGCGCACCGCAAGGTTCACGTCGGAGAGCGCCTTCACGCCCGGGAACGTCTTGGTGATGCCGCGCATCTCGAGGATGCGTGAATCCGCTGCCGCCATTGCCATGCTCACTTGACCTGGCTTTCCTTGTAGTAGCCGCTGTCGACCAGCACCTGCTTCCAGTTGCCGCCGTCCACGCTCACGGGCTTGAGCAGGTATGAGGGCACCACCTTGATGCCGTTGTTGTAGGTCTTGGTGTCGTTCACCTCGGGCGTCTTGCCCGACAGCATCGCGTCCACCATGGCGACCGTGACCTTGGCGAGCTCACGCGTATCCTTGAACACCGTCGAGGTCTGCTCCTTGCGCAGGATCGACTTGACCGAAGGAATCTCCGCGTCCTGGCCGGACACCACCGGCATCGGCTGCGAAGCCGAGCCGTAGCCCACGCCCTTGAGCGACGACAGGATGCCGATCGACAGGCCGTCGTAGGGCGACAGCACCGCATCGACGCGGTCCTTGGTGTAGTAGGCCGACAGCAGGTTGTCCATGCGGGCCTGCGCCACGGCGCCGTCCCAGCGCAGCGTGCCGACCTTGTCCATGCCCATCTGCTTGCTGCGCACCACCAGCTTGCCGCTCTTGATGTACGGGTCCAGCACCGACATGGCGCCGTTGTAGAAGAAGAAGGCGTTGTTGTCGTCGGGCGATCCGCCGAACAGCTCGATGTTGAACGGACCCTTGCCGTTCTTCAGCCCAAGGGCCGACTCGATCGACTGCGCCTGCAGCACGCCGACCTGGAAGTTGTCGAAGGTGGCGTAGTAGTCGACGTTCTTGGAGCCCTTGATGAGCCGGTCGTACGCGATGACCTTCACGCCCTTGTCGGCGGCCTTCTGCAGCACGTCGGACAGCGTGGTGCCGTCGATGGCGGCGATGACCAGCACCTTCGAGCCCTTGGTCACCATGTTCTCGATCTGCGCGAGCTGGTTCGGAATGTCGTCGTCGGCGTACTGCAGGTCGGTCTTGTAGCCCTTCTCCTTGAAGTACTTGACCATGTTGGAGCCGTCGGCGATCCAGCGGGCCGACGACTTGGTGGGCATGGAGATGGCGATCAGGCCCTTGTCCTGCGCATGCGCGAGCGGCGCGATGCCGACGATGGCAAAAGCCAGGCCCGCGAGCGAGGCTTTGAGGAAGTTGCGTTTCATGGGTGTGTGGCCTCTCAATACTTGCGATTAGGAAATTCTTTGGCGGCGACTTCCATCGGGAAGATCGTCTCCTGCGTCACGATGCGCTTGGGCAGCGTCTTGCCGTCCTTGATGTCTTTCACCGCGCTCATCAGCTGGGGCCCGAGCAGCGGGCTGCATTCGACCGACACGTTGAGCTTGCCGGCGATCATGGCTTCGAAGGCGCCCTTGACGGCGTCGATCGAGATGATGGTGATGTCCTTCGCGGGCTTGAGGCCAGCCTCTTCGATGGCCTGGATGGCACCGATGGCCATGTCGTCGTTGTGCGCGAACAGCACGTTGATCTTCTTGCCCTCGGCCTTCAGGAAGGCTTCCATCACTTCCTTGCCCTTGGCGCGCGTGAAGTCGCCGGTCTGCGAGCGGATGATCTTGAACTTGGGGTCGGCCTTGATGATTTCCTCGAAGCCCTTCTTGCGGTCGATGGCCGGTGCCGAGCCCACGGTGCCCTGCAGCTCGACGATGTTCACTTCGCCCTTCTGGTCCTTCATCTTCTCGACCAGCCAGCGGCCCGCCTTGCGGCCTTCCTCGACGAAGTCGGAACCCATGAAGGTGACGTAGAGCGAGTCGTCCTTGGTGTTGACGGAGCGGTCGGTCAGCACCACCGGGATCTTCGCGGCCTTGGCTTCGCGCAGCACGGTTTCCCAGCCCGATTCCACCACCGGCGAGAAGGCGATCACGTCAACCTTTTGCGCAATGAACGAGCGGATCGCCTTGATCTGGTTCTCTTGTTTCTGCTGCGCGTCGGAGAACTTGAGCTCGATGCCCGCTTCCTTGGCCGACGACTTGATCGACTCGGTGTTGGCGGTGCGCCATTCACTCTCGGCCCCCACCTGGCTGAAGCCCAGCACGATCTTCTTCTGCGCCAGCGCGGTGGCGGGCAGAAGGCTGCCAAGGGAAGCGGCGGCGAGTGCGATGTTGAGGGTGCGGCGATTGAGTTTCATTGGAATGTCTCCTTCTTTCTCTCTGTTTGCTTGCTGATGAAAACCATCCATGGTGGTCAGGCCAGCATGTAGCCGGTCTTGACCGTCGTGTAGAACTCCGCGGCGTGGCGCCCTTGTTCGCGCGGCCCGTAGCCCGACCCTTTGCGGCCGCCAAAGGGCACATGGAAGTCCACGCCCGCGGTCGGCAGATTGACCATCGTCATGCCGACTTCGGCATGCCGCCTGAAATGCATCGCGTGCTTGAGCGAGTTGGTGCAGATGCCCGCGCTCAGGCCCGAGGGCGTGTCGTTGCACAACGCCAGCGCTTCGTCGTAGTCTGCGGCGCGCAGCACGCAGGCCAGGGGTCCGAAGATTTCCTCGCGCGCGATGCGGTGCTCCGGCCTGGCGAGGAACAGCGCCGGGCTCATGTAGTGGCCGGCCGTGGCGCGCTTGAGCGCTTCGCCGCCCCACACATGCTCGGCGCCTTCTTCGCGCGCAATGGTTACCCAGGCCAGGCTGCGCGCCAGGCGCTCTTCGTCGACCAGCGGGCCGATGTCGATTCCGCGTTCAAGCGCGTGGCCGATCTTCAGCGCCTTGATCCGGGCGCGAAGCCGCGACACGAACAGGTCGTGCACGCCCGCCTCGACGATGAGCCGGCTCGATGCCGTGCAGCGCTGGCCGTTGGAAAAAAAGGCGCCCTGCACCGCGCAATCGACCGCGTGGTCGATGTCGGCATCGGCCAGCACCACGAGCGCGTTCTTGCCGCCCATCTCGAGCTGCACCTTGGCACGCCGCGCGGCGGCCGCCTGGAGAATGCGCTCGCCGTTGCGGGCCGACCCGGTGAAGCTCACGGCATCGACCAGCGGACTGTCGACCAGCGCCTGGCCGGCCTCCCGGCCGCTGCCCATCACGAGGTTGAACACGCCCGCGGGCAGCGCGGCGCGGCTGATGATCTCGGCCAGGGCCCAGCCGCAGGCCGGCACCAGTTCGGCCGGCTTGAACACCACGCTGTTGCCATGGGCCAGAGCGGGCGCAATCTTGGTCGCCGGCACGGCCAGCGGCGAGTTCCACGGCGTGATGAGCCCGGCCACGCCGACGGGTTCGCGCGTGACGTCGACCTGCACGCCAGCGCGCAGCGAGGCCATGTTCTCGCCACCGCCGCGCATCGCCTCGCCCGCGAAGAACTTGAAGGTCTGCCCGGCGCGGGTGGCCTCGGCCACGGCTTCGGGCAAGGTCTTGCCTACTTCACGCGCCAGCAGCAGGCCCAGTTCATCCTTGCGCGCCAAGAGCTCGGTTCCGATGCGGTCGAGCACGTCGGCCCTGCGCTGCGGGGTGCTGTGGCTCCAATGGGGAAAGGCGTCGGCAGCCGCGCGGATCGCGGATTCGACCTGGCGGCGATCGGCACGTGCGTATTCCGCCACCACTTCGCTGGTGTCCGAAGGATTGGCGCTCACACCGGTGGTTGCGCTGGTTTCCCAGCGGCCGTTGATGTATTGCCGCACGTTCTGATGGATCTCGCCGTGAATCACCGCTGCGCCGACCTTGTCTCTTGGTTTTTCGGAAGTGCGGCGAGTCTAGGAACAGAATTGATATCAATCCAATCATTTTTTCGACAAAATGCATATCAATCGCCGGATTCTGGAAAACCCTCTGAGTCCAAAGCTTTAAAGACGACCCCACGAGACATGACCAACTACAACCACTGGTTCATCCGGGCCCGCCTCAAGACGCGGCAGCTGCTTTTGCTGGTGGCGCTGGCGGAAGAAGGCAACATCCACCGCGCGGCGCAGGTGCTCAACATGACCCAGCCCGCCGCCTCCAAGCTGCTGAAGGACCTGGAGGACGTGCTGGAGGTGCCGCTGTTCGACCGGCTGCCGCGCGGCATGCGGCCGACCTGGTATGGCGAAACCATGATCCGCCATGCCCGCGTGGCACTGGCCAGCCTGAACCAGGCCCACGACGAACTCACCGCGCTCAAGGCCGGCCGCTTCGGCCAGGTGGGCGTGGGCGCCATCACCGCGCCCGGCCTCACGCTGATGCCGCCCGCCGTGGCCATGGTGAAGCGCGAGCAGCCCGACCTGCGCGTGTCGCTCGAGATCGAGACCAGCGCGGTGCTGATCGACCGGCTCGAGCAGGGCAAGCTCGACATCCTGGTGGCGCGGCTCTTCGCCGAGCACGACAAGTCGCAGCTGCGCTACGAAGCGCTGGCCGAGGAGCCCGTGTGCGCGCTGGTACGCCCCGGCCATCCGCTCCTGGGCGTGAGCGGCCTTACGCTGCGCGACGTGGTGGGCGCCGGATGGATCGTGCCGCCCGCGGGCAGCGTGCTGCGCCACCGCTTCGAGCTGATGTTCCAGGAAGAAGGCCTGGTGCCGCCGAACAACATCATCGAGAGCTCGGCCCTGCTCTTCATCACGCGCATGCTGCAGCAGAGCGACATGGTGGCCGTGCTCGCGTCCGACGTGGCGCGCTACTACGCCGCGCACGGCATCGTGTCGCTGCTGCCGCTGGACATGCCCTGCCACATGGACGCCTTCGGCATCATCACCCGCACCGACCGGCTGCTCTCGCCGGCCGCCAAGGTGATGATGAAGGCGCTGAAGACCGCGAGCTTGAGCGTCTACGGACGCAAGCTGGAGATGGACTGATCAGGTCCAGCCCGCGTCCACCGTGAACTCTTGCGCGGTGCACATCTTCGCGTCGTCCGATGCGAGGAACAGCACCATGCGCGCGATGTCCTCGGGCATCAGCTTGTCGGGCAGGCACTGGTTGCGCTTGAGCGATTGTTCACCCTCGTCGTCCAGCCAGAGCTTCACCTGCCGATCGGTCATCACCCAGCCCGGCGACACCGTATTGATGCGGATGCGGTCCTTGCCGAGATCCACCGCCAGGCCGCGCGTGAGGCCGTTGACCGACGACTTGGCAATGGCGTAGCAGGGGTAGCCCGAGCCCTTGGACTGCCAGCCCGTCGAACCCAGGTTGACCACCGAGCCGAAGCCCAGCCGCCGCATGCCCGGGACCACCGACTGGATGGCGAACAGCGCCGGCCGCTCGTTGATGGCCATGCGGTTGTCGTAGTAGTCGGGCGTGACCGATTCGAGGGTGTGGCGGTCGTCGCTCGCCACGTTGTTGACCAGCACGGCAAAGTCGCCAAGTTCGGCGGCCGCATCGGCAATGGCCTTCTGCAGCGCGCCGATGTCGCGCACGTCGCAGGTACGCCACCACGGCGCGGCATGGCCCTGTTCAACGATCTGCTGTGCGAGCGCGGCGCTGGCGCTTTCGGCAATGTCGATGAACGCCACGCGTGCGCCCTGCGTGGCAAACGCAGCCACAATGGCCGCGCCGATGCCGCTGCCGCCGCCGGTGACGAACACCGTGCGTCCCTTGAGGCTGGGATGAATGGAAAGTTGCGGGGAATCCTTCAAGATGCGTGTCTCCAGAGAGATGGCTGCGACATTGCAAATTCAATATCACTTGATGCCATGTTGTTTGGTTTCTATTATCAATATGCCTTGATACGATCCGCCGCGTCAAGGACCGAGACAACGAAGGCGCAAAAACAATGACCCAGAACGGCAGCAACGCATCCATCTCCGCACCCCTGGGTGCGCCCACGCTCCTTGGCGAACCGGAGTGTCCGTGGCCCGCCGGCGCGACGCTCGGCGAAGGAACGGTCTGGTCGCATAGGGAGCAGGCGCTCTACTGGCTCGACATCCTCGGCTGCCGCCTTTACCGGTACGACCCGCAGACCGGCGCGCGGCAGCAGTGGGAGTTCGACGAGGAGATCACCGCGCTCGCGGAACGTGACGGTGCGCCCGGGCTGATCGTCACCATGCGCCGCGGCTTCGCCTTCTTCGACCCGGCGGTGGATGCACCCCCGCGCTACCTGCACCAGCCGGAGCCCGACCGCCCCGGCAACCGCTTCAACGACGGCAAGTGCGACCGGCAGGGCCGCTTCTGGGGCGGCACCATGGACTTCGATTGCGTGGCGCCCACGGGCGCGCTCTACCGCTTCGACGCCGACGGCCGCTGCACGCGGCACGACGACGGCTTTGCCGTAACCAACGGGCCGACCTGGTCGCTCGACGAACGCACGATGTACTTCAATGCCACCGTGGAAGGCTGCGTGTATGCGTACGACTTCGACAGCGCAGCCGGCACCGTGAGCAACAAGCGGGTGTGGCTTCGGTTCGATGAAGGAGACGGCCTGCCCGACGGCATGACGACCGACGCGGCCGGGCGGCTCTGGATCGCGCGCTGGGGCGGCCACTGCGTGAGCTGCCACGACCCGGTGAGCGCCGCCGAGCTGTGCCGCATCGAACTGCCGGCCAGCAACGTGACGGACTGCGCCTTTGGCGGCAAGGACCTGTGCACGCTCTACATCGCGACCGCGCGCAGCGGGCTCACGGATGAGGAGCTGAAGGCAGAGCCGCTGGCCGGCGCGCTGTTCTCGGTGCGTATTGCAAGCCCAGGCCTGCCTGCTGCGGAGTTCGGCGCGGCCGCTGTAAAGGCCTAGGCGAGCAGCCCGAAGCGGTGCAGCGTGGTGCTGCTGAACGCTGCGCCTGGCCGGAGCACCGTCGTCGGAAAGTCCGGCTGATTGGGCGAATCAGGATAGTGCTGCGTTTCGAGGCACAGGCCCGCGCCTCTCCTGAAGCTCTCGCCCCCGCGCCCGCGCAGGCTGCCGTCGAGAAAATTGCCCGAGTAGAACTGCACCGCCGGCTCGGTCGTATGCACTTCCATCACGCGCCCGGAGGGCTCGTGTTCAAGGCGCGCCGCCAGCGCCATGCCGGTGGGCTCACGGTCGAGCACCCAGTTGTGGTCGTAGCCGCCCGCCACGCGCAGCTGCTCGTGCGGATCGCCGATGCGCTCGCCGATCGGCGTGGGCACGCGAAAGTCGAAGGGGGTTCCGGCCACCGGTGCCACGCCCATCGGAATCAAGCCGGCATCCACAGGGCAGAAGCGGCTCGCGGGAATCGTCAGGCGATGATCGAGTACCGCGCCGCCGCCCGCCAGGTTGAAGTAGTCGTGATGGCTCAGGTTCAGCACCGTCGCGCGATCGCTCACGGCACGGTAGTCGATGCGCCACGCGTTCTCGGTGGTGCTGAGCGCATAGCGCACGCTCACCTTCACCTCGCCGGGATAGCCCTCTTCGCCGTCGGCGCTGGTGTAGTGCAGCTCGATGGCGACCTCATCGCCATTCCCGCCCTGCGCCGGCACCGCGTCGATCTGCCAGTAGCGCGTGCCGAAGCCCTGGTGCCCGCCATGCAGCGAATTGGCGCCGTTGTTCAGCGGCAGCTGATGCGCCACGCCATCGAGCGTGAAGCGCCCGTCCGCAATGCGGTTGGCGTAGCGGCCGACGATGGTGCCCAAGTGCGGATGCGGCTTCAGGTAGTCCTCGAGTGTCGGCAGGCCGAGCACGACGTTGCCGCTCTGGCCATGGCGATCGGGAACGTGCAATGCGGTGACGATGCCGCCCAGGTTGATGGCGCTGAGGCAGAGGCCCAGGCCGTTGTCGAGCGTGTATTCGGTCACGGCGCGCCCGTCGGGCATGCGGCCGAACTCGTGGGCGGCGATGCGCGGCGCGGGATGGCTGTTGCTGCTGTTCGGCGAAGGCATTGCGTTGAGGTTTTCAGCGTTGTTGAACTGGCGCTATTGAAGCATCGCTTCGCGTGCGCAGAGCGATGCGGTCTTCAGGCCGATGCGGTCGGTCAGGTCGTGATTCTGCGGCGGCTCGGCCGCGTGGGTCTTCACTTCCACGCGATGGCCTGCCTTGGCGACGGCGTCCGCGAACCGCTCCTGCAGATCGAAGGGCGTGTTCCGGTCGTCGCGGTTGCCGACGAGCACGATGCGGCGCCGCTGATCGCGCGCAATGCCGCCGACGTGGTCGAGCGGATCGTAGAACTGCGTGCTGCCGGTGGTGTCGCTCTGTCCGTTGCGCGATTGCCCGAGGCGCCGTGCGCGCTCCAACAGCCCGTAGGCGCCGGAGGTCAGCACCGCGCAGGCGATGCGCGTGCGGCCTAGCGTGAGCAGCGCTGCGCCCGCGGTGGCGCCCCCGCTGTGGCCGAGGATCACGATGCGCTCGATCCGGTGCCGCTGCATCAATGCGTCGAGTGCCGCGTCGAGCGCGTGGAACTCGGCCACCTCGCGCCGCTTGCGGTGGTCGCCCGACGAGCCGTAGGTGCCGGGCCGCGCGACGAAGACCCACGGCACGCCGGCACGATCCCGGCTGCGCTGCGCATCGAGCATGCGCAGGGCCTCGGTGTTGCCGGGAATGCGCTCGGGCGCCTGATTCATGACGCCGTCGCGGTCGCCCGAAAACTGCACGATGGCGATGCGCGCGTCGTCGATGTCGCCGCTCGCAAAGTAGCGGATGCAGGCCGGTCCTTCGACCGGCTGCACCCAGAGGTAGCCGGCGCGGTCGGGACAGTTGGCGCGCACCGCGGGCTGGTTCCATTGCAGCGTTGCGCCGTCGGGCGCCGGCGGGGCAAGTTGCGGCTGCGGGCCGGCGCGCTGCGCGCATGCCGCCTGTGCCAGTGCCAGCAGCGCGAGGGGAACGAACCTCCAGCGTCCGGCCACCATGCCGTCGATTCCGCCGGGAGTGGTGTTGTCGCGCTTCATGCAGCCAAACGGTCCGGCCGCGCCGCTGCGAACGAAACACGCCGGGGCAGCGGGACCCGTTCCACCCGGCCAGCATCGCCCACCAAGCCGATCTCGATCTGCAGCTGCGCGTCGTGCAGCCGGTCCGCGACGGGCGGGCGCAGCCCATGAAAATCGCGATAGATGTGCCCGGGCTCCCAGCGGCTGGTCGGCCACATCCAGTCGCCGGGGTCGTGGTCCATCGCGACGCCCCAGGCCGGCATGGTGGCCGGCGCTTGGGGCACGGCGCGGATGTCGAGCCGCCAATCCGTTCCGGTCGCCTCGTCGATCCGCCAGAAGGTTTCGACGTACAGCATGCCGCGGCCTGCGATGGCGGACGGCGTCGCGCGCACGCCGAGCAGCCGCAGCGGCCCCAAGGACAGAGGCTGCGCGAGCGCCGCTTCGATCGGAACCGTCGCCGCCAGCCATTCGTTGCGCGGCTGCTGCAGAGGCTGGATCGCTTCGGGTTTGAGAGCCGGCTGCGGCAGCAGGGGCAATCGCTGCGGCGTCCTTGCGGGCGGCTGCAGATCGAGCGTGCACTGGCCGTTGGGCCCCAGTGCGAAGTCGGATCCGAGCGCCGCGGACTTCCGCATGAAGCGGCCCGCGGCTGCGATTCCGCGGTCGCCTTCGAGCTGCACCGTCTGCCCCACGCCCGTTGCAATGGGCGTGAACACCACGCGCCGCACGCCCTCGCTGCCCAGGTGCAGAGAGAACACACCGCTTTCGTCGCCGTCTTCGACGCCGCGGCCTATGGCGTCGAACAGGAGATCGCCGGCGTCATGGATGATGGGCCGGCCGTCATGGACCGCGACGCCTTGCACGACATGCGCCGACGCGCCCAGCACCGCGTCGGCGCCGGCGTCGATGATGGCGCGGCCGACGGCGATCTCTTCGGCGTCGGGGGCGGGTGCGCGGTTCCTGCCCCAATGCACGGCCACCAGCACCACGTGCGCCTTGGCGCGCGCGGCGGCAATGCGGGGCGCAAGGCATTCGCTCCAGGCGGAAGGGGATGACAACGGCAGGTACGCATTGCCGGCCGTGGCCTTGCCCGCGGCAAATCGCCGCTGGGTCGCATCGATGGCGAAGATGGCCACGTTCAGGTGCCCCGCACGCCGCAGCACGGGCGTGAGCGCGGCATCCAGCGTTGCACCGGAGCCCGCGTGCCCGATACCGGCGGCATCGAGCAGGACCGCCTGCTCCGCGAGAGCCTCGGCGCCGTAGTCGCCGCTGTGGTTGTTGGCGGTGGTGACAACGTCGATGCGGGCCTCGGCAAGCACGCGCAGCATCTCCGGCCGCGCTCGGTAGTAGTGCGGTCCGGCCTCGCCCTTTGGCGTGCCCTGCTCGCCGCAGGTGGCCACCACGCATTCGAGATTGGCGATGCGCAGGTCCGCCTCCGCCAGCACCGCCACGCCGCCAAGCTCTGAGGACGCGCCAAGTTGCCTTGTGCGGTAGTGCTGCCTGCGGCCAAGGTTGATGTCCCCGCCCCATGCGACCACGGCCGCGGCAGTGTTCGCGCCCGCCCGGCCGGCATCGTCGCGTGGGCCTTCGTCCCCGCGCGATTGCAGGAACTTGAGATACGCCACGTAGCCCGAGAGATAGTGCTCCACGTCGTCGATGCGCACGCGAAAACTGTGGTGCTTGATGAAGAACGAGCCCGCGACACGCGCCGGGTTGCGAAAGAACATCGCGAGCTCGGGCCAGAAGTAGCCGTTGGCCAGGTAGCGCGCACGGTGCTCCAGCGCGCGATCGAACTTGCCGCGGTCGAAGCCCTCCAGCAACGGGCTCAGCGCGGGATCGGCGGCAAGCCGCGCCACCATGTCGCGCGCGGCCATCATCAGCTCCAGCAGCGTCGGAAAGGTCGTGATGCGCTCGAGCACGAAGTCCAGGTAGTCCGCCACGTTCTGCAGGCCGAAGCGGTAGTAGCGCGTTTCTGGACGATGGCGCGTGAGCTCGTTGACGCAATAGCTCAGCCAATGGTCGTGCGCGCGCCAGTGCTCCGCGGCAATGAAATGGTCGAAGGCCTTCTCGACCACGGCAAGCCAGCGCGGATCGCGCGTAAGCCCGTAGAGGCGCATCAGGCCGAAGGCTGCTTCCCCGTCGTAGTAGATGACGCGGAACGCGTCTTTCACGTCCAGAGACGGATGGTTCAGCACATGGACGAAGCGCCCGCTCGCCGGGTCCTGCATGGCCCGGATGCCAAGCGCGAGCTGCTCCATCAGCGGCAGGTACTGCGTGTCGCCCGTGAGCTCGGTGTACTTGACGAAGGCCAGCAGGCACACCGCGTTGCCGCCCAGCTTGATCTCATGGCCGACATCGAGCAGATACGCGGCGCGCGTGCCGTCCGGCAACTCGGCCTGCCGGATGAGCCGCGCCGTGAGAAAGCCCAGCGACCGGTCGATGGCCGCCTTCTGCGCGTCGCTCCGGGTCAGCTCCCAGGCTTCGAGCAGCGCATAGGTCGAGCTGGCGTGGCGCAAGGTGTTGTAGGTGGGAATCGCGCGGTCGAAGCACGGGAACCAGCCGTAGTGGAACTCGCCCGTGGGCTTCACCTGCGCGGCAAGATAGTCGCTTGCCGTGTCGACCATGGCGCGGACCTGCCCCGGTCCCCAGTCGTCCAGCCGGCGATAGCCGGCCGCCTGTCCCTTGGCCGTGAGCGGCCAGGCGGCTTCGGCATCGGCGTAGGCGCCGCGGGTGACGAAGCACCACACCGGCGCTGCATCGTCGGACGGGAATTCGATCTCCGCGCCGAAGCGCCGCTTGGCGTGGATCCGCAGGTTGCCGGCGTTGGGCTCCGCGTGCTCCACGGTGCCGTTGTAGAAGATGGCGCTGCCGTTGAGTTCCTGCGCGAGCAGCGCCGTGTCGAACTTCGCATCGAACGACAGGCCCTGGTTGAAGTAGTTGCGCTTGGTGCGCGAAAGCCGGGCCTTCAGCGTCCCCCAGGGCATGGCCTCGGCCTGCTCGACGAGTTCCACGCGCACGCATCCGGGCTGCATGCCAGTGCGCTGGACCAGTGCGAGCGCCGCATCGCAGGCCTCGCGCCAGGCGTCCCCGGCGCTGCCCCCGCGCCCCACCACCACGCGCGCGCGGCTCGCGGGGTCCCCCAGTGCGATGAACACCACGCAGCCAGCCTCGGGCGTGGCGGCCTCGCACTGCAAGGTGCCGTCGGTACGCGCCAGCTGCTGCCTCGCGCGGTTCAACAACAGGTCGATGGGAGACGTCGGTTCTGGGGTCATGCAGGCGCGAATGATGACAGGCTGCGCCGCGTCCGCAAATCCCCGGGTGCAGGCGGCCGCTGTCACGCCCCGGTCTATCGCACCTGCGGCGTCACGCGCCAGACAGCGCGCGATAGAAGTACGTGGTGTCGCAAGGCGCGCCGTCCGGCAGCAGTGCAAAGCCCGGAATCACGCCGGCACGCGTCCAGCCGAGGCGGGCATAGAGCCGCTCGGCTTCGGCGCTCGAGGTGTCGAGCACAAGCAAGGTCTTTCCGTGTTCGCGGCCGAGCTGCTCGGCGGCCCGCATGAGCAGCGCACCGAGCCCCTGGCGCCTGGCGCGCCGGTGCACGAGCATCTTCGCCACCTCGCCGCGATGCGGCTGGTTCTCCGGCATCTCGAGCAGGACCTGCACGGTTCCGACGATGCCTTGCGCATCTTCGGCCACCAGCAGCAAGCGGTCGCCGCGTGCCACGCCCTCGCCCACGCGGCGCCAGAACGCCAAGGCCCGCTCGCGCGTCAGTGGCCGCATGAAGCTGACCGAAGCGCCGCCTTCGACGCAATCGACGAGTACGTCGGCCAGCTGCAGGGCCTGTGCGTCGTCCATGCCGCGCAGCACGCGGATGCGTGGCGCGGCGCTTGCGGTGTCGGTCGTCATGTCATCTCCACGAAGAGGGCAAGGTTGCAATCACGACGGCATAGCGTGCGGCCTGCCGGGTGGGGTTGTAGTAGCTCATGGGGCGGTCGAGCACCAGTGCCAGGCAGTCGCCCGCGCCGAGCCGGTGGCGCTCGTCGCCGAGCGTGACTTCGATCGTTCCTTCCAGCACCCACACCTGCTGGTGGACCTGGGGTTCGCGCGCGCCGGTTTCATAGGCCACGCGCGCCTTGGGTGGAAACAGCACTTCGACGATGTGGATCGGCGATGCGGTGCCGCCCGGCGACACGTTGCGGCGCACATAGCCCGAATGCGGATCGCGCCATTGCGGCTGGTCGGCCAGGCGGGACACCGGGCCGCCTTCGGGCAAAGGCGCCTCGAACAGGGAGGCCAGCGGAACACCGAGGCCGGTCGCGAGTTTTTCGAGCAGCACCGCCGTCGGGCTGCTTTCGCCCCGTTCGATGAGCGAGATCATCGAACGGCTGACACCGCAATGCGCGGCCAACGCTTCGAGCGAAAGGCCGCGATCGGCGCGCAGTTCCCGCACGCGCTGCGCGATGCGTTCATTCAGGTTCTGTGGAGCTTGTTCCATGATATCGGAATAATATCCAACATCATGGATGAGAAGTCAATGCCGGCTATTTGCCGCGCTGCCCGTCCTCGGGCCTCGACGAAGGCTCCCACGAATCTGGCGTGGTCGCGACCAGCTCCTTGAGGTCCGACCACGGCCTGGCCCCCGGCACGGTGGTGCCGCCCGCGATCGCCACCTTGGCAAAAGCAACCATCCGCTCGCGCAGGTACCGTTGGTCGCTCTCGGGCCAGGTCTCGATCGAATGAGGTCCGCGGGCCACGACGATCTCGCGCGCGCCGCGAATGCGGTCGTAGGCGGCGACGGTGCCTTGCAGCGTTTCCGCGCGGTCCCACAGGCCTTTGCCGAAGAATGCGGCCGGCCATTGGTGCATGCCCGCGAGCGGCGCCGAGCTTGGATAGAAGACGATGTGATGATCCGCCGCCATGCCGCCGAGAAACAGGTTGCGGTCGGCCAGGTCGGGCGACGCGGGCAGGTAGCCCGGGCCGCTCGCAAAGGACGACAGCAGGATGGCGCCCTTGATGTTTGCAAGCCCTTTGGGCACGGCGCATTCAGGCACCGGCGTGCCGCCGTTGCACACGCCCGAAAAATTCATTGCCATGGCCCATGCGGTCGACATCGAGCCACGCGAATAACCGCCGAGCAGGATGGGAATGCGCGTCGAACCCAGGCCGCCCAGCAGCTTGCCGGCCGCGCCGCTGCCTTCGAGCACGCGCCCGCCTGGCGTGAGAAGCCGCAGGCCGTTGCCGCTGTCGAGCTGCGCCAGCACGCGAAACACATCCTCGCCCTGCTCCAGCGTGTGCGTGTCGCTGAAGCCGCCCGAGATACCCTCGCCGCGCCGGTCGTAGGCCAGCACGTCGAAGCCCGCTTGGTGGAGCGCATCAAGGTTCTCGCGCCACCAGCGTTGGCCCATCGTTTCCGTGGTGGCATTCGGAAACCGGACGTCCACGGTCTTGCCGGTGGCCGCATCGATTCGGTACGCCTTCTCGTCGGGATGCTGGATGGCGGTGAGCTGCCCGCCGCCGCCCGGCGCCATGACGACCAGCGCCCGCGTCGTCCCGCCCTTGCCGTCGTCGACGCCGCGGCCCTCTATGTACCAGCCGCGCAGCTTGACGGGATCGGTCATCTTGAGCTCGACGCGCTCGAAAGCGTCGCGCGGCACGGTGAACTCGACGACGAAGGTGCGGGCATCGGCGCGGGCAATGCTTTCTGCATAGGGCGCCTTCGCGAAGAAGGCCGGGCGCCGGATCTGCCGCAGATCCACGATGCCTTCCGGATCGATCTTCCCCGAAGGATCGACGGTGCCCGTCGATCGCGTCGAACGCGCCTTGTTGGGCGGCAGCCAGCGCTGCATCTGCGCATCGATGCGCGCAAAGCAGGCGGCGTCGGCCTTGCATGCGCGCCAGCGCTCCTTCAGCCGCGCATCGGTGAACTCGTCAACGTAGTAGTCCCCTCGGGCATACCCCGCGGGAGGACGATAGGCATTGACACCGAGCGGCACACAGACGGTCCGGCCGTTGGGCTGCGGCAGGCGGTAGCCGGACAGTTCATGGTTGCGGTCGGCCCCCACCCAGGCACGGCAATCGGTGGGCGGCGGGTTCGGCCTTGCGCCGGCCGAATCGGAAACCGCATCCCGATGCGAAGAGCAGCCGCCGAAGGCCAGCGCCGTGAGCACCGCGCCTGCGGCAAGTGCGGTGCGAAAGAACGTCACGGCGCGCTACGGCTGCTGCAGCCGCAGCAGCAGTTCTGTGCTCGGATAGCCGTCCGCGGGCAGGCCGATGCTGCGCTGGTAGCGTCGCAGTCCCTCGCGCGTGGCGGGGCCCATCACTCCGTCGGCCGCGCCGGTAGCAAAGCCGCGTTGGTTGAGCGCGGTCTGCATCTCGATCACCTGGCTGCGCGAGAGCGCGGCAAGGTCCCTCGGCCATGCCGCCTGCACGCCCGGCCCGCCGCCCAGCCGCTGTGCAAGGAGCCCGACCGCAAGCGCATAGTTGGTCGAGTTGTTGTAGCGCAGGATGGAACGGAAGTTGGGCCCGACCAGGAACGCCGGGCCGCGCGCGCCCGCCGGCAGCAGCACGCTGGCGTCGGAAAGTTCGGGCAACGGCTGGCCATCGATGGTGCGAAGCCCTTCGGCCGCCCATTGCGCGCCGGACTGGCGCACGGCCATGTCGGCACGACCGAAGTCGAAGCCTTCGGGCAAGCGCACCTCGACGCCCCAAGGCGCGCCGGCTTGCCAACCCGAACGAGAAAGAAAGTTCGCGGTCGAGGCGACGACGTCGGCCATGCTGCCCCAAATGTCGCGCCGTCCGTCGCCGTCGGCGTCCACTGCGTACGCGAGGAAGTTGGACGGCAGGAACTGCGTCTGGCCCATGGCACCGGCCCACGAGCCGATCATGCGATCGCGCGCGATGTCGCCGCTGTCGAGAATCTTGAGTGCGGCGAGCAGTTCGCGGCGTGCCCAGTCTTCGCGCCGGCCTTCGAAGCCGAGCGTTGCCAGTGCATCGATGACGGGGGTGTTGCCGTAGTTGCCGCCGTAGTTGCTTTCCATGCCCCAGATGGCGACCACCACCGCGGGCGGTACGCCGTAGCGCGCGGTCGCCGCCTCGGCTTCGGCACGCACTTGCGCGAGCTTCTCCTGGCCCGTTGCAACGCGCTGCGGCGTGACGGCGTTGTCCAGATAGTCCCACACCGTGCGCGTGAACTCGGGCTGGGCGCGGTCGAGCTCGACGACGCGCGGCAGGTAGTGCACCTGGTCGAAGGCACTTCGCAGCGTAGATTCGCTGACGCCTTGCGCACGCGCGGCGGCGCGGAAATCCGCAACCCACCTGGCAAACCGCTGCTCGACGTCCGCATCGCCCACAGCCGCCTGGCCGGGCAGCACAGGGGCGGTCGCAGGGCGCGCACCCGTCGAGGGTTCGACGGGCCTGGCGATGGGTTCGGATGGAGTGGACGCGCAGCCTGCCAGCAGCGCGGCAGCCATGGCCGCGGACGATGCCAGGAGGGCGAACTTGCGGCAAGACGGAAAGGAGATGCGGTGTGGATGCATCGACCAATTCTCACCGCTGGCTCGCAGGCCCTGTTACGAGACGCTGCTCTTGCCGCGGCCTCCGCCGCGCCGGCACGGGGCTCACGAACTCGGGCTGGAAACAACGCCGGCTGCCGTCGGCAAACTCGATGGTGACGGAGACCGCATCGGCGCTCGCCACGCTGCCGACGCCGTAGCGTGGAACGCGCACGGACGCACCCCGCGCAAAGGCCGCGCGCGGCATTGCGGTCTGCTGCGCATCTGACTGCTCGGCCTCTGCCCGGGCGGCCTCCTCGCGCTCATGCCTCGCAAGCCGCACGCAGTTGTCGCACGCACCGCAGCGCGCCGCGAGTTCATCGCTGCCCAAGCCCGAGAGGAGCACCTGCCAACGGCACATGCCCGTCGTCGCATAGAAGGTCATGCGCTCCAGCGCCTCGCGGTCCTGCTCGCGCTTTTCGCGATGGTCCTTCAGCAATGCATCGAGTTCGGCATCTTCGAGCGGCGGCTTCTTGCCCCAGCGCATCGATCCGTCGCCGTTGCGCTCCACCAGGCCTTCCTGCCGCAGCAGGCTGAGCAACACGCGCAGCTTGCCGCGCGGCAGGTGCGCGCGCTGCTGGAGCTCCGCCGCCAGCCACCCAGGCCGTGCCTCCGGCGGCGCGCTCGACAGGACCTGCTGCAGCGCGCGCAGTTCGGCCGCCTCCGGCAGCCAGCCGGCCAGGAAGAACTGCTGCACGGCCTTGTCGCGCCGCAGGTAGAGCAGCACGCAATCCGCGCGTTCACCGTCGCGCCCCGCACGGCCGGTCTCCTGGTAGTAGGCGTCCAGGCTGGACGGCATCTGGTAGTGCAGCACAAAGCGGATGTCGGGCTTGTCGATGCCCATGCCGAATGCGTTGGTCGCCACCATCACGCGAAATCTCCCGGCCATGAAGGCGTCCTGCGCCTCATGCCGCTCGCCCGCGCGCAGCTTGCCGTGGTAAAGGCCGACCGATTCGCCGGTGCCCGCCAGTTCGGCAAAGAGCGCCTCGGCCGCCTTCACCGTCGCGGTATAGACGATGCCGCTTCCCTGCAGGCCTGCGACCAATGCAAGCGCGCGCCGCAGCTTGTCTTCCTCGCGCATCGTGGGCTCGACGGCGTAATGCAGGTTGGGCCGGTAGGCGCCGGTGTCGACCAGACCCGTGCGCGGAATGCCGAGCTTCTCCATGATCTCTTCGGCCACTTCGCCGTTTGCGGTGGCCGTCAGCGCCAGCACCACGGGCTTGCGCAACGCGCGAACCGCGGCGCCTATCTCCAGGAACGCCGGCCGGAAGTCGTGGCCCCATTGCGAGATGCAATGCGCCTCGTCCACCACGAGCAGCGACGTGGGCCGCCGCTGCAGCAACTCGAGGAAGGCCGCATCGGCGAGTCTTTCCGGCGTGCTGAAGATCACGCGCGCGGTGCCGTCTGCAATGGCCTGCTCCGCGGCATCGATCTCTTCGGCGGTGCACTGGCTGTTCAGCTGCACGGCACGCACGCCGTGTGCATCGAGCTTCTCGCACTGGTCCTTCATGAGGGCGATCAACGGCGAGACCACCACCGTCTGTCCCGGCGCAAGCACGGCGGGCACCTGGTAGCAGAGCGATTTGCCGGCGCCCGTGGGCATCACGGCCAGCGTCGATTCACCCGCCACCACCCGGTCGATCACGCGGCGTTGGCCGGGTCGCAGCCGCTCATGGCCGAACACTTCGTGAAGCACTCGATCCACGGCGGACTGAATGACGGACCGGCCATGCCGGGCCTTGGCGGCTGCATGCTGCGAACGCGCAGGAGATCTGGGCGGCCTTTGCGAGCTCATCCGCGCAGGCGGCGACCGCCCCCGCGGCGCTTCTTGAGCGCCATGGCCACCAGCGCCAGCGCCGCAACGCCGATGGCGGCCTTGCGCGCCGCGCCCATCGGGTTGTGCCTGAGCTCGGCGCGGCCGCCCATCTCGGCATACAGGTTGGGCACGTGCCCGCGCGAGATGTCGTCGATCAGCGCTTCGCCCATCTGCACCCGGTCCGCCAGCAACAGCATGAGCCAGTGCCGCAGGTCGTTCTCCGAATGCCGGAAAGCCAGCCGCCGCAGCCGGCCGCTCAGGCCGGAAGGCGGCAGCGTGGACCCGAAGATGGGGGTGATGCCCGGGCGCTCGGTCGAATGGAGCACCTCCACATCGGCGTGCTGCTGCTGCGGCGGCTCCATGGGATGGGGCAGGCGCGGCGGCGTGCGCTCCTTGGGATGGGCGGGGCGCACGGCGGGGTCGAGGTCCGCACCCCATCCAATGATGTGTGCGTGGCTCGGAGAGGGTGAACGCAGGTTTGGCGTGTCCATGGGGCGCTTTCGTGGTTCATTCAGTGGCTCGCGCCCGCGGTGGTGGCTTCCTGCCCCACGCCCGGCGGCACCAGCACGGTCTTGATGCAGTGGTCGAGCTTGCTCGAGAAGATGTGGTATGCGTCCGCCACGTCCCGCAGGTCGATGCGGTGCGTGATCACGCGGCGCGGGTCGAGCCGTCCGGCCTGGATGTGCTCGATGAGGCGCGGCAGGTGCCGCTTCACGCTGGCCTGGTTCATGCGCAGCGTGAGACCCTTGTTGACCGCATTGCCGATGGGCACGGCATTGAAGGTGGGGCCGTAGACGCCGACGATGGACACGGTGCCGCCCTTGCGGACCGAGTTGATGCACCAGTGCAGCACCGTGGCCGCGCCGCCCTGCAGCTTGAGCTTGATGCCCAGCAGCGTCTGCGCGAAGTTGCCCGCGGCCTCGCAGCCCACGCAATCGATGCACACGTCGGCGCCGAGCCCGTCGGTCATGTTCTTGATGTGGATCGCCATGTCGCCGACATGCTTGAAGTCGATCACCTCGCATTGCGCATACGAGCGCACGAACTCCAGCCGGTACTCGAGGTGGTCCACCACGATCACGCGGCCCGCGCCCAGCAGCCACGCCGACTTGGCCGCGAAGATACCGACCGGTCCCGCGCCGAAGATCACCACGGTGTCGCCCTCGCGGATGCCGCCCATTTCGGCCGCCTGGTAGCCGGTGGGCAATGCGTCGGTCAGGAGCACCGCATCGTCCAGGTCCATGCCCGTCGGGATCACCGTGGGCCCCACGTCGGCCATGGGCACGCGCACGTATTCGGCCTGGCCGCCGTCGTAGCCACCCGCCGTGTGCGAGTAGCCGTAGATGCCGCCCACCGCTGTCGCCTCCGGGTTGGTCGAATGGCAGTTGCTGTAGAGCTCCTTCTGGCAGAAGTAGCAGCTGCCGCAGAAGATGTTGAACGGCACCAGCACGTGGTCACCGGGCTTCAGGTGCTGCACCGCAGAGCCGACCGACTCGACCACGCCGGTGAACTCGTGCCCGAAGGTCGAGCCGATGCGGGTGTCGGGCACCAGCCCGTGGTACAGGTGCAGGTCGGACCCGCAGATGCACGAGCGCGTCACGCGCACGATGGCATCGCCGGGATGCTCGATTTCGGGTTCAACCTTGTTCACCGCGCGAATCCTGTAGGGACCGCGGTAGTTCATTGCCAGCATCGGTTGCTCCTTCTTGTGTTTCTGCGAAAACGATCCGCGAAAAGGCTCGGAAGAAAACTGAATGAGGCGACCAGCATCGGCGGCGCCTGCAGGTGCCGCGCAAGCAGAGAGCCACAGGGTTCGTCGGACGGCGCCCACATTGCTTCAGGTGCCCGATCGGTGTGGCCAGTCGGGCGGCAACTCGCGGTGGATGGCCGAGGCCGCGATGGCCGCGCCGCCCATCGCCACCGCGATCTGGTTGAGTCCCGAAGAGACATCGCCCGCCGCATACAGGCCCGGCACGCCGGTCGCATGGTGGGCATCGATCTTCACGTAGCCGGTCTCGTCGAGCGGCGCGCCGAGGGCTTCGGCAATCTGCGAATGGACGGTCAGGCCGAGCGCGCAGTAGAGCGTGTCGCACAGCGTGCGCGCGCCCGCATGGATCAGTTCGATGCGCTCACCGTCCCTGCGGATGGCGTCCACCGGTGCGCTGTTCCAGCGGATGCCGGCCTCGGCCAGGCGGCGGCGCTCGTCCGCCGTGAGGCCCGGCGCGCCCTGCGCCATGAAGAGCGTGATGTCGGCACTGAAATGCCGCAGGTAGATCGCTTCCGCGACGCCGGCCGAGCCGCTGGCGTACACGCCGACGGCCTTGCCGATCACCTCATAGGCATCGCACACCGGGCAATAGCGCAGCACACCTGAGTCGAGCGCGGCACGCACGTGCGGCATGGCTGGCGGGATGTCGGTGACGCCGGTGGCAAGCAGCAGGCGCCTGCCCGAGATGACGCCCTGCCGGCTTTCGAGGCGAAAGGCGTCCGGTGCGCGCTCCGCCCGCTCGACGAAGGTCTCGACGATGCGAACCGGGTAGTTGTGCACCTGCGCCCGCAGCATGTCGCGCACTTTCGCGCCCGGAATGCCGTCGGCAAAGCCGGGGTAGTTGTGCGAGCGCGGAATCTTCTCGATGCGGCTCTGGCCCGCGTCGATCAGCACGACCGAGCGGCGAAAACGCGCCAGGTAGATGGCCGCCATAAGCCCGGCCGGCCCGCCACCGACGACAGCCACATCGGCCGGGGCTTGCTTTTCGGGCTGCACGGCGAAGGCGCCTTATCCAGCCGGCTGCGAAGACTTGGGTCTACCCCTTGGGCTTGCCCAGTTCGGTGGCCAGCTCGTCCAGGATGGCGTCGTCCGACATGCCCAGCTCGGCGCCTGTCGGCGGATTGCCGGTCGGGTCGGACGACGTCCTGACGGCCATGGCTTCGAGCGCGGCCTGGTCTTCCGCCGAGAGCTGCACGCTCGCCTCGCCGGAGCCGCCGTCCACCGCCATCTGCTGCCCGGGATCGGCCACGTATTCCCATTTCTCGCCCTCGTTCCAGGGGCCGCGCACCTCGCCTCCCTTGGACATGTCGAAGTACACCTTGGTGAACTCGGGCATGCCGGGCAGCTTGCCTGGCGGGAAGCTGGGCTGGATCGCGTAGAGCGCCTTCTCGAAGGACTTCTGGTGCGCGATCTCGCGCGTCATGAGAAAGCCCAGCGCCTCCTTCACGCCCGGGTCGTCGGTCAGGTTGATCAGACGCTCGTAGACGATCTTGGCGCGCGCCTCCGCCGCGATGTTGGAGCGCAGGTCGGCCGTGGGCTCGCCGATGGTGTCGATGTAGGCGGCCGTCCACGGCACGCCGGCCGAGTTGACCAGCGCGGGGCCGCCGCCGTAGAGCACCTGCGTCACGTGGCTGTCGTTGCCCGCGCCAGTGATGGTGCGAAAGGCTTCCGCCTCGGCATCGACCCCTTCGGCCAGGCGCCCCTTGGCGCCCTTGTTGAGCATGGCCACGATGGTGCCGATGACTTCAAGGTGGCTGAGTTCCTCGGTGGCAATGTCGAACAGCATGTCCTTGCGGCCGGGATCGTCCTCGCCAATGGCCTGCGTGAAATAGCGGCAGGCTGCGGCCAGCTCGCCTTGCGGGCCGCCGAACTGCTCGAGCATGAGGTTGGCAAGGCCGGGATTGGTCTCGCTGACGCGCACGGTGTATTGCAGTCGCTTGTTGTGAGAGAACATGCGTGAAGCTCCTTTTTCGAAAGTAATCGGGCGTGAGCACGATGAAAAGAATGAAGAACGGTTTTCATGTTGCAGAGCACCGCGACCGCCGGACTCGGCATGCGCGCCACGCTGCTGTAGGTTGAATCCGGCTCCGGTGCGCGGCCTGTCGGGCTCTCAGCGAAGGTCACCGACGCATACGTTCGCCGCCGGGGAAATCGTCCTGCATCGCGCGCCTTTCCCGTCCGACTGATCTTGCTTCCGCCGCCGGCAGGATGGCCTCAGGCGAACAACAGGAGCACCCGTCATGAAACGCAAGCAAGCGCCCGCCGCGCCGGCGGATTCCACGTCGCTCCAGCCCGGTGAACTGCCGCTCGAGGCCGAGGTGCGCGCGAAGGATCTCGAACTGGATGAACCGGCAACCACGGACGAGTTGGAAGGCACGGACGACGAGGAATCGCAGCCCGGAAAGGGCGAGAACGCACCTGGTTTTCTGAAGCGGCAGAAGCCCTGACGCCGCTGCCCTAGTGGCGCCGCCAGGCACCGGCCGGGCTTACGCGGTGCCTTGGGCCCCGTCGTCTTTCCTGGTAGCGGCCGCGCCGCCGGTGACCCCGTTCATCCAGCGCATCAACTCATCGACGAAGCGGGCCTGCGTCTCTTCGCTCGACAGCTCGTGGTCCGCCCCTTCGAGCATGCGGTAGGTCAAGGATCGCGCGTTCCTGAAGGACGTCCTGTAGCTCTTGACCGCGGGGTGAGGCACCGTGTCGTCTTTCTCGGATTCGATCAGCAGGACGTCGCCCGCAAACGCCTCGCAGGCGGCAAGCGCCGCGTTTTCTTCGGGGCCGCGAATGGTGCGGCGATAGTGGTCGAGGTCGTCCTTGTCCAGGTCTTCCTTTGGAACGCGCCAGTCTTCGTCCCGGTACAGCGCAGGCGAGCGCAGCGCCATCCACTGGAGCGGCCTTTGCGCGCTCAGCAGTGCGCCCAGGTATCCGCCATAGCTGAAGCCGATGAAGGCCACCGCGCGCGCGTCGGACGCCTGCTGTTGCACGAGGCTGTCGTAGGCGGCCACGAGCTCCTTCAGGTTCTGGTCGCGGTTCATCCGCTGCCGCGACCCATCGCTCTTTCCCGGTCCCGGAAAATCGATGCGGCGCACGGTCCAGCCCTGGCCGGCCAGCGCCTCGCGTATCAGCGCGTACGGCGCGTCATTGCCGTCGTCCCAGCCCGGCGACAGAAGCACCGCAGGCTTCTGCGGTGCCTTCGCTCGAGCCGTCATTGCGAAGGGGGGTGTCTGCATTCCTGTTCCTCGATCCACCGGCTGCCAAAGACGCCCGTGGAAAGTAGCGCGCAGTAGCGGTCTTCCGGAATCAGGTCCATCCTTGCTCCTGTGCACGGCCGAGAACGCTGCGCCAGCATTACTTACTTCGGGTGAAAGATTTCACGGGCCGTCACTTTACACACGCCGGTATTGATGAGCGCTTTCATCTGCGAGGCGGCGCCGGCCCTCGGTTCCGGGCGCTCGGGTCTTACGGCATGCAGGCCACCGCAAGTTGTTCTCAGGCCACAGATGCAGCCGCCGTCCGACAGGACGCCGCGCGCGGAAGCCTTAGATTGATCCCGTCTCGCCGAGGTGGTCGAGTCTCCACCAAGGCGCGCTTCCAAGGAGACCCATGAAACCGTTCGAAACCCTCCCGCGCGCGCTCGTGCTCGTCTGCATGACTGCGCTTGCCGCGGGATGCGGGGCCCCGCAAGACCCTGCCGCGCAGTCCGGCACGGCGCCGGCGTCCCGGGCGGGCGGCCTTCAGGACCAGCAGTTCGTCACCGCTGCGGCCGGCAACGGCCGGTACGAAGTCCAGGCTTCGCGGCTGGCCATGTACCGCGCCGCCAGCCCACAGGTGCGAAACTATGCGCAGATGCTGGTCGATCATCACACCCGGGCCGGCAACGAGCTCATGGATTTGGCGCGCGACCGGGGGATGCGCCTTCCGGGCGTACTGCCGCGCGGCAAGCATGCGAGGCTTGACCGGCTGGCCTCGGCCACGGGAGACGAGTTCGACCGCATGTACGTGCGGCTCGTCGGTATCGAAGACCACCAGGCGGACATCGCGCTCTTCGAGCGTGCGAGCCGTGAGCTCCGCGATCCGGAGCTGCGGGCGTGGGCAAACAAGACCCTGCCCACCCTGCGCTCGCACCTCGATGCGGCGCGCTCGCTCGGCGCATCGGTGCGTTGACCTCTCATTCGACTGCGGCAAGAAACTCGACCAGCGACGCGTTCACTTCCTCGGGCATCTCTTGATGCAGCCAGTGCGTGGCGCGCGGCAGGTGAACGACTTCGCATGCGCTGCAGAAAGCCGCACCCGCTTCGGCCAGGCCGCTGGAAAGCGCCGGATCGGCATCGCCCCAAAGCACCTTGACCGGAACTTCGATGCGGCGGCCGAGCGGCCTTGCGAGCGGCATTGCGCGGTACCAGTTCAGCATCGCCTCGAGCGCGCCGTCCCTCGCCCACGCCTCGCGGTATTTGCGCAGCGCCGCCTCGTCGAAGGCACCGGGCAGGCTGCTGCCCGACAGCGTCAGTTCGAGCAGCGCGTGGTCGTTGGCGCGCAGGGCCAACTCCGGCAGCCACGGCATCTGGAAGAAGCCGACATAGGCACTGCGCACCGCCTGCAGCGGATGCGTGAGCGCATACGTGGCCAGCGTGGCCGGATGCGGTGCATTGAGGATCGCAAGACGGGAGACGCGCTCCGGTTCACGCGCAGCAAGATGCCACGCCACAATGCCGCCCCAATCGTGCCCGACGACGGCGAAGCGCTCATGTCCCAGCTGGCTGCAGATGCCGCATACGTCATCGGCCAGCGTGTCGAGCGCATAGGCGCCGATGCCCGCGGGCTTGTCCGACTCGCCGTACCCGCGCTGGTCCGGCGCGATCACCTGCCATCCGGCATTCGCGAGTGGTTCCATCTGGCGGCGCCATCCGAACCAGAATTCCGGAAAGCCGTGCAGCAGGACGACGGGCGGGCCCTCACGCGGCCCGCAGGTGGCCACGTGAAAGCCGATGCCGTTCGCGGAGACGCGTCGGCGGCCTATCACCCGTGGTCCTCGTGAGCCATCCGTTGTGCTGCGTGACGGGTGGTGTTCATGGAAGGTTCTCCTGCATTGAGATGAAGTGAACAAGGCGGGAATGCTCTTCGCCGGCCGGGGCCGCGGCGTAGGAAAAAAGATGGTGCGGGCGTCGGCGCCGCTTGCGGCTCGCGTGGCGCTCGCGCAATCGGGGCCGGCTCATCGGCACCAGCTTGTCAGAGGCCGGTCTCACGCGCCGAAGTGGATTTTTCCTACACATGCGAACGGCTGGCGGGAGAGCATTTCCATCGGTCGGCGCCGCCTGCCTCTTGCCGCTCCGCACATCCGCATGTCCCTCCTTCGCGCATTCTTCCTTTGGACCGTTCTCGTGGCTGTGCCCTTTCAGGGCTACGCCGCGGCGACGATGGCGTTTTGCGAACCGGACCATCCCGCGGCGGCCGCATCGGGCCAGCATGCCGGTGCGGAGGACCATCACGCCAGTGATGACAAGGCGTACGCGGCCTCGCACGACGACAGCATGAACGCCGACGGCGGAGCGTCCGACGCCGGCAGCGCACACAAGTGCGGCACCTGCGGCGCCTGCCATGCCTTCGGCCTCGCTTCCGCCGCGCCTGTGATACCGGCGCCGCCGCTTCCGCAGGCGGACCTGGCGGAGCCCCTGCGCCTGCCGGCGAGCTTCTCGCCGCTTCTTCTCGACCGGCCTCCGCAGGCCTGAGCCGGTCGGCGCGCAGCCGGCGGGGCCCACTGCCAAGCGGCCGGACCTCGCGCCGTTTTTCCATCCATAGATTGCGTAGACACGCATATCCGGCACGCATTGGCAGCGTGCCGCATCAGCGGGGCGGCCTCGCGCCGCCTCTTTTCCAGCCGGAACTCCGGCATCAACCTCAAGGAGAACTCAATGCCTCATGAAACCTATGCCGCGTGCATCGAAGCGTGCAACAGCTGCGCCACCGCTTGCAATCACTGCGCGGCCGCGTGCCTCAAGGAGCCCGATGTCAAGATGATGGCCAGGTGCATCGCGCTCGACATGGACTGCGCGGCCGTGTGCCAGTTTGCCGCCGCGGCCATGTCGCGCGGAAGCGAGTTCGCGAAAGCGATCTGCGCCCTGTGCGCAGACATCTGCCAGGCCTGCGGCGACGAATGCGCCAGGCACAAGCCCGAGCATTGCCAGGCATGCGCCAAGGCCTGCAAGGACTGTGCGGCCGCATGCCGCGCCATGGCGGGCTGAGCGGCGGCCGAGAAAGGGGCGGTGCTCTTCAGCGCTTCTGTCGCAGGAGCTCCGCCTTTTTTGCCAGTTCCACCGCCTCGGCGATCTGCTCGATCGAAAGCGCCCCGGCCAGCTTCACCTTGCCGGCGAGAACGCTCTGCAGCGCAGCGCTTCGTTCGCGGCCGGTGAGCCACGCGAACACGGAAGTGATCGAGCCGCCGCCGAACCTCGCGCGCAGCGCCTCCGACGCCGCGCGGCTGACTTCGACGAATGCCGCGTGATCGGCCGCGGCCGACGCTGCGCGAACGACCACACAGTACGCTTCGAGCTTGTCGGCTTCCGCGCGCAGGGTGTCGGCGTCCTGTTCGGCGGGACCGGAAGGCGCCGGCTCGGAGGCGCCTGGAGTTTGATCGGGAGACATGGGGGCATTCATTGCAGCGGGTCTTCGATTGTCGCGGCATCCGGTGCAAAGCCCGATTCACGACGATCTTGTTACTCACCGCCGCGCTCCAGAGTGCCTAGAGTTGCCTCGCGGGCCATCCACGGCGCGCCACAAGGAGCCGGCGATGAGCCACACAAGCAGCAGCACCGACAGCCGCGTCGCCCAGGCGATCGCCCCCTACCGGAGCATCGCAGCGTGCGATGAATGCATTGCGCGCGGCGATGGCATTCATGCGCTCACGGCGGCGCTGATGCTGCCCTGCTACCAGGCTGAGTTCATGCGCATGGTGCTCGAACTGGGCCCGAAGGAAGAGAACGAATTGAGTTCCGCACTGCGGCGGAGCGGTCGCCCTCCTCACTCGACAAAAAGCAGCGCAGGGGATTCGAGCGAAGCCCGCAGGGCCTGGATGAATTCGGCTGCGAGCTGGCCGTCCACCACGCGGTGATCAAAAGAGGAAGACAGGTTCATCATGCGGCGTGCGACCACTGCGCCGCCTTGCATCACCGGCCGCTGCACGATGCGGTTGACGCCGACGATCGCGACCTCGGGCGCATTGATGATCGGCGTGGAAGCGATGCCGCCCAGTACGCCGAGGCTGGTGATGGTGATGGTGGAGCCGCTCAGCTCGTCGCGCGTGGCGCGGCCGGCGCGCGCAGCATCGGCCAGCCGCGCGATCTCGGTTGCGCTGGACCAGAGGTCGCGTGCTTCCGCGTGGCGCAGCACGGGAACCATGAGGCCGGCGGGCGTTTGCGTGGCAATGCCGACGTGCACCGCGCCGTGCCGCGTAAGCACGCCTTTCTCATCGTCGAAGCGGGCGTTGACCTGCGGGAAGCGCGGCACCGCCAGCACCAACGCGCGCACCAGCAGCGGAAGCAGCGTCAGGTGCGCGCGCTCGGCACCCCAGCGTTCGTTGATGCGCGCGCGCAGCAGCTCGAGCTCGGTGACATCGATCTCCTCGACATAGGTGAAGTGCGGAATGCGGCGCATTGCATCCTGCATGCGTTCGGCGATGCGTCGGCGCACGCCGGTGATGCGCACGGCTTCCTCGTCATTTCGCTCTGCGCGGGGCGCGGCAGCCGGCGTCGGCGACGCCGGCCGGCGGACCAGCCAGTCATCGAGGTCCTCGTGCAGGATGCGGCCGTCGTCGCCGCTGCCCGGCACCTGCCGAAGATCGATATGAAGGAGCGTGGCCCGGTGGCGCACCGCGGGCGAGGCGAGCGGCTTGCCGGGCGACGAGGGCACAAGCCCGGCCGACGCGGGTGCCGGCACTGGCTCGGGTACGGGCGTGGGTATGGGCGTGGGTCCCGCGGCAGCTTGTCCCAGCGCAGGTGCACGCACAGGTTCGGGCTCGGGTGCGGCACGCACGGCTTCCGCCTCGCCGCCAGCCTCCACGTCGATCCGGATCAGCTCCGCGCCCACCGCCATCTGCCGCCCCACTTCGCCCCCGAGCGCGAGCACCTTGCCCGAGACCGGCGAGGGGATCTCGACGGTGGCCTTGTCGGTCATCACGTCGGCCAGCACCTGGTCCTCGGTCACCGTGTCGCCCGGCTGCACGCGCCAGGCCACCAGTTCCACCTCCGCAATGCCTTCGCCGAGGTCCGGCACCTTGATTGCATGGGCAGCCATTCAGTTCTCCATGGCGCGCCGGAAGGCGGCGCCGACACGAGCCGGGCCCGGAAAGTAGGCCCATTCCTGCGCATGCGGATAAGGTGTGTCCCAGCCCGCCACACGCCCGATGGGCGCCTCCAGGTGGTGGAAGCAATGCTCCTGCACCAGTGCCGCGAGTTCGGCGCCGAAGCCGCTGGTGCGCGTGGCCTCGTGCACGATCACACAGCGGCCGGTCTTCTTCACCGATGCGACGAGCGTCTCGAGGTCCAGCGGCCACAGGCTGCGCAGGTCGATGATCTCGGCATCGATGCCGGTCTCCTTGGCGGCTGCTTCGGAGACGAACACCATCGTGCCGTAGCTGATCACCGTCAGGTCCGCGCCGGGGCGGAACACGGTGGCCGATTCGAGCGGCACGGTGTAGTAGCCCTCGGGCACCTCGCCCAGCGGATGGCCGGTCCATGACACCAGGGGCCGGTCGTGGTGGCCGTCGAAGGGGCCGTTGTACAGCCGCTTGGGCTCCAGGAAGATGACGGGGTCGTCGTTCTCGATCGAGGCAATCAGCAAGCCCTTGGCATCGCGCGGATTGGAAGGCATCACCGTGCGCAGTCCGCACACATGCGTGAACAGCCCCTCGGGGCTCTGGCTGTGCGTCTGGCCGCCGTAGATGCCGCCGCCGCAGGGCATGCGGATGGTGATCGGCGCAGTGAAGTCGCCCGCCGAGCGGTAGCGCAGGCGCGCCGCCTCGGACACGATCTGGTCGTAGGCCGGATAGACGTAGTCGGCAAACTGCACTTCCACCACTGGCCGCAAACCGTACGCACCCATGCCGATGGCCGAGCCCACGATCCCGCCCTCGTTGATGGGCGCATCGAACACGCGCGAGCGGCCGTACTTGGCCTGCAGGCCTTCGGTGCAGCGGAACACGCCGCCGAAGTAGCCCACGTCCTGGCCGTAGATGATCACGTTGTCGTCGCGCTCGAGCATCACGTCCATGGCGGAGCGCAGGGCCTGGATCATGGTCATCGAAGCCATGGCTCATTCCTCCGACGCCAGCTGCTCGCGCTGGCGCTTCAAGTGTTCGGGCATGTCCTTGTAGACATCCTCGAACATGGTCGCGGCGCCGGCGACGTGGCCGTCGGCCATGGAGCCGAAGCGCTCGGCCTCCTTCAGCGCAGTGCTCACCTGCGCGTCCAGCTCCGCTTGCGTGTGCTCATGCTCCTGCTGCGACCAGGCGCCGATGGACATCAGGTGTTTGGCAAGGCGCGGTATCGGGTCGCCGAGCGGAAAATGCGCCCAGTCGTCGGCAGGCCGGTAGCGCGAAGGATCGTCCGAGGTCGAGTGCGCGCCGGCGCGATAGGTCACCCATTCGATCAGCGTCGGGCCGAGGTTGCCGCGGGCGCGCTCCGCAGCCCAGCGCGAGGCAGCCAGCACCGCGAGGAAGTCGTTGCCGTCCACGCGCAGCGAAGCGATGCCGCAGCCCACGCCGCGCGCCGCAAAGGTGGTGGCCTCGCCGCCGGCAATGGCCTGGAAGGTCGAGATCGCCCATTGGTTGTTGACCACGTTGAGGATGACCGGCGCGCGGTACACGTGCGCAAACGTCAGCGCGGTGTGGAAGTCGGACTCGGCCGTGGCGCCGTCGCCGATCCATCCCGAGGCGATGCGCGTGTCGCCCTTGATGGCCGAGGCCATGCCCCAGCCCACCGCCTGGATGAACTGCGTGGCCAGGTTGCCCGAGATCGAGAAGAAGCCGGCCCGCTTCATCGAATAGCACACCGGCAGTTGGCGGCCCTTGAGCGGGTCGCGCTCGTTGGACATCAGCTCGCAGATCAGTTCCACCATCGACACGTCGTCGCGCACCAGCAGCAGCCCCTGCTGGCGGTAGGTCGGAAAGCACATGTCGCCCGGCTGCAGCGCGAGCGCATGGCCGGTGGCAACGGCCTCCTCGCCGAGGCACTGGATGTAGAACGAGATCTTCTTCTGCCGCTGGGCAATGAGCATACGGGCGTCGAAGGCGCGCGTCTTCATCATCGCGCGCAGGCCCCGGCGCAGCAGTTCGGGGTCGGCCTCCGGCACCCACGGACCCACGGCGCGGCCCTCGTCGTCGAGCACCCGCACCAGCGTGTAGGCCAGGTCGCCGGTGTCGGCCGGCGACGCATCGACCGGCGGCTTTCGCACCGCGCCGGCCGGCGACAGGTGGAGGTAGGAAAAATCGGTCTCGCGCCCTGGCCGCCCGGTGGGCTCCGGCACATGCAGACGAAGAGGTACGCCCTGGCTCATCGCGTTGTCTCCGCGCTCGATGGAATCGATCGTGAGAAAAGCCTAGCGAATTTCAGGCGAAAGCGCAGTCGGTCAAGCGCGTATTTGTCGCTCGCGACCCGCGGAGCCGGCAGCGCCCGGACGCGATGCCTCAGGCCATGGCTTCGAAGAAGGCGAGCTTGCGGGCGCGAGGCAGCGCCTTGACCTTGATTTCGGCGCGCAGCGCGCTTCCCTTGTCCGGGTATTCGCGGGCGGCCAGCACGCGCAGCGGAGGCCGCGCGCGCGTGAACTTGGCACCGAGCCCGAACACATGCTGGAAGAAGCGCTGCTCCACATCGAGCGCGATGCCCGCGTAGTACACGCCGCCTTCGCATTCGAGCAGGTAGAGCCAGTACGGCACAGGTCCGGCATCGGGCAAGGTTGAAGAAGGCATGGCCCGCGATTGTGCAGCGACAATATCCCGATGGCCCAAGGCAAACGCATCTCGGCGGACATCGACAGCGGCGCCCTCGACGCGATCAGGCGCATGGGGGCGGCAGCCAAACAGGCGCGCATCAACGCCGGTGAAGGCCAGGCCGCAGCAGCCGCCCGGCTGGGCGTGCACGTACAGACGGTCGCCAGGATCGAATCGGGTGAACCGGGCGTTGCCATCGGGCATGTGCTCGGCATGCTTGCGCTCTACGGCATCGAAACGAAGTTGCTGCTTACTGGCGATGGCCAGCCCAACGCCTCCTGACCCGGTTCATCTGCCGGGTGCGGGCAAGCGGCAGCAGGCGTACAGTCGAACGATCGAGCCCGCCGGTGCCGGCAGCCGCCGCATCCCCGTGAGGGCTCTCCACGAATGGAGGTCGAAGATGTCCCAGCATGCCATTACCGCCGTTCACTTCACGGACGGAAAGATCGATCTCGTCGCCATTCATCCCGTTGTAGAGCAGGAGTTCGGGTCGAAGGAATTCGCCCTCGGCCCGGCACGGCGAATCAGCGTCGGCGAATGCGCCGGCCTGCTTGCCGCGGGCGAGGAAGTGTGTCTTGCACGGCGCACGGAAAGCCATGCCTGGGAACTCATGTGCGATGTCCATCTGTTGCCGGGCGGCGCCGGCATTGCCGGCGTCGACATCGTGGGCCGACCCAACGACGAGTTGCAAAAGCTTCCTGCCTGGGATTGAAGCCGCCAGCCGCCTTCTGGCCGCACCACGGCAAGACCGCGGGCAAGCTATATTGCCCCGCTCAACAACACAGACAGAGAGAAAGTATTCACCATGGCAAAAGCCTATTGGGTCAGCGTGTACCGTGCCATCAAGGACGCCGACAAACTTGCGGCCTACGCGAAGCTGGCCGGCCCGGCAATCGCCGCCGGCGGCGGGCGCTTTCTGGCGCGCGGCATGCCCGCCCAGGTCTACGAGCACGGTTTGGCCCAACGCGTGGTGCTGATCGAATTCGACAGCGTCGAACAGGCCAAGGCCACGCATGACAGCCCCGACTACCAGGCTGCGCTGGCCGCGCTGGGCGACGGCGTCGAGCGGGACCTGCGGATCGTCGAAGGCGCCTAGTCGTCGCCCCTGTCGCGCCTGACCCATCGCGGGTCGGTGTGGCGGCCGCTGTATTCCTGGTCGATCTCGTCGATCAGCTTATCGGCATTCTTCGGATCGACCGCAGCAAGGATCGCCTCGATCTTCGCTTCCATGCGGTCGTCGCCCTCCTTCGATTGCGGCGAGCCCAGGAAGAGCAGGAAGGCCAAGCCGCCCACCTGCCAGAGCAGCTGCAGAAACTCGGACTGCCAGTTCTCCAGCGTGTCGCGCATCATCTCGACGAGGTAGTTGCCGAACTCGACCGGATGGCCGAACTGCGTCTGCTCGTTCACATAGGCGAACCAGCCGAAGACCCAGTGGCCGATGAGCGAAATGAGAAAAAAACCAAGCGTGATCCAGGCGAAGCCGTAAAGCTTCCAGATCGATTTCTTCATGCGGGAGCCCCCTTGTCGTTGGTAAGGGGATTGAGCGCCGCTCACGGCGGCAGGCGGGCAGGAGAAGGCCGGCGTTGCGTCGCTGGAGCGTCCTACGCAGGCGTTCCGGCCCTCACTCCACCGTCACGCTCTTGGCGAGGTTGCGCGGCTTGTCCACATCGGTTCCGCGTGCGCAAGCCGTGTGGTACGCCAGCAATTGCAGCGGGACCACGTGCAGCAGCGGGGAGAGCGCGCCGTAGTGCTCCGGCATGCGGATCACGTGCAGGCCTTCGCTGCCCTTGATCTTCGTGTCGCCGTCGGCCAGCACATAGAGCACGCCGCCGCGCGCGCGCACTTCCTGCAGGTTGCTCTTGAGCTTCTCGAGCAGGGTGTCGTTGGGCGCGACGGCCACCACGGGCATCTCGCTCGTGACCAGCGCGAGCGGGCCGTGCTTGAGCTCGCCGGCGGCATAGGCCTCGGCGTGGATGTAGGTCACTTCCTTGAGCTTGAGCGCGCCTTCGAGCGCGATCGGGTAGTGCAGCCCGCGGCCGAGGAACAGTGCGTTGTCCTTGCGCGCGAAGTCTTCGGCCCAGCCGATGATCTGCGGCTCGAGCGCGAGCACGGATTGCAGCGCGACGGGCAGGTGGCGCATCTCCTTCAGGTAGCGCGCCTCGTCCGCTTCGCTCAGGCGGCCCTTGCTTTGCGCAATGGCGAGCGTCAGCAGGAACAGGCCGGCCAGCTGTGTGGTGAAGGCCTTGGTCGACGCCACGCCAATTTCGACGCCGGCGCGCGTGATGTAGGCGAGCTTGCATTCGCGCACCATCGCGCTGGTGGCCACGTTGCAGATGGTGAGCGTCTGCTCCATGCCAAGCTCGCGCGCATGCTTCAAGGCGGCCAGTGTGTCCGCCGTTTCGCCGGACTGGCTGATGGTGACCACCAGCGTCTTCGGGTCGGGCACCGAATCGCGGTAGCGGTATTCGCTCGCGATCTCCACCTGCGTCGAGATTTTTGCGATGCCCTCGAGCCAGTACTTGGCGGTGCATCCGCTGTAGTAGCTGGTGCCGCAAGCAAGGATGAGGATCTTGTCGATGTCCTTGAACACGCGGTGCGCGCTGGCTCCGGTGGCGCCGTCCTGCCCAATGCCGTCGAACAGCTCGGGCACGATGCCCGCCACGCCTTCGAGCGTGTCGCCGATGGCGCGCGGCTGCTCGAAGATTTCCTTCTGCATGTAGTGGCGGTAGGGGCCGAGTTCGGCCGCGCCGCTGTGCGCCTGCACGGTGCGCACCTGGCGCTGAACGGGCTTGTGGTTGCGGTCGACGATCCAGTACTTGCCGGGCTGCAGGTCGACCACGTCGCCTTCTTCGAGGTAGACGATCTGGTCGGTCACGCCGGCCAGCGCCATGGCATCGCTGGCAAGAAAGTTCTCGCCGCCTTCCTTGCCCGCGCCGAGGATGAGCGGCGATCCCGCGCGCGCGCCGACCACGCGCTGCGGCTCGTCGCGGCAGATCACGGCAATGGCGTAGGCACCGTGCAATTGCAGCACCGCCGCCTTCACGGCCTCGAACAGGTCGCCGTCATAGAGGCTGTCGACGAGATGGGCAATGACCTCGGTGTCGGTCTGGCTCTCGAACACATAGCCCTTGGCTTCGAGCGCTGCGCGGAGCGCTTCGTGGTTCTCGATGATGCCGTTGTGCACCAGTGCAATGCGGCCGGGCCGCGTGCCCGGCGCGTCGGCGCCCGGCCCATGGCTGAAATGTGGGTGCGCGTTGTGCACGGCGGGCGCGCCATGGGTGGCCCAGCGCGTATGGGCGATGCCGGTCAGGCCTTCGACATGGTCTTCTCGCACCTGCGTGACGAGGTCCGCGACGCGCGAGGTGGTGCGCGCCCGCGTGAGGCCACCCGCATGGACCGCCACGCCGCAGGAGTCATAGCCGCGGTATTCGAGCCGCTGGAGGCCCTGCACCAGGACCGGAACGATGTTGCGATGGGACGCTGCGCCGACGATGCCGCACATGGTGAGCTGCCTTTGAATGAGAGGGAGACCCGATGGTAGAGAGACATGCGAAAAAGTTGTGCTCGAAATTCGGTGAAATTTGAACTTTTATTCCATCCAAACCGATGTGTGGATTTTTATTCCATAATTTCTACATATATGGAACCAATCTCCCTCGATGCAATAGATCTGCGCCTGCTCGACGCCTTGCAGCGCGATGCATCGCAGACCAACCAGCGTTTGGCCGCGGAGGTGGGCATCTCGCCGCCCACCTGCCTGCGCCGCGTCCAGCGCCTGCGGCTAGAAGGCCTCATCGAGCGGCAGATCGCCTTGCTCTCGCCGGACCGGCTGGCGGCGGTGCTGGGGCACGGCCTGCAGGCGGTGGTCGAAATTTCGCTCGACCGGCAGGACGCGGCGGCGCTGGATGCCTTCGAGGCGCGCGTGATCGCCGACGACGCCGTGCAGCAGTGCTGGCGCGTCTCGCCGGGCCCGGATTTCGTGCTGGTGGTGGCCGCCCGCGACATGCCGGACTACGGCGCGCTGGCACAGCGGCTCTTCACCGCCGATGCCAACGTGCGCAACGTGAAGGCATTCTTCAGCCTCAAGCGCGCGAAGTTCGAGCCCAAGGTGCCGCTCGCGCCCTGAGCGCGCCGCAGCGCGCTATCAGGCCTTCGGCTTCTTCTGCGGGCGTTTCCAGTTGGGAAAGCTCACCGGCTTGCTGCGCGCCACCGTGAGCGCGCCGGGCTCGGTCGACTTGTTCACCGTGGAGCCTCCGCCGATGGTGCCGCCCGCGCCGATGGTGACGGGCGCCACCAGCACGCAGTTGCTGCCCACGTGCACGTCGTCCTCGATGACCGTGCGGTGCTTGTTGGCGCCGTCGTAGTTGGCGGTGATGCTGCCCGCGCCGTAGTTGACGCGCTGGCCCACGCTCGCGTCGCCCAGGTAGGCCAGGTGATTGGCCTTGGCGCCATCGGCAAGGGTCGAGTTCTTGACCTCGACGAAGTTGCCGATGTGCACCTCGGTCCCCAGCTGTGCGCCCGGCCGAAGCCGCGCGAACGGGCCGACGAGCGACCGTTCGCCCACGGTCACGCCGGCCTTCTCGCCGTCGATGTGGGTGAAGGGGTGGATTACAGCGCCCGCCTCGATACGCGCATTGGCAATCACGCAGTTGGCGCCGATGCGCACGCCTTCGCCCAAGTACACCGAGCCCTCGAACACGCAGTTGACATCGATCTCGACGTCGGCCTCGCAGGCCAGCGTGCCGCGCAGGTCGAAGCGCGCCGGGTCGGCGAGGCGCACACCCTGCGCCATCAGCGCATCGGCCTGGCGCAGCTGCCACGCCCGCTCGAGCGCCGCCAGTTGCGCGGGGCTGTTGATGCCGGCCACCTGGAGCGCATCGGCGATGACATGCGCAACCACGGGCACCCCGTCGGCTGCGGCCAGCTTGACGATGTCGGTGAGGTAGTACTCGCCCTGCGCGTTGCGGTTGTCCAGCCGCGCAAGCCAGCCCTTGAGCAAGGCCGCGGGCACGGCCATCACGCCGCTGTAGATCTCGCGGATCTGGCGCTCTGCCTCGGTGGCGTCTTTCTGCTCGACGATGGCCGTGACTTCGCCGGCGGCCTTTCCGCCCTGCCCTTCGGCGCGGACGATGCGCCCGTAGCCCTCGGGATCGGCGAACTCGATGGTCAGAAGCGCGAGCCGCTCGCCCGCGCTGGCAGCAATCAGCGCGCGCAGCGTGTCCTCGCCGATGAGCGGCACGTCGCCCGACAGCACCAGCACCGTGCCGTCGTCGGGCAGGAGCGGGACCGCCTGCTGCACTGCGTGGCCGGTGCCCAGCTGCGGCTCCTGCCGCGCAAACCGAAGCGCCGTGCCGACGGCGGTGGCCGACATGGCCGCTTCGACTTCGTCGGCGCCGTGGCCCGTGACCACGACCACATGGCGCGCGCCGATCCGCGCGGCGGTGTCGGTCACATGCGCGAGCAATGCACGCCCGGCCAAACGATGCAACACTTTGGGCAACCTGCTTTTCATGCGCGTGCCCTTGCCGGCCGCCATGATGACGACATCGACCGGCCCCTGGCTGTCCTGCGAAATCTGATTCATGCTTCTTTCTACCCGAATGCGTTGCTTCAACCTGGCGCGAATTATCGGCGTGCTGCTGCTGGCGGCCGCGCTCGGTGCATGCAGCGCAGTCAAGCTGGCCTACAACAACCTTCCCGAGGTGAGCTATTGGTGGCTCGACGCGTACCTCGACTTCGACGGCTCGCAGACGCCCAAGGTGCGCGACGAACTCGCGCAGCTGCTGGCCTGGCACCGGCAGAACGAGTTGCCCCGCGTGGTCGGCCTGCTGCAGGAAGCGCAAGCGCTGGCCCCGCGCGAAGTGACCGCCGCACAAGCCTGCCGCATGGCGGACGAGATACGCGAGCGGCTGCTGGCCGTGGCCGAGCGCGCGGAGCCCGCCGGCACCGAGCTGGCGCTGAGCCTGACCGAGCCGCAGCTGCAGCAGCTCGAGCGCAAGTATTCCAAGAACAACGCGGAGTACCGCAAGGAATGGCTCGACCGCAGCGCGGCGCGGGTCCAGGAGAAGCGCTACGACAAGTTCCTCGAGCGGCTGGAAGATTTCTATGGCCGCCTGACGGCAGAGCAGCGCGACCTGGTACGGCGACAGGTGGCGCAATCGGTGTTCGATCCCCGGCTGGCCGATGCCGAACGCCGCAAGCGCCAGCAGGAAACACTCGAACTGCTGCGCGGCTTCAACGCCACCAAGCCGCCGCCCGCCGAGGCGCGCGCGGCCATCCACGCCTATGTGATGCGCATCGCCGACCCGCCGCCGGGGCCCTGGCGCGATCACCAGCAGGCGCTGCTGCAGGAGGGTTGCCGCAACCTGGCTGCGCTTCACAACGCCACCGGTGCAAGCCAGCGCGAACAGGCCGTACGGCGCCTGCAGGCCTATCAGGACGATCTGCGGCAGTTGGTGGCCGCGCGCTGAGCGCCTGGATCCGGCCATGCGGCGGGATCAGATCAGCGGCGTCGGCCTCATCGGGCGCTCGAAGTAATCGCCGAGCGTCTCCAGCGCATGGGGATCCAGAATGCGCAGCCAGCCCGCGTCGAGCTTGTAGAGCCCGAGGGACTGCAGCCGGCGCAGCGTCTTGTTGGTGTGCACCAGCGACAGCCCCAGCGCATCGGCCAGGTGCTGCTGGTTGAACGGAAACTCGACCCAGCCGTCGCGCTCCATGCCCACGCGCTGGGCGCGCCGGTATAGATGCATCAGCAGCATGGCGACGCGCTCGCTGGCATTGCGGCGGCCCGCGGTCACGAGGTTGTCGTCGACCATCTTTTCCTCCCGCGCGGCGAGCCAGGTGATGTCGTAGCCCAGCTTGGGATGGGCATGGAACAGCTCCCAGAGCCGATCGCGCGAGAAGGCGCAAAGCGTGGTGTCGGTCACGGCCTCGACGCCGTGCGTGTGGCCGTCGGCAAACTCGTCCTGCAGGCCGATGAAATCGCCAGGCAGCAGGAAATTGAGAATCTGCCGCCGCCCGTCGCGCAGCGTCTTGTAGCGAAAGGCCCACCCGGCGTAGAGCGTGAAGAGCTGGGCGCTGGGCCGGTGCTCTTCGATGATCGCGCCGCCGGCGGGCACGCGGCGGGAACCGACGCGAAAGGACTCGATGGTCTTCAGTTCTTCCGGCGACGACGGCAGGAAGGCTTCGAGCTTGCGCAATGCACAGTCGTCGCAGGGGTTGGCACCCTGGGGCGGCGACGCGGGGGGTGAATAGTCCTCGAATCTCACGCGCCACTATAGGCTTTTCGCCTGTGTCTTTTTACATTTCGGACGGGCCCGCGGGTTCATAAACTTTGAACGTTTTCCGCCTCCGCACGTATGACAGAAGAAGCAGCTCTCCACGAAGTTTTTTATTGCAGCATGCTCACGCAGGACCTGCCGCCGGCCACCGTCGGCTCGATCGTCACCCAGGCCCGCGCGCGCAACGCCCAACACCGCATCACCGGGCTGCTCGTCTTCGACGGCATGCGCTTCTGCCAGCACCTCGAAGGGCCGCAGGAAGCCGTCGAAACCTTGATGCACCGCATCACCCGGGACCCCCGGCACACCAGCGTCAGGGTGGTCTACCGCGGCCCGCTGGCAGAGCGCCGCTACACAGGCTTCGGCATGGGCCTGGCTGAAAGCGAAGGCCCCGACCTCATGGCCGGCGTCCATGCGCTGGAGGGCGAAGCCGCGCTCAAGCACTTCCTGGCGCTACGCCCCCGTTTCGACATCAATGCCTGAAAAACAAAAAAGGCGGCCGAAGCCGCCTTTCCGTCTGTGGAAACCAGGCGCTCAGGCCGGATCCCACGAGTAGGTGGCACCGTAGCCGTCCCACGCTTCCATGACGATGCGCTGGCCGGCAGGCACGGTCATCGACTCGCCCGGCGCAAGCACCAGGTCTTCGCTGGGCGCGGCCGACGTGGCGTCGGGCGTGACCCAGACACGGCCCTGCTTGACGCGCAGCACGCTGGCCGACCGCGCCTTCAGGCTCATGGCCTCGCCGGGCGCAATTTGCCAGGCGCCACGGCGCACGGCCGGCGGAACGGCGGTTGCGGTGCGTGCGGGCGAGAGGGATGCGAGCGATGGGTTGGTGCAGACGGCGGTAGACATGATGAAACTCCTTGGGCGTTGCCGAATTGCGATGGCACAGACGGAGGCAATGGCGCAGTTCGGGAATGAATGATCGTTTTTGCGGCGTTGGCAGTCCAATGAAAACGAGGTAGCCTACTGATTCCGAATCCGCATCAATCGAACTGGCGTTCCCGGCGCCTCCATCCATGCAGCATTCCCAGACCCACCTGCGCTCCCGGCCCATCTCGGCCGGCCATCTGCGCGCCTTCGAGGCCGTGGCGCGGCACCTGAACTTCCGCGCCGCCGCCGAGGAGATGGCGCTCACCCAGTCGGCCGTGAGCCGCCAGATCCAGTCCCTGGAAGAAGAGGTGGGCGTGCCGCTGTTCCTGCGCCATACGCGGGCGGTGGAGCTCACGAGCGCGGGCGCACAGCTACTGCTTGCCGTGCAGCAGTCGCTGCCGCGCATCGATACGGCCGTGCGGCAGATTCGCCAGAGCGCGGGGCGCAAGAGCGTGTCGCTCACCACCTTTGCGTCTTTTGCATCGATGTGGCTCATTCCGAGGCTCGAGGCCTTCCAGCGCGACAACCCCGAGATCGACATCCGCATCGACGCTAGCGACGTGGCGGTGGACCTGGACGTGGCCGACGTCGACATTGCCCTGCGCTACGGACCGCGCGAGGCCATGCCGCCCAGCGCGGTGCGCCTGTTCGGCGAAACCCTCACGCCGGTGGCCAGCCCCTGGCTATTGAAGAGCAGCCCGCCCATCAAGACGCCCGCCGACATCGCCCGCTTCACGCTGATCGAAGCCGGCGACGCGCACCGCACGCACCTCGAATGGCTGACCTGGCGGCGCTGGTTCGAAGTGAACGGCCTGGAGCGGGCGCAGCCCAAGCGCTGGCTGTATTTCAACTACGCCTACCAGATGGTGCAGGCGGCGCTCACGGGCCAGGGCGTGACGCTTGCGCGCAGTTCGCTCATTGCCGAAAGCCTGGCGAACGGCGACCTCGTCGAGGTGCTGCCGCAGCACCGCATGGATTCGCCTATGGGCTACTGGCTCATTGCCGGTCCGCGCAACGCGCTGCGGCCGGAAATCCGGGCCTTCTGGGACTGGCTGCAGGCCCAGGCCGTCACCACGCGCGAGACCATTGGCGAAGTGCCCGATCCGGACACCGTCGACAACATCGACTGAACGAAGCATCAGCGAGAGGTGGCCGCCGCCGGGCCGCCCCGAGGCGGGCCACGCCTCCCCCTCGGGGGGTGGAGTTACACGAAGTGAAAAGCCGGGGGGCTCAGGACGTGGGCCAAACGACTCCGTTGTCGTTCAGGATCGCGTCGAGCGGCAAATCGTGCGGCCCGGGCTCGAAGTCTTCCAGGAAGCCGTTGGTGAAACCCAGCCCCACAGTGAAGGGGCGCGGCTCCAGCGCCGCCAGGGTGCGGTCGTAGAAACCGCCGCCATAGCCCAGCCGGTAGCCGCCGGCGCTGTAGCCCACGCAAGGCACGAACAAGAGCGTGGGCACGATCAGCTCGGTGTCCTTGGGCTTGGGAATGCCGTAGGCGTCTTCCTCCATCTGGCAGCCGGGGTACCAGGCATGGAAGGTCAGCGTCTTGTGCACCTTGTTCATCACCGGCAGCCCGATGCGGCGGCGCTGCGGCTCGTCGATCAGCTCACCGTCTTCCTTCCAGCGGTGAAGCGCGGGCAGCGGATCGAACTCGCCCTTGATCGGCCAGTACGCGCCGATCACGGTGTCGGGCCGGCCCACCAGCCAGATCCGCATCACCCGCTGCAGCAGGTCGGCCCTGGCAAGCCGGTCGGGCATGGCCAGGCGCTGCTCGATCAGCGCTTTTCGCACCTGATCCTTGAGAAAACCCGTGGTCGCCGAGGTGTCGGCATCCTTTGACTTGTCCATAATCCCCCGATGCAGTTCCCAAGCATTTTGGCATCCATGCGCCATCGCCCGCGCCGCGCGGCACCGGCACTCCTTTTTTCCGCCGTCCTTGCCGCCGCCGCCCTGCTTTCGCAGCCGCCGGCAAGTGCGCAGACAAACACCAACGACGACGTGCTCATCCAGATGAAGCAGGCCTTCCAGCGCGGCGACAAGGCCCGCCTGGCCGCCCTGCTGCCGCAGGCGCGCGGACACGCGCTCGAACCCTGGGCCGCCTACTGGGAGCTCAAGGCCCGCCTGCAGGAAGCCTCGTCCAGCGAAGTGCAGGACTTCTTCGCCCGCTATCCCGGAACCTACCAGGAAGATCGCCTGCGCAACGACTGGCTGCTGCTGCTGGGCCAGCGCCGCGACTGGGACGGTTTTTCTTCCGCCGTGGCCGGCTTTCGCATGGGCGACGATGCGCAGGTGCGCTGCTATGCCGTGTTGGTCGAGGCGCTGCGCACCGGCAGCGCCACGCAGGCCCAGGCCGACGAGGTGCGCCGCAACTGGTATAGCCAGAAAGAGGCGGACGACGGCTGCCTCACCGCCGCCGACCGCATGGCCGCGGCCCGCCTCATTTCGGCCAACGACGTATGGAAGAAAGCGCGCCTGGCCATGGAGGCCAACCGCCCGCAGGCAGCCCGCGGCGCCGTGACCATCGCCGCGCCCGATGCGCTGCCGCTGTTCGAAGAGCTCAACGCCAGTGCGGCCAAGTTCCTGACCGGCCGCGCCTTCGTGGCCGCCAAGTCGCGCAAGGAACTGGTGGTGCTGGCGCTCATCAAGGTTGCGATGGCCGACCCCGACCAAGCCGCCTCGCAACTCGACGGCAAGTGGGGACCGATGCTGTCGGCCGAAGAGCGCAACTGGCTCTGGGGCACCATCGGCCGGCAAGCGGCCAGCAAGCTCTCGCCGCTTGCGGGCAGCTACTTTGCCAACGTCACGAAGAACGGCGACCTGTCCGACGACATGCTCGGCTGGCGCGTGCGCGCCGCGCTGCGCAACGGCCAGTGGAAGGAAGTGGCGCCCGCCATCAACGCGATGAGCGAAACCGCACAGCAAGAGCCGACATGGGTCTACTGGAAAGCGCGTGCGCTCAGCACCGCGGGCGGCGATGAACGGCGGGCCCAGGCGCGGGAGCTCTACCAGAGCATTGCAGGCACCCGCGGCTTCTACGAAATGCTGGCGCTCGAGGAGCTCGGCGAACGCACCGTGGCGCCCACCCGTCCGGCCCCGCTCACGCCCGAGGAGAAGAACGCGGCGCGCAGCAACATCGCGCTCAACCGCGCGCTCTACGCAATCGCCATCGGCCTGCGCCCGGAGGGCACCCGCGAATGGAACTACGCCACCAACCTGCACGACAAGGGCGGCATGGACGACCGCGCGCTGCTGGCCGCGGCCGACTTCGCCTGCCAGCGCGAGGTGTGGGACCGCTGCATCAACACCAGCGAGCGCACCAAGGGCACCATCGACGTGGAGCAGCGCTTCCCCATGCCGTTCCGCGACACGGTGCTGCGCAAGAGCCAAGACATCGGGCTCGACCCGGCCTACGTCTACGGGCTGATCCGCCAGGAGAGCCGCTTCATCATGGATGCGCGCTCGGGCGTGGGTGCCTCGGGCCTGATGCAGGTCATGCCGGCCACGGCGCGCTGGACGGCGCGCAAGATCGGCATGAGCGATTTCACGGCGGGCCAGATCAACGATCGCGATACCAACATCACCATCGGCACCAACTACCTGAAGCTCGCGCTCGACGACTTCGACGGTTCCATGGCACTGGCCGCCGCGGCCTACAACGCCGGCCCCGGCCGGCCGCGCAGCTGGCGCAACGGCCCGGTGATGGAGGCCGCGATCTGGGCTGAGAACGTGCCCTTCAGCGAGACGCGCGACTACGTGAAGAAAGTGCTGGCCAACACCACCAACTACGCGGCGCTGATCAGCGGACGCCCGCAGTCGCTGAAAGAGCGCCTGGGCCGCGTCGGGCCGCGGGATGCGGCCGAGCCGGAGCCCAACAAGGACCTGCCCTGAGATGAGTTGGGCCGGCGAGATACTCGACACGGTCGCGGCCGAGTTCTCGGATGTGGGCGATGTCGCCCAGCTCACCCGCATCGTCGTTCGCCTGATGCTCGCGGCGGTCATCGGGTTCATGCTCGGCTTCGAACGGGAGCATCGCGGCAAGGCGGCGGGCGTGCGCACCCACATGCTGGTGGCCATCGGCTCGGCGCTGTTCGTCCTGATCCCGCAGCAAAGCGGCATCGAGCCGGCGGACATGAGCCGGGTGATCCAGGGCCTGGTGGCTGGCGTGGGCTTTCTGTGCGCCGGCACCATCCTCAAGCAGGGCCGGGACGAACACCAGGTGCAGGGCCTCACCACCGCCGCGGGCCTGTGGATGACGGCCGCCATCGGCATGGCCTGCGGCCTTGGCCGCGAAGTGACCGCGGTGCTGAGCGCGCTGCTGGCGCTGGCCGTGCTGGCGCTTGTGCCGCATCTGGTGGACTTGATCGAGCGCATGACAGGCGCGCCGAAGGACGGCGACGGAAAAGCGGACGAAACGCCCCGCGTGATCGCATCGCCGGAGGACGGGCCGCCGCACTGAAGAAGGCGCACGACGGCGCCGCATCAATTCACGCGCGCTTCGGCATCAATCCCGGCGCGCGGCCGCGCTAGCATTGAAGGTTTCTCATCCGAACCGCGGGATCACACGATGCGCAAGCTCTACATCGGCAACAAGAACTACTCGTCCTGGTCCATGCGGCCGTGGGTGCTCATGAAGCAGGCGGGCATTCCGTTCGAGGAAGTGAAGCTGCGCTTCGATTCGTTCGAGGCCGGCTCGCAGTTCAAGAACGCCATCAGCACCCTCAATCCCGTGGCCAAGGTGCCGGTGCTGGTCGATGGCGACCTCGTGATCTGGGACACGCTCGCCATTGCCGAATACCTGGCCGAGACCTTTCCAGAGAAGCAGCTGTGGCCCCGAGCGGTGGCCGACCGGGCGCGCGCGCGCAGCATCTGCGCCGAAATGCATGCGGGTTTCAGCAACCTGCGCAACCTGTGCGGCATGAACATCGAGGCCTCGCTGCCCGACGTCGGTGCGCGGCTGCTGAAGGAAAACCCCGGCCTGCAGGACGAGGTTGACCGCATCGTGCAGATGTGGACCGGCCTGCTCGACGCCCATGGCGGCCCGATGCTGTTCGGCGAATTCAGCATCGCCGATAGCTACTTCGCGCCGGTCGGCACGCGCATCAAGACCTACGGATTGCCGGTGACGGCGGCCGTCTCCGCCTACATCGAGCGGGTGCAGGCCTTGCCCGGCATCAAGGCATGGATCGACGATGCGCTGGCCGAGAAGGACTTCCTGCCGTTCGAAGATCCCTACCGCACGGGGCGCTGAACCGGTTCGCGTCCAGGGGAGCCGGCGTATCCCTACACTGGGCGCATGAAAACCTATCTCGTCGGCGGAGCGCTGCGCGATCGGCTGCTTGGACGGCCGGTGACGGACCACGACTGGCTGGTGGTGGGTGCCACGCCCGAGGAAATGGTCTCGCGCGGCTACCTGCCCGTGGGGCGCGACTTTCCCGTGTTCCTTCACCCGCGCACGCGCGAGGAATATGCCCTCGCCCGCACCGAGCGCAAGAGCGCTCCGGGCTATCGGGGCTTCACCGTGCATGCCTCGCCCGACGTCACCCTGGAGCAGGACCTGGCGCGGCGCGACCTCACGGTCAATGCGATCGCCATGCCCGCGGAATTTGTGCAGGCCGACGGCAGCTTCAATCCCGACGACGGCAAGCTGGCCGACCCGTTCCACGGCCGGCAGGACTTGGAACAGCGGCTGCTGCGCCATGTGACCGATGCCTTCCGCGAAGATCCGGTGCGCATTCTGCGGGTGGCCCGTTTCGCGGCGCGCTTCGACGGCTTCTCGGTCGCACCTGAAACCATGGCCTTGATGCGCGAAATGGTCCGGGCGGGCGAAGCCGGGGCGCTTGTGGCTGAGCGCGTGTGGCAGGAACTGTCGCGCGGCCTGATGGAAACCCGGCCGTCGCGCATGTTCGAGGTGCTGCGCGCCTGCGGGGCGCTGGCCGTGCTGCTGCCCGAGGTCGACCGGCTCTGGGGCGTGCCGCAATCCGCCGAGCATCACCCCGAAGTGGACACCGGCGTGCACCTGATGATGGTGGTCGACACCAGCGCCAGGCTGCGGGCGCCGCTTCCGGTGCGCTTTGCGTGCCTGATGCACGATCTCGGCAAGGGCACGACCGACCCCGGCGAGCTGCCGCGCCACCCCGGCCACGAGCAGCGCAGCGCCGAACTGCTGCATGCGGTGTGCGACCGCTGGCGCGTGCCGGTGGACATCCGCGAACTGGCCGAGGTGGTGGCGCGCGAGCACGGCAACATCCACGCGAGCGGCCAGCTCGGCGCCGCGGAACTGGTGCGCCTGCTGGAGCGCTGCGATGCATTCCGCAAGCCGGCGCGCTTTGCCGACGTGCTGCTGGCGTGCGAGTGCGACTCGCGCGGCCGGCTCGGCTTCGAGGACCAGCCCTATCCGCAGCGCGAGCGGCTGCTCGCGGTGCTTTCCACAGCCGCCGGCGTGGCCACGGACACGATTGCGCGCGCGGCGCAGCAATCGGGCGCCGCGGGGCCGCAGATCGGCGAGGCGATCCACCAGGCGCGGATCGAGGCGGTGGCGGCATCGCTGGGCTGAACTCATCGGCAAGGCCGGCGCCGCGCGCCCGTGCCAAGCGTGCGCGGGGCTTTGGCCGACACGGGAAATGCCGCACCCGTGCTATGGTTTTCACCGATGCCAATGCCCTCTCAGATGCCTCCCCCGCTCGGGCGAGATACCGCCCTCTTTCTAGACTTCGACGGCACGCTGGTCGCGCTTGCGCCCACCCCGGAGGCGATCGAGGTTCCCCCTGCGCTGGTGGCACTGCTCGACGACCTGCGTGACCAGCTCGGCGGCGCCCTGGCCGTGGTGTCCGGCCGCCAGATCGACGCGATCGACCGCTTTCTGGCGCCGCTGCGCCTGCCGGCCGCCGGCGAGCACGGCGTGCAGCGCCGCGACGCCAAGGGCCACATGCAGGAAGAGCACGCACCCGACCTCCTGCCCATTCTCGATATTGCGAACGAACTCGCTCGCGTGCACGAAGGCCTGCTGGTCGAACGCAAGCATGCGGCCATCGCGCTGCACTACCGGCTTGCGCCGCAGCTGGAGGCGGTGTGCAGGGACGCGATGTCGCGCGCCATTGCGGGCCGGCCCTACTTCGAGCTGATGCACGGCAAGTTCGTGTTCGAGGTCAAGCCCACGGGCGTCAACAAGGGGATTGCCATCGAGGCGTTCATGAACGAGGCTCCGTTTGCCGGGCGCACGCCGGTGTTTGCGGGCGACGACACCACCGACGAGAGCGGCTTTGCCGTCGTGCAGCCGCGCGGGGGCATCGGCATCAAGGTGGGCTCGGGCCCGAGCCTTGCGTTGCACCGGCTCGAGTCGCCGCGCGCCGTGTATGAATGGCTGGTGCAGGTGCGCGACAGCCTGGCCGCGCCGGAACGCAAGAAAGAAGAATCTCCGAGGAGCCCTGAATGAGCGAATTGCAACTGTCGAAGGCACCCGAAGACCGAGCGGGTGCCTCCGTTTCCGGCGCGGCGCATCCCGCCCAGCCGGCGCCCGCGGATCCGCACGCCGCGGTGCAGGCCGTCCCGCGCGGCTTCGGGCCGCCGGCGGAGCCTTCGCTCAACGTCGGCGTGATCGGAAACTGCGCCTACAGCGCGCTCATCGATGCGCGCGGGCGCGCCGTGTGGTGCTGCCTGCCGCGCTTCGACGGCGATCCGGTCTTCAACGCTCTGCTGCACCCCGGTGAAGACGCGGGCGCATGGGCGATCGAGATCGAGGACTTCGCCTCCAGCAAGCAGTGGTACGAGCCCAATACCGCGGTGCTGCGCACCCAGCTTTTCGACAGCGCCGGCCAGGGCATCGAGATCACCGACTTCGCGCCGCGCTTCTACAGCCGCTCGCGCTACTTCCGGCCGCTCATGATGGTGCGCCGCGTGCGGCCGATTGCCGGCGCGCCGCGCATCCGCGTGGCGCTCGACCCGCGCTTCCAGTGGGGCGCCACGGCGCCGCTGGAGGTCACGCGCGGCAGCAACCACATCCGCTACGTGGGGCCGGACGTGACGCTGCGGCTCAACACCGACGCCTCGATCTCGCACATTCTTTCGCGCCAGCCCTTCGTGCTCTCGCGCGAATACAACTTCATGTTCGGCGTGGACGAAACGCTGCTCGACGGAATAGCGGACACCGCGCGCAGCTTCGAGCAGGAGACCATCGCCTACTGGCGCACCTGGAGCAAGCGGCTGGCCATTCCGTTCGAGTACCAGGACGCGGTGATCCGCGCGGCCATCACGCTCAAGCTCTCGCTCTACGAAGACACCGGCGCCATCGTCGCGGCCATGACCACCAGCATTCCCGAGGCGCCGGGCAGCCAGCGCAACTGGGACTACCGCTACTGCTGGCTGCGGGACGCCTTCTTCGTGGTGCGCGCGCTCAACTCGCTGAGCGAGGTCGGCACCATGGAGGACTACCTGCGCTGGCTCGGCAACGTGGTGATCGGCTCGCACGGCGAGCACATCCAGCCGCTGTACGGCATCGGGCTGGAGCGCGAGCTGCCCGAATCAATGGTCGAGAGCCTCCAGGGCTACCGCGGCATGGGTCCGGTGCGCGTGGGCAACCAGGCGCAGGAGCATTTCCAGCACGACGTCTACGGCAACATCGTGCTGGGCGCGGCGCAGGCCTTTCACGACCACCGCCTGCTCGCCCGCGCGGGCGTGGCCGAATTTCCGCACCTGGAAGCCGTGGGCGAACAGGCGATCCGCGTCTACGGCACGCCGGACGCCGGCATGTGGGAGCTTCGCACGCGCGCACGCGTGCACACCAGCTCGGCACTGATGAGCTGGGCCGCCTGCGACCGGCTCGCTAAGATCGCGCGCGCGTTGGAACTGCCCGAGCGCGCCGCGTACTGGCACGGCCATGCGGCACGCATGAAGGAAGAAATCCTCGCCAAGTCGTGGTGCGAGGAGCGGCAGGCCTTTGCCGAGAGCTTCGGCGGCCATGAACTCGACGCCAGCATCCTGCTGATGGTGGAGGTGGGCCTGATCGACGCGCGCGACCCGCGCTTCATCTCCACCGTGGATGCCATGGAAAAGTCGCTCTGCGACGGACCCTACATGCGCCGGTACGAAGCGGCCGACGACTTTGGCAAGCCCGAGACCGCATTCAACATCTGCACCTTCTGGCGCATCGACGCACTCGCCAAGATCGGCCGCAAGGCCGAGGCGCGGCAGATCTTCGAGACCATGCTGGCCGCGCGCAACCCGCTGGGCCTGCTGTCGGAAGACACGCATCCGGTCACCGGCGAGATGTGGGGCAACTTCCCGCAGACCTATTCGATGGTCGGCATCATCAACGCGGCCGTGCGGCTGTCGGCGCCGTGGGACTCATGCATATGAGCGCCGCGCCAGGGGTGCAGCCATGAGCCGGCTCGTCGTTGTTTCCAACCGCGTGGCGGATCCACGCAAGCCGGCGGCCGGCGGCCTGGCGGTTGCACTCGGCGAAAGCCTTCAGCAAAGCGGTGGGCTCTGGTTCGGCTGGAGCGGCCAGATCGTGGAGGACGGTCCCACCGGCGAAGGCGAGCTGCACATGCAGCACGCCGGCAAGGTCACGCTGGCCACCATCGACCTGAGCCGCGAAGACCACGACAGCTATTACCTGGGCTACAGCAACGACGTGCTGTGGCCGGTGTTCCACAACCGGCTCGACCTGGCCCATTTCGAGGCCGGCTTCATCGGCGGCTACCGCCGCGTGAACCAGCTGTTCGCGCGCAAGCTGATGCCGATGCTGCAGCCCGACGACATCATCTGGATCCACGACTACCACCTGATGCCGCTCGCGGCCGAATTGCGCGCGATGGGCTGCAGGCAGCGCATGGGCTTCTTCCTGCATATTCCGCTGCCGCCGCAGATCATCATCGCGGCTGTTCCGCAGCATGAATGGCTCATGCGCTCGCTGTTCTCCTACGACCTGATCGGCTTCCAGGCGCAGCAGGACGTGCAGCATTTCGAGCACTACGTGCGCAACGAGGCGCACGGCGAATACATCGGCGAAGACATGTACCGGGCCTACGGACAGACGGTGCGCTGCAGCGCATTCCCGATCGGCATCGACGTGGACGAGTTCGCGGCGCTCACGCATGCCAAGGAGTCGCGCGACATGTTCGAGACCATGAAGCGCGAGTATTCGCAGCGCCGGCTGCTGCTGGGCATCGACCGGCTCGACTACTCCAAGGGCATTCCGCAGCGGGTGCGCGCTTTCCGCGAGCTGCTGGCCAACTACCCCGAGAACCGGCGCAGCGCCACGCTGATCCAGATCGCATCGCCCACGCGCGAAACGGTCGATGCCTACGGCGACATCCGGCGCGAACTCGAATCGCTGTGCGGCGCGATCAACGGCGACTACGGCGAGCTCGACTGGATGCCTGTGCGCTACATCCATCGCATGGTGGCGCGCAAGCGCGTGCCGGGGCTGTGCCGCGCCGCGGCGGTGGGGCTGGTGACGCCGCTGCGCGACGGCATGAACCTGGTCGCCAAGGAGTACATCGCGGCGCAGGACCCGGCCGACCCGGGCGTACTGGTGCTGTCGCGCTTTGCCGGCGCGGCCGAGCAGCTGAAGGAGGCGCTGCTGGTGAACCCGTACGACACGCACGGCACGGCCGAAACCGTGCAGCAGGCGCTGCAGATGCCGCTCGAGGAGCGGCGCGAGCGGCACCAGAAGCTCTTGTCTCGCATTCGCGAGCAGGACATCCACTGGTGGCGGCGCAGCTTCCTGGATGCGTTGCGGCACGCCGCGAGCCAGCGCTAGGCGGGACCAGCCGCTCAGGTGCCGGTCAAGAGCCGCACCAGGCGCATCACCGGCCGGGCTTCCGCGGGCTGAGCGGCCGGGGCCGGTGCCTGCTGCGGCGCATGCACACGCAGCCGTACCGGCGTGAGCGCCGACAGCTCGATCCAGCCGCCGCGTTCCAGGCGATGCACGTCGCCTTCGGCCAGCAGGCTCTTCACGGTGAACACGGTGTCGCCGAACCATGACGGCGGCGACACCAACTGGGCGCGGCCCTCCAGCACTTCGAGCCAGGTGGCGGGGTCGAGCGCGGTGCGCAGGGCCTGCCCCGCCTGCAAGGTGACCGTGTCGGGCGGTGGATCGAGCGTGACGGGTTGCATGGCGCGGCTTTCGGAGTGGATGCGGCCATCGTAGGAATTCGGCCGCCGGGAAAACAGGCACACGCGAAGGCGATTCGCACCGGAACAGCGGGCGGCGCAGCGCATCTGTTATGGTCGTTTTCCTTTGCAACTGCATCTGTTTTCAGATGCGCGATCGGGGGAGCATCGACGCCATGGACTCGCTACCGCTCTACCGCCAGCTCGCCGCGCACTACGTGGATGCGATCCACACCGGCTCGCTCAAGCAGGGCGACAAGCTGCCGTCGCTGCGCAGCCTCATGCGCCTGCACGGCATCAGCCTGTCGACCGCGCTGCAGCTGTGCCGCACGATGGAGAGCGACGGGTGGGTCGAGGCGCGCGACCGGTCGGGGTACTTCGTGCGCCGGCCCAAGCGGCTGGCGATTGCCCCGATGGACGAGCCGGCGGCCGGCGTGCCGCCCGACCCGGCGCAGTATGTGGGCATCCACGCCAAGGTGTCGGACTTCGTGGCGCGCCGCCGGCAGATCCCGGAGAAGCTCAATCTGTCGATCGCGCGCGGCGCACCGCAGCTGTATCCCGGCGAGGCCCTTCGCAATGCGATGACGCGCATGCTCCGGCAGCAGCCCGAGATGCTGACGGTCGCGTCGCCGCTGAAAGGGCACCGTCAGTTCCGCGAGGTGCTTGCGCAGCGCAGCGTGCGCGTGGGCATGGCGATCTCGCCGGAAGACATCCTGGTCACCAATGGCTGCATCGAGGCGCTGAACCTCGCGCTGCGCGCGGTGGCGCAGCCGGGCGACACGGTGGCCGTAGAGTCGCCCACCTTCTACGGCCTGTTGCAGGTGCTCGAGAGCCTCGGCATGCGGGCGCTGGAGATTCCGACCAGTCCGCAGACCGGGCTGTCGATCGAGGCACTGGAGCTCGCGATCGGCACCTACGACAACATCAAGGCCGTGTTGGTGGTGCCGCACCTGCAGAACCCGCTGGGCAGCGTGATGCCCGATGCGCACAAGGCGCGGCTCGCGCAGTTGTGCGAGCGGCACGCCATTGCGCTCATCGAGGACGACACCTACAGCGAACTTGTCGATGCCCCGACGCCGCCGCGCGCGCTCAAGTCGTGGGACACCGGCGGTAACGTCATTCACTGCGCCTCTCTGCACAAGATTCTTGCGCCGGGCCTGCGGCTCGGCTGGATCACTGCCGGGCGCTGGCAGGCGCGCGTGGAGATGCTCAAGTTTGCGCAGACGCGCAACAACGAAGGGCTTTCTCAAGCCGCCGCGGGCCTCTTCATGGGCACCGGAGCCTACGACCGCCACCTGCGTCATCTGCGCAACTGCCTCAAGACGCAGCGCGAGCAGACCGCCGATGCGATTGCCAGCTACTTTCCGGCGGGCACGCGCATCAACCTGCCGCCGGGCGGGCTGCAGCTGTGGGTGGAGCTGCCCGAGCGGCTTTCATCTTCACGGGTCTTCGATGCGGCGCTGGCCGAGCGGATCGTGGTCGCGCCCGGCACGCTGTTCTCCAATTCGTCGCGCTTCGACCATTACCTGCGCATCAATTGCGGCTGGCCTTACGGCGAAGCGGTCGATACGGGCCTGCGCCGCCTGGGCCAGATCGTGCAGGCGCTGGGCAGCGGCGCGGCCATGGTGTCGGCGGCCGCGCCCGCCTGGCCACCCGAGGCGCGAAGGCTTCAGTCGAGCAGCGCGAGGGCCGCGTAGTCGCCGACCTTGTCGCCTAGCCCGGCGGGCACCAGCATCACGCCGCGCGTGAGCGGCAGCAGCTTGCCATCGACCTGCGCCTGCAGGCGCGGCAGCAGAAAGTCGCGGTGGTGCCAGAACACGCTGCCGCCCAGGCTGATGCGCTGGAGATCGAGCGTGGCCACCAGGTTGTAGAGCATGCGGCCGATGACGCGGCACAAGGCATCGACGATCCCGATGGCATGCGGTTCACCGTTTGACGCGGCCGCGAACAATTCAGGCGCGGGTTGCCCGAAGCGGCGCGCAATGGAGTTGCCCGCCACCAGCGCCTCCACGTCGCCGAGGTTGCCGCAACCGCAGAGGGCGCCACTCGTGTCGTCGACCACGAAGCTGTGGCCCGCATGGCCGGCGTTGCCGTTCTTGCCGCGCAGGGCGCGGCCATCGACACACAGGCCCACGCCCACCCCGGTGCTCCAGGTGACGTAGGCGCAGTGATCCAGGCCCTTCAGTGCGCCCCAGTGGCGCTCGGCCTCGAGCGCAGCCACGGCGTCGTTCTCGACCCGCACGCTGCCGAAGCGCTGGACCAGCGGTGCTTCGATGAGCGCGGTCATCCAGTTGTTGGGCAAGCCGCGCGCCGGACCGGCAATACCGCCGCAGATGTTGGGCGTAGCCAGTTCCACCATGCCGTCCCGCAGTTCGAAGGGGCCCGCCGACGACACGCCCACGCGATCGATGCTCGCGGTGTCGACGCCCTGTTCGGCGCAGGCCTCCTCGATCATCCGGATGATCTGCATGGCCACGGCATCGTTGTCGCCGGTCTTGGCGGTGGGCTCGCTGCGGCGGCCGGCCAGCGGCGCATCGCTCGAGGGGGAAAGGCTCACGGCCACCTTGGTGCCGCCGATGTCGACGCAAGCTCTCATCGCGTGGTTCTTCTCTTTTCGGACATGGGGTTCATCGGTCTCCCGCTAGATGAAGCGCGCCACCAGCGCGGCGATCATGCTGAGCACCAGGGTGCTCGAGATCGGCAGCTGCCAGTCGCGGCCGAAGGCGCGGAACTCGAAATCACCGGGCAGCCGCCCGAAACCGAACCGGCGCAGCCAGGCCGTGAGGCCGCTCATGAGCACCAGGGCAAGGACGACGACGATCAGCCAGCGGATCATGGAAACAGTCTAGGCCGGTTCAAGCCCGTGCGGCGAGGATGGCCATCGCCTGGCCATGGAGTTCGGGCGTGGCCGCGGCAATCACCCGGCCGTCGGACGTGAGTCCCAGCGGCTGGCCCTGCCAGTCGGTGATGACGCCCCCCGCCGCCTCGATCAGGCCCGCCGGGCCGAGGTAGTCGTAGGGCTGCAGGCCGGTTTCCACGACGAGGTCGATGGTGCCGCCGGCCAATTGGGCGTAACCATAGCAGTCGCCGCCGAAGCGGCGCATGGCGCATTGCCGGCTCAGGCGGTCGAAGGCCTGCCAGTCGGCCGGCGCAAAGATGTCGGGCGAGGTGGTGACGATGCGAGCCTTGGCCACCTCGGTGCAGCCGCTCGCGCGCACCGGCTGGCCGTTGCGCGTCGCGCCCTTGCCGGATTGGCCGATCCAGCGCTCCTTGAGCACCGGCATGTCGACCATGCCAAGCACCACGCGCGGGCCTTGCAGCACGCCGATCAGCGTGCCCCAGAGCGGCGACCCGGTGATGAAGCTGCGCGTGCCGTCGATGGGGTCGAGCACCCAGACGCGCTCAGCGTCGAGCCGCTCGAGGCCGTGCTCCTCGCCGAAGATGCCGTCGGCCGCGGCACGTTCTCCGAGGATCTCGCGCATGGCCGTCTCGGCGGCGCGGTCCGCCAGCGTGACGGGGCTCGCGTCGGCCTTGGTGACGATGTCGAGCGGCGTGCGGAAGTAGCGCATCGATTGCGCGGCAGCCGCATCGGCCAGCGCATGGGCGATCGACAAAAGATCGGGGGTCGGGGGGCTCATGGAGAAGTCACGCGTGCCAAAAACTGCAATTAGACCCGAGCCCGGCCGGTTTGACATGCCAGGGGCCCCGGACCTAGCATGGGCCGAACTCCCGCTTATCCATGCCGCCCTCATTCCGACTTTTCCGCTCCGCCCTGTTCGCACTTTTGCTCGCGGCGGTGGCCGCGCTGGCGCAGGCCACCCCTTCCGCATCGGAGCAGAAGCTCATCGATACGCTGATCCTGCGCGTCTCGAACATGAAGACGATGACCTTCATGCGCAACGGCGACGAGCACAACGCCGCCGACGCCGCGAAGCACATGCAAGCCAAGTTCGACCACTTCAAGGACGAGATCGTCACCGCGGAAGACTTCATCGACCGCTGCGCGTCGCGCTCCGAGATGACCGGCAAGCCCTACCAGGTGAAGATGCAGAACGGTGCGGTGAGGGACGCCAAGGAATTCCTCACCGCCGAACTGCACACGTTGCGCAAGGGCGGTGGCAAGCCTGCCGCCAGCTGAAAAAAGACCGGGCCGGCGTTCCTTTTTTTAGAACGGCGTGTCGCCGGCGACGGTGGTGCGATTCAGGCGCCGGCGCAGATGGTCGGGTGTGCCCGCCGCCAGGTGCATCAGCGAACGGTTGTCCCAGAACACCAGGTCGTGCGGCGCCCACCGGTGGCGGTACACGAACCCGGGCTTCACGCTGTGCGCGAACAGCTCGGCCAATAGCGCATCGCTCTCGTCCTGCGGCAGACCGACGATGCGCGTCGTGAAATGCTCGCTGACGAACAGTGCTTTTCGGCCCGTCTCGGGATGCGTGCGCACCACCGGCTGCACGGCAGGCGTGACCTGGTCGATCTGCGCCTGCGAGAGCTTCGGCCGCCATGGGTTCTTGGCGCGCAGCTCTTCGTACTTGGCAAGGTAGCTGTGCTCGGCCTTGAGCGGCAGGATGCGTTGCTGCAGTTCCGGGCTCAGCGCTTCCCAGGCGAGGTGCTGGTCGGCAAAGAGCGTGTCGCCGCCCTCACTCGGCAGCTCTTGCGCATGCAGCAGGGAGCCGAGGCTTGGCTGGGGCTTGTAGGAGAGGTCGGAGTGCCAGTAGGCGCCCGCATCGCCCAGGCCGATGGGCTCGCCGTTTTCCTTGATGTTTGAGACGATCAGGATCTCGGGATGGTTCTTTAAATGGAATTGATGCAGTACGTGGATTTCGAGCGGGCCGAAACGGCGGCTGAAATCGATGTGCTCGGCGGGGGTGATCCGCTGGTTGCGGAACACCAGGACGTGGTGATCGAGGTGAGCACGGTGGATGCGGGCGAAATCTTCGTTGTTGATGGGCTTGGAGATGTCCAAGCCAACGATCTCTGCGCCTACGGGGGCGGGGAAGGGGCGCACTTCGAAGTGCTGCGGAGGGGCTTCGGTTTTGCTTTGAGAAGCGGTCATGCAGCCAATGTAGGTTTCGTGGTGCGTTTGATCAACGAACTCTTCGTTGGTAACTTATGGCTTTTTTTATTTCCCGAGGCCGGGTGTCGTCCCGGCCTCGGAATCAAGACGAAGTAAGCCAGCAGATCAAAGAGTCAGAGCGTATGACTCCGATCCCCCTCCACAAACCCCATCGCATCCCAAGGCTCCCCCACAGCAAACCCCACCACCTTGAACAGCTCCCCCATCTCATGCTCATGGATAAGCCGAGCCGCCATTGCCCGCTCCGCAGTAGAGCCCTGCTCCATCCTCGCGAGCAGCCCGCAGTTCAGCAGAAACCGCGCCTGGCTGGTATAGCCCAGCACCTCGAGCCCCGCTTCCTGCCCCGCCAGCGCAATGCCGGTGAAGTTGACGTGCGCCGTGATGTCCTTGTAGCCCACGTCGGACAGCGGATCGCCATCGGCCTGGTGCGCCCGGTGGCACATCACCGTTCCCATGTGGCGCTGCGGGTGGTAGTACTCGCGCTCCGGAAAACCGTAGTCGATGAAGAACGCCGCGCCTTTCGTCAGGCGGTCCGCCAGGGTGGCCACGAAGGCCTCGGCCTGGGGATGGATTTCAGTGAGGTAGTCGTGCTCGCCGGCCACTTCGAAAGGCGGCCGCAGTTCGGTGGCGCGGTCGGCCCAGGTCCAGCCGTCGGCGCTTGCATTGCGCACTACGCCGCGCTCCTGCCATTGGCCGCCCACGCGCGCCAGCAGTTGCACCGGCATTGCATCGAGCACTTCGTTGCCGACCACCACGCCCTGCATCGACTCGGGCAACTCGCCCAGCCATTCGACGCGGTCCGCATAGCGCACCAGCGCCTGCTGCTGCCGCTCCCGCAAGGTGCCCGACAAGTCGACGATGCGGTAGAGGACGTCGCCGCGGCCCATTTCATCCAGCGCGTGCAGCAATTGCACCGCGAGCGCGCCGGAGCCGGCGCCGAACTCCCACACGGTGTCGGTGCCGGTCTGTTGGAGCGCCTCGGCCACTTGGGCGGCGAGCGCACGGCCGAACAGGGGCGTGAGTTCGGGCGCCGTCACGAAGTCGCTGCCCGAAGACGGCATGTGGCCGAACTTGGCGGAGGTGTTGGCGTAGTAGCCCAGCCCCGGCGCATACAAGGCCAGCGCCATGAAGCGGTCGAAGCCGATCCAGCCTCCGGCGCGTTCCACGGCGCGGGCGATCAGGGTATCGAGGGCGATGGGTAAACTGTTCGTCGTCTTTGTCGTCACCCTCCGATTCTCCCTTCTCTGCCCGCATGAGCACAGCACCTCTTTCCTCAGCTCCCCGCACGGTCCTCGTCACGGGTGCCGGACGCCGGCTGGGCCGCGAGATCGGGCTGGCGCTGGCCGCGGGCGGCTGGCAGGTGGCGGTGCACTATCACAGCTCGCGGGCCGAGGCGGAGCAAACGTCGGCGGACTGCGCGGGGCTTTCGGGCCGCGGCTCGGCGGCCTTCGAGGCCGACCTGCTCGACGAAGGCGCCACTCGCGCCCTGCTGCCGCGCGTGGCGGCGCACTTCGGGGGGGTCGATGCGGTGGTCCACAGCGCGGCGCTGTTCGAGCATGACGATGCGGCCAGCTTCAGCTACGCGCTCATGGAGCGCCATGCGCGCAGCAACACAGGTGCGGCCATCCTGCTGGCGCAGGCATTGCGCGATCACCTGGCACTGCGCAATGCGCAGGGCGCGGTGGTGCACCTGCTCGACCAGAAGCTCTGGAACCCGAACCCCGACTTTCTGAGCTACACGCTTTCCAAGGCGGCCCTCGAAGCCGCCACGCCCATGCTGGCCCTGGCGCTGGCACCGCACGTGCGGGTGGTGGGGGTGGCGCCCGGTCTCACGCTGCCAAGCCACATGCTCGACGAAGCCAAGTTTTCGCAGCTGCACAAGCTCTCGCCGCTGGGCCGCTCTTCCACGCCGGCCGACGTGGCGGCGACGGTGAAGTTCGCGCTGGAGAACAACTCGATTACCGGCACCACGCTGGTGGTGGACGGCGGCCAGCACCTCATGAAATTCGCCCGCGACTTCTCGCTGATGTGAGCCCCGCCATGCCCTCTTCCCCCATCGGCCGCCAGACCCTCACCCTGCAGGGGCTGCGCTTCGACGCCAACCTGGGCATCCTCGACCAGGAAAAGACGGCCCCGCAGCCGATCCAGGTCGATGCCGAGCTGCACCTGGGCGCGCAGCCGCTGATGCCGAAGGACGACGACATCTTTCACGTGCTGGACTACCGCAAGGTGCGCCGCATCATCATCGACGAGTGCACGGCCGAGCATGTGAACCTGCTCGAAACGCTCATCGGCAAGCTCGCGCAGCGCCTGCTGCAGCTGCCCGGCGTCATCGGCGTGCGGGTGAAGATCGCCAAGCTGGAGATCTTCGACGACTGCGAGGTGGCTATCCGCATGGAAGCCGGGGAATGGTGATCCAAGGCAAAATCGGGGCTTCCTCCCCCCGATTTGCCTGAAGCAGCCCACCCATGAACGCCGTCTGGATCGACGAGGCGCCCGTCGCCGGCGCCACTCCCATCGCCACCAACTCGCTGAAGATCGAACGCGAGACGCACAAGCTCGAAAAGCGCCTGTGCCGCGAGGTAGGGCGCGCCATCGTCGACTACAACATGATCGAAGAGGGCGACAAGGTCATGGTGTGCGTCTCGGGCGGGAAGGACAGCTACGCCATGCTGGACATCCTGCTCAAGCTCAAGGCCCGGGCGCCGATCCATTTCGACATCGTCGCGGTCAATCTCGACCAGAAGCAGCCCGGCTTTCCCGAAGAGGTGCTGCCCAGGTATCTGAGCGAGCTCGGCGTGGACTTCCACATCGAGAACCAGGACACCTACAGCATCGTCAAGCGCGTGATTCCCGAGGGCAAGACGACCTGCGGCCTGTGCAGCCGGCTGCGCCGCGGCATCCTGTACCGGGTGGCGGACGAGCTCGGCGCCACCAAGGTGGCGCTCGGCCATCACCGCGACGACATGCTGCAGACCTTCTTCCTCAACATGTTCTTTGCGGGCAAGCTCAAGAGCATGCCGCCCAAGCTGGTGAGCGACGACGGCAAGCACATCGTGATCCGCCCGCTCGCCTACGTGGCCGAGAAAGACCTGGTGCGCTGGGCGCAGCACCGTGAATTCCCGATCATTCCGTGCACGCTGTGCGGCAGCCAGGAAAACCTGCAGCGCAAGCAGGTCGGCGAGATGCTGCGCGAATGGGACAAGAAGTACCCCGGCCGTATAGAGAACATGTTCACCGCGCTGCAGAACGTGGTGCCCTCACACCTGCTCGACGGAACGCGGCACGACTTCAAGGGTCTGAAGGCGACCGGCGTGGCCGACGAAGACGGCGACAAGGCCTTCGACACGCCCTCTTTCGACCTGCTCTCCCAGGCACCCGCAGCCCTGCGCATCCTTCAGGGCTGAGCGGGCAACGGAGGGGAATTTTGGGCCGCGGGGCCCGGAGATCCTCATGAAACGTGCGTTCCTTGCTCTTCTTCTGCTAGCGGGCCTGAGCGGCTGCGCCACCTCCTGGGTGGTCGACAGCGACGTGAAGAGTTTCTCGTCGCTGACGGCCGTGGCGCCCGGCGCCACCTACCGCTTCGAGCGCCTGCCCTCGCAGCAGGCCGACGCCGCACGGCAGGAAGCGCTCGAGGCGATGGCCGCCGCGGCGCTCGAGAAAGTCGGCCTGCGCCGCGACGACGCCAAGCCGCAGTACAGCGCACAGATCGGCGCACGCGTAACCGCCGGGCTTTCGCCATGGGCTGACCCGTGGCTCTTCGACGGTCCTTGGGGCGCCTATGGCTATGGCTACCACGGCTACGCACGGCGCCGGTATGGGACGGGCGGCTGGTACGGCGGCCCTGGCTTCATTCCGCCGGCAGCCAACCCCTGGTACGAGCGCGAAGTGAGCATCGTGCTGCGCGACATCAGCTCGAACCGGGTGGTCTACGAAACACGGGCCCGCAACGACGGGCCGTACAACGTGAGCTCGACCATCCTGCCGGTGATGTTCCAGGCCGCGCTGCAAGGATTCCCGAATCCGCCGCAGGGCGAGCGCCGCGTGAACATCGAGCTCTCCACGGCAAAGAAATGATGCGCTTCTAGAATCCGGCCGATGGAAGAAATCACCCGCCTGATTGCCGTTCGCCATGGCGAGACCGCCTGGAATGTCGACACGCGCATCCAGGGCCAGCTCGACATCGGACTCAACGCCACCGGCCTCTGGCAGGCCCGGCGCGTGGGGCAGGCACTGGCGCACGAAGACGTCGGCGTGATCTACGCGAGCGACCTGTCGCGCGCCTGGCAGACCGCGCAGGAGATTGCAAAGCCCCATGGCCTCACCGTGCACCCCGAGCCCGGCCTGCGCGAACGGGCCTTCGGCCGCTTCGAGGGCATGAGCTTTGCGGAGATCGAAGCGATCCTGCCCGAGCAGGCCAGGCGCTGGCGCGAGCGCGATCCCGAGTTCGAACCCGAAGGCGGAGAGAGCCTGCTGGTGTTTCGCGAACGGGTGACGCGCGTCGCGGCGAAACTGGCTGCGCGCCATCCGGGCCGGCTGGTGGTGCTGGTGGCGCACGGCGGCGTGATGGACGTGCTCTACCGCGCGGCAACCCGCCAGGAACTGCAGGCGCCGCGCACCTGGCAACTCGGCAACGCGGCCATCAACCGCATGCTGTGGACGCCGGAGGGCTTCAGCCTGGTGGGCTGGAGCGACACCGCGCACTTGGCGGCGGACGACGACGTCCTCGACGAAACGACGACTTAGGCGTGCGACGCGGCGGCTCCGCCCGCTTCGCTCTTGGCCTCACCGGGCAGATCGACCATCGGCCCCGTGCCGCTGTAGCGATCGAGCGCGAGATAGATCGCAGGCGTGATGTAGAGCGTGATCACCTGCGAGAAGATCAGACCGCCCACCACGGCTACGCCCAGCGGCTGCCGCAGTTCGGCGCCGGCGCCCAGCCCCAGCGCGAGCGGCAGCGCTCCCATCAGCGCGGCCAGCGTGGTCATGAGGATCGGGCGGAAGCGCAGGCGGCACGCCTCGCGGATCGCATCCACCGGTTTCAAGCCTTCGGTGCGCTGCGCATCGAGCGCAAAGTCGATCATCATGATCGCGTTCTTCTTCACGATGCCGATCAGGAGCAGGATGCCGATGGTGGCGATCAGCGTCAGGTCGAAGCCGAAGAGCTTGAGCGACAGCAGCGCACCCACGGCTGCCGACGGCAGCCCGGCCAGGATGGTCAGCGGGTGGATGTAGCTTTCGTACAGCACGCCCAGCAGCACGTAGATCACCAGCACGGCCAGCACCAGCAGCACGGCCTGGCTCGACTGCGAGCTCTGGAACACCGCCGCGTCGCCGCCGTAGGTGGTGATGATCGAGGGCGGCATCTTCAGCTCTTCCTTGAACTGGTCGATCTTCGCGGTCGCGTTGCCCAGCGGCACATCGGGCGCAAGATTGAACGACACCGTCACCGCCTGCAACTGCCCCTGGTGGTTGACCGATGTCGGCCCGATGGTCCGCTTGACGGTCGAGAAAGCCGAGAGCGGCACCAGACGGCCCGTGGTGCTGCGCACTGACAGGCGCGACACGTCGTCCTCGAACTGCCGGTCGTTGTCGGCGGCCGAGAGGATCACCTGGTAGGTGTTGCTCGCGGCGTAGATGCTTCCGATCTGCCGGTCGCCATAGGCGTTGTAGAGCGCAGTGCGCAAGTCGCCCACGGCCACGCCGAGCACGCCGGCCTTGTCGCGGTCGATCTCGAGCGTGGCCTGCAGGCCGCGGTTCTGCGAATCGCTGGTGACATCGCGGAAGGCCGGATCGGCGCGCATGCGCTCCATGAGCCGCGTCGACCAGGGCACCATCTCGCCCGCATTCACGCTTTGCAGGGTGTACTGGAAGCGCGCCTTGCTCTGCCGGCCGCCCAGGCGCAGGTTCTGCACCGGCTGCATGTAGACGGCAATGCCCGGAATCTCGCGGAAGCGCTGGCGCAGCGATTCGAGCACCGCGGCCATCTTGGGACGCTGGCTGCGCGGCTTGAGCACGGCGAACAGGCGGCCCGAGTTCTGCGTGGCGGTGGGCCCGCCCACGCCGACGAACGAGCTCACGTAGGCCACGCTGGGGTCGGCCTGGAGCGCGGCGGCCACGCGTTCCTGCAGGGCATTCATGGCGGTGAAGGAAATGTCCTCGGCTGCTTCGGTGGTGATCTGGATCTGCCCGATGTCTTCCTCGGGAAAGAAGCCCTTCGGGATCGAGATGAACAGCCACGCGGTGACGACGAAGGTGGCGCCCGCCATCAGCAGCATCATCGTGCGGTGCGCCAGCGTCCAGTCAAGCGTTCGCATGTAGCTGGCATGCACCCAGCGGTAGCCGCGCTCGAAGGCACGGCCGATGGCGGTGCCGGGCTCCGGATGCTCTTCCTCGTGGTCGAGCACGCCTTCCTTGCGGGGCACGTGCTTGAGCAAGCGGCTCGCGAGCATCGGCACCAGCGTGAGCGACACCACGGCCGAGACCAGCACCGCCAGCGCGACCACCACCGCAAATTCATGGAACAGCAGGCCGATCACGCCCGGCATGAAGAAGATCGGGATGAACACCGCCACCAGCGAGATCGAGATCGAGATGATGGTGAAACCCACCTCGCGCGCGCCGCGCAGCGCCGCGGCAAAGGGTTCCATGCCCTTCTCGACGTAGCGCATGATGTTTTCGAGCACCACGATGGCGTCGTCCACCACCAGGCCCACGGCCAGCGTGATGCCCAGCAGCGAGACGTTGTCCAGGCTGTAGCCGAAGGCATAGAGCAGCGCCACCGCGCCGATCAGGGAGATGGGGATGGTTGCGGCCGGGATCAGCGTGGCCACCAGCCGGTGCAAGAACAGGAAGATCACCAGCACCACCAGCGCGATGGTGCCCAGGAGCGTGAGCTGCACGTCATGCACGGCCTCGCGGATGGACAGCGAGCGGTCGTTCACCATGTGGATCTCGACCGATTGCGGCAGCTCGGCCTTGAAGCGCGGAATGAGCGCGCGCACCGCGTCCACCACCTCCACCGTGTTGGCGTTGGGCTGGCGTTGCACCGCGAGGGAGATGGAGCTCTGGCCGTTGAAGCTGCTCGCGGTCTTGACCGATTCGAAGCTGTCCTCGATGGTTGCCACTTCGTCGAGCCGCACCGGCGCGCCGTTGCGCTGCCCGACGATCAGCTTGGCGAAGTCCTCCGCCTTGGTGAGCTGCCGGTTGGCCTGGATGGTGAGCGTCTGGCGCGGCCCGTCGAGCGTGCCGACCGGCGTGTTGGCATTGGCCGAGTTCACGGCCTTGGCCAGCTCATCGAGCGTGATGTTGCGTGCGTTCAGCAAGTCGGCATTGGCCTTGATGCGCACCGCAAAGGCCTTGCGGCCGTACACACCCACCTGCGCCACCCCGTCGATGGTGGACAGCGTGGGCGAGATCAGGTTCTCGGCATAGTCGTTGAGCTCGGACGGGTTCATCGACGGGGAGATCAGCGCGATGAACAGCACCGGTGCATCGGCCGGGTTCACCTTGCGGTACGACGGCAGCTGCGTCAGCTCCTGAGGCAACTGGCGCTGGGCGCGCAGCAGCGCGGCCTGCACGTCGACGGCGGCGGCGTCGATGTCGCGGCTGCTCACGAACTCCAGCGTGATCGAGCTCACGCCCTGGGTATTGACCGAGCTGATGGTCTGCAGGCCCGGGATGGTCGAGAACTGCTTCTCGAGCGGCAGCGCGACCGACGACGCCATGGTGTCCGGGCTCGCGCCCGGCAGCTGGGCGTTCACGTTGATGACCGGCGTGTTGTAGCTGGGCAGCGCCGCGACCGGGATGCTGAAATACGCAAAGATGCCGGCCACCACCACCGCGGCGGACAACAGCACCGTCATCGCGGGACGACGGATGCAGAGCTCCGAAATGTTCATGCGCGTTCCCGCGGGGTCTGGGTGTCCGACGAGGCCGCGCTGCCCGGCGTGACCCCCGTGGTGCCGGGGGGTGCAGCCTTCTTGTCCACGCGGACCTTGCCACCGGGGCGCACGTTCTGGCTGCCCTCGATGACCACCTGCTCGCCCGGCTCGACACCGCTCACCGCCACCTTGGTGCCGAAGGTGTAGCGCACCTGCACTTTCCGGCGCTTGGCTTCATTCGCCGCGTCGACCACGTAGAGCGAGGCGCCGTCCGAAAGCATCATGAGCGCCGCCGCCGGCACCACCGTCGCGCCGGAGAGGGTACGCACCGTGATCCGCGTGCCGACGAACTGCCCGGGCCAGAGGCTCTGGTCGGCGTTGTCGAACACCGCCTTGGCACGCACGGTACCGATCTGCGGGTCGACCGTGTTGTCGACGAAATTCAGCACGCCGGTCAGCGGCTCCTTGCGTCCGCTGACGAGCGCCTCGACCTTGGAACGGGTGCGCGCCGCCGCCAGCAGGTCTTGCAGGTTGGCTTCGGGTACCGGGAAACTCACCGCAATGGGATCGAGCTGGGTGATGGTGACCAGCGACAGCGTGGGCTGCACCAGCGTGCCGGGATAGATGTTGACCGCGCCGATGCGCCCTGCAATGGGCGCGCGAAGCGTGGCATAGCCGAGTGCCACCTGCGCCGATTGCACGGCGGCGCGGTCGGCCGCCACGGCGGCGCGCTGCGCCTCGAGCTGCGACTGCGTGGCGTCCACGGCGCTCTTGGAAATGAAGTTCTGCGCCAGGAGCTCCTGGTTGCGCTTGTACTGGCGCTCGAGGTCGGACAGGGTGGCCTCGTCGCGCTTCTGCTGGGCACGGGCGCGGGCCAGGTTGGCCTGGTCATTACGGTCGTCGAGCGTGAAGAGCAATTGGCCCTCCTTGACGAACTGCCCTTCCTTCACGTGCACCGCCGCCACCGTGTTGGTCACCTGCGGCCGCAGGTCGACACTGTTGAGCGACACCACGCTGCCGTTGACCTGCACCGTCACCGGCACGTCCTGCCGCTCGGCCGTGGCCAGCGTGACGAGAGCGGGTGGCGCATTGCCCGCGGGTGCTCCTGCGGCAGCGTTGGCAGGCTTTGCGTTCTTTGCCGCCATGCGTTCGCCAGCCCCGTTCCACCACCATCCCGCGACGGCTACGATCAACACACCTGCAAGGCCGAGAACGAGTTTTTTCTTCATGGGTTTTTGAGCACTTTGGGCTGACAGCGGCTATTGGAGCAGCCGTCGGCACCGAGTGTCCACGAGTGCCGTAAAGATAAGTAAAGCCGCCCTGCAAGGCCCATGCACCACCCACTGTGGCAGGCGCCAAGGGGGATTTCACCCCCCTCGTTAAAATCGCCGCTCCACAGCCTCTGGATATACCCCATGAACCGCTGCAAGAAACCCACGAATGCTCTCACTTTCATAGCGCTTTGCACAGTAGCTGCAACCCTTTTTTCCGTTGACGCTGCAGCCCAGGCAGACGTGCCCCGGCCGCAGACGCAGAACGAGTCGCTGGTGGGCGGGCGCACCTTCCCCATCGGCACCCTGCGCGGCAAGTTCATGGTGCTTAATGCGCCCGACGTCGAACTCGACGGCCACGCCGACCGGCTGGCGCCCGGCGCCCGCATCCGCAGCGACCAGAACATGCTGGTGATGGCGGGCAGCATCGTCGGCCAGAAGTACCTGGTGAACTACACGCGCGATGCCGCCGGCCTGCTGCGCGAGGTGTGGATCCTCACGCCCAGCGAGGCGACCGCCAGCCGCGAGTCGCTGAACAAGCCCTTCCTGAACATCTGGCCGTTCACCTCGAACGACACCGTCAACACGCAATGAAGAAGCCGGCGGGCCGTTGCCCGCCGCGCCGCAGCGGCGAAAAGCGCCGCGCTGCATTTCGCCTTCCCGCAGCGGGAGGCCCGGAGAGCACCCCATGAGCAAAAAAGTCTTTATCAAAACCTTCGGCTGCCAGATGAACGAGTACGACTCGGACAAGATGGCCGACGTGCTGAACGCTGCCGAGGGCTACGAGCCGACACAGGACGTGGAGGAGGCCGACCTCATCCTCTTCAACACCTGCTCGGTGCGCGAGAAGGCGCAGGAAAAGGTGTTCTCCGACCTCGGCCGCGTGAAGCACCTGAAGGCCAAGGGCGTGAAGATCGGCGTGGGCGGATGCGTGGCCAGCCAGGAGGGCGACGCCATCATTGCGCGCGCACCCTACGTCGACATCGTGTTTGGCCCGCAGACCCTGCACCGCCTGCCCGAGATGCTGAAGGACCGCGACCGCCTGGAGCGGCCGCAGGTGGACATCAGCTTTCCGGAGATCGAGAAGTTCGATCACCTGCCGCCCGCACGCGTCGAAGGCGTGACCGCGTTCGTGTCGATCATGGAAGGCTGCTCCAAATATTGCAGCTACTGCGTGGTGCCCTACACGCGCGGCGAGGAAGTGAACCGGCCGCTGGACGACGTGCTGGTGGAGATTGCCGGCCTGGCCGACCAGGGTGTGCGCGAGATCACTCTGCTGGGGCAGAACGTGAACGCCTATCGCGGCCGGATGGGCGATACGTCGGAGATTGCCGACTTCGCACTGCTCATCGAATATGTCGCCGAGATTCCCGGCATCGAACGCATCCGCTACACAACCAGCCACCCCAACGAGTTCACGCCGCGGCTGATCGAGGCCTACGCCAAGGTGCCGCAGCTGGTCTCGCATTTGCACCTGCCGGTGCAGCACGGCAGCGACCGCATCCTGATGGCCATGAAGCGCGGCTACACCGCCATGGAATACAAGAGCACGGTGCGCAAGCTGCGCGCGATCCGGCCCGAACTCGCACTGTCGAGCGACTTCATCGTGGGCTTCCCGGGCGAGACCGATGAAGACTTCGCCAGGATGATGAAGCTGATCGACGACTGCCAGTTCGACAACAGCTTCAGCTTCATCTTCAGCCCGCGCCCCGGCACGCCGGCCGCAGCGCTGCACGACGACACGCCGCACGCGGTGAAGCTGGCCCGCCTGCAGACGCTGCAGCGTGTGATCGACGGCAACGTGCGCCGCTTTGGCGACGCGCTGGTCGGCACCACGCAGCGCGTGCTGGTCGAAGGGGCTTCCCGCAAGGACGCGAATGAATTGATGGGCCGCACCGCCTGCAACCGAGTCGTCAACTTCGAGGGCGATGCACGTCTGGTGGGACAAATGGCCGACCTGCGCATCACGCGCTCGCTGGCCTATACGCTGCGCGGCGAAGTGGCCACGCGCGAATCGTCGACGGTGCCGGCTTCCGCCGCGCTCGCCGCCTGATGGCGAAACGGCCGTCGACACGGGGCTCGTTCCAGCAGCTCCTTCTTTTCGCTTTTCTCTTGATCACCGCGCTCCTGGTGGGCGTGGCGCTGCGCTCGGTGTTCCAGTACGACGCGCTCATGACCCAGAGCCGCGATGCGGCCGCGCGCGCGCTACGGCTCTCGGGCGCGGCCCAGTCGCTGGCTGAGCGTAGCGCAGCCATGGAGCGCGCCGGTCGCCAGTCGCTGGTGCTGAACGACGCCGTGCTGCGCCGCCGCTTCGACGACGCCGCGCGCGAGGCGCACCAGGTGCTCGAGCGGCTCGAGCGCAACGGCCTCGCGCCCACCGGCATCGAAATGTGGCGCACGCAGCTCGGCGTGATCGAGGGCCTGATGAGCGGCAGCTCGGACACCGCGCTCTCGCGCGAGAACAGCATGGCCATCCAGTTCCGCGACCTCGATTCCCTCAACACCAACATCGCGCAGCAGGCCCAGTTCCTCATCGAAATGCAGAACGACGCGCTCGCCAAGCGCATTGAGAACGCGCGCCGCCGGCTGATGCGCGAAGTGGTGGCGGCCAGTGTGCTCGCGGTGTCGCTGGCCCTGGCTTTCGGCATCTGGCTCGCCCGCCCGTTCAAGCGGCTCGAGCACGCCATCGTGGGACTGGGCCAGAACCGGCTCGACGAACCCATCGACATCCGCGGCCCGGCCGACATCCGGCGTGTGTCGCAGCAGCTCGAATGGCTGCGCCTGCGCCTGACCGAACTGGACGCCGACAAGGCTCGCTTCCTGCGCCATGTGTCGCATGAGCTCAAGACGCCGCTGGCCGCGCTGCGAGAAGGCGTATCGCTGCTCGAGGACGGCGTGACGGGCCCGCTGAACCCGGCGCAGCTCGAAGTGGCGCAGATCCTGAACCAGAACACCGTTTCGCTGCAGGGGCAGATCGAGGCGCTGCTGCGCTTCAACGCCGCAGCCTTCGAGGCGCGCGAACTGCGCCGCGAACGCACGGAGCTGCTGCCGCTGATCGAGGAACAGATCGAAGCCCAGCGGCTGCAGTGGCAGGCCCGCGGACTGCGCGTCCGGGCTGAGGGCGAGCCGCTGGCGCTCACGGTGGACCGGGTCAAGCTGGGCACCGCGGTGGCCAACCTGCTGTCCAACGCCATCCGCTATTCGGCGCCGGGCGGCGTGATCAACATCACGGTGTCGAGCACCTCGGATTCGGCGTGCATCGATGTCAACGATGCCGGCCCAGGTATTGCCGAGACCGACCGCGACCGGATTTTCGAACCTTTCTACAGGGGCGAACGGCAGCCCGAGCACGCCGTCAAGGGCACCGGCATCGGCCTTTCCATCGTGCAGGAGTACATTGCTGCCCATGGGGGCCGCATCACCCTGCAGCCAGGCGGGCCCGGCGCGTGCTTTCGCATCGAATTGCCGCGCACGGCCTGACCTTCTTGACGCTCCGCGATCCGCAGCATCCACTGAAACACCGCCCCTTGTCTTTTTTTCGACCCATGCTTTTCCCGTTCGTCCGCAGTTCGACCCTGTCCGGGGCGGTGGCCATGCCTTTCGTCCTGCTGCTGGCCGCCTGCGCGACGCAGCCCAAGCCATCTGCCGAGGCCGACGCCCTGCCGCCGCCGCCCGCCGCACCCCGCGTGGTGCCGGTCGAGGCCGAGCCCCAGGCCCCCGCCACCCAGCCGGCATCGCTTTTCACGCTGATCACCCAGGGGCCGGTCGCCGCCATGCTGGCGTACGCGGACAAGATCCGCCCCCTGGGCGGCGCCGAGCTGAGCGCGGAAATTACCCGTGCCGGTGATCCCGGCGATTCGCCCACGGCGCAGATGCAGCTCGCGCTGCTGCTGGCGCAGACCCGCGTCCCCGCGGATCTGGCGCGCGCGCTGGGGCTGATGCAGCGCGTGATGGCCAACCCCTCGCCCGAGGCTCAGCCGCTGCATCCGCTGGCGCGCGTGCTGGCGGCGCGCTACGTGGAACAGCGCAGGGTGGAGGACGACCGCGACAAGCAGGTGCAGCAGCTGCGCGAAAGCCAGCGCCGCATCGACCAGCTGAACGATCGCATCGAGGCGCTGCGCGCGATCGAGCGCAGCTTTGCGCGGCCCAACAACGCACCGGTGCCGACCCTGCCCGCGCCCGCCGCTCCGAAGCCCGCGCCATGAACATCCTCCAACCTCGGAAAGGGCCCCTTCGATGAGCACTTCCGGCGCGCGCCTGCTGGTGGTCGACGACGACGCGGACATGCTGCGGCTGCTGTCGATGCGGCTGAGTTCGGCCGGCTACCAGGTCACGGCCGTGACCTCGGCCGAAACCGCGCTCACGCAGCTGGAAATCGAGCATCCGCAGCTGGTGCTCAGCGACGTGCGGCTGCCGGGCCGCGACGGACTCCAGTTGTTCGACGAGATCCGCAAACGCCATCCGTCGCTGCCGGTCATCCTGCTCACCGCCCACGGCACCATTCCCGACGCGGTCGAGGCCACGGCGCGCGGCGTGTTCACCTATCTCACCAAGCCTTACGACGGCCGTGAGCTGCTGGACAAGATTGCCCAGGCGCTGGCACTCGGCGCGCCCGCCAGCACCCCCGCCAAGGCCGGCGACGAAAGCTGGCGCTCCGAGATCGTGAGTCGCAGCAACCGCATGTCCGAACTGCTGGCCGAGGCGCGCATGGTCGCCAAGTCGGACGCCTCGGTGCTTTTGCGCGGCGACAGCGGCGCCGGCAAGGAAATGCTGGCGCGCGCCATCCACAAGGCCAGCGCGCGCGCCGACAAGCCCTTCGTGGCGGTCAACTGCGGCGCCATCCCGGAAGCACTGCTCGAATCGGAACTGTTCGGCCACATGAAGGGCGCCTTCACCGACGCCCATGCCAACCACAAGGGCCTGTTCCAGCAGGCTGACGGCGGCACGCTGCTGCTGGACGAAATCGGGGACATGCCGCCGGCCCTGCAGGTCAAGCTGCTGCGGGTGCTGCAGGAGCGCGCGGTGCGCCCGCTTGGCGCCAGCCAGTCGATCGAGGTCGACGTGCGCATCATCTCGGCCACCCACCGCGACCTGGACGCTGCCATGGCGGCGGGACAGTTCCGCGAAGACCTGTATTACCGGCTCAACGTGGTCACGCTCACGCTGCCGCCGCTGTCGGCGCGGCGCGAAGACATTCCGCTCCTGGCCAACCACTTCCTGCAGAAGCTGTCGACCAAATACGGCAAGCGGCTCTCCGGCTTCGCCCCCGAGGCGCTCAAGGCGCTGGCCACTGCCGCCTGGCCCGGCAACGTGCGCCAGCTCTACAACGTGGTGGAACAGGTTTGCGCGCTGTCGAGCTCGCCGCTGATCCCGCTGGCGCTGGTGCAGCGGGCGCTGCGCGTACCGACGGTCGAGGTCCAGACCTATGCCGAAGCCAAGCAGCGCTTCGAGCGCGACTACCTGGTCGGGCTGCTGAAGCTGACCGACGGCAACGTGGCCGACGCAGCCCGGCTGGCTGACCGCAACCGCACCGAGTTCTACCGCCTGCTCCAGAAGCACGAACTCACGCCCGGGCACTTCAAGGCCGACACTGTCGCTCCGGGCAGTGAGCCTGTCGCCGACTAGCGACGGGGCTAAGTCATTGATTTAAAAGGTACTTTCCCGGCAGCTGCCCAGGCTTGTCGGGATTCGGCGACAAAAACAGGGGTTTCGGGGCCTTCCAATCGGGCTCCACTCCGAAAATCGCATCCGGATCGCGCCAAGTTGTTGATCTGAAAGCGTTTTTTCATCCTGGCACAGGGTTTGCCCCTGTACAGGCATGACAGCACTCACCAGCCCATCTTTCGCACTGCGTCAGCAGCGCGACGGCCTGCGTCAAAAGCAGTTTTCCCTCTCGCGGCCCCGTGCCGCGGGACATTCGTCGGCCGCGCTCGCAAGCGCAGGCGGCGCCGAACCGGATTGCGTCATCAAGCGCTTTCCTGCCATTGGCGACACCCCTTCCCTCGACAAGCAACGTTGGTAAATCACACATGAAGCCGAACGACTTCTCCCAACTGAACGTGCTGACCGAAGCCGATTTTTCGCACCGCAGCCCGGTGCGCGAAGAACGCCATCCCAATTCCGTGACCGCTCCGCCGGTCAATCGCGGCTCCATGGCGCCCCGCCCCTGGCGCGGCTTCTGGAACAGCATCGGCACCGCTCTGCTGGTCAAGCTCGGCGCCGGCGGCAAGCCGGAAAGCGAAACCGCCGAAGCCGGCGCGCAGGTCAAGCAGCCGTGGCAACGCGCCGCGGCACAACGCCGCTTCGCCTTCATGGCGCTCACGCTGCTGAGCACCGTGATCGCCTCCACGCTGTTTGCCGGCGTGCAACCCGACTACGACAACGTCTGGCTCGAATACGGCCAGATCGGCCTGTACGGCCTGCTGTCGGGCTGGGTCGTCACGGGCTTCGTCACCGCACTGATGGGCTTCTACGTCTCGGTGCGCGGTGACAAGCATGCGCTCTCGGTCAAGCAGGTGGCCCACCACCCGATGAACCCCGAGGCACGCACCGCGATCATCATGCCGATCTGCAACGAAGACGTGGCCACGGTGTTCGCCGGCCTGCGCGCCACTTGCGAATCGGTTGCGGCCACCGGCCATGCGAAGCAGTTCGACGTGTTCGTGCTGTCCGACAGCTACTCGCCCGAAACCGCCGCCGCCGAACGCGCCGCGTGGGCGGACCTGCGCGCCGCGCTGGCCGACAGCCCGAACCAGCCGCAGGTCGAGGTGTATTACCGCTTGCGCACCCGCCGCACGCACCGCAAGGCCGGCAACGTGGCCGATTTCTGCCGCCGCTGGGGCAAGGACTACCGCTACATGGTCGTGCTCGACGCCGACTCCGTGATGAGCGGCGATTGCCTGACCTCGATGGTCAAGCTGATGGAAGCCAACCCGACCGCCGGCATCATCCAGACCGCCACGCAGGCCATCGGCCACGTGACGCTGCATGCCCGCGCTCAGCAATTCGCCTCCCGCGTGACGGGCCGCCTGTTCACGCTGGGGATGCAGTTCTGGCAACTGGGCGAGTCGCACTACTGGGGCCACAACGCGATCATCCGCGTTGAGCCTTTCATGAAGCACTGCGCGCTGGCCCCCATCAAGGGCACCGGCGGCATGTCGGGCGGCATCATGTCGCACGACTTCGTCGAAGCCGCGCTGATGCGCCGCGCCGGCTACAACGTGTGGCTCTGCGCCGACCTGGTCGGCAGCTACGAACAGCAACCGCCGGACCTGCTGGCCGAGCTGCAGCGCGACCGCCGCTGGTGCCAGGGCAACCTGCAGAACGCCCGCCTGATGGCCGAGCCCGGTATTCACCCGGTGCACCGCGCGATGTTCGTGACCGGCACCATGGCGTATGTCTCGGCACCGCTGTGGCTCGCGTTCCTGACGCTCGGCACCGCGCTGTGGCTGAGCGGCTCGAGCCTGATCTCCAGCTGGAGCGTGCTGCCGGCGGAACTGGCCGGCCTGTGGGTCTGGACCCTGTGCCTGTTGTTCCTGCCCCGCGTGCTCGGCATCGCTGCCGTGCTCATGCGCGGCGAGCAGCGCCAGTACGGCGGCCTGTGGGGCCTGGTGAAGAGCTCGATGCTCGAAAGCGGCCTGGCCATTGTGCAGGCGCCGGTTCGCATGCTGGCCCACTCGCTGTTCGTGCTGGTCGCCCTCACCGGCATCAAGCTCGACTGGAAGTCGCCCCCGCGTGAAGCCGCCGCCGTGCCGTGGAAGATCGCCGTGTCGCAGCTCGCTCCCATGAGCATCGTGGTCGGTGCACTGGCCCTGGGCGTTGCAATGATCGACCCGAGCGCGCTGATCTGGCTCATGCCCGTCGGCCTGCCGCTGCTGCTGGCAATTCCGCTCACGGTGCTGACCAGCCAGATCGCGCTGGGCACGTCGCTGCGCGACCGCGGCTTCCTGCTGATTCCCGAGGAATCGCGTTCGCCGGCCGTGCTGCGCCGCGCCTGGATGCATGCGGTGCGCCTGGCTCGTCCCGCGGCGCTGGCGACAGCCTGATGCGCTGAAGCGCATCGCAAACAAGAAAGCCGGCCAAGAGGCCGGCTTTTTTCATGGTGCGGCTGGCAGAGCAGCAACCGTCCTCTATCTAATTAGAACGGCAGCTTGGGACCGCCAGGGCCACCCATGCCGCCCATTCCCTTCATGCCGCCCATGCGCTTCATCATCTTCATGAGGCCGCCGCCCTTCATCTTCTTCATCATGCCCTGCATCTGCTCGAACTCGTTGAGCAGGCGGTTCACTTCCTGAACCTGAACGCCGGCGCCGGCCGCGATGCGGCGCTTGCGCGTGGCCTTGAGCAGTTCGGGCTTGCGGCGCTCCAGCGGCGTCATGCTCTGGATGATGCCTTCCTTGCGGCGGATGTCGCGCTCCGCGCGGGTCATGTCGGCTTCGGTGGCCTTGGCGGCCATCTGCTGCGGGAGCTTGTCCATGAGGCTGGAAAGGCCGCCCATCTGCTTCATCTGCTGCAGCTGGCCGAGGAAGTCGTTGAGGTCGAAGCCCGCACCGCTCTTGACCTTGGCCGCGAGCTTCTGCGCCGCCGCCACGTCGACGCCGGCCGTGACCTGCTCGACCAGCGCGACGATGTCGCCCATGCCGAGAATGCGGCCCGCATGGCGCTCGGCATCGAACACCTCGAGGCCGTCGATCTTCTCGCTGGTGCCGGCAAACTTGATCGGCACGCCTGTGACCTGCCGCACCGACAGCGCCGCGCCGCCGCGCGAATCGCCATCGGTCTTGGTCAGGATGATGCCGGTGAGCGGCAGCGCATCCTTGAAGGCCTTGGCGGTGTTGATCGCGTCCTGGCCCTGCATCGCATCGACCACGAACAGCGTCTCGACCGGATCGAGCGCGCCGTGCAGCTGCTTGATCTCGGTCATCAGCACTTCGTCGATAGCAAGGCGGCCGGCCGTGTCGACCAGCAGCACGTCGAAGAAGTGGCGCTTGGCGTGATCGAGCGCGGCGCGCGCGATGTCGAGCGGCTTCTGGTCGGGCGTGCTTGGAAACCATTCGGCGCCGGCCTGCTTGGTCACCATCTTGAGCTGCTCGATGGCGGCGGGACGGTAGACGTCGCCGGAAACGGTGAGCACTTTTTTCTTGCGCTTCTCGATCAGGTGCTTGGCCAGCTTGGCGGTGGTGGTGGTCTTACCCGCGCCTTGCAGGCCGGCCATCAGGATCACCGCGGGCGGCTGGGCCGCAAGGTTGATGTCGGACACGCCCTCGCCCATGGTGGCGGCGAGTTCGCGGTTCACGATGCCGACCAGCGCCTGGCCCGGCTTGAGCGAGCCCAGCACTTCCTGGCCGAGCGACTTCTCTTTCACCCGGGCCACGAAGTCGCGAACCACGGGCAGCGCCACGTCGGCCTCGAGCAGCGCCATGCGCACTTCGCGCAGCATGTCCTGCACGTTGCTTTCGGTGATGCGCGCCTGGCCGCTCATCGTCTTGACGAGGCGGGAAAACTTTTCTGTGAGGGCGGTGGCCATGAAGGAGATGCCTTGCTGCCCGCCGCGGCGGGTCTTTGGAAAGTCGGCAACCGGAGATCGGCCGCTTGCTGCGACGCGAGGAAAGTGCGCGCGCCCGGGGGAGATAAACTCTACCGATGATTTTAGCGATCCCCTCCCCCCTCGCGGTGGCGCTGGGCATCGCCACCGCGGCTGCCTACGGATTTGCCGCCGCCGCGGGTGCCCGGCTGAGCCGAAAAACCATCCAATGGGCCCTCGGGCTGGCGTGGCTGCTGCATGCCGCGGTGCTGGGCCACGGCCTGGTCGGCAGCCAGCCGCGCTTCGGCTTTGCGCCCGCGCTCTCCGTCACTGCTTGGCTGGTGCTCACCGTCTATGCCGTCGAAAGCAGCCTGTACCCGCAGATGAAGGCGCGCCGTGCGCTGGCCTGGCTGGGTGCGGCCGCCGTGCTGCTCGGCGTGCTGTTCCCGGGCACGCCGCTGCACGTCTCGGCGTCGCCCTGGCTGCCGCTGCACCTTGCGCTCGGCATCGCGTCCTATGGCCTGTTCGGCGCTGCCGTCGTTCATGCCTGGCTGATCACGCGGGCCGAGAAGCAGATCCGCCTGGCCACCGAGCCGCAGGCCGGCCTGCCGCTGCTGACGCTCGAGCGGCTCACGTTCCGCTTCGTGATGGCGGGCTTCGTGCTGCTTTCGGCCACGCTGCTGGCTGGCCTGCTCTTCAGCGAAACGCTGTACGGCGCAACGTTCCGCGGCTGGAAGTGGGACCACAAGACGGTGTTCTCGGTGCTCGCCTGGATCAGCTTCGCGGTGCTGCTGGTCGGCCGCGTGCGCTTCGGCTGGCGCGGCCGCACGGCGCGCCGCGTGCTCTACGCCGGCTCGGTCCTGCTGCTATTGGCCTATGTGGGCTCGCGCTTCGTGCTCGAAGTAGTGCTGGCGCGCGGCACGTCATGAAATACCTGCTCGTTTTCGCAGTGCTCTGGGTGGCGATCTGGCTCTGGCGCAAGAACCGCCGGGAAGAAATGCGCGACGCCCAGCGCGAGCAGGCGGCGGCCCGCGCCCAGCGCCCGCCCCCTCCACCCGGGGCCCCGCAGGCCATGCTGCGCTGCGCCCATTGCGGCTTGCACCTGCCCGCGAGCGACGCCATCGCAGGCCCGGGCGAGGCGGTCTACTGCAGTGCCGCGCACCGCCAGGCCGCCGAGCGCGCCTGAACGGACGCCGCGCTCCATGAGCTCCTCCCTTTGGCCGCGAGGCGAGGCCGCCACCGACTGGGACGTGCTGGAACCGGGCCGCAGCGAAAGCGCAGCACTGCTGCGGCTTTGGCGCGGCTTCATGGCGGCGCGCTGCTTCGTCGCACTGGTGCTGGTGCTGCTGCAGGGCGTGGCGATGGCGCTCGGACAGACGATGCAGCCGCTGGCCATTGCACTTTCGGCCGGCTACCTGGTCGCCACCTGGCTGGGCGCGCGCTATGCGCATTTCACGCCGCCCATCCGCGCCTTCGGGGCGCTGTGGTTCCTCACGATCGGCATCGATCTCGGCACTTTCACCGCGCTCCAGGTGCTTCAGGGCGGCAACATCAACTACACGCCGCTGTTCGCACTGCCGGTGCTCATGAGCGCGGTGCTCGGCACCGTGACCGTGGGCCTGGGCACCACGGCCACGGTCACGCTGCTGCTGCTGGCCGACGCGGGCTGGCACTGGCTGCAGCAGCCCGGCGATTCGTCCAACCGCTTCGTGCAGGCGGCGCTCACGGGCACCGGCCTGTTCGTGGTGGCCCTGCTGGCGCACGAACTGGCGCGCCGGCTCGCGCGCGAAGAAGAAACCGCGCTGCGCAACCGCAGCAGCGCGCAGATGCAGGCGCAGGTGAACGACCTGGTGATCGAGACGCTGAGCGAAGGCGTGCTGGTGATCGACACCGACGGCATGGTGCACGCGGCCAATCCCGCAGCCGACGCCATCCTCGGACAAGGCCTGGCACGGCTCGCGCTGCCCTTTGCGCTGCACACGCAGCCCGCCTGGCATGCACTCGCGGCGCTGGCGCGCCAGACCTTTGCGCGCCGGGCGCCGCAAAGCGAGGAGATTCCCGTGGCGCAGGCCCGTGGCGCGGCGCGCGAAGTGCGGGTGCGCACGCGGCTCACGCCCACCAGCGACCGGCACGTCGACAGCCTGTGCGTGATGTTCCTGCAAGACCTGCGCGAACTCGAGGCCCGCATCCGCACCGAGAAGCTGGCCGCCATGGGCCGCATGTCGGCCGCAGTGGCTCATGAAATCCGCAACCCGCTGGCCGCCATCACCCAGGCCAGCGCCCTGCTCAACGAAGACCTCACCGATCCGGCGCACCGCAAGCTGACCAGCATGGTCCAGCACAACGCGCAGCGGCTCGCCCGCATCGTGGACGACGTGCTCGATGTTTCGCGCGCGCGCCAGCAGCGCGTGCTCTCGCTCGGCGAGCAGGTCGCGCTCGATCCCGCGGTGCGGGCGCTGGCCGAAGAATGGGTGCGCCACACGCAGCGCAAGGGCGTGCTGATCACGCTCGACGCCGCGGACAGCGAGGTCCGCTTCGACGTCGAGCACCTGCGACGCCTGCTGGTGAACCTGCTGGACAACGCGGCGCGCTATGCCGGCAGCCGGGACGGGTCAATCCAGGTCGTCACCACCACGCAGCGCGGCAGTTCCGGCCGCCCCAGCCTGCAGGTGTGGAGCGACGGCGCGCCGCTGGAACCCGCCGTGCAGCGCCATCTGTTCGAACCCTTCTTTTCTTCCGAGAGCCGCTCCAGCGGGCTCGGCCTTTTTCTGTGCCGGGAGCTGTGCCGCCGGCATGGCGCCACCATCGGCTACGAACGGCGTGCGCTCGTCGCGGGCGGGCCCGAGGGCAACGAATTCTTCGTCAGCTTTGCACCGAGCGAAAACCGGCTGACACAATAGCGCCCGTGAGCACTCCTCCTCCTTCCCTGCAGCGTCCGGCCAACATCCTGGTCATCGACGACGAGCCCGACCTGCGCACGCTGTATGAACTGACCCTGCTGCGCGAGGGCTATCGCGTCGAGGCTGCCGGCAGCGTTTCAGAAGCCTGGCAGCACCTCGAGGCCGGGCACTTCGATGCGGTGATCACCGACATGCGGCTGCCCGACGGGCAAGGCATGGAAATCATCCACCGCATCCAGAAGAACCAGCGCAGCGAACGCTGCGTGGTGATGACGGCCTATGGCTCGGCCGAGAACGCGGTCGAGGCATTGAAGGCCGGCGCGTTCGACTACCTGACGAAGCCGGTCGACCTGAAACAGTTCCGCGCGGTGGTCGCCTCCGCCGTGCAGGCGCAGCAGGCGGCTCCGGCCAAGGCCGTGCGCGCGGTGCCCGCCGGCGCGGGTGAACAGCGCGTCGACACGCTGGCCGTTCCGGCGAGCGGCATCGCTGCGCTCCAGCGACTGGTGGGCGACTCGGAGCCGATGCGGCTCGTCAAGTCGCGCATCGCCAAGGTGGCGCGCGGCATGGCGCCGGTGCTGGTGCGCGGCGAATCGGGCACCGGCAAGGAACTGGTGGCACGTGCCGTGCACGCCTGCAGCCAGCGCAGCGAAGGTCCCTTCGTCGCGGTCAACTGCGGCGCCATTCCCGAGAATCTGCTCGAGGCCGAATTCTTCGGTGCCCGCAAGGGTTCCTACACCGGATCGTCGCAAGACCGCGACGGCTATTTCCAGGCGGCGCGCGGCGGCACGCTCTTTCTGGACGAGATTGGCGACCTGCCGCTGGCCATGCAATCCAAGCTGCTGCGCGCCATCCAGGAACGCAGCGTGCGGTCGATCGGTTCCACGCAGGAGGATGCGGTGGACGTGCGCATCGTGAGCGCCACGCACAAGGACCTGCACGCCGAAGTCCAGGCCGGCCGCTTCCGGCAGGATCTTTTCTACCGGCTCAACGTGATCGAGATCGCGGTGCCTGCGCTGCGCGACCGGCGCGAAGACCTGCCCGCGCTGTGTGCCGCGCTGCTTGCGCGCATCGCGCAGGACGGCGGCTTGCCGGTGCCGCATCTGTCCGCCGATCTGCTGCGCCGCCTGGCGCAGCATCCGCTCGACGGCAACGTTCGCGAGCTCGAGAACCTGCTGCACCGCGCAGTGGCGCTCAACGATGGCGACGAACTGCACCTCGACCTGACGGCAAGGGCCCAGCCTGTCGCGGCCGTGCCGGCGGATTCATCCGCGCCGGCCAGCGCGCCTGCGCCCTTGTCTTCTCTCGCGGGTGCCGAAGGCGAGACGCCCGCCGCTCCGGCCGCAAGTGCCGCTGCGGAGCCCAGGCCCGCCGCCCTTCCCTCCGACCTGCAGGCCTACCTCGACCAGCAGGAACGCGAGATCCTGGTGCGCGCGCTGCGCGAAAGCGGCTTCAATCGCACGGCGGCCGCGGCGCGGCTCGGCATGAGCCTTCGCCAGATCCGCTACCGCATCGCGCGGCTGGGCATCACCACGCCCAACGGCGACGAAGGTGCCGCCGGCCCCGCCGATGACTGACGCTGGACCAGCCAGCAACGACGGTGGCCTCTGGCAGGCGGGCTGGTACCGTTTTGCCAAGGCGCAGCGCTCGCCGAATTTCGGACCCCGGCCCGCGGGCGCGCAGACCGACCTGATCGTGCTGCATTCGATCAGCCTGCCGCCCGGCGAATACGGCGGCGATGCGGTGCAGCAGCTCTTTGCCAACCAGCTCGACTGGGACGCGCACCCCTACTTCCAATCCATTCGCGGCCTTGAGGTGTCCTCGCATTTCTATGTGCGGCGCAACGGCGAGCTGTGGCAGTTCGTGAGCTGCGACGACCGCGCCTGGCATGCCGGCGCGTCGTCGTGGCGCGGGCGCGAGAACTGCAACGACGACTCCATCGGCATCGAACTCGAAGGCCTGGAAGGCGATCAGTTCGAGGCGACTCAGTACGAGACGCTGTCCAGTCTTTGTGCCGCCATCGCGCAGCACTACGCGATCGCCCACATCGCCGGCCACGAGCACATCGCACCGGGCCGCAAGCAGGACCCGGGCGCCGGCTTCGACTGGCAGTTGCTGCGCGCGCAACTCGGCTGGGACGCTCGGATGTTTCCCGAGCAGGCGATCCTCCGCTAATTTTTTTTATCGCGCGGCGCCCTGCGATGCGCGGCGCCCGTGCCGCATCGACCTTGCCGATGCAGATGCGGAGCGTAGCAACCATGCGCCTTGCAGGCCCAAATCGGCCTGCAAGCCAAGCCCCACGCGGGCTGCGCGACCATAGCCCAGTATTCACGCGGTACCGATGGCCATGGGCGGTCGGTAGAGAAATACCCGTAGGGGTTAAACTTCGTTAAAACACTACCTGTAGTGGCTTGTAGACCCTCCAGACCCTAGATATAGTGTCTTCCGTCCGGCCAATACGCCGGCGCAACGCCCAGCCAAGGCGCTGCCAACCAACAAGAATTGCCATACCGAGAGGAAGCGAATGCAAACAGCCCTGAACACCCCATCGACCCCGCGTGCAGTTCCCTCCACGCCGCAGCAGCAGCGCGACACCGCGGGCTCCACCACCGCCCAGAACCTCGCGAACTACCAGATCATTCGCCGCAACGGCGCCGTGGTTCCGTTCGAACCCAACAAGATCGCCATCGCGATGATGAAGGCCTTCCTTGCAGTGCACGGCACCCAGGGTGCGGCTTCGGCCAGCGTGCGCGAAACGGTGGACGCCCTCACGCAAGGCGTGGTCCGCGCCATGGTCCGCTCGCGTCCGGGCGGCGGCACCTTTCACATCGAAGACGTGCAAGACCAGGTCGAACTCGGCCTGATGCGCGGCGGCCACCACGAAATCGCGCGCGCCTACGTGCTGTACCGCGAACGCCGCACGCAAGAGCGCTCCAAGCAGGGCGCGCAGGAAGCCCCGGCCACGCCGCTGCTCCACGTGCTGGACGGCGGCGAACGCGTCGCGCTCGACCTGAACGAACTCAAGGGCCTGATCGAATCGGCCTGCGAAGGCCTGGGCGATGGCATCACCGCCGAGCCGATCGTGGCCGAGACGATGCGCAACCTGTACGACGGCGTGCCGCTCGACGAGGTCTACAAGGCCTCGATCCTGGCCGCCCGCACGCTGATCGAGAAGGACCCCGACTACACCTTCGCCACCGCCCGCCTGCTGCTGCACACGATCTTCAAGGAGATCATCGGCCGCGAAGTCATGCCCGCCGAGCGCGCCCAGACTTACGCCGACTATTTTCCGCAGTTCATCAAGAAGGGTGTCGAGAACGAACTGCTCGACGAGAAGCTGCTGCAGTACGACCTGCCCCGCCTGGGCGCCGCGCTCAAGGCCGAGCGCGACAACCAGTTCGACTACCTCGGCCTGCAGACGCTGTACGACCGCTACTTCCTGCACGTGCGCAAGTCGCGCATCGAGCTGCCGCAGGCTTTCTTCATGCGCGTGGCCATGGGCCTCTCGCTCGGCGAGATCGACCGCGAAGCGCGCGCCATCGAGTTCTACGAAGTGCTGTCGTCGTTCGACTTCATGTCGAGCACGCCCACGCTGTTCAATGCCGGCACGCTGCGCTCGCAGCTGTCCAGCTGCTACCTGACCACCGTGCCCGACGACCTGGACGGCATCTACGAGTCGATCAAGGAAAATGCGCTGCTGTCGAAATTTGCCGGCGGCCTGGGCAACGACTGGACCCGCGTGCGCGCGCTCGGCAGCCACATCAAGGGCACCAACGGCGAATCGCAAGGCGTGGTGCCGTTCCTCAAGGTGGTGAACGACACCGCCGTGGCGGTGAACCAGGGCGGCAAGCGCAAGGGCGCCGTCTGCACGTACCTGGAAACCTGGCACCTCGACATCGAGGAGTTCCTGGAGCTGCGCAAGAACACCGGCGACGACCGCCGCCGCACGCACGACATGAACACGGCCAACTGGATTCCCGACCTCTTCATGCGGCGCGTGATGGAAAAGGGTACCTGGACGCTGTTCTCGCCCTCCAACGTTCCCGACCTTCACGACCTGTTCGGCGCCGACTTCGAGAAGGCCTATGTGGCCTACGAAGAAAAGGCCGCGCGCGGCGAGATCAAGCCCGCCCGCACCATCCAGGCCTCGGACCTGTGGCGCAAGATGCTCACGATGCTGTTCGAGACCGGCCATCCCTGGATCACGTTCAAGGACGCCTGCAACGTGCGCTCGCCGCAGCAGCACGCCGGCGTGGTTCACTCGTCGAACCTGTGCACCGAAATCACGCTGAACACCAGCGACACCGAAACCGCCGTCTGCAACCTGGGTTCCGTGAACCTGCTGCAGCACCTGAAGGACGGCAAGGTCGACCAGGAAAAGCTCAAGAAGACGATTTCGACCGCGATGCGCATGCTCGACAACGTGATCGACATCAACTACTACGCCGTGAAGAAGGCGCGCGACTCGAACCTGCGCCACCGTCCGGTCGGCCTGGGCCTCATGGGATTCCAGGACGCGCTGTACGAACTGCGCATTCCCTACGCCTCGCAGGAAGCCGTGCAGTTTGCCGACGAGTCGATGGAAGCCATCTGCTACCACGCCTACTGGGCATCGACCGAACTCGCCAAGGAACGCGGCAAGTATTCGAGCTACAAGGGCTCGCTGTGGGACAAGGGCATCCTGCCGATCGACACGCTCGAGCTGCTTGAAAAAGCCCGCGGCGGCTACGTCGAGGTCGACCGCTCGGCCACCCTCGACTGGGACGCGCTGCGCCAGAAGATCAAGGCCGACGGCATGCGCAATTCCAACTGCGTGGCCATCGCACCGACCGCGACCATCTCGAACATCATCGGCGTCGACGCCTCCATCGAGCCCTGCTTCGGCAACCTCTCGGTCAAGTCGAACCTGTCGGGCGAGTTCACCGTGATCAACCATTACCTGGTGCGCGACCTGAAGCGCCTGGGCCTGTGGGACGACGTGATGGTGATGGACCTGAAGCACTTCGACGGTTCGCTGCGTCCGATCGACCGCGTGCCGCAGGACGTGAAGGCGCTCTACGCCACCGCGTTCGAAGTCGAGACCACGTGGCTCGTCGAAGCCGCCGCGCGCCGCCAGAAGTGGATCGACCAGGCGCAGTCGCTCAACATCTACATGGCCGGTGCATCGGGCAAGAAGCTCGACGACACCTACAAGCTCGCGTGGCTGCGCGGCTTGAAGACCACCTACTACCTGCGCACGCAGAGCGCGACGCACGCCGAAAAATCGACGGTGCAATCGGGCCGGCTCAACGCAGTGTCGTCGGGCAGCGATGCATCGTCGGGCATGAGTGCGCTCGAGGCTGCAGCTGCCGCAGCGAAGGCGCAGATGAGTGCGATGCCTGCCACCGACATCGCGTTCTGCGGCGTCGACGACCCGACTTGCGAAGCATGCCAATGACGCGTGAGTGAAGCCGGAGAGGTGCATGCACGACGCGCGAACTCTCAGTCGATCACGGCATCGACTGACATCGCACGATGCATGCGAGCAACATAACAACCACATAAATGGAGCGCGACGTGAACGAGCACTTTGCAACTCACATCGTTGCTCCGATAATTGAGCATTGGATTTTTCTATGTTGACCTGGGACGAAGAAGTCAAGCCCTCCTTGCCAAAGGATATGCAACAAGGATTGCAGCAGCACCACGCATCGACCAGCGGCATGTCCGCAGGCCGATCGGTGGATGCTCCGACTTCGTCGATTGCACAGCAGCCCACCGCGGCACCTGTCGCCGCGCAGCGCGTCAAGGCTTCCGACAAGCGCATCATCAACGGCCAGACTGACGTCAACCAGCTGGTGCCGTTCAAGTACAAGTGGGCCTGGGAAAAATACCTGGCCACCTGTGCCAACCACTGGATGCCGCAAGAGGTGAACATGACGCGCGACATCGCGTTGTGGAAAGACCCGAACGGCCTGACCGAAGACGAGCGCCGCATCGTCAAGCGCAATCTCGGTTTCTTCGTGACCGCCGATTCGCTGGCCGCCAACAACATCGTGTTGGGCACCTACCGCCACATCACGGCGCCCGAATGCCGTCAGTTCCTGCTGCGCCAGGCTTTCGAAGAAGCGATCCACACGCACGCGTACCAGTACATCGTCGAGTCGCTCGGCCTGGACGAGAGCGAGATCTTCAACGCCTACAACGAAGTGCCGTCGATCCGCGAGAAGGACCAGTTCCTGATCCCGTTCA
>Ga0102593_1000262_pt1 | contig 114132 bp, 106 predicted proteins | sample AraplaCol_mMS_r2_2_FD_76862 | JGI IMG/M metagenome (GOLD analysis project Ga0102593, IMG submission 76862) | Arabidopsis root microbial communities from North Carolina, USA - plate scrape MF_Col_mMS_r2 (SPADES assembly) (version 2) | ecosystem: Host-associated > Plants > Roots > Endosphere...
TTTTTTCGTTTCTTACACTTCTTCTTTTTGTTTTTGTTGCCCCTCCTCATATTGCACCGCCCCCCCCCCCCCCAATTACACCAATTCATTCCACACCACTCCCACTTTAATCAACATGTCTCTTAAGGCCGGCGACAGCTTCCCCGAGGGTGTTACCTTCTCGTACGTGAAAATTTTCTCCCCCACCGGCTGTTTTGCGGTACCTCGCTGTACCGTATATACTCTGGCTCACACAATTGATCATGGCCATGGCCCATACCCAATACATACTAGAATATCTATTCTAACTAAATTCTTTCTATAGCTACATCCCCTGGGCTGAGGATGCTAGCGAGATCACCTCTTGCGGTATCCCCATCAACTACAACGCCTCCAAGGAGTTCGCCAACAAGAAGGTTGTCCTCTTCGCTCTGCCCGGTACGTGTGTCACCGCCACTTCTCATACCATCTTCCATTTGCTTCTTTCCTTTTCTCTCTCTCTCTCTCTCTCTCTCTCTCTCTGTCTCTCTGTACAGCTGCGGTCTTTTTTCTCTGCATCTACACCCCCACCCACTTTCCACAAGGTTCTCACGGCTGACCGCTTCCCTCCTTACAGGTGCTTTCACCCCAGTCTGCTCCGCCAACCACGTCCCCGAGTACATTCAGAAGCTCCCTGAGCTCCGCGCCAAGGGTGTCGACCAGGTCGCCGTTCTGGCCTATAACGATGCCTACGTCATGAGCGCCTGGGGTAAGGCCAACGGTGTCACCGGCGACGACATTGTAAGTTTCAATTGCTCTGACCCATAGTGCAATTTGAAGTATAATACTAATTAACCCTCTCCAGCTCTTCCTGTCTGACCCCGAGGCTAAGTTCTCCAAGTCCATCGGCTGGGCTGATGAGGAGGGCCGTACCTACCGCTACGTCCTGGTCATCGACAACGGCAAGATCATCTACGCCGCCAAGGAGGCTGCTAAGAACTCTCTGGAGCTCTCCCGCGCCGACCACGTCCTTAAGCAGCTGTAAGCGCTAGTATGGGATCACAATTGTTAAAATCTGGGCTTAGACGGCGTATTGTTAAGGCTCTGAACATAGATTTTAGTCCGGCCTCTGATACTTTCTGCTTGTCTGTCATCCAATAGAGGGATACCATCCTAATGAAGCTATGATCAATTCTTCTTTCATCTCGTAAACTCGGACTAGATAAAGGCTGACTACTATATTTCCACGTTTAGTTGTGTACATTAACTACAGGTTGATGTACACCGTTGAATAGTATTCCACGGTTACCGATATAGGTATATATATATATATATATATATAGCAAAGGCATACACAGGCGCAATTAACATTGATCAGATAAGACGTTAATCTAGTCTGTATTTAGTGCCACTCAGCCTCGTCCTTGATTGGTTCCTAGACTTGCGCGAGAGGCCAATGCTCATTTTTGGCGAGGGTTTTGGCGCAGGCACCTCTTGACCCCCAAAGCTTGACCTTCTACTATAATAGAGAGGGTCTAGGCCCGGTAGACAAAAGATCGACAGATTAGATTAGACGATTTACTACATTCTTTAGGGATGTATAAGCTGTTCATAATAAATAATTGTAAATGGTATCATAAATTAAACATGGAAACATCGTGGATATCACTGAGAAAAGAAAAAAAAACCGATGAATCCCCCAAGAACGCCAAACTACTTCCATTTCCCCTTCGGCATAGCAATAGCCACAGACTTATTATTCTTCCTTCGATCATCTTTCTGTCCAAGACCCTGACTAAGTCCCCCACCCATCCCTCTAGCAAGCGAAGCAAAAGGTGAAGAAGTCTGCCAAACATCCAAATCATCCTGATTCTGCCCGACACCCCCTCTCCCCCTTCCCGTCGGCGTAGTCGTCCCACTCGTCTTCCCCTTCAACTCAGGACCACCACTCGCAGGCTCAGATTGACGACGACGGTGTCGCCCCTTTTCATGTGAGTGTGTGCGGTGCGGTGTGGCGCGGGTTTCTTTCACGCGTGGTGATACAGTCGTGGACTGCCACGCGGGCATGGGTACTTTTGCTGCGATGTGCTCGGAGCAGAAGCAGCCACATCCACTGGGACAAGTAGGGGGACTTGATGGGTTATGTGTTTCGGTATTATTATCATTTTGCTGTAGGAACCAACGGTTATGACATTCAAAACAACTGACGTGTCCACAGCTGAGACATGGGATTAGCATGCCTTCTACTGCTTCACCGCATATAACGCAGGGTAATTTTGTTGGCAGAGGTTGACGCGGTTTGCAATTTGGACATTTTGGAGAAGATTTGTTGCGATTCCGTTTAGATGTGGTGTCGGGAACGACGGGACCAGGTGTGAAAATGGAAATTTGCAAAGCATGACCGCAATTGGCGCAGTGACGTTGGAAATCGAGACCATCAAATGCTGATTTAGTGTCAAGGGCAATCGGTTCTTGGAAAGATGTCATTCTTGAGCTGTGACTGCCCCAGTATTGACTTGTTTGCATGTTCTCTGCATCCTCGGCAACGGCTCCGATCTTGAGGACTTCACTTTGTTGTACTGGTAAATCCCAGATCGAGAGGAGATCTGCGTAGGCACCTCGGTATGACCGGTAAAGCCATTCTTTGCTTCGATCAAGAAGGGAGTCTGGCGCAGAGTCGTCGCCGCCGTCAAACGCACTTTGGTTTTTGAAAGTTACTTTGAATCTTGCTGTGGACTTGGTCGGTTGTAAAAGCCGGTCACTTTCGGCGTCAGATTGAGTCTTTTCCGTGCCGGGTGTCAATACATCGGGCATCGAGGTGATCTTATCGTTAGAGAGGCCCGAAGGCCTTCCTGGCTGATCTGTATATTGCTTCTTCTTGCCTAGGATATGCGCCGGAGGAGAGGCAGACGATGGTCCGAATGTAAATGAGCGCGACAACGAAGATGCCAACACAGATCCAAAGCCAGAACCACTCCGCGGCTGGGATTGCTCTGGCGATGCAGCAATCGAGACATTATGGCTCATGGCCTTTCGATCGGCAGCAATCCCACGCGGACGTGAAGCCACAGGAGGAGTGGTCCCTGTCGAATTTGGAGGTGTCGAATCGAAGCGCCAGATTTCACTTGATGGCCGTCCAGAACTCTGGGGTAGAATGGGTTGTGGCTCTCTGGGAACCGAGGAAGCAGGCGTGGTTAACTGGGATTTGTTCTGCACAGTTGAGGCGATAGATGAGAAGTCAAGAGAAAATGCCGGTTGTCCTGGCTCGGGTTCTAGTGTTTCTTGAGGCTTGCCTTCATGATTTGCTTCTAAAAGGACACATGAAAGCATCGCAACCATCTGTATATCGCCGATGCGCTCAAAATGCTCGAAAAGTGCTGGTACAAGCCAATGGCTCCCCATGGGATGATCTCCCCAACGAATGACGCTTCCAACTAAATCCTTGTAGAGTGTACTACTTTCCGGCAACTGACTTGCGGTTGTGTTATTCTCGCGCAGGGCACGTCTCAACTCTCCGCTGGGACTGAGAGGCAACCCAGGCTTTCGCCGAACATGAAGAATTAATTTGATCAGGCCCCAAATTTGAGCTAACTCGTAGCATCCAGCGTCCAGGGCAACGGCAGAATTATGGGCACAAACGTCTGTCCCCTTACCGCAGATACGATAATTGCGAGCAAGCTGTCGTTTGACGGGCAACAAATCACTAAGATCATGGATGGAGACTACGTTCCGAGCAACTTCGGATGATTTACTCGGTGCAGCCCCTCCAATTGACCGTTGAGAATGATCCGTAGACCGTGGCCTATAAATGCCGATACTTCCAGCACTACGCCATGTTTGGGGTGCTTGGAATCGGGTTGTGGGTAACCCAGAGATAATGCCGGATGATGAACCTGATGAGCTAGAGGCATCGGAGTACGAATCATCGGAGTAATCGGATGCGCCATCATCTGTACTCTCAATAGTCCCATTTATGCGCGGTCCTGGGGAGCTCGTCTGCAGGCGCCCGAAGCCCTCAAAGACCTTGTCCGTCCTTGATAACCTAGTCATCTCTTTGAACCCAATGTTGTCAAACAACTCGGTTGACTTGTCTTTCTTCGGTGGGAAGAAGCAGATCAGGCGACCATCATTCGCCCAGAGTGCACCACATGCTTTGGCAACTGGTACCATGACATTGGCGTTCACGGGACGAAGTAACTCGGAACTCATGCCCAACTCTTGGCTCTGTGTCATTCCGACTTCGTCTTCATCGCTTGACTCGCCTTCTAATTCGCCGTTGACTGGCGACTTGACGTTTTCTCCTGTTTCGCCCAGAACCAAAGCGATGCTCTCCTCCAGCGAGCTTTCACCTAGAAGATAGCGTACGGCACCTTCCAAGCATCCTCGCTTCCTTGACATGTACGTTTCAGCGATGGTGCGAAGTTCAGAGATAAGTTTATTGGACAATTCATTCGTGACAGAATTGGTCTTTTGGCATGAGAACGTCGGGATGGCGGATTTCGGGTAGCTAACAGGAAACTTGATGTCAACCTTCAGGAAAAGAGAGTCTCCGTCTGTACCCCAAGGGCCGTTCAAAGAGATAGTTATTTTTCTCTGTCGAACATCGACCGATTCGAAGGCGACCTTAGTGAATTTCTCCCCCACGTGACTGATTTCATCTCCAAGGGTCTCGATATCCCAACCGGAGATCTTAACTCCACGCATCCAAGCGATAGGGTTGGTATCGGCCCTCAGGTTCGACCGTGGCTGCATGCCCATATGGTTATCAATGCGAGCATTTCGAGTATAACCTCGGGTGTGGGGTATAGAAATTGCATTCATACTAGGTCCACCGGGGTAATTTGTGTTCGAATTCACGTGCGCAATAGAAGAAGCAGACTCGATATCCTCGATATCAAGATCCGAGTTGACATCTCTGAAGCTTCGATAGACAGCACCCAGACGAGTCACATTTCGAGTAGAAATGAATGATTTGCCCTTCTCATATCCAACGCGCTCGAGGATTTCAGGGTCAACTCGATGCAAACGAAGTTCTCGATCGGTTCCCCAAGTCACTAGCTGGAAGTCGCGGTTGTCAATCCCGTCCGTGACGCCGCCGCGTGGTCGCCATAAGAACTCCTTCACTTGGCCTTTATGTCCGGGGAAGCTGTGTACTAATGGCAAGTCGTCCTCAGGATTAGCTCCGTCGCCAGCTCTGCGACTGTAAAGATGTAGGTCGCTGTCTCCTCTTTGCGGCATCGCCAGTACACCCCATCCGAATGGTGTGTTTCTCGCTCGCCACACGGGGAATGGCGTCTTTATCATTTTCTCTGGTTTATCTGTATCCGATGTATAGTCCCAGAACTTGATGGTCTTATCGAGAGAGCAGGTCGCTAGGGCGCCTCGCCGAACACGATTCCAATCGACTCCATAAATCTTGGTATCGTGGGCCTCGATAGATCGAATCGGATACGCACCCATACGGTCATCCCAAATTCGCAGGAATCTATCATGAGAGCTGGCAATGACATGGGGATCTTGTCGATTCCATTTCACCTGGGTCGCACCAGTGAACCAATCCGAGAAGGAGATGGCAGGTCGTGAGGGTGTACGCAAGTCCCAACAATGTATGAAGCTGTCGACGGAGCAAGTAGCGAGAAGATCCGGATGGAAAGCAGAGAAGTTGACGTCGGTGATAGCACGAGAATGGGCATGCAGCACATGTTCAATGGAGTTCTGCCAGGTCTTCATCGCCAGGTTCCAGACCAGAGCTTTCTGGTTTGAGGTACTCACGACCCATTGATCGCGCGATGCAAAAGGCGACCATTGTACATCGGCAACCTCCCATGGCGTGTGATGAGGCAGATAACGAGGTGGAGAATAGGGTGAGTCCAAGTCAATGACATGTAGGCCCTCCTTAGAAGCCAACACAACATCTCTCCCGCAAGGGGAAATTGACATAGACCCAACAGGTTGTTCCACATGAAACGAACTATTCTCATCGAAGGTCGGACTTTCAAAGGCCGAAGTAAGCGGCCGCGCCTCCATGGAACTCGACATTGTGGCCGCGATTAGGCTCGTTGGGAGGCCAATCGGGCCGTCGTAAGAGTCGCGGGGTCACAGAGCTATATTATAGAATGCGTCACATTGGGTACATTTAATCGCATGGTGTATATTGGTCTGTGGGGTAATTCGGAGATTGTTGACTGTGGATCGAAGTGAAGATCATCAAGATTGGACCTCGCGTGCCTCCGGAATTGCAGTTGGAGTTGGAGTTGATAACGCGGAGAAACGGCTGTGGCTGATTTGTTGTGGCGGTGCTGCATGTGACCTTCCGGCAAAGCCCCGCGAGTGCCCCTCCGCGACGTTGACATCTTCTGCTTGTTGATTCACCTTTTTGGTTGTTGCTTGCGGGTTATCTCTCTTTCATATATCCAAGGCCTGAAGTGTTTGTTCTTCGTGAATCTACTTTGACCGTATTTCCACTTTCTATACCATTTGCCCACTGGCGATAAGCATTCGACATGGCGTTGCCCAAGCGGATTATTAAGGAAACAGAACGCCTGATGGCCGAGCCGTACGACATTCTCTATCCATTTCTGACGGTTACCACCTTGCTGACTAGCCTTTTTTTTTCCTGGCATAAAGTGTTCCCGGCATCAACGCGGTTCCTCACGAGGATAATTTGCGATACTTCGATGTCTCTATTCACGGCCCAGCTCAGTCTCCATATGAAGGTAAATATCTTTTATCTTTCGCTCACGCCCACTCTTGCACTCCTATATTCTAGTATGGTAACTAATCTCGATCCTTCATAGGTGGAATCTTCCGTCTCGAGCTTTTCCTCCCCGATGATTATCCCATGACCCCGCCAAAGATCCGATTCCTTACCAAGATCTACCATCCCAATATTGATCGTTTGGGTCGAATCTGTTTAGATGTTCTGAAGAGTAAGTACAAGATTCAATGGGAATATCGGACTCGCCAGATCCTAACTACCATCCAGATAACTGGTCTCCGGCCCTTCAAATCCGCACAATCCTGCTCTCAATTCAGGCCCTTCTCGGTGCTCCGAACCCCGACGATCCCCTCGCCAACGACGTTGCTCAGCGGTGGAAGGACGATGAGCCCGCCGCTATTCAGACAGCGAAGGAGTGGACTCGTACTCATGCTATGACCTGAGTGCGACCAACTATGATGTGACCATGAAAAAAGAATAAGAGAAGGAAGGGGTATGTTCCTAGCAAGGGCAAGATACCAAGGTCCTGGTTGTTAGTGAGGACTTGATCATTCGGGCGCAAGAAACATTGTTGGTGCCATTATCATATCTGAATTTTGATTACTTCTTTCAGAAGGCGTTGCATAGAATTCAATGCGTTGACTGGAGTTTCATTGCAGCCATCTTCTTCTGTGATATGCTCTATACAACACTTTACCCATTGTTCTTCGAATCAAGACATTAAGCGGAAGCCTTCATCGGTCTTATTTCATGATGGTCGTTGCTGCGTCTCGCCTAAAGGATAAGGCGATAGCTCCACAAGAGTATACCTATGTCGACTGATACTACTAGAGCGAACATTTTTAGTATGTGATGCATCGAGAAAATAGATGATACTGTCAATTGTAGAGATATGAGCAAATGGAATACTAGTGCGCTAGAGGAGCAATATAGCGCCACCAGCCCTATGGGTTCAAGTATGTAGCAACACGGTTACAAGATTGATCCCGCGCCATTGCACGAGCAATTCGATAAGTCATGAATCATGGGCTTAAGCTTCAACCCTTGGAAGTTGTAGGAGAGCGTAACTTCAGTAACAAGAGGAATTCTCCTATAACCTCATTTTAGGTATTGAGCAAGTTTTAAGACCTCCCTGATACATGTTCCAGAAAATATTGTTAATATCGCTGGGGTTTGGAAACTTTCGCCTCGAACCCAATCACATGTTATTTTTTTTATTTGTGAAACATTGTGCATAGCGATACGCTGAAGTATGAAAGGCCCTGTTGGCCTAGAGGAGCAGACCCTTGCAACAATTACTTGAGCATCTTCTCGAGAGAAATCTGATCACATATATCATTGATCTAGATGTGGGCGCCAAATTGATGGCTAAGTTTCATGATTATGTTGTTGTCTCATAGCAAAAAGAGAAAAGTCTCGTTATCACATCTGGTTCTAAGCTCTTCCCATTATGTCATTGCAATCCTTGTCGAAGGAGTAGTTGTGTGAATATAACTCTCGTGCTGAAGGAGTGTGAGGGATTTGAATAACCTTGATAGGGCTAACATGATGGATATCCTCAACAATACAACCAAAGATTGGGATTTGATGGCTGTAGAGAGTCATCGTTAGACTCTAGTGCACGAGACGGGTTGAAAGTGACAAGGAGATAATATAAAGACTGCTGAAATAAGTTGTTTGTATGTCCAACAGACTGACTAATTCCAGATTTTCCTGCATCAGTCTACAGTTTAGGTACTATGTAGAATAGCCGATACACTTTTCTACGTGTACTATCATGTGCATTATTGACATTCTTATTTGCTTTTTTGAGTATCTTTCGTCACTTTGCATTTACATCGTAGTCTAGCTAGTGTTTGACTTGATTACAGTAATCGAAAAATGGTAGCCCTGACCTGCACGCTTTGAAGTACAATCAAAGAATTTGTTCTCCAACTTGCTGATCATCCTGCTAAAACGATAATCCACATCAGACATTCTGTAACATCTCCGACTCTGAAATATCCTTGGAAGACATAGTAGACGGTGATTTCTGGATTGGAGGAGAATTTACAGGTAGGGTGAGCAGGATTGCGCCAATATGTGGTGTCACGACACATAATATGAACAGGCTAACAGCCACGCCTATTGTTGTCTCCAAAGAAGCCATAGTTGAGACGATAGTAAAGTAAAGTTGATCCAGCGTGATCATTGGTAGATGTTGTGTGCTCAGAGGAAGTGAAGTGGAAAATTAGAACTTCTATCTGAATTATCTTCTCAATTGCTACTGATGGTTACTATCTGTTGACTTCCATGGAAAACAAAATGTTCTTTTGTATACTTCCAGCAAACTAATCCTGATCGGGACTAGTCAAATATTCAAGATGACATCGCTTTTCACGTGACTTGACATCCGCAAAGGGCAGAGTGCGACACGTGATCTCATTTAGCGAGGCGCACCACAATTGGGCCCCAGCAACGAGTTATCCGCGATTCCGAATTTCGACCATCACCCCAACGCCAACCGATACCCCGTCAAGATGCGTACCTACGACGACGCTTTCAGCGGCCAGAAGATCTACCCTGGCAAGGTGCGTTTATTACATCCTTGGAAATTTTGTGCTGGGAGGATATTGAGGGGAGAGAACGAATCTGTGCGAAATTTAACGGCATTCTACGACTTCCACGACCACCACCGACAAAATCACATACACCCTCGCTTTTGGAACCGTTTTCCACGATCGCCAACTCCCCGTTATCCGCTGCGCACAAAATGACCTACATTTCACAATATAATTCGGTCTTGCTAATATCATCTTTTTTCGGTGTTGTAGGGTAAGATCTACGTCCGCGGGGACTCCAAGATCTTCCGCTTCCAGAACGGCAAGTCCGAGTCGCTCTTCCTTCAGCGCAAGAACCCCCGTCGCATTGCTTGGACCGTTCTCTACCGTCGCCAGCACAAGAAGGGTATCTCTGAGGTCGGTCATCACCATTCCCCCCCCCCCCACCCGGACGTTTCGAGATGTGGTGTATATGTGGATATGGAAGGGTCTGAAGGATTCAACGAGAAGAGAGTCGAGGCAACCAACATACGTCTCGTGTGCACGATATATCAGCATCTATCGACATAATCGACCTTCAACATTCAAAAAAAAACGAGAGCAAGAGGAGGATATTCATCATCCACATTCACCATACACCACATCGCGAAATACCCATTTAAACCACCCACGAGCAATTACTGACCAGGAATCTTGATGGTATATAGGAGGTTGCTAAGAAGCGTACCCGCCGTGTTGTGAAGTCCCAGCGTGCTATCGTCGGTGCTTCCCTCGAGGCTATCAAGGAGCGCCGCTCCCAGCGCCCTGAGGCCCGCGAGGCCGCCCGCAAGCAGGCCATCAAGGAGGCCAAGGAGAAGAAGGCCGCCTCTGCTGCCTCCAAGAAGGCTGACAAGGCCAAGAACGCCGCCTCCGCCGCCAAGGGTGGTGCTGCCCGCATCCAGAGCAAGCAGGGCTCCAAGGGCTCTGCCCCTAAGGTCGCTGCCAAGTCCCGCTAAATCTTTTCTTCAACATAAAAAGAGAAAAGTTTTACGGTTTTTTCATGCGGAACAGACTTGGGGGATATCGGGGTGTTGTTTTTCTTCCGTGGTTGAAGGGTTGCCGGATATGATTGAAGAACTTGCGGGCACTGGAGATCGGAGTACAGTACCTGTTTAGTTGAGGGTTGGTTTATTTAGACCAATCCCAACACCTTGTTTCTGAAACATCTTTTTTATGCACTATAAATGCAATGTCAAAAATGGGAACAAAGGAACCTCTTTTAAAATATTACCCTACGCAAGCAGCCCTCGCAGAACCTCAACCGCACTCCACCACAATCGATATCTCCGTCTGATGGCATTATGATCGACTAGTAATGCATATGGACGAGTTTAAAGCACTCAAGATTATACTGTGTAATATTGTAGTTGTAAACTCAAGAGTTGAGGCTCCACTATAAGTACATCCGGTCTCACAGTGTCCCCTTGTGTACTACTACTACATTCCATATAGTAATATTCGAGGATATCCACAGTGAGCAATCGCTTACAATCGAAAGGTAGTCTAATGTTAGTCAAAGTTGAATCCCAGTCCTTGAAGTTATGATGAGCTGAGTATCAACATCATTTCCAAGGTTCTATACTCCGGGACTATATTTGACCTAATGCAATTTATACTCCAGCTAATGTCACAAGTATCATGAGGTTTACCTGGGATAGTATTGAATCTCATTCCAGACCTAATAACAACTTTTATCCTGCGCTCTACCATCTAATGCTGTCCTGTCCATCAGACCAACGCCATGATCTGTGATACAAACACAAGCAAAAACATCAGACGCCCGAAATATTCACACCATGCAGAAAATCAAGAATCTATGACGCAGAACAGAACAGAACCATCAGGGTACGCGACGATTCGATTTCCACAGAAATCTTTATCCCATAACCCCCCATCACCGTCTCAATGATTTGAGCACCACTCCACTCCAGACGCATATATTTGTCTAGCAAATGTGGAACCGAGAGACCTGCGAAATTCGTGTTCACGTGTATGACACGACTATGTAGGCAGGATGCTGGAAAGCAGACCTAAATCGAAGGTACCAGGCTAAAAAAAAAGAAATGCTCTAAACGCCATTCGCGCGTTCCGGGTCATAATCCCGGACGAAGGAAGCAGATCAGATGGAGAGCCGTTAAAGGCTGGTTAATGGCAATACTCAGTAGTAGTGAGCCATTTCGAGACCAGCGCGCTTGAAACCGCACTTGATGTAGAAACCCTCGTTGACCTCGGAGCAATCAAGGATACTCTGAAGAGAATCAGCAAGAGGATCATAAGAGAAAGGTAAGGAGGGAAGGAGAGAGCAGAACAGAACATACCTTATAACAACCAACCTGAGCAGCAACATAATCCAAGGCCTGAATAATTCTCAAACCAAGTTTCTTCCCCTGCTGACCCTTTTCAACAGCAATATCCTCAATATGACCAACAAGACCCAGGGAATGAATAAATTTCCGCTCAACAATCAAACTACCCGTTCCAACAACACGATCTTCGCCATCACACACAACAAGCATGTAATACTCATCATTACGAGAAGCAATCCAGTCAAATCGTTGATCCCACTGCTCCTCACTGATTTCGCCGACGGTCGTCAGAACACGTAGGACATCGAGGTAGCCGCGCTTGAAGTCTGAGCGACGGAGTGGTCGGATGGTGTAGTCTGTTGGGAGGGAGGCGATGACTTCGGGGGAGATGAGAGATGCTGGGAAGAGAGGGCCGTCTGTGGATTCGAGGGATGTCATTGTTGGCTTTGAGGGAAGGGTGGTTGTTGTGGTGGTGGTGGTGGTGGTTGGGGCGGACATGGTGTGAATGGTGTGAATTGAAGAGATGAGATCTTTGTACGGAGTATGAGTTCCTAACACTCAGGTGGGTGTGATTTGGTTTGATGTCTGGAAATGGATGAAAGGGGAGATTGCGAGCTGATTGGAGGGGCGAATTTCGTTGGCGGGGTTTACTAGTGCAGATCGGTGGTGTTGATGGTGGAAGTGTTGGTAGCAATGAAGAATTGGACACTTTAATTTGAACTGGGTATGGAGTAGAGAGTGAAGATTGAAACGAGGGAAGAGAAGAAGAAGAGCAGAGAAAGGAGATGAAGTTGAGCTGAGAATCTTCAGTCAACAAGGCCAAGATTGACCAATCCACGGTTTCGCCGAGACATCCAGGGGGAACTTGGACTGTTTGGGTTTAGTCGGGATTTTATTTTTATCTTTCATTTTTTAGATAGAGTCGTCTATTTTTATAATTTGATAATCTCAGCATTGATTTATTATACGTAGTATAAATTCAGATAAAAATTGATTATTATTTACAGCATGAAGAGCTGAACTATTTCAATAATTTGAAGGAGTAAGGCAAGCAGAAGATGTACCTTTAATATGGTACTACCATATTAAAGATACCTCCAACTGCCATTCAGATATATATATGTGCATCCATTTCCAGCCAGTTTATTTCAATCATTTAAACTGCTCACAACAGCCCTGTTATAGATATACTGGAGTATAGTATATAGGTATCTATTTCAAAATTTACATATTAGGATTATTGGAGTACTCAATAACAGAATACAAAATTCATTCAGTATACAGACCCTATGGGTATTTATCTATCTTTGCGTACAGAACGGCATTTCTGCCATTTCACTTATTTGTGCTCCTTAGGAGCCAGCATCAGCTCAGGACGCACATACTGGTCGAACTCCTCCGAGCTCAGAGCCTTAAGCTCCATAGCAGACTCCTTCAGAGTAAGTCCCTTCTTGTGGGCGTTCTTGGCCACCTTGGAGGCCATGTCGTAGCCAATGACAGGGTTCAGGCAGGTCACGAGCATCAGACTAAATCAATTCAGTTAGAACTTGTCATCATAGCGCAAGGGATAAACCCTAGTATACCCTATTGGGAGCGGGGAGGGGGACATACCTCTCGTGAAGAAGGGAGTTAATGCGGGTCTCGTTAGCCTCGAGTCCCTCAACCAAGTGGGAACGGAAGCTGTTCATGCCATCGGAGAGAATGCGAATGCTGTGGAGAAGGTTGCTGATCATGACGGGCTTGAAGACGTTCAGCTCGAACTGACCGTTCATACCACCAATGGTGGCAGCAACGTGGTTACCCATCACCTGGGAGCAGACCATGGTAAGGGACTCGCACTGAGTAGGGTTGACCTTTCCGGGCATGATGGAAGATCCAGGCTCGTTCTCGGGCAGAATCAGCTCACCCAGACCGCAACGGGGACCGGAACCAAGGTAACGGACATCCTGGGCAATCTTGAACAGAGAGCCAGCCAGGGTGTTCAGAGAACCGGAAGCCTCAACGATAGAGTCGTGGGCAGCCAGGACCTCGAACTTGTTGGGGGCGGTCTTGAACTCGGTGCCGGTCATCTTGCTGATCTCAGCAGCGACGGCCTCATCGAAGCCCTTGAAGGTGTTCAGACCGGTACCGACGGCAGTACCACCCTGAGCAAGGAAGCGCAGGTGGGGGATGCTAGCCTGGACACGCTCAATGTTGCGGTCCAGCTGGGCGACATAACCGGAGAACTCCTGGCCCAGAGTGAGAGGGGTGGCATCCTGCAAGTGGGTACGGCCAATCTTGATCAGGTGCTCGAACTTCTCGACCTTCTGCTGCAAAGCATCACGCAGCTTCTGCAGCGAGGGCAGCAGAGTGTTCTCAAGCTCCACCACGGCGGCAATGTGCATGACAGTGGGGAAGGAGTCGTTGGAGGAGGCCGACATATTGACGTGGTCGTTAGGGTGAACGGGCTTCTTGGAGCCCATGGTACCACCCAGAATCTCGATAGCACGGTTGGAGATGACCTCGTTGGAGTTCATGTTGGACTGAGTGCCAGAGCCGGTCTGCCAGACGACCAGAGGGAAGTGATCCAGCAGCTTACCCTCAGCGACCTCGGCGGCGGCCTGCTGAATAGCAGCACCAATCTTGGGGTCTATGATGTTTGAAATTGGCGCATGTTAGATATTCAAGTCTCCAATATTTTCCCCGCGTTTTTGAATCCCTCCAGATCGTATTCACTCACCAAGACCGTACTTCATGTTGACGGTGGCGGCGGCACCCTTGAGGATACCGAAAGCCTTGACGACGGGGGCGGGCATGCGGTCCTGGGGCTGGTTGATATCGAAGTTGCCCAGGGAGCTATTATTTCCCATCCATCAGATCAGTCTGCTATTCTCATGCATCATACAGTGTCGTCTTGGTGAATCGATTCGATGGGTTCGTTCGTCTTACCGTTGGGTCTGAGCACCCCAGTACTTGTCTCCAGGGACCTATATCACCCAAGATCATTAGCTTCAAGACGAAACAATTGTAGGACAGCTCGCAACTGCACTCACCTGGATCTCACCAAAGGCATCACTCTCGGTACGGGAAGCCGAAGACTAAGAATTCAGCGCATGTTAATGTGACTCGGACACAGACACAAACACATCAAGCATGATGCATGACTTCATTTCCTACCATGTTGACAGTTGTGCTGAAAGCTCGCTTGTTGTTGTTGACGAACTGAAGGCGGGGGAATTGGCCAAGCTGACGAGAGTTGGAGCTCAAAGACCGACGAGTGATCGGAACGCGAGCAGCAGCCGACAGGAAATTGCGGGCTGCGGGGTTGGCAGCTCTGGTCGCATGTGTTAGGCTGGCCATAGAGCGCACCGCGGCTCGGGAGGTGGTGGGATTCATCATGGCGTGTGTGAGTAAGAATGTAAGTAATTAAAAGGAGAGAGAAAAGATGGGAAAGCCTGAAACTATGCGACAAGGCAAGTTTTAATTCCCAATGGCTAAACGTCAGAGAAGATCGAAAGAAAACAGCAAAAGTCTCCCTTTTTTTTTTCTGGTCGAAAGAAGAGAAGGGCTGAAGAGTAAGAACTTCCGACTGGCAATGCCGAAACTTCCCGGTATCGGCATTACATGAAACAATACGCGCTGATCCGGAATGCACTTTGAGTTAGGTGACGAAGGGTCAGTATGGTAAGATTAGGTGGTATGGTATTGTAAGATCACTAGCGGCCCTCTTATACATTCATCCCTGGATGGAAGAGACAACATTCAACCAATTTAAATTTATAAAAGTGATATCATAAATAACGAAACAATGTTATTGTCGTCGAGATATAGATAGGTATATCAACTCAGTTACTAGTACTGGCACTGCCAACCTCCCTCCTCAATGCGGCAATCACCCTACAATTATACAACCGTCCACCCTGGAGAATCCCATCAAGTCCAGCTATCAGATGTGGTGCACCAGCATATCGATGAAGTTCCACTCGGATCCCGGCTTTCTCCAGTTTATCTGCATAAGCTTCACCCTCATCACGAAGTGGATCTAGTTCCGCAGTCGATACAAGGGCCGGCGCTAGATTTTGGAAATCCGCAGCAAGAATAGGCGACATTTTCCAGTCCTAAAAGTGGATTTGTGAGCTTGGATTTTCCAAAATTATTGCTTTTCCACACCATCCATAGTATGAGTTGTATATATATATACATATATCCCAACTTACATCGGTTGAAGGTGGCGGTCGAGGAACTCCTAGAAAATTTCGATGGAAGTATGCCATACGAGCTGCAGGAAGGGCCGGGGCAAATTCCATTTCCCGATATGATCCGTACGGACAATTATCGCGATCGAATTGTCCATCCGGTGTGAAAACATTATGGAGATCACATATTGGAACAGTTAGAATCTGTAATCGTAGGGGAATGTTCGCGTCACGGCAGAGATGGGCGATCACGGCTGCAAGATGACCACCTGCGGAGGCACCACCAACAGCGAAACGATCAAGATCAAGATTGAACTCTCCTGCTTTTGATTCACGAACCTATACACCGTGGCATGGTTAGACGACTCGACGTATATAGTATATAGATGTAGCGGGGTCTTTACCCAATTGAATGCTGCCCAACAATCATCCACCGGAATTGGATATTTATTTTCAGGAGCCAACCTATAATCAACATCAAAAGCAACCAACTCCCCATCTAAACCATCAACAATCCTTTTGCAGAAATCATGATCCACCTGTAATCCACCAAATACCCACCCACCCCCATGAAAATTAAGATAAGCAGCCCTTTTCTTCGAATGACCATTTTCATCTACCTTTGGCGCCGGCTCAAAGATTCGAATTGTGATTTCTCCACCATTCACGGGACATTTTTGCTCGGTAATGCGAAAAATATCAGGACCTTCAGCCCGTCCGTAGGAAATAGTATAGCGGATTGGATCCTTTCGGTATTCTTCGATGGGTATTTCGTGAGTATGTAGGCGGCCGGCGTTGTATTTGTTGTAGTATTCAACGTAGATGGGATCGAATCGTGGTTCTAGTTCCGGTGGAATACTATTATGGAGGGGTAGAAGGTGAGTCTGCGGTCGAAGGTCATGCAATCTAGGGTCGCCGTGGTCTGTTTGTGCCATGTTGTGCTGTATCCTTCAAGAAGTAGCGTAAATTACACTGTAAATCTGGATCAAGGCGTTGGAGAAGAAGAAGACGGTGATGATGAATGTCTAGATGTAGTAGATGATGCAATTGATGGCTGTTTGGCAGCACGTCGCACAAAGTCATGTGAGTCAATATTGAATACTTAGCAGTCTAGCCTGTACTTAGATCTCTAAGTACAGGTAATCGGGATTACCTGACATGTGTAGGGGGCATGGAACAATAGTGTATTGTTCATAAAGCAGATCCGTTGTGCTCTCCTAGTGATCTACTTTATTACTATAGCAGCCCCATACTACATATTATATAAAGCTGAAAGACACAGTTCCCATGTCGTGTATCTTACAATATTTATATTTGAAATATATAAATTACAAACTACATTTATTATTTCTTCTATAAACAATTCTCATCACGTGCTGTGCAAGAGGGGTTAAAAGGAGATTGCCTCAGGCTCTTTATCTGAATCAGCAATATCAACTTCACAGGGAGCTGTGCCTGTCACTTTCTCTCAAGCTGCTTCCGCCTCGATGATTGAGGGCTCGGAAAATTTCCCGTCTGGTAATGAGCATCAATTGAGGCCACGACATCGCCAGAGACGGGCTCAAGTAGCCAGAGCCTGTGATGCTTGTCGACTTCGTCGCACCAAGTGCGACAATGGCATACCATGTTCAAAATGCATAGCCCGTGGAAACCACTGCAGTAATAGTGGTGCACCCAAAGCCTCAACTCTGACCGAGGCCTCTGAAGAAATTGCCAGCTTGAAGCTGAAAGTTCAGCAATTGGAAACAGAACTCAAGCGGCAGGCTTCTGATAGCCACAACTTACCAGATCCTATATCATCGCCACGGCCACCGCACTCGGCTGGTATATCTACAGGAGGGGATATCACGCCTAGTTTGAAAAGGTATCGTGACGGCATACAATTTTGGCCCCCCCGCTCTTCTACCGAGACTTGGTTTGGGCCGTCATCCATCTACTTTTTCATCCAGCGTCTTAGCGAATTCCTCAATCTCAAACTGCGACAGGAGCATTCCATACATAGCTTGCACCCTTTATCAGCTAGCGATCACAAACTTCTAGACGTACCAGAAGCGAGCCAACTTGGAAATACAGGCCGTTCATGCGCACGCCCAGCCGAAGACGTACCAGCTGCGGGTGGGATCTACCTGAGCCCTATTCAAGAGGATTATTTCTTAAATATTTATTGGCAAACGTATCATACATCGCTTTTCCCGATTGTGGATGAGTCACAATTCAAGAACCATTATCAGTCTCTCTTGGTGAATGGCGGCCAGGATCGGAGACCGTCGGCCCTCGTCGACATTATAATTGCCATGTGTATGCAACTTGCAATATCCGCAACACCCACAGAGACTCAAGGTATTCTTGTTGAAGGCAAAGATGCACTAGTTGCCGGTCGATGGCACTATTGGCGTGGGCAAAAGTTGCTTCAATACGAGCTTGACAGCCCATCACTAGCAACACTACAATGTCATTTACTTTGTGCTGTCTACGTATGTGGTGGATCCTTTCATAATATGGTGAATAGTACTGTGGGCCTAGCTGTAAGCACTGCTTATAGTCTTGGCCTGCATCTGGATCCCCCGTCAACAATGCCCGAAAGGGATCGTGAGATACGAAGACGACTGTGGTGGGCAGTCTACATCATGGATAGCAAATCTGGAATGAAGCTTGGTCGTCCTTTTATGCTGCAAAGCTCATACACCATGCCGGCTCTACCTAGTGACACGCTTGAGACCGCTGCGAGCTCTGGATCCATGTTTGCTCCAATCGGACAGAATGTCACATGGTTGACGTATAATCTACACATGATTCAGTTGTATATGAAAGTGCGAACAGCTTACACAGCATTCTATGAGCAGGATGTCTATTTACAAAAAGACCAGACCTTATGGAATGAACATGAGGCCCAAACCTCCAGTGTGGAATTTCTGAACACACATTCCCAGAGCTTTCGTGAATGGGTTGATGGTGTTCCAGAATCTCTCAAACTGAAGCGTCAAAACAATGGTCAACCCTTGTCCACGGATTTTACCTCCATTTTACTCGAGCCATTTACTCCTATTTGGCTGCAACGACAACGCCTACTCCTCGAGCACACATACCACCATCTTAGCATAAACCTTTATCGACCATTTATATCATTCTCCTCAAAACCCGCTGCAAACTCAATAGCAGAGGAACTCGCCATAAGATGCGCTTCACATGCAGTAATGTTGACGTTGATCACGCACCAGATACTTACAGAATCAACACTCTTCGATGGATGGCACGAGGCCTTCTACTGTCAGTGGAATGCAGTTATGACCCTTGTTGGGTTTGTCCTATTATTCCCACACACACCGTTATTAACCAACCAAGCCAAACACGCAATTAACTTGGCTATCGCAATATTCGGTAATTTCGGCGCTAAGTTTGCCATAGCAGCAAATGCAGCGAAAATCGTTGGTGGTTTATCTGCTAAACTTGAAGTCCTCGCAAAGCCGAACGAATCTGAATCTAACGCTACGATTATATCCCTAGACTCCGAAGCTATATCTTCATCACCTGTTTTTATTGACCATGTTTTACCGTCAGATGATCTTTTCGATGCACCGGGGCTCGATCTGTTTGATATGGCAGTCGACATTGATTTTTGGAATAATGCTGCGGCGCTATGGCCCGATCTTGATAATTTATCACAATTTTAAGCGAAATCGTGAGCGATAGCTAATTTATTCTCTTTGAACGTCTTCATTGGGAACTTCATTATATACCAAAAGCTAAGGTTAGCTTTTGGTATTGGAATACCCTTTCCTTTCTGACTCTCAAAATGTATTCAATACGATCTCTAGTGAGCCCGACGTGCTTTTCTTCATACCCGACCCAGAGTATAATTTACAAATTAGTTGCGCATATTGCTTTAGACCGATATTATTCGGCGACCATTGAACCATCATCAATATGCAGTCATTACCATGCCGTTAACCCTGATTAGGAGGTCTAGACCGAATGATATCCAACAAATACAACAGATTCTGCGCGGAAAGGATAAATAGGCGAGCAGATGGGATTGGATATTTTAAAAATGCTTAAGCAATTGAGTAAAGCCCGCACAATTTGAATGATTGGTAAATAGACCTCCGCAGTTCAGCCTCGAAGATACCGGAGTTGCGGAGTTGCGGAGTCGCGGAGCTACGGAGTAGTAGTTATAGATCAGAACGTGTACTATAAATTCCCCATCTCATTGATACCTTCTCAGAATAAATTCACATCATATCAAGCAATTCTACTACAAGGAAAATTAACTACTCCAATATCTTCAAAATGTCTCCTTCTCGCAAGGCACTCATCAGCATCACCTCCGCCCAAGCCACCCTCTTCCAAGGAAAAGAAACGACTGGACTCTTCATCAGCGAGGCTCTTCACCCATTCAAAGTTCTCACAGCGGCAGGCTTTGAAGTCGAACTTGCCTCCGAAACAGGAAAATACACTCCTGACTGGCTATCACAACAGCCAGATTTTCTCAACGGCGATGACCTGAAGATCTGGAACGATCCAAACAGTGACTTCCGTCGAAAACTAGATAATCTACACAAGGCTTCCGACTTGGATAAGTCTCAATATGGCCTTTTCTACGCCTCTGCTGGTCATGCCGCTTTGATCGACTATCCAACCGCATCCTCCTTGCAGAAAATCGCCGAGGAAGTCTGGGCGAATGGAGGCGTTGTTGCTTCGGTATGCCACGGCCCTGCCATATTTGCCAACATTCTAGATAAGACAACTGGGGAGCCTATTATTAAAGATAGAAGAGTTACTGGATTTACGACTGAGGCTGAGAACACCATGGGAATCATGGCTGAGCTTCGAGGTTGGAATGCTGAGATGGTTGAGGAGATTGCTAAACGCCTTGGGGCTACTTGTAAGTTCGACTAAAACTTGACAGCTCTTGCAGTAATTAGCGCTAATGCAAATTTTAGATGAGCGCTCTGCTGGCATTTGGGATGACTTTCATGTTGTGGATGGGCGTTTAGTGACAGGACAGAATCCTGCCAGCGCAACGTCAACTGCCGAGGCGGCAGTAGCGGTTTTTGAAGGCTTATGATTGAATATTCATCAATAGCTTCTAGTTTATCTGGAATGAACGGATATATCTTATATGTTGACTAGTTTGTAAGATGAAACCTAAATAGAGCTATGGATATTGAGCTATAGATAGAACTATGAAGAATAGTCACGGCTGAACAAGTAATTATTTACTGCTGGAGAGATAATATAGAGCTCATCAATATTTATTTTAACTCATCTATGAAGTCAGTCATTTACTATATACTTATTCATTACAAATTTATCCAAATAATCTCTATTTATATCCATTTTATACTTTTATACTCTACTTTTATACTTTGATATCATCTGATTTCGGCGGTGTGGGGCATCTCCCACTTCCGCACTTTTTCACTCAGTCAAGTCTGATCTTCCTTGAACCTCAAATCAATACTCGGTAATTGAATATTTCCAGTATTGAATATCTACAGCTCAACCTTGTCTAACAATTAATTGTTTCCACCATTTCCACTCCGGCAATTCCCCTACAAACGCGGAAGCAGTTTTGTCCCCCGCCGCCCAGGGACGAGACGCTTCCCGCTCCGGACCGACTGGACTCGGACTCACCTTCAATCCACCAACACCACGACGACGACTCGGACTTGGACCAGCCTGACCTCCCCCTTGATAATTATGGATACGACAATCCACAGTACTCCGTGAATTCCTCCTCTCCTTCCCTCGCCCAGCGAATCGGGACCTTCATGTCGCGCGCCCCTCTTATGCGCTCATCGCCCGCGCTGGGCTCATCGTCGTATGGAGCAGTGCGCATACCACAGGAGGACTCCGATGACGCCGAAGTCAACCTTGCTGATTCCTCGAATCGATCAATACGACGCAATGGCACTCAAGATTCACGAACAAGCTCCGATAGCTGCGTCGGTGGACCCTCGAATGAGCCAACGATACACCGGACCAAGGGCCGACGATCCCAATCATCCGGTCGAAGAAAAAGTGGTGGTTGGTATAGGAGAACTAGGAGGCCTTCTTCTGCTACCTCTGATGTAGGGATGGGTCCGGATTCGAAATATTCTTTTGCGACGGGTCTGGCTGTACCTGGAAACCCGGTGGTGCAGGAAACCCCGGCTTCGTCGCCTTACATCACGAGTGATGAAGAAGATAGCTTGGATTTGGATGGTGAAGATACGAAATCTACCGAGGAAGATCCTCCGGATAATTCTCCGTAAGTTTGGTAGTCCCGGTAGCTCCTTGCAGATCCGGGAGCTCCCAGCGGCTTGGCGACGGCTTACGCTGATTACAATTTCACAGATACGCTCAAGTACGAGCTACTGTCGCAGCTACGGACGACATCACTCTTTCAATCAATAGTATGTGATCTATAGTTCTACTAGCATGCTATATTGCTTTATATCTAACATTTGCCTCAGCCCCGCGCATGTGGATTCTTTCATTGCTGTTTTCTCTGACAGGTTCTGCCGCGAATCTCTTTTTCTCTCTTCGTTATCCTAGCGTTGCAATCACGCCCATCATTGCGCTTGTTTTAGTTCATCCACTTGGAAAATTCTGGGATACGGTCCTCAAACGAACAGGTGATCCTCTTGAGGTCTTTGAGAACGGATCCTTACACCACCGTGAATTACTCTCGGGAGAGATCGATGCTCCTGAAATCCATTGGATTTCCAGAATGCGTCTTTGGTTAGCCCAGGGTCGATGGAACGAGAAGGAGCATGCTTGCGTATATATCAGCAGCAATGTCTCTTTTGGATTTGCTTTTGCTACAGATGTATCTCCCCTCTTCCGCAGGTCCATTTATGAAACATGATACTAACTACATTTATAGGTTATTGTGGAACAACACAAATTTTACCAGCAAGAAGTTCCAATAATGTACCAACTGCTCCTCATCATCTCCACGCAAGTGCTCGGGTACGCATTTGCTGGTCTTACTAGGCGCTTTCTTGTGCGACCTTCTGCTATGATTTGGCCTGGTACTCTTATGTCGACCGCAATGTTCTCAACCATGCACAAGACCACGAACAAGAAGGCCAATGGATGGAGTATCTCTCGATATAAGTTCTTCATGGTCGTGTGGACGGGTGCTTTCATCTGGTATTTCGTCCCGGGCTTGCTCATGCCTGCATTGAGCTACTTCAATGTGATCACTTGGTTTGCGCCTAAGAACGTCGTGGTTTCGAACTTGTTCGGTGTGGCATCTGGCTTGGGAATGTTTCCGCTAACATTCGATTGGGCTCAAATTGCGTATATTGGCTCTCCTTTGTTAACGCCCTGGTGGGCTGCTGCAAACATTGTGACTGGGCTCGTCATTGTCATTTGGGCTCTTGCTCCCATCCTATGTAAGTTTGCCCGTTACAATTTCTTGCATACTATCATACTAGGAAGACTGAGGCTGACTCTTAAAAAGATTACAAAAATGTGCTGTTCTCTTCGTACATGCCCATCCTTTCTGCGGCAGTCTTTGACAACACCGGCCATCCCTACAACGTCAGTCGAATCCTGACTCCAGACTTCTTGTTCGATCAGAAGGCCTACGAAGAGTACTCGCCTGTCTACCTCCCAATCACATACGTGTTATCTTATGGCGTTCAATTTGCCGCATTAACTTCGTTGGTCACCCACACAATCTGCTGGTACGGCAAGGATATCTGGCAGCAAACCCGGAAGGCCTTTGAGGAGCGTCGCGAACTACCCGGAATGGAGACGTACCAGCCTCTTCGATCGGAGCAAGTTCCTCCACCAGGCCGTCGCAGCTTTGAATCCCCGGGCGACAACTCCCAAGATGCCAATCGAGATATGCCTATGGGCATGGAAGATGTTCACTGCCGCCTGATGAGACGCTACAAAGACGCGCCAATTACATGGTATCTCATTGTGCTTGTCACGATGTTAGCCATTGCAACTTATACCGTGGAGCATTACCCCGTCCACCTCCCGTGGTATGGCCTATTCCTAGCCCTGGGTATCACTTGCATTTTCTTCATTCCCGTGGGAATTATCATGGCCGTCACAAATCAGCATAGCAGTCTCTATCTGATCTGCCAGCTTATATGCGGCATAGTCTTCCCGGGACGACCAGTTGCAAATATGATCTTCGTGACATACTCCTACATCAGTTCTGCCCAGGGTATCAAGTTTTCCTCGGATCTCAAACTTGGCCATTATATGAAGATTCCACCACGCATCCTCTTCGGCGTTCAAATGATGGCAACTCTAGTTTCGAGTTTAACCCAAATCGGCGTTCTCAATTGGATGTTCGCCCACATCCCCATGCTATGCACTCCGCTGGCTATGAATGGATTCAATTGCCCCATTGCACGGGTCCATTTCAATGGAAGTATTCTTTGGGGTGTTGTCGGTCCACAACGCTTCTTCGGAAAAGACGGACTCTACAGACCCCTCGTATGGGCATTTTTAATTGGCGCGGTGGCACCACTAGGAGCATGGCTACTTGGACGAAGAACTCGAAAGAACTTCTGGCGAAAGGTCAATTTCCCCATCTTGTTTGGTAGTTTGAGTTGGATTCCTCCTGCGACTGGATTGAATTTCTCAATCTGGGCACTTGTTTGTTTCGTGTTCAATTATGTGATTCGGAGGCGGAGGACGGCTTGGTGGGAGAAGTATGCGATGACTTTATCGGCAGCATTGGATTCCGGTCTTGCCTTTGCGGTTATTGTGGTCTTCTTCGCCTTTGTTTATCCTGGTTGGGTTGATGGATTCAAATGGTGGGGGACGGAGATATACAAGCAGGTGAGCATTCCCAACAAAGAGTAACAGCGAGCAATTCAAAGATGGCATATTGACAAGTGAATAGGGATGTGATTGGGTTGCTTGCCCGTACAGACGATTGGAGCCTGGTCAAAAATTTGGCCAATAATGAGACCAGCTGTGATGCTTTCTATGTTTTATAGTTAGAGATGGATACCACACTGTTATGAATGAGCTACGAATCAGATTATGTTTACGAATTTCTCGCATATTATGGAGCATAGGCATACTTCTATAGCTAACTTGCATTTATGACCCATTCTATCTGATACTTACAATTAAATTCCTTCATTTTGCTGCCTTAATTTCCCTTTTCGGCAATCAATGCCAAGTCTCATGACTAAGCAACGCTGACCTCACTTCTTCTCCGCGTGTCTCCCCTCCGTCAATCAGCCATCTCTCTTTGTTGTGCGATGCGCTCTGTTGATTCCGCGCATCGACTCTTCTGATTCATCTCGAAAATGTCGACGCCGACGAATCCCTCGAATGGCCGGACGCCAACCGGTCCAAACGGAGCTCCGCCGATGCGAATCCGTCGTCCCCGACAAGCAGACCCCTTAGTTCGCCCAAAGAGGAGGAATGCAAAACCTGCTGGTGCTGCTCCAGGAGGTCTTGCACCAGCTGGATCTACAGCTATGAAGTCTCTTCCGACTCGTCCTCAACCATCAGCCGTCCAACCAACTTCTCACCCAGATAAGCCTACACAGGCGGCGCCAGGCGAAAACGCCGTGAACGGGTTCAGTGGACCTTTGCTTTCGAACAAATACGTTGATTATCCGGTTGTGACGACAAAGCGAGCTTTGCGTGAAGGCATGAAGCATCATATTGCTCGATTTGCGGCGAAGCGTGGCGTAGACCCACGTGATGAATCACAGTTCACTCGTCCAGTCAGATTACACCGTCGTGATCCGCGAACACGGACTCAGGAACATCATCCCGAGAGAATGGTTGGACCGGATGGACAACAACTTAGCGAGGCAGACCGTGAGGCGATGGATGCTCGAAAAGCGGCGCGGGAAAAAGAACGGGCGGAACATATGGCTCAGATTGCGCCTGCGGTTGGATCATCATCATCATCAAAAAGACCGAATGCGCCGAAGCAAAAGACTCAGCAAGTTTTCAAGTCGGATTTGACGCCTGAAGAAATCGCCAGAGCGAGAGTTCGGTATGAGGAGGCTTTGCCGTGGCATTTGGAAGATTTTGATAATCGGAATATCTGGGTGGGTAATTATGAGGCTGCGCTTTCGGAGACACATGCTGTTTTTCTCTTTGATAATGGCAAAGTTCGCATGATTCCTGCGGAGAAATGGTACAAGTTTAGTGCCAAGAGTCATTTCAAGGCTTTGACGATTGAAGAGGCGGAGAAACATATGGCGAAGCGCATCAAAGATCCGCGATGGTTCATGGAGAAGCAAGCAGAGATTCAGCAGCAGAATCAGCTTCAAGAGTTTGCCAAATCGCGCAAGGTGTTCTTTGGTAAACAGGGGGTTCAAAATGGAAGGGAAGGTCTTGAGGCCGGAGAGATGGATTTCGAGGAAGATCGATTCGCGGATGATGAGGAGCACAATGATGATTTATTCCAGGACCAGGATGAGGACGCCAAGGCTGCTGAGAAGCGAATTAAGGAAGACCAGCTGAAGGCGAACGTCTTCAATTTGAAAGAGGAAAAGGATTACGAGGAAGAAGAGAAGCGCGAGAAGTGGGAGAAGGAGGCTCGTCACACTATGGGTAAAAAGATGCGTAAGGCGCTTAAGAGGCGAGAGAAAAACTACGATTACAGTAGTGGATCGGATGCAAACCCATATACTGATGAGGAGGTATGTAAAACAGCTTTACGGGGCTCATTCTTGATCTTCGGCTAACATTATATAGTCCTCGGATGACAGCGAAACCGAGCGCATGAAGGAAGAAGAGAGGAAAAAGGCCGAGGAGGAGAAGAATCAAAAAGACTCTGCCTCATCGAAGGGCAACAATACTCCATCAGGTCGACCCAAACACACGGATCCATTGAAGAAGTCGGCAGCATCACGCAAACGTCTTGGATCTCCAAATGCCTCAGACGCAAGTGGAACAGACACATCGCGTAAGAAGGCTAAGAATAAGCACGGCTCTACACCACAGCCTACGTCTCGACCACTCTCCCCGTCTGCACAGGTAAGCAGCATGCAGCATAGCATACTACTACAACCTTACAATTTCTGCTCAGAACTAACTAAAAACTCAACACAGGCCGGCAAGAAACGTGTCCGAAACATTCCCCTCGGCGGATCCGGATCTGGCAGCGACGTCGATGTTGCCGGTTCAGGCGGCGAAATGAGCGAAGGCAAAGCGAAGAAACTCAAACTGAACCCACCTGGAACATCTCGAGGAGGAACTCCTTCGGGATCCCGAGCCGGTAGTCCAGTTGGCCGAAGTTTCTCGGGAAGCCGAGCCAGTAGTCCTACAGGTATACACCTCTCCCGTCCTTGCCGTTTTAGTCCTGGTATATACTAATGAAGGAAAACAGGTCGATCAACACCGATCCCAACACAGCCTTTCCCGACGCCCGCGGAAATCCACGCTGCGATTCCGGCAACGGGTATCCAGAGTAGTGATTTATTGCGCAAGTTTCGACCCCGGATCGGTGATTCTAAGGAGAATCATCGGCGGTTCATTGCTATTGTTAAGGATGTTAGTGTTTATATCAAAGAGACCAGGTTGTTGCAGCCTGGCCCGTGGAAGGAGTGAGTGAGCGCTGGTTTAGTGGACTGGACTAGTTATAGGGAGGATAGATGGAGATCGAGCTGGTGTAAAATATGGATCAGCTAGATGAATATTTAAGAATCGGGGATTTGAAGTCAGCAAGATGCAGTAGTTCTATTTGGAAGAATAATATCCAAAGACTATCTCGAGTCTATGTTGGGGGGACACGTCTGGTGAATTATGAAGACGTTACACTGTCACGTCGAAATCAATTCTTATTTTTTTTGCTTGGGTTTGGCTTAATTACGAGTACTTAGGAGAATATTGAACTGAAGTAATGAAATTGACTAAAATAAAATATACATGCAGCGCCAACAAACCAAAGACATATCACATCACGACCAAGAGGTCTTTCTATCGAAATAACATTAGGGGAATAAGGCAATCACAGCCTCCTCTACCACCACTCAATTCTCTACCACTCCACCACAATCGAAGATTTAAGCACGAGCTTCACCCTCCTCATACTTATCCCAGTTAGCCAGGATTGAGGCAATACGGGGGGAGTTCGTCAGACGGTAAACATCCTCGAAGTACTCCTTGGTAATCTCGAAAGGACGAGCAGTGACATTAGGAATGTATTTTCCAATCAACTTGCTAGGATCAATGGTGGTCTTGTTGATCTTCTTGAGCAAGAAAGAGCGGAAAGGCTTGACGCCGGATCGGAGGAAAGTACTGTGGAAGGGGACGTCGATGCCCTTCAGGGGGATAGTAGCGAAGCCACGCTCCAGGTTGATTGGGCGGGGCTTGGACTCGGTTTGCTTGACGCATTCTTGAATGATGCTGACAAGGTGAGCCTTGACGTCCTCGAGGGACATGCTTTGCATCAGGGCGGGAATGTCGATGTTTTGGGCCTTGAGGAAGTTGAGGAGGTTGGTAAGGCAGTCCAGGGCTCGGAGCTGGATGTAGTTAGTATTGCGTATTTTCACGAGTGTTTATGGGAAAGGGGGGTTACGTACATCACCAGCAGCGACGTATTGCATGTTAGCAACGTTGTAGTTGACGATCTCCAGAAGCCAGCCAGTTTGCTCGGAAATGTTCTCCACGACGTACTGCAAGGCCTGCTCGTTGAAGGTCTTGGAGATACGGCTAGGGTTGACAGCGCACATGGAGTAGTTGGAGCGACCTTGCTCGTCACGCTCGACGGCAACTTGCATGGTCAGACCACGGTAGAAGACGACGGACACCAGGCTCTCAATGGGCATGACATCGGCCAGGGCAGCAAGGGCCGAGTATTCACCCAGAGAGTGACCGGCGAAGCTGCTGTCGCGCTGCACCAGACCCTTGGAACGCATGTCCTCGAAGCTAGCCTTCTCCATGAGGGTGAGGGCGGGCTGGGTGAACTGGGTGGCGGACAGCAAACCGGTAGGAGAGCGGTAAGTGTATGAAGCGGTAGTCTCGTCAACCTCCTTGAAGATCTTCTCCGACTTGATAGAGCCATCGGCATTGACGGACTCGAAGGTCATCGCCATGTAGTTCTGACGAATGGCTTTACCACGGGGACCACCGAAGTAAACAGTGAGCTCCTTGGGGTTGTTCTTGACGATGTCAATGATGGAGAGACCGTAGTTCTCGATGAAGTGACGATCAGCACGGTCCCAGACTTCCTTGGCGACGGGGCTACTAGCGTAAAGCTCCATACCCATGCCCTGCTCTTGAGAACCTTGACCGGTGAAGACGTAAGAGGTTACGGGCTGTTCGACCTCGGCCTCACCATCAAGGACCTTCTCCTCGGACTCCTTGTTGAAGGCCTCCACCTTGATCAGCTTACGACCAGCGATCATACCGACGTGCTGGAGCTTGACGCTGATCATGTCGTTAGGCAGAACCATACCGACGAGAGAAACGTGGAAGCCACGGACACGGCCGATGTTGTTCTCAGCAGCCCAAGTCTCGACCAAGCTACGCACGGCAGCACTGCTGTACATACCGTGGGTGATGGTGCCGGGCAGGTTAGCGTAGCTGGAGAAGACACGGGACACGTGAATGGGGTTGTAATCGCCAGAGACACGAGCATAGGTCTCGTTAGAGGCCGGGGCACGCAGCTCAAGAGCAGTCTTTCCACTGAGCGGGATAGGGTTCTCGAAGTGGATGGGCTGCTCGATGGAGTTACCATTACGCTGGAGGTAGTCGATGACAGGGTTACCGTGGGAAGCACCGGCCTCATATTCGACGGAAGCAACTTGAACAACCTCCTTGGTAGGAAGCTCAACAAGGACCTGACCAATGGTCTGGACATTGCTGAAGACAGTGTTGTTCTTGAAGCGGATCAGACTCTGCAGACGGAAAGTGAGAGTCTGGCCGAGCAGCTCGATATCGCTCTCATCAACACGGAACCACTCCTTGGAGCGGAGGATAGCGACATCACGGCTAGTAGCCAAGTGAACCTGCATAGGCACCTCCTCCTTACGCTGGAAGGTGTTCTCGAAGTCGGTGTAGGCACCACGGTACAAGAACTGTGAGGTGACGTGCATGATAGCCTTGCCCTCACGCTTGATAGTACCACAGACCTCGACCATCTTGCCTGACTCGTTATTGATGACAGCGTTGATCTGAGCAGTAGTGTCCAGAACATCGCCAACCTTCAGGGGCTGAGCACCGGGGACCATCTTGAAGCCGTTGGACAGGTGAACAAGCTTGAGAAGATCACCGTCAATGGTACGGGGGAAGATGGGCTTGGTGATAGCCTTCCAGCCAGCAACAATGGCAAAGTCCATAGGAGCATAGACTTCCTTACCAGGGCGGTCGACGAAAGCCTCGCCGGTGTTACCGACAGCGTGGACAAAATCAGCAACAGCCTGCGAGGTGATAGTCTCCTGGCCACCATTGAAAGTGGCAGTGGTAGGGGTGTCGAAGGGAACGTCCTTGTTGCCGAACCAAATGCGGTAGTAGAACTCCTTGATGCGGTCGTTGCGGTCACCCATGACCTCACGGATAGGGGCGTAACCAGTCTCCGGGTGGTAGGTGAAGAGGAAGTTGAGGGGAACAACACCATTCTCAGCAGTGCGTCCCTCGAAGAGAGTCAGGCTGATCTGGCCGTTCTCGTTGACCTTGGATTCGACAGTCTTGACAAGCTTGCCAGACTGGTAAGGCTCGCGGACGCTGATGACAGTCTTGGCAGGGTCATTGGGGTTGGTGATCTCGACGTAGAGACCAGCGGTGGGGGAAACAATGCGCTTCATGGGGTTGGTCTGGAAACGGTGGCCCTGGACATAGACATCGGCCTGGAAAAGGGCGTGGCGCCAAGAGTAAGAGTCACCAGCAAGGAGACGGAGCCACTGATCCTCATCAGGCAGAGTAGCAGAGGGGGAGGTAGAAAGGCGGAAGCTGATCTTGTTGGGCTCCTCGGAGATGGTCAGACCATCGAGGTCCTCATCCTCAGCGCTAGACAGACGTCCACCGAAGTACTCGATGACAGGGACCTTAGACTTGTCACCGCCATAGACGTCACGGAGCAGACCGGTGATGTGACCCTTGTGGACACCGTCCAGAATGTCCTGAACAGGCTCATCAATAATGTTGGAAAAGCGAGCAGCCATGGGACCCTGAAGAATACAGGTACGGCCAACATCCTGGTCGACGACTGCCTCGAGATCCTCACTCTGCCACAGCGAGTCCTTCTTGAAAAAGTACTCGAAGTTCTCGTCCAGGACAGGGACGAAGGGAACGGGCTTCTGTCCACGGCGCTGGCAGAGCAGAAGGAAGTGCTGAACATCCTGAGCGTTGATCAGCTGAGAAGCAGCCTCGGGGTAGGCAGCGAGAATGTTATCAACAGCAGGATAAGGAGTGTCAAGCTCAGAGTAGTTCTGCAGAAGAGAGGCCTGGCCGTTCGCAGTAGTGAAACGCTCCTCAACACGGCGCAGGAAGTCACCAGTAAGACGCTTCAGAGAGTCATCGATCCAGCGAGACTCATGAGTAACGTACATGAGCTCAACCATACGGTGAACAACCTCGGCGTAGGTCATGTCCTCAAGATCGACAGTCTCACCAGCAGCATTACGGCCGAACCAGACCTTTTGGAAGTCATCATTGAGCTTCTTGATGATGTAGTTGCGCTGCTTCTTCAATTCAGGAACACGCTTGGCCTTGTCAAGCTTGAAGATCTTCTGGTCCATCTCCTGCCAGAACAGAACACCACGGGTAGCCAACTTGTGAATAGGCTCGCCCATCTCGGAGAGAACAGTGATAACACCACCGGTGGCACCCTTATAGGTCTTCTCCCACTCAGAATCATCGACACCGGGGGCATCGGCGATCGCCTTCTTGGCGTTCTTAGAAGTGTGGGCCTCCTTGGCGATCATCATGCGGGAGCCGAACAGACAACCATCGAAGGGCATGGGAGGGTAGCCGAACTTGGCAGACCAGTTACCGGAGAGGTAAGGGTAAGTGTCCTCAGAGCCACCAAAACCACTACCAGCAACGAGGACAATGTTGTCCTGCTTGCGAATACGGCCGTACATCTGCAGAATGGGCTGGTGGAAGTCCTCGAAAGAGTGATGACCACCGCCACGACCACCAGTCCACTGGAGAAGGATGGGGAACTTAGGGTTAGCCTTGGCAATGTTGATCACCTGTTGGATGGCATCAACGGAGCCGGGCTTGAAGGCAATGTGCTTGATACCCAAAGTCTCGATGTACTCGTTGGCAACCTCAATGGAGGGGACACCGGCACCGATGGTCAGACCCTCAATGGGGACACCATCGGCACGCAGACGACCGATCAGGGGGATCTGCCAAGCCATGGCGCGAGGGTTGACGTAGATTAGGTTGACAGTGATACCACGGCCAGGAGGAATGACCTTTTCGATCTTGTTGATGGCCGCAGTCAAAGTCTTGGCGTTATAGTAACCACCGCCAGCCAACTCGATGTGGTAGCCAGCATTCATGGTGGCAGCGACGAAGTCCCAGGGGACAGTGGTGGGAGTCATACCAGCGACCATGACAGGGGGAATACCAAGAAGACGACTCATCTTGGTATCGACGTAGGTTTGACCGGTTGAAGTCTGCACCAGACGGGGGCCATGCTCCTTGACCCAATCAGTGGCATACTTCACGGAGTGCTCGTCACGGTCGAACAGCTCGGGCTTGTAGCCAACCTCAGCGTTGGTACCATCCATCTCGCCGGCCAAGATAACACGGACACCCGTACCATCCTTGTTGCGGTTGGTCAAAACACCGAGACCAGAGATGCCACCAGGGCCGAAGTCAACGATGTGAGTGGCTCCGGGGAAAACGGTGGCCTGCTCCCAGTTAACGGGATCGTGAGTAATCATGCGAACTAGAGCGGGAACGGCGCTCCCCTCGCCCAGTTCGCGCAGGTCATTGCCGCTCTTGGTGTGGAAGACGGGAATAACGAGAGACTTGGCGGGAATCTCCACATCCTCGAGGTCCTCAAGAATACGGTCATAGGCGGAGGTAAGGTACTGGCTGTGGAAGGGGGCAGTGATGGGGAGGAAGCGGTTGACGAAGCGAACCTTGCGCTCAGTGAAGGGAACACGGTTCTGGTCCAGACCAGTAGGGGCCTTGACCTTGCGCAGACGGAGGTTCAGACCGTAGAGGGAGATGGGGGGGCCGGTAACAACAAAGTTGCGAGCGCTGTTTACCAGAGAAATGGCGATGTGACGGTCCTCGGGCAAATGCTGGTTGGTGGCATCGATATGTTCCTGGACCTGGGTGCGTGACAGGTCACGGATGGAAAGCATAGGAGTGGGAGTACCCTCGCCATTCTCAATAGAATCTTGGAGGACAGAGGGAGCAATGGATGTGCGAGGGTAAGCCTGCTGACTGCGCAGACCGATCCAGAAAAGCATAGTCAAGGCATTGCGAGCAGCTTGGGCGAAAGACTCCCAGGTAGTAGCCGTAGCAATAGCGGCCGCAGTCACAACACCTTGGGAGTGACCAGTAGTTCCCCGAATGCGCTCCAGCAGATCACCGGGCTGGCGTCCGAGAGCCTTGCAGGTGACAGTGTAGTGGGCAAGCTGGACCAAACCAATCAGAGGCAGACTGACAGGTGCAGAGACAAGATAGTCGGTGTCAGGTTGAGCGTCACGGTCCTGGAGCCAGCGAATGATATCCAGGCCCTTGGGGTACTGCTTGCTAGCCTCGGGATCCCGAGAGAGCGATTGAAGAAGCTCTGCAGAGGAGACAATCAAGTCCTCGACGAAAGAAGGGTAGGTAGTATAGACGGCACGCAATTCGTCGAAGTACTCCTCGATATTACCCTGACCACCAAAGACAGTGTAGATACCAGCAGCATCGTCGGAAGCAGCACGGAAGAGAGCCGAATCGTAGGGCTTAGTGGGCCGGCCTGCGGCGGCACGTCCGGCATAGTAGGCCTCAACGACCTTGTTCTTCTTATCAACGATTCCGGGCAAAGAGGCAGCCACAGCGTGAACATCATTACCACGCATAAAAGCACGCTCAAACTCATTTAGAACCAGCTTGAGAACCTCATCATAGCTTCCCTGAGTATCATCCTCACCCGCCTCAACCTCCCGAGCCACATGACCAATGTAGCGAGCGACCAGATCAGCGACGGATGAAGGCTCATCATCTAAAGCCAATTCATCTGTAGGTTCGGGTAATGATGAAGCAAAACCATCTTTCAATTGCGAGGCGTGGAAATGAAGCGAAGTAGGAACAAGGAAGGAGAATTCGAGGGAGCCATGCGAAAGGATAAGAGGGCGCAGAGACTGGGAGGAGCGGGGGGTATTGATACCAGTCTGTGGACCGGTAGATGTGCCGTACATGATGTATTATGTATCTTCGTCTATTTCTTTCTCGTTGATCGTTCTCGTTCTGTTCTTTCTTTCTAGATCTCTAGAGTCGCGGTGTTCGACTGTAATTGTCAGTATACCAATATGCGGTCAGATATCAAGATAGAAAAGAAGGGATACCTCAATTGAATTCCAGTACAATTAGTACTGATTCTGTCTCACACAGACAATAACACCACACCGAATTAAATAAAATAACAAATGAAGCAGAAAGAGAGTAGGAGAGGTGGAATAATGGAGGAGTAGAAGGAGGAGGAGACAAGAGGAGAGGAGGTTGGCGTGAAAGTTCGAAGTGAAGTCGGAAATAAAAAAAAAAGATGAGAGGCTTCCCAAAGTAGATTAGCGTGCCCCGCCATTCAACGAAGTCGCCGAATTTGGCGAAATTTCGTGGGACGCTGGGGCGTTGGGGTATTTGTGGTACCGGCAATACGGGACTTTCATTCACATATATTTTTGTATGACAGTAGATGTACCTTTGATCCCCCCAACACTTCATACCCCACCCATTTTGTATACTTTGACTGCTTCGGCCGAAGGACGGTATGATTATTCAACTGTTTCCGTGTGTATGATTGGTCCGTGCCTGACTACACTGTGGTATTGTGCATCTGTTGTGAATAAATTACTATGTATTTGTATTACCACTTTGCTCTATCGCAACTTCCCACCTTTTTTTTTTTTTGCCGGAAGAACCTCACCTTCTGCTCTCCCGCCGATTTCCTCCTCTTCCTCCTCCTCTCCTTCTCCTCACATACTCTTAATTTCTCTTCCCCATTCAATTCTCTGTTTTATTGGGGACTGTTTCTTTTTCTTCTTTTTGACTTCATTATATCCCCCCCCCCCGGGTCCCTTGATTAGGGCGAGTGGAACGCGCCTGGACCATATCGCTGATATTTTTCTTACTTTAATACTACAACACATAACTTCATATCGGATTTGATATCTCGCAATTCGACCTTACTTCGCCTTCTCGATACCCTTTACCTTCCTCTTCTCCCTTCCATCATGCGTCCTGAGATTGAGCAGGAGCTTGCTCACACCTTGTTGGTGGAGCTGCTTGCCTATCAATTTGCTTCACCTGTCCGATGGATTGAAACTCAAGATGTCGTCCTCGCCGAACAACGTACGGAGCGAATTGTTGAGATTGGTCCCGCAGACACTTTAGGTGGTATGGCCCGTCGAACATTAGCCTCCAAGTATGAGGCCTACGATGCTGCTACCTCCGTGCAACGTCAAATTCTCTGCTATAACAAGGATGCCAAGGAGATTTACTATGATGTCGATCCTATTGAAGAAGAGCCCGAGCCTACTCCTGCTGAGGCCCCCGCCGCTGGTGGCTCGGCTCCTGCTGCTTCTGCTCCCGCTGCTGCGGCTCCTCCTCCCCCCAGTGCTGGCCCTGCGGCGGCTGTTGAAGATACTCCAGTTACAGCGGTGGATGTTCTGCGATCTCTCGTGGCACAAAAACTCAAGAAGAGCTTGGCTGATGTGCCATTGACAAAAGCTATTAAAGATTTGGTTGGAGGTGAGTGCCAATGCTTTAAGACTCCCTTCATTATATATCTCGGTACTGACAAAGTTTAGGAAAATCTACATTACAGAACGAAATCCTGGGTGATCTGGGTAAGGAATTCGGCTCTACCCCCGAGAAACCTGAAGACACTCCTCTCGATGAGCTCGGTGCTGCCATGCAGGCTACTTTCAACGGCCAATTGGGCAAGCAATCCTCCTCTCTCATTGCTCGTACCGTTTCCTCAAAAATGCCCGGTGGCTTCAATATCACAGCTGTTCGCAAATACTTAGAAACTCGTTGGGGTCTGGGCCCCGGTCGTCAGGATGGTGTGCTCTTGCTTGCCATTACTATGGAGCCGGCCTCCCGTCTTGGTTCTGAGACTGATGCCAAGGCGTTCCTCGATGATGTCGCCAACAAGTATGCTGCCAGTGCTGGTATCAACCTCTCCACCCCCGCCGCCGGCGGCGATGCCGGTGGTGGTGGCGGCGGCATGATGATGGATCCTGCTGCTATTGACGCTCTGACCAAGGACCAACGGGCTCTGTTCAAGCAGCAGCTCGAGGTGATCGCTCGTTACCTGAAGATGGACCTCCGGGCCGGTGACAAGGCCTTCATTACATCCCAAGAGACTCAGAAGGCTCTCCAATCACAGATTGATCTGTGGCAGGCCGAGCATGGTGACTTCTATGCTTCTGGTATTGAGCCCTCCTTCGACTCTCTCAAGGCTCGTATCTACGACTCCTCATGGAACTGGGCTCGCCAGGACGCTCTGAGCATGTACTACGATATCATTTTTGGCCGCCTGCAAGTGGTTGACCGTGAAATTGTCAGCCGCTGCATTCACATCATGAACCGCTCCAACCCTCTTCTCCTTGATTTCATGCAATATCACATTGACAACTGCCCCACCGAGCGCGGCGAAACCTACAAGTTGGCCAAGGAGCTGGGCCAGCAACTCATCGAGAACTGCCGTGAGGTTATGGAGGTGCCCCCCGTTTACAAGGACGTCGCCGTCCCTACTGGCCCTGAGACCACCATTGACTCCAAGGGTACCATTGGCTACAAGGAGGTTCCTCGCGCCAGTGCTCGCAAATTGGAGCACTACGTTAAGCAGATGGCTGAAGGCGGTCCTATTTCCGAGTACAGCAACCGCAACAAGGTTCAGAATGACCTGAAGAACGTCTACAAGCTTATTCGCAAGCAACATCGTCTCTCCAAGTCTTCTGAACTTCAATTTGATGCTCTTTACAAGGATGTCTTGCACGCTCTGAACATGAACGAGAACCAGATCATGCCCCAGGAGAATGGCAACAAGTCTGGTATCAAGCGTCCTCTCCGTCCCGGCAAGGTCGAGACCATTCCCTTCCTGCACCTCAAGAAGAAGAGCGGAGACAACTGGGACTACAACAAGAAGCTCACCGGTATCTACCTGAATGTTCTGGAGTCCGCCGCTGCCAACGGTCTTTCCTTCCAGGGCAAGAATGTCCTCATGACCGGTGCCGGTGCCGGCTCCATCGGTGCGGAGGTCCTGCAGGGTCTGATCAGCGGTGGTGCCAAGGTTATTGTCACTACCAGCCGCTTCTCGCGTGAGGTTACCGAGTACTACCAGTCTATGTACGCCCGTTACGGTGCCCGTGGCTCCCAGCTCGTCGTTGTGCCCTTCAACCAGGGTAGCAAGCAGGACGTTGAGGCCCTCGTTGACTACATCTACGACACTAAGAAGGGTCTGGGCTGGGATCTTGACTTCGTTGTCCCCTTCGCCGCCATCCCTGAGAACGGCCGCGAGATTGACAACATCGATTCTAAGTCTGAGCTGGCTCACCGTATCATGTTGACCAACTTGCTCCGCATGCTGGGTTCTATCAAGACCCAGAAGCAGGCCCACGGCTTCGAGACTCGCCCCGCTCAGGTCGTTCTGCCTCTGTCTCCCAACCACGGTACTTTCGGTAACGATGGTCTGTACTCCGAGTCCAAGCTGGCTCTGGAAACCCTCTTCAACCGTTGGTACTCCGAGAACTGGAGCAACTACCTCACCATCTGCGGTGCAGTTATTGGCTGGACTCGTGGTACCGGTCTGATGAGTGGTAACAACATGGTTGCTGAGGGTGTCGAGAAGCTCGGTGTTCGCACCTTCTCTCAGCAAGAGATGGCCTTCAACCTGCTGGGTCTGATGTCACCCGCTGTTGTCAATCTCTGCCAGCTTGACCCCGTCTGGGCCGACCTGAACGGTGGTCTGCAGTTCATCCCCGATCTGAAGGGTCTCATGACCAAGCTGCGCACTGATATCATGGAGACCAGCGATGTCCGCCAGGCTGTTATCAAGGAGACTGCCATTGAGCACAAGGTTGTCAACGGTGAGGACAGCGGTGTCCTCTACAAGAAGGTCGTTGCTGAGCCCCGCGCCAACATTAAGTTTGAGTTCCCTAAGCTTCCTGACTGGGAAGAGGTCAAGCCTATCAACGAGTCTCTCAAGGGCATGGTCAACCTGGACAAGGTTGTCGTTGTTACTGGTTTCTCCGAAGTCGGTCCCTGGGGTAACTCCCGTACCCGTTGGGAGATGGAGGCCAACGGCAAATTCTCTCTGGAGGGCTGTGTTGAGATGGCCTGGATTATGGGTCTGATCAAGCATCACAATGGTCCTCTGAAGGGCAAGGCTTACTCTGGCTGGGTCGATGCTAAGACTGGTGACCCCGTCGATGACAAGGATGTCAAGCCTAAGTACGAGAAGTTCATTCTTGAGCACACCGGTATTCGTCTTATCGAGCCCGAGTTGTTCAAGGGTTACGATCCCAAGCAGAAGCAGCTGCTGCAGGAGATTGTCATCCAGGAGGACCTTGAGCCTTTCGAGGCCTCCAAGGAGACCGCCGAGGAGTTCAAGCGTGAGCATGGTGACAAGGTTGAGATCTTCGAGATCCCCGAGTCCGGCGAATACACTGTTCGCCTTCGCAAGGGTGCCAACTTGCTCATTCCCAAGGCTCTGCAATTTGACCGTCTGGTTGCTGGTCAGGTCCCTACCGGTTGGGATGCTCGCCGTTACGGTATCCCCGAGGACATCATCGAGCAGGTCGACCCCGTTACCCTGTTCGTCCTGGTGTGTACCGCCGAGGCTATGCTGTCAGCTGGTATCACCGACCCGTACGAGTTCTACAAGTACGTTCACCTGTCTGAGGTTGGTAACTGCATTGGTTCTGGTATCGGTGGTACCCACGCTCTGCGCGGCATGTACAAGGATCGTTACCTCGACAAGCCTCTGCAGAAGGATATCCTGCAGGAGTCTTTCATCAACACCATGAGCGCCTGGGTGAACATGCTGTTGCTGTCTTCCACCGGTCCTATCAAGACACCTGTCGGTGCTTGCGCCACTGCAGTCGAGTCCGTTGACATTGGTTACGAGACTATTGTCGAGGGCAAGGCTCGTGTCTGCTTCGTTGGTGGTTTCGATGACTTCCAAGAGGAAGGATCGTACGAGTTCGCCAACATGAAGGCTACTAGCAACGCCGAGGATGAATTCGCCCACGGCCGTACTCCTCAGGAGATGTCTCGTCCTACCACCACCACCCGTGCTGGCTTCATGGAGTCTCAGGGTTGCGGTATGCAGCTGATCATGAGCGCTCAGCTCGCCCTGGACATGGGTGTGCCCATACACGGTATCATTGCTCTGACCACCACTGCTACTGACAAGATCGGTCGCTCCGTTCCTGCTCCTGGTCAGGGTGTGCTCACTACTGCCCGTGAGAACCCCGGCAAGTTCCCCTCGCCGCTGCTTGACATCAAGTACCGTCGTCGCCAGCTGGATCTGCGCAAGAAGCAGATTAAGGAGTGGCAGGAGTCTGAGCTGCTCTACCTTCGCGAGGAGGTTGAGGCTATGAAGGCCCAGTCAGAAGAGACCTTCAACGAGTCGGAGTACCTGCAAGAGCGCGCTGAGCACATTGAGCGTGAGGCCGTTCGCCAGGAGAAGGATGCTCAGTTCAGCCTGGGTAACAACTTCTGGAAGCAGGACTCTCGCATCGCTCCTCTGCGCGGTGCCTTGGCTACTTGGGGCCTGACCGTCGATGATATCGATGTTGCTTCATTCCACGGTACTTCGACTGTTGCCAACGACAAGAATGAGTCTGATGTCATCTGCCAGCAGCTGAAGCACCTCGGCCGCAAGAAGGGTAACGCTGTGATGGGTATCTTCCAGAAGTACCTGACTGGTCACCCCAAGGGTGCTGCCGGTGCCTGGATGTTCAACGGTTGCTTGCAGGTTCTGGAGAGCGGTCTTGTTCCTGGTAACCGCAACGCCGACAATGTTGACAAGGTGATGGAGAAGTTCGATTACATTGTCTACCCCAGCCGCAGCATCCAGACCGACGGTGTCAAGGCTTTCTCGGTCACCTCCTTCGGTTTCGGTCAGAAGGGAGCTCAAGTCATTGGTATCCACCCCAAGTATCTGTACGCCACTCTGGACCAAGCTCAATACCAGACCTACAAGAACAAGGTTGAGGCACGTCAAAAGAAGGCCTACCGCTTCTTCCACAACGGTCTGATCAGCAACAGTATCTTCGTTGCGAAGAACAAGGCTCCTTACGAGGATGACCTCCAGAGCAAGGTCTTCCTGAACCCTGATTACCGCGTCAGCGTTGACAAGAAGACTTCCGAGTTGAAGTATTCCTCTACTCCACCCAAGGCCGAAGACTCTGCCACCACCCGCCAAATGGTCGAATCTCTCGCTAAGGCCCATGCCACCGAGAACTCCAAGGTCGGCGTTGACGTAGAGAACATCGATGCAGTCAACATCTCCAACGAGACATTCGTGGAGCGCAACTTTACCGCCAGCGAGCAGGAATACTGCCGTAAGGCTTCCTCTCCTCAATCTTCTTTCGCCGGTCGTTGGAGCGCCAAGGAAGCTGTCTTCAAGTCGCTTGGTGTTAGCAGCCAAGGAGCCGGTGCTGCTTTGAAGGATATTGAAATTGGTACCGATGGAAATGGTGCCCCTACCGTCAACGTAAGTTACAATACATCACCCCATCTCCATTGATCAACAACGCTAACGGGAGATCAACAGCTCCACGGATCCGCTGCCGCCGCTGCCAAGCAAGCCGGCGTGAAGTCGATCAATGTCAGCATCAGCCACAGTGATTCACAGGCTGTTGCTGTTGCCGTTTCGCAGTTTTAGTGAAATGGGTTAAAGTCATGTCATTTTTTCCGTTCGCATATAGATGCTTTTTTTGTTGAGACGTGATGATTGTGATTATGTTTGTTTAGATTGGGCCAGTTTCGTCTCCTGGCGGTGTTTTATAATGGAGTAATGATATCTAATTTCAACAATATACAGAGAAAAATGTGTAGCAAATAGATAATGCGAAGTGTAGTTATGTAGATACAGCGTACTTTTCAAGTTAACAAATCATTTATACATCGATCAATGCCGGCTGAAATCACGAAGCACGATTCAAAGGCCCCCAATTCGCACGCGGATTAATCTGATAACGCACAAGTCGTTTCGTCGATGAGTCCCGGCCTAATTGTGCATCGAATCGGATTTTCGGAGACTCGGCACCAGCAGCGTCCGTAGTTGAAGAACCAGGACCAGGACCAAGGTGATGTTGTCTCCCGGATCGATATAGAGAAGCTTCAATTCTAGTCACCAGATCACCAACATTCTTCCCCTCTTCAATGTCACGGGTGAGTTCTGACTTGAGACGAGCGAGCCATGTATCTTCCTTGACCTCATTCTGGTCTTCCGCAGTACCGGTACCAGGTGCAGGCGCAGATGTAGGTGTCACATGGGCATGTCTCATAAGAGCAGCGCCGGGAGAACCGGGTTTAATAGAACCTTCTTTAACGGGAGAATGTTGACGGATCCATTCGCGCATGATTTCCCAGATAACAGACCAAGGGGCGTCTGTACGAATAGAATTTGGTTTTGCGTGGGAACGAGTTGATCTGTAAGAGAGGGAGTGGATTGCGCCGCGGAATTCGTCGATTGGAGGGGTTTGGCAATGCATTGCCTTTGATAGGGCTCCTAGGTTGAAGTAGAAGGGGTACGGGTCTCGGAGGGAGGGATCCATTTTTGGAATTATATTTGGGTATTCTCCGGCAGTAGCAAGGTCTGCATTTGCGTCTGCCTCTGAAGCGGAGGTCAGGTCGAGGTCCTCTTCCATGGCTGTTGTGAGCATTCCTTCGATTCGGGGGATTGTTTGGTAAATTTCTTTGTCGAGGGATGGGAGAATTGAGAGGATTCGTTGAATGAATTTTGGATTATGAAGACGACCTCCCCACATTGGACCGGCGAGATGAGTTTTGAAACCGCAGTGTTCGCAATGAGGTGTTGCGGTTGGAGCTTGGGCTAGACTGTGATAGGACATTGGATTACCCTTTTTATCGAGTTTTGTTTTTGTCAGGGCGAGGTATTGATTTGTCCATGCGCCGCAGCCTGAATCACAGTTATAGTGAAGTAGGGTATTTCCAGCATTAAACTTGACTTGCGCCGGCGAGCGAGTGATTCGCACGAAAGTTCGCGCGTAGAAGTCGATTGATAGAGAGAGTAGCGGTTCAATGGCAAGACCGTACTTTGCAGCAGATGTAGCCAGACCGTAGAGAATAAGACGAAGACCTCCTTCATGTGAGTGGTTGCCTTTAATAGGGATTCCACCGTACAATGAGAAGGCTTTCTCCGCATACCCGGTAGAAGCCCAGACTCCAGCATCCGTGCAAGTTACACAGAGGAGACCGCCATCCTTAACACCTTGAACAGCAGCGTCCAGGAACGGAGCTGCGGTACCGTAAGGGTCCAGGTCGATCACGTCGAATCTGGCACTTGTACCGGCCGTATACATGTAAGCGCGAGCATCGCCAAGGTTAGGCTGAATGCGATCACCGAGCTCATTGTAATCGATATTGGTTTTCATGGACTGAATTGCCGAAGGGGAGAGGTCATTTCCGACGATTTTAGTAGCGATTGGGATTTCCGAGGCATATCGCAAGGCTCGAAGACCTGTTGCAGATAGAGCGTCGAGGATGGTGAATGAGGAAGATTCTTCGTGTTTTCCGTTCGTAGCAGAAGGGGCAGAAGTGGCAGCAGACGCAGTTTCAGGAACAGCAGCTAAAGGCTGATCGATAGTCTCTGAATTTTCCGTGTCAATTTCTCCCTTTTTAGAGGTTGTCTGTGCCTCCTCGTCCTCACGCTTTCGCTTTTGACCCTTTGAATTGGGAGCTGCATTGCGCCTTTTAGCTTTCGCATCTTGTTTCTGCTTTTTTAGGTCGATGACATGTTCACTGAAGGCGCGAATGGCGAGAACGCTGAGGTCGCGATTGAATTGTTGAATGGGGTTGTAAAAGACGGATTGGGACTCGTCTTCGGTTTTGAGGTCTCGTCTTGTTGCTTTTGAGGCGGCTTCTTGGGAGGGAGGGTTTAGAATGTGGGCTTTGCCTTCTTTAATGACATTGTATTGGGTGCCGCGGTATTCGACGGGTTTGGGCTCCATGGTGGCAATTGGGCGGGAATTGGCGGGGAGAGAGTGAATAGTGTATCCAGGGGAAGAGAGGATAGGAGAGAAGATGCGACTAAAAGCGCATTTTGGGAACGCGACAGCTCGGAGCGCAGGCGGCATGAAAGAAGAAGAAAAAGAAGAAGCGAAAAGTTGAAGTTGCGATAAGAAAAGCACGTGATGAGTCGCGAAGTACTTTCAAAATATTTAACAGTATACATTCAAACTTAATTATAATTATTATATTTAAATAATAGTTCAAGTTGTAGAGCATTTTATTTATTACTCAAGATGAGGATTGATCTATATACTATATTGATCAATATAGTATATTCCGGAAAAGTACAATGTACAACACAGACAGAAATTGAGGTAGTTACTAGAGTATCTACTCTACTCATAGGTATGCCATTGATTGAAGGTTGCATAGAATAAATTAGAATAGAGCAGAGAAATACTTCAGGATATAGTATAGAGTAAACTATATTCTATAGTATTCCAAGTAGTAATTGTGGTAGTAGAGTACCTACTCTACTTATAGTTATAGTATCATACTAAGATAGAACCATATTATAGGAAATTTCATATTCTAGTAGAGAGTATCAAATATTATATCAAGACATTGACTAGATAAAGGACTGTTTAGTAGAATATGTCATAGTAGAAGTCAATTCCGTCAAGATCGACTGCCATTCTCAGAATGTTGTATAACACAGCGGAGATATCAAATAGAATAGCACCACATGCTGTAGAGCTCACAGTTGCACTTGACCGCAACATTGAGCTGATACTCATAGAAATATCTAATAGATCAATGATGTACATAAATCGAATTCTTGATATGTGGATTTGAATGGGATACAACATTTGTAGATCTTACATAGTCATGATGTCAAGTATGCAAGGACTTCGACGATCGCAGCCGAGAGCTGTGCAGTCAAGGTATAAAAACATGAATTCCTACCACAAAACACAATGAACTTTTTTAATTCTTTTCATCTCATAAGGACAATCGCAAATACCTCTATCAAAATCCCAAAATGCCTGTACAGTTCATCCAAGAGTACGTCCTTGTATGTCGTCCGACTTTGAACTTTCTAATTCTAATACATCGATTTAGCCCTAACCAGGTCAACGATGCCATCGACGAGAGTTCTTCGAAACCCGTCGTCATCCATTACTGGAATCCTTTAATGGGAGAAGAATCCCCATTCTTGTCTATGTTCCACGATGCCGATGAAAACTTGGGACCCCAGCTCTCCCTCTATGTTGTCGACAGTGGTTTCATCAACCCTCCGCATTCTCCCGACGAATTGCCCTTGACTGCGCTTTATGTAGATGGGGACGAAAAGGAATCTGCTCCTTTTCATCCCGATATGGTCCAGAACCTTATCTACCAAGCAGTTTAATAGTTCACTTTTGATATGGAATACTGGAACGACCTCGAACTATATGATTGTCTTTTGCAGTATTTTATTATGAAATGATATGAATGATTTCTGTCATACTTCATGTGATGATCACTTAATGTATCTAGTTTCGAGCAATTGCAAAGGTTATAACGAAAATTGAGGATTGGATAGATTATCTACTTAAGCTAGCTCGTCGAACGAAGTTAGCGAAGTAGCAGGAAGTGTGGTTAGTCGACGAGGTCATTGTATTTGATTCTTTTTTTATGAAAGATACCAGAATGATCAAGAGGATGAAGTTCACAAGGACTTCTTTCGTCTTAAACTCATATCAGAGTAATGTTCACCGTCGTAGATCTATTTTATAGGTAGGTACCTATACATGTAACCTAGTATTAGTTACTAGGTTATACATATATACATAGTATGTACATGCAAGGTTGCATATATTGATCTACGACGGTGATACTATCTATACATACGACGGGTCGTATGTATAACTACCTGGCAGGTAGTGGTTATGTATCTGGATAGGTCCAAGACTGGCAGTTTGCCTTAACATAAATTCATTTTAATCTCCAGTTTATCCACGGACTCGAATTCTCTTAAACACTAAAAGGTTCTACTTTGATTTCGAGAGGGAACTACGGAAGCAGTTGGTCATGTAATATACAATCAGTGTAGTATAATCAGGGTAGAGAATGCATAGTAATACTATTACTATGCGTATAAGTAATAACTACTAACCTATTACTTACTACCTAGTAGGTAGTACATATTACTGATACGTGGAGTAGTAGGGTAGAATAGATCAGAGTATGTAGAGAAATGATTAATATTAGATATACAATAATAATAGTATATAATGATACACTGCTACAACCACCCACCTATCACAGGCACTTGACTGTACAATTCACTCCATCCTTGTGCTTCCCATCCTCCTCCAATATCTCCTCCACGCCCAACAATCCCCAAAGCCCCCGCAAGCCAAACTCCCGCTCCAAGCACCGCAACCCCATTAACAACCCACCACATCTTTCGCGTCCGTCTTGCCCGATCCTGATTCTCAGAGTACCCAAGATATCCCTCCAAAGACCCCTTCGATCCCGCTCCTCGCTCCCGACGAACAGTTGTAACCTTCCACCCCATCCAAGTAGCCCACCCACCAACAAAATGCCACACACTAGCCGCCACAAAAGCAACATAGAACAAATTCCAAAACACAGGACTTCTCGCAATTCCATGCGCAACATACCCCAATCCAACACCCGAACTACCACCCTCAACAAGAACAGGCGTAAGTCGATTCACAAGAACATGTAATCCAACCAGCGGAACGACCGCATACCCCGTTTTTGCCTGGACCGAGACCCGAGGCCAGAACCGAAGCAAAGTGCGCTGGGCACGGGTTTCCGCGCCGTAGAGACGGGCTCGGCGTGAGGCGCGAATGTTGCGCAGTGTAATGCCGGAAATAACGTGCGTGAGCACGGGGAGCGTGAGAATTAGGTGCTCTAGACCTGGGGCTTGGTAGATTGGTCTTGTGAGGAGGAGGTAGGGTTCACTGGCTGGAATCGATTGGGTGAGGAGTGGGATTAGAGAAGTATTCGCGAGGTGGAGGATGAAAAATGCTGTTGGGGGGTATGTTGAGTATCGTTGGAGACTTGATACTACAATTTAGTTAGCATTCATGCTGATATAAATACAACCACAAGCACATAACCCTAATAGTTACTCTGCAAAGAGGGGAGAGCATACATAGTGTGTCCCAGCGGTGACTGTGTAAACCGAGAAGAGAAGGCGAGAGAGAAGGGAATCCACAAGTACGTTTCTGTGGTTCGTCTGGTTTGGGGATGAATTGACCATTTTCGAGGTCGTCTAGGTCTGAGGGATAGTCGTCGACTGGGGACGGGTCGAGCTCTTGCATTGAAAAGATGGATTTGGCATCATCGGGGAGTGAAGAGGTCATTTTGTCACGCATGAAAAGGAAAATCGTATTAAGTCATTAAAAATAACAGAGAAGAGAAGAGACAAAGAAAAGACGTGGAGAGAAACGAGGAAGAAGAAGAAGAAAAGCGGAGGAAAACAAGAAAGTTGCGGAGGTCACGCGGAACGGGCAGCTTCTGATAGGCTCGTCTTTCTTCTTCACTTCACTCCATCCAAAATGCCTCCAGTATGTTCCCAGTCAATAATACACCACACCTTATGTACTGACGTATACTAATTCATTAGCGAGCATTCACAAATCCAGCACCAAAGGTACTTCCCTCTCAACAATCCTCAGTACAAAACTAACTCAACTAGACTGAATCAGCTAGATCAGCCTTGAGCTCATTTACCTGTACCCTCTGCAACAAGTCCTATTCCCGCCATCCAGAATATGAAGCACATATCGGTTCATACGATCATCAACACCGTAAACGACTACAAGATCTGAAACAATTATCCCGGGATCCGAATGCAGCGGAGAAAGCGCGGCGCGCGGAGCGGAAGGCAGATGCTGAGGCTGGATTGAGGGTTATTGATAATGCGGGTAGCACTGCAGTTAGCAGTGGGGGAGGAAGTGCGGGAAAGGGTTTTAAGAAGGGCGGTTTCAAAAGTTCATTTGCTTCTGTTAAGGGGAGTGGACCGGTGAAGAAGAATGTTCTTGGTGATGAGGATGTGGGGGGAGTTGAGGAACAGAAGGAGAAGGAGGAAGGGAAAGAGAGTCAGAAACAGACTCAGGGACAGCAGGGAGGTCTTGATGTTGAGAGTGAGACTGATGAGGAGGATTATTATGATCCCAGAAGGCCGACGGGGTGTGCTGGTGGATGTGGAGTGAAGGTCTGATCTGGTATGATCATCTGATGATGATGGCGTTATGGAGTATGGATAAGGTACTCTGGGTCTTTGAATCTACTACACTAAAGTCACGCATACTACTACTATTGACGATGTAATGCAAATCAATGTCTATCTATCGCAGATCTGACAGGTAATGGTACATAGCTCCAATCTGCCTAGAAGAATAACGACATGGAACACAATATAAGGAAAATGACAGATGAAAGGGTACTAGGCACATGGTTTTATTACTGCTCGCTCATCTCCTCCATTACAACCGCAGGACCTTGGCGGCCTGGTTGACAATGGTGTCCTCCTGGGGGAAGGACATGTTCTCGAGTCCGAGAGCGTAAGGAGTGGGGACCTCAGCACCGGTAACACGAGCAGCCGGGGCAGTCAGGTAGTCGAAGCCATACTCCATGGCCAGAGCCATGATCTCGGAGGAAACACCGTACATGGGGTATCCGGACTCAACGACCAGAAGACGACCGGTCTTCTTCAGGGAGGCAATGATGGACTCGACGTCGAGGGGCTTGATGGAACGCAGGTTGAGAACCTCGGCTTCAACTCCGTACTTCTGCTTCAGCTCGCTGGCAGCAGTGAGGGATTGACCAACGCAGCGGGAGACGGAGACAATGGTGAGGTCCTTTCCGGGACGCTCAATCTTGGCCTTACCGAGGGGCAGGACGAAGTCGTTCTTTTGGGCGGCCTCGCTCATGGGGAAAGCCTGACCGTACATAAGCCTAAAGTTATCAGATCAGTATCAATGCTATCCGCTTGGCTCATCTATCTGCCCCACTTCACACTCTTGACACTTACTCGTTCTCAAGGAAAACAACGGGGTTAGGATCGCGAATAGCAGCCTTCAGCAGACCCTTGGCATCCTCGGAGCTCCAGGGAGAGACAACCTTGAGACCGGGAATGCTGCCGTACCAGGCAGAGTAATCCTGGGAGTGCTGAGCGGCGACACCGGCGGCGAAACCGTTGGGACCACGGAAAGTGATGTTGCAAGGCTGGATACCACCGGACATGTAGTGAGTCTTAGCGGCGGAGTTGATGATCTGATCGATGGACTGCATGGCGAAGTTGAAGGTCATGAATTCGCACTGATAAGGTTAGCTCCACTCTGTACACTCAATTCCTTCAATATCAGTTTCAACTCACAATGGGGTGCAGACCAGCCAGGGCAGCACCAACAGCAAGACCAGTGAAACCAGCCTCAGTAATGGGGGTATCGATAACCCGCTTAGGACCGAAACGGTCTAGAAGACCTCGCGTCACCTTGTAACTGGGAAAGTCAGCGGAGTTCATTCAACCCGCGGAAAAGTACAGTGCATATAATGCAATGCGATCCATATACTTCCAACAATATCAACCAAATGGGAACTTACGCTCCGTTATACTGTGCAACCTCCTCACCCAGAATGAAAGTCTTCTGGTTACTCTCCAGCTCTTCAGCCAGAGCCTCGTTCAAAGCATCACGAACAGTAACCTCCTTAACACCGGACTCAGTAGCATATCCACGGGAGCGCAGAATTGAAGGAGCGCAAGCGGTCTGGGTGAAAGCAGGACGAATGGTGGAAATGCGCGAAGAAAGCATACGGGCCGCAGGGCGGAAAACTCGGGGAGCGACCATGGCGAATGGAATTCGAGGGAGATAACTTGTTAAAAAGGGAGGAAGGTCGCAGGGACAATTGAATAGCCCGCAAAGAAACAAATCACCAGCAAAAGGTGGAATTGAACCAAAAGCTGAGAAAGATGGAGCTGTTGGGGGAGGAGGAGGAGAAGCGCGAATCTTTTGCTGAGAGCAAATCCGATGTTGGGCGCTTATGTCAGCAGTGATCAGTCAGCAGTTTCACCGGATGCTCCTTCCGTGTTTATACGAGAGTTGCTCCTTCCTCAGTTACTGTACTTTCTTATATCAACTTCACCTCTTCTTTTCTTTTCTTCTTCAAATATCTCTGATATTCCTCAATATTCACAGCTGGAAGTTGATGCTATAGTCCTTTTCTCACTAATAGCTATTGCGGAGCCCGCCATGAGGTGGTCGGTGTTGCCCTTCCTTTTCCCGTCGGTGTTCGCCGCTCAGCCCTCCGCACCCGCTCCTATCCGTACTCCGCTACGTGACCTTCATCTCGGGCAACTCAACTTTCTGCATACCACTGATACTCATGGCTGGCTAGCGGGTCATTTGCTGGAGTAGGCCGGAGGTTCCTCCATGCGTACATGTAATCAGATCTTACTAATCTACTATCTACAGACCCTCTTACTCGGCAGACTGGGGCGACTATATCTCTTTCACCCAGCGAATGCGGGAAAAGATTGAGGCTCAAGGTCGAGATTTACTAGTTATCGAGACCGGAGATAGAGTCGAGGGAAATGGTCTTTATGATTCGTCTGAACCGAAAGGTGTATATCTTTCCGAGATCTTGAAACATCAACAGATTGATGTGATGACCTCGGGAAACCATGAACTATACAAACAGAACACTTCCGAGGCAGAGTTGTTTGTCACCGTTCCCAATTTTCAAGGCAAATACCTTGCTTCTAATATCGATATCATCCATCCCGAAACGCAAGAGTTGGTTCCGCTGGCGCAAAGATATAAGAAATTCACTACTAAATTACAGGGAATTCGTATCGTAGCTTTTGGCTTTCTCTTTGACTTTACCGGCAACTATAATAATACCGTGGTGCAGCGGGCTGAAGAGACCATTCAAGAAGACTGGTTTCAAGAGGCCATTCGTGAGAAAGAAGTTGATCTTTTTCTTGTGGCTGGACATGTTCCGGCTCATTCTCCCGAGTACATGGCTATTTTCAGGGCAATTCGGTCTGTTCGCTTGGATACTCCGATTCAGTTCTTCGGCGGGCACGAACATATTCGAGACTATGCCAAGTACGATGAAAACGCTGTTAGCCTGGCCAGTGGTCGGTTCATGGAGACCATTGGATTCATGTCCATTGATGGTCTCTCCACCAGCAATGGTCCCAGCGATGTTGCCAGTGGTGGACCCGTCTTTAACCGACGATACATTGATAACAACCTACACTCCTTTTACCATCACTCAGGATCCGACGAGAACTCTTTTCCTACTGAAAAAGGACTGAATGTCTCTAGGCTGATTGCAGAGTCACGGACTGCCCTTGAACTGGACAAGATTTACGGGTGTGTTCCGCAAGATCTATGGATGTCTCGACGTCCCTATCCCCATGATTCTAGTGTGTACACATGGTTGGAAGAAGATGTTCTCGCCGAATCATTGAAGGATAAATCTAGAGGGGACCGCTCAGCAGTGGCCATTGTCAACACCGGTGCCATCCGTTTTGATATTTTCAAGGGTATTTTTACTCAGGATACTGTGTGGACTATCTCACCATTTACGAATCAGTTCCGATATGTCAAGGATGTTCCTTATGATAAAGTACAACTGATTATGGAAGTTCTTAATAAACAGACTCGAGTTTTGCGAAGGGGTGGTGGTGGTGGGCATGGTGTTGATGAGCTAGCGCCCCCTGCACAAGTCAATCGACTAGCTAGGCGATGGTCTGCTTCGGAGATGGCTGGTACACAACAGATTCTCTCTGAAGTAACCACCGAACCAGATGATGCCGGTGAAATCATTCCGGGATACACAACTAAAGATGATGCTGGTGACGATGGAGATGATACCATCCATTCTCCTATTCCCTTCTACCGCGTGCCGAATGTTATTCAGGCGCTGATATCCTCGAATGACTCTATTTCTGAGACGGTCGATTTGGTTTATAATGAATTCATTGAGCCTTATCTTACGCTGGCTGCTAAGTTTGCCCAATTGGATGTTGACTTTGGCAAGGAGAGCGAGGCTTATATGCCCGGGTTGACGATGACGGATTTAATCTTACAATGGGTGAAGAAGAATTGGCCGTGTCATGATAGCATGCATACATAGTCACGTATATACTTTGAATGTACTACACGAGATCTTTATTCAATACAATGTCAATCGATATGTTACACTCAACTATTTGACTATTCAACGTACACATCAACTGCCTGCTGCTGTCCGGTTAATCACCTCCAGTGAAAGTGAAAACACCCTTTCCACTGCGATAACCACCCAGCGTTCCCTGAACACTCTCTGCCAATGCAGGACCTTCACTATCCCAACTCCATTCCACATTATCAACAGGGATATCATGGAACTTGCCAGACCGAGTGAGCTGCAACACATCCTTGATGGTATTCTCCTTCAACTCAGGATTCTTATCACCCCATTTACTAACCCAAAACCCATCAAACGACAAATTCTTAAAGATCAACAAACCCGAAGGTAAAGCAACCGGCTGTTTCGACATAGCTCCATAGGTAACCATATGCGAATCCGGCGCCAAAGTCTTCGCCAAAGCCGTGGCATTCTTTCCACCAACACAATTCAACGCCAATCGAATCGGTTCCCTACCCTGTCTCGTAACTTCATGCACATAATCCCTGAAGTTCCCCTGTAACATCTCTTCCTCCGTAACAACAGCCGTAGCACCAAGTTCCTTCAACTCAGCTTTCAAAGCCTCCGTTTCTTCAGGCGTACCACGCTGTCTAACAACATTCAAAGTCTTAATTCCCCACTCCCTACCAAATTGAATAGCAGCCCGACCAACACCACTATTCGCTCCATTCTGAATCAACCACTCCTCACCCGCACGCATCCAGTCCCAATTACAGAAATCCCGAATCATCCGATAAGCCGTGACGGGATTCACGCTGACTGTACCGATTTGTAATGGGGTGAGATTATCTTTGTTTTCGATGCGGATTAATTGCGATTCATCGAGTTGGGCGTGTGTGCGCCAGGTTCCCTGCCCTGTTTTCTTCATGATGACCCAGTCGCCCTTTGTGAGATTTTTCACTCCTGCGCCTGTGGAGAGGACTTCAAAGGCGCCTTCGTTACCGCCTACAGCGGAGGGAACTGTTGTACCAAGGGTGGATTGGAAGGGTGGTTTCGAGGGGTAGACACCTTGGATTTGGTTTACGTCTGCTGGGTTCATTGGGGCTGTTAGGAGTCGGAGGTTTACTTGGGTTCCGTGGGGAGCGGAGATGGAGTGTTTGTGGAGGCTATACCAGTGTTAGCTGGGTTTCTAGAACATATGAGGGAGAGGGAAGAGGTAATACCTGAGGACATCCTTTGGTTCGCCGTATTTGGAGTAGACGAGAGCTTTGGCTTGGGTGTAGCCGTACATTGAGACGTATCGGCGGCCATTGGTGGTGTAGCTAGTAGGAAGACATTGTGGGCGGGTGGAGATGCGGGGAAGAATTGATTGAGTGCTTTTAGCAGCTCGTAGAGTACTGCGTGATAGCATTTTGTGTGGAGGTGAGCGAGAAGGAGGAGAGAAGAAGAGAAGAAGAAGAAGAAAAGAAGAAGAAGGGGAGAAGTTGAGGAGGATCGGATGACGTCGGGGTGGAGCTCGGGCCGAAGGAACTTCTTGCTACTCTCTTGTACTCATTATTATATTATATATATTAGTATCTCAGTGTAGGATTATATATACATTTAGATAGTATTCGATATTATGTATTCAGTTAAATTCTGTTTGGTATAATCATAAATGTGCTGCTGTACTGTTGTGGTAGTGCATACTCGTGGGCAGCAGTATGAAGTAGCCGATTCGGCATTACGGTAGAGTATAGCTTTGTAGCTGCGGTGAACAAGTAGATTGACTGAATGTAGTTGGACAACTTTATTTGGCATTTTTCATTTGAATCAGCAGAATTGAAGCTCGTCTGACTCTCAGGCATATGACCATTCCTTTGATGTGAAGTATAGTCCCAATACCTGGTCAACTATATACCCGAGGCACAACCACGCAGTTATACCAACCCACTGCCAGTGGGTTCTACAAGTCCTGCGCTAGGAATCCCGATTGTAGATGTCATTATACTTCGCTAAAGCCTGTTTCTCAAGAACCTCAGCTTCTACCCCTTCAAAACGCGAAGGACACAACGCTTTCATCAACACTTCATCATGAGCACTTCCCCTCCCCAAAACCTGGCGAGATATCAATTTCGCCGTTCCAGCAGCCGTAGTAACCCAAATCGCAGCACAAAGCCACAAATTAGACAAACCAGGAGCTTTTCCAGCCAAAGGAAGATTATCCGGAGTTACTGAAAATATTCCATTGAATGGCTTCTTCTCGTCTGAATCCCTACTGGATCCTTGAATCAGGAATTGCTGACCGTTCTTCAAATGCGCGGCTGATTCTGATAAAACGGACTCGAAAGTCGACGGCCATGCTCCAATGGCGGTGCTAGATGGCACATGTTTTAGGGGAGGGTGATCATAACTACCAAGACCATCATGGTCTCCATGATCCCGGGCGTAAACGTGATGATCTAGCCAGCGGACGAAAGGGTATGGTGTTCCAGATCGACGGGGTCGAGGGTGTGTAAATGTATACGGGTGTGCGACTGGAATTATGGGAACTGGAAAGTCGATAATATCCTTTGTCAAAATTTCAGTCCAGATACCCGTAGCCAGGATCAGACGACTTCCATTTAGGTTTATACTACCATCGACAGAATTGATGGTGGTAATTTGTTGATCTTCACTTGAGAAACCGGTGACTTCTGCTTCAAGGAGCTGGACACCCTGTCTTTGGGCTTCGTGAAGATAGTAAGAAGTGATTTCCTGAGCATTCGCAGTTCCATCAGATGCAAAGTGTAGTCCTGCTTTTACCCGGCTGGCGTCGATAAAGTCTGGAGCCAGTGATGCAGCCTTTTCCGGCGTGATGAGTTCAGCTGGAAGGCCGGAGGATAGAGCAAGTTCTTTCCGACGATGTAATGTTTGAATGCCATCAGGTGTAGACGAGAGCTCGAGACCACCGACAACGTTGAATCCATTGGGTACTTTGATATACTCGGATACGCTGTCTTTAGCGAGAGTAGTCAGGGTCGACGATTCATTGAGTTGGCCTACAAAGCCCGGTGCATGCCCTGTTGATCCTTGGAGTTTGTCGAGGAATTTGTCAATGAGAATCACTTCGTGCTTGTCTTCTTTGTCTTTTGAGAGAAAGTAGGCGAGGGATGCGCCGACTATACCACCTCCAATAATGAAGATTCGATCAGACCCGGGTTCTTGGGAATTGTTCACATCAGAGATTCCCACGGTGGAAAGCATTATGTTGGATGTCTTTTGTGACTCAAAATATCTCAGATGAGTCTTAATTTATCTTGTTGGTGGGGCAGTACGAGAATATCGTGAGATTATATCAAGGCCGATATCGGGTGGCTTCATACTTTGAGATTCTCAGCGGTGATTCGCTTAAACAATCGGAATGACTCAATTGTCTTACTTGGCATCATGGCCGAAAAAACAAGAATAACTACATAGTAGAAGATATTCAATATTAAAGCTCCAAGTGGCATTATTTACAACTGGTGCTTCTTCATTATTAGCAATCGGACAAGCTATAAGTATAACGATGTTTACAGGCACTGCATGTCAATAACATACAACCTTCAGTTACAATTGTTATAACTATCGCATGACGGACCTTTTTCATTTCAAAGCATGAAATGGATATGAGGATCGATTCTTGGAAGATGCCCTAATGACGAATTTAGGATAGTCGGGCCCTCTCAGTAGCCATCATGAATACTTTCACGCCAAGTAGAAGAGCGCCTGGATTGAATCTCTCCGGATGTTTAGACATCATTTGCTCAAATGTCGCCTTCCCATCGCCAGAATTAGCCTCGGCAATTCTTTCAAAATCTCGAATATACTCTTTAGTCAACTCTAGATGCCATTTGCCGTCAATTTCCTCACTTTAGGGATGGCCGAGGACCACATAGACTGGCTCCAATGCTTCAACCTTTTCAATGGCACGAATACACTCCGCACGTTTTGCTTTGGTGTTTGTTTCGAATAGCGTTTGATGCACCTGTCCGTAAACGACGTCACCACAGACAGCAAGCTTGAGGCTTTCAATCCATAGAATTGTGGAGTCGTAGGTATCGGTATGACCGCACTCGATAGGCTGAAGTAGCCATGGTTTCTCAAAATAGAATCCACTATGTGACAAAACTGGAGTGAAGAATCTTAGGTAGTCTTGATGGGAGGTCTGGTTTGAGAATCTACTTTTCCACATCTCTTTGAAAACCTTTGGATTGAGCTGCTGCTTCATATGCTCGATCGTAGCAGGGGTTACTACGACTTACGTCTCGGGCAAATGTTGACGAATAAGGGATTTCCAAAAAAAAAAAGATCCCCGTGTCCATGAGTAATGCTATAGTGCAGGTTATGGGGCTGTAGAAGATGATTAAGATAATAAATATATTACTAACAGAGTATGCTAGGGGGTAAATAAGAGAATAACAAATAGTAATAAAATGAAATCCAGCTTATTTAGCAACGGCACGGATAAGTTTCTCTACGCTGGTCTTAGCGTAGGACAACACGAGACTAGCAAGCTCTTTATGCATCACAGGTTTTTCTTCCTCTTCACGGCCTTCGTATGAAGATTCAAGCTGAGATGCGCCGGATGCAACTTCAAGATATGTATCGCGAGCCGATATATCCCCACCAAGACAAACGATGATATTCCCAAACTTGAGCAGTATGGCATTCAAGATTAAACGGCAGACGCGTCCGTTTCCATCGAGGAAAGGGTGGATATTGACAAATATATGGCAATATTTGGCCGCGAGCATGATCGGGTCAAGTGTTCCAGTTTTTGTTGCCTCGTTGAGATCTGACTGAAGATCCTTGATCATATTCTTCATCCTCTTTGGGATAGATGAGATCGGAGCAAATGAGTTGAATCCTGCGACTACATTGACAGAACGGTAGACTCCACTATATTGAAACCAAGGCATACTTTCCGCATCAATTTTGTATGTCAAAATTCTGTGAGTCTCTAATATAATTTCCTCTGACAGTTCGCGGTCCTGGAGACAAATAGCGTTGATCATATATGCAGCTGCTTTAGCATGTTGAACAACTTCGCGGCGACTGCGGAGAATGGCAGCGGAATTCACGGGGAGCTTTGCACGGAAAAGTTCTGCCTTGATGCGGTGATATTCAGGATCTCTCTCATCAATCTCCTCGGGCACCTGTTCGCCTTTGAAGACTTTCATGCACAGATCCCACGTAATGTCAAACCCGGTTCCAGTTTTCTCAATCAAGTTCGAGCCGAATACCATGCGAGTTAGAGACTCAAGAATATGGTCATCAAAGGCGGCTTTCTGCTGAGGACTTGAAGAGGCTTGAAGGAAATCTTGTAACTTATCAACTTGTTGCAGGAGCTCGGGGAAAGCGACATCTGGATCGAAATCGTCATGAGCGATCTTGTAGTCATAGAACTCGTCTTGTGCGATGGTGAGTTTGGTTTCGTAGCCCTTTACTGAGCGTGAGATAGTACCACGACCAAGGCGGAGAGAACTTTTCATCATATGACGAATCGAACTTCCGAAATGTGTATTCTGTGGGGATACTGTATTCGATTGGCTGTGCGAGATCTCTAGACCTTCGAACACATGCTCAAGGCTTGGGCGCTTGGATTTGGAGTGGCGTGTTGGCGACACCATATTGTAAGATCTGTAGAGTAATGGTGACAAAGTACAGAAATGTCACGATGGATCTTGCTAATATGGTCCTAAACTGATGATGATGAGGAGGAGTAGGAAGAACTAACAGGAAGCATCAATCTAGATAGTGAAGGGCGCGGGGTGACTAAGCACTCTAAAGGCTACTCTATCAACAGATCTATACGATGACAGCTACAGTTGAAGACCTCAAACCATAATATGAGTCACATTTCAATGAGAAATACAACATATTCACGTAGATACTATTCGCAGATTTCATATCAAATTATGACATAGTTAGTCCGGTGGAATCGGTGCGAATAGCTGACACACAAGACTTGTAAACTATATGGACATTGTTTACAAGCCTTGTAGATACGGGTATATCCTTTCGACATGTTCTCATAGCCTTGTTCTTGAAGGCTTCCTTTCGGGAAAAGCAGCAAATGCCCCCCGAAGAATTGCATGAGGATTGATACGATTCGGATATTGAGCTTGTACCTTGCGCCAAAGTTCCTCCCATCCCGATGATTCTTGAACTGCCCTTTCAAAATCTTCAATATATTTCCGAGTCTTGTATAAATTGAAGATTCCATCCACAGTTCCAGCTCGCTTATGTCCCGCAATTACCGTTTGTGGCTGAAGAGGTTCAATCGTGTCCAATGCACGAAGCCATTCTTTTCTTTTCTCGGTTTCATTTGCTTCGCCAAAGAACTGGTGAACATCCCCGTATACAACATCTCCTGCCACAATTAGCTTAATACTAGGAACGTGGAGTACAGTTGTGTCATAAGTATCCGTATGACCAGCCTCCACCGCATGGAATCCGTGGCCCTCTATCTGGAATGTTGGCGAGGTCATTGTTCCGCGATCTCAGGATTGGTTGGAATTTGGCCATTGGGGAATAGGGTACGCCATAACCCCTCAAGAACTTCAGGCACGAGTTGATCGTGCATATGCTTGACTGTACCAGGTGTAGCAAGAGCGTGCAATTTGGGCCAGTATTTGCGCAGGACACTTATTCCAAACCAAAGGTCAGCATGACCATGAGTAATGTAAACATTGCGAATCACTTTGTTAGGCGCCGTCTCTTTAATCCATTGGGCAAGATCTTCCGTCTGTGCTATTGAAATTGGAGTGTAGACCAGAACAGCATCAGACTCGCCATGAAGTAATGTGCAAGATATTGGTGAAAAGCAACTTATTTCTCCGGCTCGCTTGATGGCCATCGGCAAACGAGAGGAAACGTAGATATCGGCTTGAAGTATTGATGACATCTTGGTAGACCCCTGGGCAAGAAAATATACAAACTGCGGAGAAGAGACTTCAATTATATTCGAATGTATCAATTTAGACAATATTTAGTCCTGGCCCAAGGTATGATGAAGATGAATAATCGTTTATGATTATTTAACCGGGAGATGAAAGATGTCATTGTATATGAACCATAGATCTCTTAAGTAGGGTTGAATCAATTAGCAAAGTAAACATCAACCGAGGCTTCTCTTGATTATGCCTAATCGTGCGAAGTATTTGGTCGCTCTGTGTTACCCCTACATGGTTGATGAACGTTCTACTGGATGAGTTGGCTTTTGCATGTCTCCAAGCATTTGCCCGCCGAGGTTGACAAGATGATCACTAATCGTCTGTTAATATCGCGAAGCCGTCTCGAATTTTAGCACTAACTACCCCATATAGTATGCTGGCTTAAACTGACAGTTGCTTCGCCCATTTTGAAAGCCAAAAGTCAGACCGCAGAACCATCATCCCATTTACAAGTCTGAACTCTTTACCATGCCTCGTTGGACCTTTGAATATTCACCAGACAGTCTATCTAACTCGGAAAGAGAAGCACTCGCTCGGAAAATTTTCGAGGCATACGTTGAGATCGGCATTCCTGCTTTTCTAGTAAATGTCTTTTTTCACGAACTTCCAACAGGCCACTTCTACAGTGGTGGTAAAGCCCAACCGGATGCCATTTTCTTCCACATCGATCACGCAGCTAGTGGATTTCCAAACGAGGATCGCCGCTTACGCTTTATCGCTCGAGTAAATAAGATCGTGCGGCCTATTCTTCGACCAAAGAATATCAAGTGGGAATACAATATCTACGAGCACCCACGACTCAATTGGCGAGTTAATGGCATGATTCCGCCAGTTGAACATCCTGAGATATGGCAACAATGGATTGACAGAAATGAGGCTGTCGTATATGATGAAACCAAGCCGTCTTCGATTCAGGATAAGGTTCAATTTTTGAAAGGGTTAAATGATTAGAAGCACATATACATTATCTTGTACCGGATTTTTACCTTGCTTGAAGGAAAGAACTTAGAAGATGCTTGACCGCTGTCTCAGGGTAAAGTTCGAGCTGTGTTGATACCTACATACCTCTTTTTAATCCGATTTTGTCTAGACGACTCATTATTCAAAGCTGAATACTCATAGTAGAGTAGTTAGTAGCCATAAGCAAAGACAAGGTCCCACGCATCATCCTCAAGGCACCCTTACAATGGCAATTGGATATTTCCTCATTTTCGTAACTCCTCCACTGAGTGACACTGCCCTTAATGACCGATTATGTAAAACATTTTAACTCTACGATGGTTTTTGAGCTACTGCAGTGGCACCCTGCAGCAATCCTAGCTCCCCGCAATACGAGCTGCATAAACTAAAAAAGCGCCCCAAATACTAACAAACAGACAACACGAGACGCCAAGCCTTACCTGCGTACGAACTAGACTTATAAGGCCGGTGCTCCGCGAGACTCGGCGGTGATCTTGGTCACACGAGAATGATGGCTGCAAATTTACCTGCAGTTGAACGGCCAACTCAAAATTGGTCCCATCAATTAGTCCACTAGGTAACTTGATCCTGCCGTGTTGGCCAAGGACCCCAGGCGATAGTCCCTGTATAGGAATGGTCCCTTGCCTCAACTGTACCAGCTCTACTGGATGCTTTAGCCTCATCACATATCTCACGTCTTGGTTTTTCGATGGACACAACCATAAAGCGCCAGCGTTACATCGTCACGTAATTGAGCCAGTCTAGCCTCTTAAAAGCGTGATTGAATACTATTTGCTCAGCATGAGAGGTAGTACTTGCTCTTGGCGATTATATGATGCGTGAGAGAAGTCAGCAATTACTCCTTACGAATTAGGACTTGAGGGAATAGGGTAATCAATATGACAGCCAAGACGATCGAGGTCAATTTGAAAGTCTCTTCGAACTCACGGTGAGACAGGCCTGGAAAAGTTATAAATACCTTCAACTTTCCCTCCGAGATTGAATCTCAGACCAAAATCTCAAGTTCTCTCAAATAAGCAGACCTTTCAAAAGATACTTTCTACACCTTCTTCCTCCTTCAATTCAAAATGAAGATCTCAGCCAGCGCCATCCTGGCCCTTATCACGGTCCTCCCAATGACCAATGCCTGGATCTTTACCACTAAGAACGGCCAGTGGGATGGCGAGAAGAGTAAGGGCTGCACGAAAGCTCCCAACAAGAAGGGCACATACTTTGACTGGAGTGCCCGTGGCTGTACTATCCGCATCTACAGCGATAGTGAATGCTCAAACCAGATTGGAATTGCCGATAGAGATTGGAAGCACCACCAGTTGAGCCGTGATATGGGGGCTTTCAAAGTCAGCTGCTGAACGGATTCAGATGGACGTGGGTATGAGAACTGGACTGTGGCTGATGTTTGATTCTGTTCGTCGTTTTGACTGGCTACATAACTACTTGATATTTGTGTCGATGTTACGATTCATTACTCAATCAGACTGTGCACAATTGAATCATGTGTTTCTTCCTGATTCTCATCAATCACTACAAATTGAAGCATGTTGACATAGATATCAAACTACTGTATCCCTCCTTATATCCAGCCATCCCGCCCCGTCAATGACTGAATTACATAAATAACTCCTCTTATAATTACAGAAGGTATATTTCCTCAATCTTCCAACTAAATTTACATCTTGAATTGCCCTTTTTATATCTCGTCGTCGACTTATACTTCAAATCTGCGCACGGACCACCCGGCGATCTCCAATTCCGCCCGCCGCGCACTTCTTCTCTTCTTCTTCAAACAACCTCCTCAAATGCCCTTACTACGCGAAGCAGAAAGATGTCTCGCAAACCAATATGCGCTTAAGCTGAATTCTTTCATTACCCCGCTACCACGCGTGGGTCAGTGGTTAGATCGGGTGAAGGAAGCAGATCGGCGCAGGGAGCAAGGTACCAAGTCATTCAATACACTAAGACATGATCACAAGCTAAGATGAGTCGGTATGCGATAGGAAGCCCCAAATCATCAATAGACGGTCGTTTGATATCAATCAAGGACAATATTTGTACACGCGATTTACCAACGACATGCGCCTCAGGGATTTTGGACAAATTCACCAGTCCGTTCAATGCGACGGTAGTGGAGCAGTTGGAGAAAGCTGGAGCCGTGATAGCTGGGAAAACCAATTTAGATGAATTCGGAATGGGATCACATTCAGTCCATTCGCGATTTGGACCTGTCAGAAACCCCCGGCGAGATCATTCGGGCGAAGAGGTGTCTGCTGGTGGGAGTTCTGGTGGAAGTGCGGTGGCTGTTGCTGCGGACCAATGTTATGCGTGGGTGATCAAATGTTCAAGGAATTCGAAATATATTCGCTGACATTCTCGCAGTGCACTTGGAACAGACACCGGTGGCTCTGTCAGGTTGCCCGCTGCTTATACAGGGACGGTGGGATTCAAGCCGTCATACGGGCTTATATCGCGATGGGGAGTCGTGGCATATGCCAATTCACTAGACACGGTGGGAATATTGGGCAAGGACATTTCCAGTGTGCGAGATATCTTCTGTAAGATTTCCCGAATGTCGCAGCTGAACTATACACCATATTGTATGTAGAATACTAACCTCTCTAGCTATTCTCAACCAACATGATTCTCGCGATCCAACCAATCTCTCGCCATTCTCACGATCACGTATTCTCTCCCACCTCCAAGAAATCCCTCTATCCTCCCATCTAAAATCGAATCCCCTTCGAATTGGTGTTCCACTCGAATATAATCTCTCCGAACTCTCACCATCAGTCCGGCGAGCATGGCTCTTATCGTTGGCTAGTCTGCAACAGCAAGGCCATACAATTCACCCTGTATCACTACCAACAACCAAACACGCCTTATCAGCATATTATGTCCTCGCCCCTGCAGAAGCATCCTCGAATCTCGCCAAGTACGACGGCGTCCGCTACGGCACTCGCGGAGACGGCCCTGACGGAACTGGTCAAACGGACGGTTATCTCTACGCTAATACTCGAGGAACTGGATTTGGTCCAGAGGTTCAACGTCGGATTCTCCTCGGCACTTTTAGTTTGAGTGCTGATGCGATGGATAATTACTTCATCCAAGCACAGCGTGTGCGGCGACTTGTTCAGCGGGACTTTGATACTGTTTTCGCGGCTTCGAATCCGCTGTCTGACACCAAGTATCCTGTTCGTGTCGACTCAGATCCTGTTGATGTCATTGTCTGTCCTACTGCACCTTCATCCCCGCCACGATTGTCAGATCTCATGGGTGGTTCTACGAAATCTTCACCTTTGGATGCGTATGTTAATGATGTGTTTACTGTACCTGCTAGTTTAGCGGGACTTCCTGCTATTTCGGTGCCTGTGACGGTGGATTCTGATTCTGAGGCCGATGCTGATGGACTGGCTGGTATTCAAGTTGTTGGACAGTATGGAGATGATGAGTTGGTCATGAATGTTGGAGAGCTGCTTGCGGGTCGTCGACTTGCTTAGTTTGTACTATAAATTTGATATCACCTACTGTATAATATGTTCAAACATCGATCTACATCTTTCACGAGCGAATAATAAAGCATCAAATCCAATCCAAAACTATTGGCATATCAATTCAATGGTATCAATCCAGTGGATAACCCAAACGCCTCCCTGGCATAACCCAGCATATTTGAATACAATCAAGCTAGTTTTCTTCATGTCATCTCAACATCTTCATCGATCTTAGGAGCAGGTAATTCCACGCTAATCCTCGGCGTACCATTCACCTCATTATTAGCAGCATCCTCAGTCGAGTTTGCAGGCGCATCTACTGCAGTCGGGGTAGCCTGGTGACTATTCGCCGCGGAGTCAGAAGCAGTATTCGCAGCGCCAGGCGCAAGGATAGCAGTGTCAAGTGCAGCACCAACACCCCCTTGTAGAACCTCGGAGCCACCAACACCACCAGAGGCAGTAGCATCTAATGTATTGTTGTTCTCAATCACGTCGCCATCGACCCCGCCCCATGTGAACATTGCCTCAACCTCATCGATAATATCAGCAACGACATCCTCAGCAATTTGATCGTTGAATCGATCGCCGATGGGAAGGATAGGCTCGCCAGACTCGGTCTGTTCAGGATGTCCAACCCACCATGGCCCTTCGAATCGACACTCGACTGCACCGCCACCATAGCAACTGACAGCAGGGTAGTAACCGATCATACCGTCGTCAGCATTTTCACGCTCGCCAATGCCGAGGTTATTCGTGCCATTCGCAAGACGACTAGCCGGTGGAAGAAAAGCGTAGAGATCTTTGAATGGCGTTCCCATCTTCACTCCGTTTTTGAAGATGGTGATGCTGGACCCGGGGAGAGTACGCAAAGAAGCATCTTCACTATTCACCGGAGAAGGTTGTCCAAATGTGGGAGTCTCTTTCAAATTGAACGCGTAATCGCGAAGATATTTGGTGGAAAAGACGTTGGATTGCTGCCAGCAGAAATCAGACTTATAGTGGAAGGGAATACGATCCCGAATGATATTGGTGGCGGTTGCTTGTGTTCTTGACGAATCCGTACCATCTCCATCTATATTGGGATCGTAAGTACCCTCGACTATCTTTTTATGTATAGATAGCGGCGGGAGGGTGATGAGCATGCCGATTACATCGCCTTCATTGATAGCCTCGCCCTTGGGAAAGAAAAATTCGCAGCGCATGCGATTGACGACTTCTCCATTCAAGTCTCGGATGCCGTATCCGTAGCAATCGACTCCGACATTTACGTCTAAGTCTGCTTCACGTCGGGCGAATCCTAACCGGACGTGACCACGGGACGAAGACGTAGATCTAGATCCTCCGGGACGTGTGTCAGATTGTGAATCATTGACGACACCGCTTATAACTCGGGCTTCGTAATAATATGTTCCTTCTCGCACGCACACATTTGCGCGCGCGGTATGCCAAGCATCATTCGTTGTGACTGCGCGCGCATCCTCCGAGAAAGCTATCGCGGCGGGAGAATCTTCGAAACTGAATCGGGCATGGTAAGGGCGAATGTCAGTTTGGCGGTATTTAATATGAGAAAATCCCGGATCGGCAATAGCATAAGAATATCGAAAGCCATTCTTATTCGTCAATTTATCAACTACTTCAAAAAACTCCCAACTCTTGCCTAGTACATCGGAGGTCTTCTTGGTGACGTAGCTTAACTGACGAGGTTGAGGGGGATATAGGTCTGAGGAACGGGGTTCGGCGAGAAGAAGAGGGCGAAGAATGGAAAGATTGGAGCTTGAAATTGCATGACTAGCTGCTGCTGCACGTTTCTTTGGAGGTGGTGCATTTTCCGTGTCAAGACCTTTGGCTTCCCGTTTCTTGCGACTATCTCTCTTGTTCCTCTTGCTGCGCGCATCCCCTTGAACTGAGGCATTGCTTCCTGGTGCTGGCGAAGATCGCGGATTCAATTCGGAGAGACTACCGTTGAGTAGAGGGCCATTGCTCGGAGGTATAATGGGAGAGTTGATATTAGATGAGGGCGCAGAAGAGCCCGGAGCTTGTCCGGATGCCATGCTCCTGGTGGTGAATATATCGGTAAGATACTCCCAGTGCTGATAATAGCTATATATCAGTATAGACGGCAGCAATAGTCTCTTTGGCAACAATCCAAGCAATGAAATGAGACCGGCGCAGAAGAAGATTCCCCGTCGTCCCTTTTTGACGCGAAGCAAACGCGGGCGGTCAAAAGAAAAACCAGCATAAATGGCGGCAGCGAAGCGGTGAGTCTAAAGAAGAAGGCGGTCGCGATAGCAAAAAAGAAAAAATTACTGATTAGAAACACGTGACCGAGAAATTTACCCACAAGCGACGAAGATCGGAAGTGCAAACCGCCGGACGAGCTTGTCTTTTTCTTTTGACGCCGCTGGATTTCTCTGATTGACGGATATTGTCAATATGCCCAAGGCTAACAGCTCGCGCGCCGCGGCAGCCCGTCGCCACAACCCTCTAGCGGACGATATTACGTCCGCGGGGCATCTCCGGACACAGACCAAGAAGGGCAAGAATCGATCACAGGAAGAAGGTGAAGATGGCGAGAATGGACAACGATTTATTGATGCGAAGATGTCGCGCAAGATCTTGCAGATTGGACAAGAATTGGCAGATGAGGATGAGGCTGAGAGGAAGGTCGCTATGGGAATGAGCGAGACCAAGCCTAATCCTGCGTTTGAATTCGATACACGATTTGACGAGGAGAATCTTTCTGATGATGACGATAATGAGAAGTATGCGAATGACGAGTGGATTGATGAGGATGTTGAGGATGTGGTAAGAGATGCACTATGCTTGTCTATGCTTGTTGGTGGGATATTTTAAGACTAATATTGCTATAGGAGGTTGATCCTAACGACCTTGACATGTTCAATAAGTTTATGCCGGGTGACCACGAAGAAGACCCTATTTTCCATCCTAAAGACCCTAGTGCCGCCGGTCCTACCAACCTTGCCGATTTGATTCTGGAGAAGATTGCCGAGCACGAAGCCAGACAGGCCGGTGAGCCTGGTGCGCCGAAGATTCAGGGTGGTGGACTTGCTGAGGATGCTGTTCAGATCCCGGCCAAGGCTGTGGAGGTGTACGAGAAGTAAGTTACAAGTTCCAGTGCTGAGCTGCTTGACTCAGCTAACAATCGATATAGGGTCGGCATGATTCTCTCTCGCTACAAGTCCGGTCCTCTCCCCAAACCATTCAAGATTCTTCCCTCTGTGCCCAACTGGCCCACTCTCCTTGACATCACTCGCCCCGAGAACTGGACCGGTAATGCCGTATATGCCGGAACTCGTATCTTCATCTCCTCCAAGCCGCACGTGGCTCAAGAATTCATTTCCACCGTGCTGTTGGAGCGAGTGCGTGAGGAGATCCACGAGACCAAAAAGCTGAATGTCCACACCTACAATGCCCTGCGCAAGGCTCTCTACAAGCCTGCTTGCTTTTTCAAGGGTTTGCTCTTCCCTCTTGTCCAGAGCGGCACTTGCTCTCTCCGTGAAGCCCACATTGTTTCCTCAGTGATTGCACGTGTTTCTATTCCTGTCTTGCACTCCGCCGCGGCTCTTCTTCGTATGTGCGATCTGGCCGCTGAACAATCCATGCGCTCTTTGGAGAGCACTGGTTCCGTGAACACCTTCATCCGTGTCTTCCTGGAGAAGAAGTACGCTCTTCCATACAAGGTCATTGACGCCTTAGTCTTCCACTTCCTGCGTTTCCGCACGGACAATGACACCAACATGGGCGATGGCCCATCCAACTCCAAGGCTTACAAGTTACCTGTCCTGTGGCACCAATCTCTCTTGGTCTTCGCTCAGCGTTACCGTAACGATATCACCGAGGACCAGCGTGAGGCTTTGCTGGATTTGCTTCTCGTTCGTGGACACAAGGATATTGGACCTGAAGTCCGCCGTGAATTGCTTGCCGGTCGTGGTCGTGGTGTTGTGATGCCTGATCCGGAGGCGCAGAATGCCATGGATGCTGGTGACGACACGATGGATGTGACCATGTAAACACCATTTGTTTGGTCATTGTTTCTCTTTTCACCCAAAACCTCCCCTGCATATACCACCTACGACCTGGTCATGAGCACGTATTGATGGAACGGCGTTATTGTTTCTTTTCTTTGTGCATATAATTCCCCTGATGTCGGAAGTAGAGTCGATAGATATAGTCTATGACTAAAAGCATTGATTTTACCAGATTCTTTTGTGTGTCGGTGTAGACTGAGATTTGAAGAGATGTAAGATAGAATTACCCTTGTGAAGAAGCCCTATGCAGCCAGATGCGAATTCATGTTTGTTGACAGACGATGGAATTTACTCAAAATCACACTGCGGACTGGCGATTGTAATTTTACAAATTGAATACTACCCTTTGATTGAATTGATGTTTGCATGCATTCACAGCTTGCTTTGATGTAGCGTTGACAAGTTTATACTCCTACAGTTTGCAGTCAAAAGAGTATAAAGTAGGGCTTTCGCACCACAACTCTCATTCTTCGCCACCAACCATTCACTGTACAGAATTTAGTCCTATAAATACTCCCTCGTATCCTCCTTCTTCCCAAGCCCCGGCCTCGAATCTGTCTACTTCTTTATACCTTGCCGATAGAATCTCAATGAAACCATCATTAGATTGAAGTTCTGCCAGTACATGCGTTATCGATAGAACGTCTTTGTACACCTGGCGATATACGATGCCGCATCGATCAACTACGTTTTACTGAATCCTCTGACGATACCGATGAAGACGGCCTGGTCATCGATGGAAGAAAACCGCTACCTGTCCATACTCCACTCACGCTTACGGTATCGAGATCCCGCTGAACTGCTCAAAGCCGTTCCGCAGCTCACAAGTTTCCATCCGGGATGTTTATGTATGTGCATAGTTATCCATTGCTCGACCTATTTTTATATAGCTAACTAAGTTCTTCCTTCATGAAACGTTATAGTTCATCTAGCACGCTAGCTTCATCATTCTCTCCATCATTGCATCAGTCATGGATTCATCGTCACGAAATTCGAAATCTTTCAGAGTCGGCATCCCGTACATCAGGGAGGAAGGAAACATTCACCTCAGAAGACGTTCAGGGCGAGTAACGGCTGTTCGCACTTGCATGTGCATCCAACGCCTTTGACCAGCATTCCCAGGTCGGCGAGCGCTCGATTTGCTTATGATAAAAGTTGCTGTTCCCGGCTTCTCGTGGTGATATCCCAGAACAAGTGGGCAATTCTAGTCCAGGCAAAATCGTGACCGTTTCTCTCCCTTTGAGTGTAACTCGGTTGAATATCCAGCAACGTTTCTGATATTAGTCTTTGTCTTTACGGCAATGGATTCTTCCGGGCGTGTATCTGAAGGTAGTGGATCTGGCCTGCAGCGCTTAACTCATTCTTATCCTCCCTCTGTGGGTGAGCTGTTTTTGAGCAGCAAACTGGAAACAAGACCATTTGGGGGATTGGCTTCCGATTCCAACACAGATGGTCCCCAATCGTCACCGTCAAATAGGATGGTCTCGATCCTCTTTTTTCTCGATGTGCCTTGTCCTTTTACCCCACGCTACCCTTTTTGCCAACTCTACAGGATCTGCCAACGTTATACACTGGTATAATCATCTTCATCTGAGATATTACTAGTTGTAATAATATGCCTAAAGATGTGATATGCAATGCGCGGAGATCTATCTGCAGAACAGTCCCAACGGCGCTGTCCTCTTCATGGGTTAAAGAGCATCCAAGGACCTGCAGACTAGGCCTTGAGGAAATTGGAGTCTCTTCGCTGTCGTCAACTCCTCTCTAAATCATCGGGGATACAAAGGTTGACACTTGTTGTCTGTTACCTACTCTCATACACATACAGTTCTCTGGTCGCATGTTTTCCGAGATCAATGGAAACAGCACAATTGCACAGAATTCGCGCACTCCACGATCCCCCTGGTCTATAAACCTTTGCTAAAACTACGAACGAGGATGGCTGCCCATTTATGTCGTCCAGACTCCACCGACCTGGTTTATTTCTCAGGCTAGTTTTGAAGTAATCTCTGCTATATTTCCGGATAATGAGAGATTATCCAAAGACACGCCGGGGTTCTATAATGCCGACTTCGCACGCTGTACCAACAACGCAGTTATCAATCTGGGCCGACGATTCAGACGTTCGACCTCGTGTCCTGTCGATCTCTCGGTCACATCCTGACAGATCGTCGGACAAATAGATTCGACTCTATCTCCAATTTCACCGTCTCTGGATTCTCGACACTTTTCTGAGTCTCTTTACCTTGGTGCAGAAACCTCCGAATCTTTCTTTGACTGCGCACATCCTACAAAAAAGGATGTGATCGTGTTCTAGCCAATCCTATCACGCAAATACCATTGACAGGATCGTTGTTTCGGGGCCTAAATTCACTACTATTTGCCATATTATCCATAAACTTGGATCAGATCATGCGAGACGACCTGAAAACTGGTCATTATGTCCATATATACTGTGGTGGTTTTGTTTCTCTGTCCTTTCTTGTATGCAGTCTTCCCCGCCCTCACCACCTCTTTCAAAGTCATTGACTAGCCTTTCCTGCAGACTCTCAATAACGACTTCCAGAAAATTGTTGCTGTCAAAACTGATGATTTACGCAACAAACTGATCATGTTGTGGAAGATGGATAAAAATATCTGTTTGAAATATCAAATAGATAGATATACTATCTGGAAAAAGCGTACTCAAACTTTTCCTATTGTTCGGAATGAATTCGGCCAACAAGACCGATCGTCCGCTGACTGCCCCTTATACAAAGAGATCACACATACATATCAAAAGACAGTGCGCCGGGTATTGGCATCAGTCACGCGTGCATTTCGGGTTGTTCTTGCTGAGCCGAGTTCTTGGATCGGGACGACAGGCCTTCGCTCGCATCCAGCAGCTGTGTCAGCAAAGCAAGTGTCGGGTTTGCTTCATGTTTCGAAATATTTCTCCCGCTGATGCGGGGATCCCATCATCCAGTCGCCGCCACACGATATACAGGATGTTGACTGTCCAATCTCATGCCCATGGCTTCCTTCACTACAGGGCTTGGCCAACTCCTCTCGAGTTAGTGGAGACTGGAGTGATCGACTGGAAAGCTATTCAAAAGCCCGAATGGCAACCAGTTGATTGACCATACCTGGTATAAACGAGGATAAGTATAGCGGAATTAGCATCCTGGGGTATCATTGGTTAAGAGAACAATCAATCAAAATTTTAAGTAGTTAATGTAACTAATATTAGTGGGGTGACATAAGTATACTATGTATGCTACATTATGATGACATTTCTATATCGGACGTAGAAGATTTGGACAATATCGCTAGGCTGCTCCACCGAGCACTACTCACAGTAGATATACAATGATACAGAGATCATATAAACCCAGCTCCAACTCTCAGATATATACAATTTCCACTAGATATATAATATGATATAGAATAATTAACTCGAACTATTCTATGTATTGCAGTGTACTATGTAATGCAATCACGACAGCCTGGGCGTAGATCATGCAACAATCTCCACGACAAAAGTACGTACCGATTTTCAGGGGCAGCAGATACAGTTGAATCAAAGTGAAACTGGTATGAATAGATAATCTCCGTGCTTTATTTAGTTAGAATGAAACGTCTCCATGTGGTTGTATGTAGAGTGGCCCTGGTATTGTTCTAGAAGGCTGCTACCCCTGAAGTTCATACATACTGACTAGTTAGATTATACTACAGTAGTTACTCCGTACGGAGGAATTGTAGTAGAGTACTACATATGTACATGACCCACCTGGAGTACGCGGAGGATATTCCAAGTCATTCTAAGATGATCCACGAATTTAAGTGCAATGTGCGACGTGCACGGACTCGGTGGAGATGATCAGTCGTCACTATAGTGTACATTATGTACTATGTACTGTACAATATGGATATCCATAGTCACTGCATGAGTCAACAGCTTACTTAGTATAAAATCATAATCTACCGTACCGTACTGTGCTGTGCTGGATACTGTCCACTTCCATACTGTAGGCAGAAGAAATGTACTCATTGCGTCAGTTCATGACGCGAATGCACCACAAGAGGAACCAATGGAAACAAAAGACATTCCAGACCCCTTAATGTTTGGGACAGGGGCCAGTGGCGACGGCAGACATTCTTCCGGGCCCACTTGGTGTACACGGACAAGGAGGGAGAGTGGACGCCTGGATGTTGTATCCAATGTGACTGGGCACAATCAGACTGCATACATGCTGGGTCAATCAGAATATTCCGTCCATAGTCGTAAAGTGCGAGTGATGTGCATAGGCACTCCGTAAAGTGTACAGTACTGGATCAGATTGGGGGCCTGGAATTGGGACGGAATGGGGGGCAATGGATTGGGGCGGAAGTACAGTACTATTCATAGCGAGGCTGAGTTCCTGGCTGAGTTGCAGTCGAATCAATCCATCAGTCAATCAGGGAGTGACTCCACAGTGGATCCGTTTCAGCCAAGTCAGCAAGCCAGCCAGGAGAGAAGAGGGGATGAAGTTGAGGGGAGACACTAAGGGAAAGGGGAGAGAAGGGGAAGGGAGAAGGGGGATCCCGTGACTTGTGGTTGTCCCTGTATCGCTCCTTCCTTATTTAAAGAGATCGTTCCTTCCTCTTTTCATCTTTTGGACACAGTGTCCTCTCGCTGACTCATCTTGCTGACTCATGGGCCGACCGGGCTGATCTGTTCTCATCAACCGGCACCGACTCACTCTCAGCAACATCACACACTCACACACATACACATATTATGACGGATACGTTAAATCCTATGGATCTACCGGGGTCTCCGGATCTCCCCTTGACAGTGTCTCCTGCAGACACTTCTCTTGATACTCCAGAGCCCGAGGGTGATCTGGATGAGGTGGAGATTAAGGAGGAAGACAAGAAGCCCGCGAAGAAGCGCAAATCATGGGGTCAAGAACTCCCAACGCCAAAGACAAATCTCCCTCCGAGGTATGCAGAATATCAGTAATATCCTCAGTAATGATGATTTTGCTAACTTTCGCAGGAAACGAGCCAAAACAGATGACGAGAAAGAGCAACGCCGCATTGAGCGCGTGCTCAGGAATCGTGCTGCGGCTCAAACATCCCGAGAACGCAAGCGCTTGGAAATGGAAAAGTTGGAGACCGAGAAGATCCGCATGGAAGAACAAAATCAGTTCCTCCTCCAACGACTTACTCAAATGGAAGTCGAGAACAACCGATTAAGTCAACAAGTGGCACAACTCTCTGCCAAAGTTCGATCTTCTCGGAGTACCACTCCTATTTCCAACCAAGCCTCCTCTCCTCCTCCTGTCCCCACCATCACCGAATCTCCTACTCTTACCCCGACTCTCTTCAAGCAAGAAGGTGAAGAACTCCCTATGGAGCGAATTCCCTTCCCCACCCCCGCCACCTCCGCCCTCGAATACTCCCCTACTCTTCAACCCTCCACACTGGCTGAGGCCTCCGACGCGACACAACATCCTGCAGCGGTGTTGTGCGACCTGCCGTGTCCGTCGGTAGCCTCGAAAGCAGTGGCAGTGGAAATGGAAGCAGCAGCAACAACATCCACATCAACCACAATAACGCAGCGCTTCCACTCTTCGAGCTCGAGCCTCACAATGATATTGCCGCTCCTCTTTCTGACGATGACTTCCGTCGCCTCTTCCACGGTGATTCAGCCACTGAGTCAAATCCTTCATTCCCTGAAGACGGGTTTGCCTTTGGCGGTCTCGACGGAGGAGATCTCTCGTCTTTTCCCTTTGATTCATTGGTTGATTTCGACCCCGAGTCTGTCGCCCTCGACGTCGACTCGACCGGTCTTTCGGATGAGACTGCTTGCCCGCCTTCTAGCGTGCAGCCCAGCCATGGCGCGTCCACTTCGCGATGCGACGGGCAGAGCATTGCAGCTAGCGGTTAGAGAGCAGGTCTCGCCGGAAACCCGGTTGACCGACGCCCCGGAGGGCCGACCGCGGTGGGAGTCGTTGTTGACGATGGCTTGGGCAATCGAGCGACTCCAACAGAGAGATATGAAAATGAAATCCGGACGGCGACGCAGTTATGGAAAGGCATCGGCATTACGGAGTTGGCGTACATTGTCCAGAGTTGGCAAACAATTGGGTTAATCTATTCTCTTCATAATATTATCCTATTATGTCCTCAGTAATCTTTTCCATCGTAATGTACTATGTAAATGTAATAATAATAATTCCTCAACATAATATCCTCAAAGATAATACTCTCATATACATAGTAAACTGTTGCCTACCGAATGCGGTAAGCGTTGCCACTCCGCCTCTCCTCATCTTCTCCCCTCATCTTCTTCTCTTCTTCTCTTCTCTTTATATCTCATTCTTCTCTCACATTTCATATATCTACCTATCCAGTCCAGTCTCTACCTCGGTCTTCTGTACTCTGCTATTCGAATATCAACCACCTGCACCATGGTCCGCAAAGATCCCATCTTCGAAGCCCGCACCAATGTCAAGGTACTACTCCACCCCCACCACCACCTACATCCAACATACATCCAACATACACCTACTATACATAGAGTAAAACTAACAAGATTAGCTCCACTCAAACCGACTCAAAAAAGAAGCCGCCCGCGCAGAATCAACCTTCAAATCCGAAAAAGCAAAAGCCGACCGCGCAATGAAAAACCGCGAATTCCAAATCGCCCGTATCCACGCCGCAAGCGCAGTCCGTGAAAAACGTCGTCAAGTAACCTTGAAATCCGAAGCAGCCCGTGCAGACGTAATAATCAACGAATTAAAAGCCGCCCAATCAACACGCGATACATCTCGCACCTTGGCACTAGCCAGTCGAGGACTCGACGCTGCTAGCAAGAGCGTGAATCTTGAACACTTGGTGTCTCATGCAAATAATTTTTTGGCGAGGAGTGAGGACTTTAAGATTGCTAGTAGTGCGATTGAGGATGTTGCGCAGGGAGTTAGTATGCAGGAGTATGGGGCTGAGGGGGAGAATGAAGTTGATAGGATGATGGAGCAATTGGCTGATGAGGCGGGTGTTGATATGAGAATTGCGCTGGATGAGGGGGGTGTTCCTGAGGAAGATGTTAAGGTTAAGGAGGGACAGAAACAGGGGCAGAAGCAGGAGGATGTTGAGGATGGGCTTGGGGCTAGACTTAGGGCTTTGAGGGCTGCTAATTAGGATCAGCTGAAGTCTTGATTATCTTTGGTGATGGTGGTGGTGTTTGGTGTATAGGCGTTCAGTCTTGAGTTTGCAATATATCAGAGTATTCTTGCATGTACAGAGATCAATTCAAATATTCCTTGCATATAATTTTAGTAAATTATTAGGGCATGATAAAGCTGAGGATGAAGACAGCTCTGATATCCTGATCTATAACTGCACGGATACTCTAGAATAACCCATACGGATACCCTTATACTCACAAAATGCCAGAAATTGCATAACAAGGATCAAATACCAATATCTTATATCAAGTAACATAAATAGCCAAGCTTTGGCCAGAAATAATTGACCTTGCTCTAATCTATACAGAAAGTTCTCAATATAGATCTCAAGGCCAACGAATCAGAGTAGTGGCTTATCATGCCAAGCATTGAATAAGAACTCGTCTGATCATGAATTTACCTCGCGTGTTATTGTGAATCACTTGTCCTCCAAAAAATATGGCAAAAGTATCATGAAGCCCTAAATTCCAAACAAGTCTCGGCAATTCGCTCCACAGTAAAACTGCCAGGTCTAGAAGGCTATATATTCAAGGAATTCATGGCAATATCACAGACTAATTCCTTAGTATACTCATCACCACCCATCCACAAGACCACTTGAGATCACCAACTTGTCCTTCCAAATCTGATTGCTGTTGTATATTCCCAATACTCTGGAAGCCATCCAGCTGATTCCCAATCAAGAAATCCGGACAGATGGCCATCCTCTCCAACGAGGATATTATGAGCTTTAAAATCACCATGGGTGAGAAAGTAATGCGGTGTGAATAGTTGCTGATATCTTTTGCTTGGTTCCGTGCTTCGATGTTTTGTTCGGTGGTATCAAACCGTGTTCCAAGGCAGGACTTATTAGAAAATCGTGGAATTCAGTTTCAATGGCAAAATGGCCCATAATGTGATTTGGCACTCGAGCACTCCGTAAAGACGTATCATTAACAGAACATATTCTTCCGTTATAAGATGAAACCCATTCGCGTATTGAAGTGATACAGGTCTTCAGTTCAACTTTGAACTTTGAACTGAAGACCTGTATCGCTTCAAATAACCCATGGCTCTTCTGAATCAACATCGAGGGAATCGTACGATTTCTCAAACGGGAGACCCGGTAGTCTCGTCATTAATATTGAACAAAGCCGTTTATAGGATTCATTAGGATGGTCCCCATGGAGAGTACCTTGAGCACAGGCATACCACCAGCTCGTGCCATTTGCATTGCGGCAGCTTCCTCTTTGCTGGTTCGATCAGACCATTTCGGTATAAGTCCGAAGGGCAAATCCATGATCCGGCCATCAAATTCTATGCCATACCATACAGAATACCATTTCGATATATAGTATAGGTATATGTGCAGTAGACCCCATGCCCTTCTTCGGAGCTTTCCAGGGGATGGTAGGGTTTTGGGTGTGATTTTGCAGATTATTGGGCTCATTCGTTGAGGCCAGATGAAATCTCGGCGGAAGCTTGATATAATTGAGCCCATTTTAGTGTTTCATATAGCCATGTCTGCTGATGGAAGGCTATATTGTTAATGAGTGGTATACTCAACGCTCGGAGGAATATCGATTATCCGATTGTGAGTACCTTAGGCTGGAATACATTATTCCAATAATGTATATTTTGATTCTGTATTCAATCCAATTAGAGTGCCCTGCAGAACAAGGTATACTTGAAATCTTTTTTACAATACTATCTTCCAAGATAGTACTCTTTGAGTGTAGTTTGAGTACGTCTCTTACTCTGAATCCTGAGTCAAACCCAATGGCAGTCAGCACCAGGGGCAATAAATCACCAGATTGATTATTTTTGTCGAATCTCTACTCATCAGAGCCGCATTTACATTTGGCTAGAAGCACAGCGCTAAGTGGGACTCGCGAAATTAACGAAGAGAATGATTGGGTTGGACTTTTTAGGGCTTGCCGCTCGGCTTTTTTGTCCTGAGATGCTAAAGTGCTGATTTTGCACTTCACACCATTTTATATTCTCGAATACCTATTTTTAATAGTACCAATTCATAAGTATACTCCTCTATAATATACTTAGTATTAGACATACTCTAATATCCATACTTTCGCCGTGAATAACTCATCAACTCCTCTCTACCGAGTATCTCGCTGTTTGTTCTCCACAACTTGAACCATCCATCTATCCAATCATACACATCTTCTACCCGAATCCATCCCCATCCATCTTAGTTTGTCTCAAAACTCCCCCGATCTAGCCAAGTACAGAACTAGACCCTGGACCCTTAGACCTGGCGAACGCCTCAACTAGTCCGCTCAGGGACAATTATAGAGGCACGCTACGGTAAGAAAATTTTATTGCACGCCACCGACCACATAAAATCATGGCTGCAGCCACTACCCCTTTCGTAGACTCATTCGATCCAGGGCACTCCGACGACGCTGGGTAGAGACAAAATGAAGTCTCTCAAAGATCTTCTTCTACTCACCCTCGCCATATCAAGCCCTGCCTTCGCAGCACCAGCGCCATGGCTAATCACCCAAGCAAATCAAGAGGTCCCTGTCACAGTACACGATTACTATACGACAATTATAACAACGACCATTGAACCCATTATTCCCACCGTGACAAGTCTACCCGAGGCTCTGTCCACAGTCACTCAAGTCAATACCATCTACGACGTAACAGCCGTTCAAAAGCTCTATCCTTCAGGGGTCGGCACGGTGGCAGACTTCAACGAGGCATATTATGTCACGGACGCTCACAAAACTACCGTTTTCGTCGTTGATTTGACGTATACCGCGCCAACGGGATGTTCATCTTCATGGACGACTACGACGGCCGCAACTTTAGTAGTGGACCCAACAGTCGAGGCACTACTCCCAAAAACAAAGACTAAGACTTCCTACTCGACTAATACGGAGTTGGCATTCAGACCGACGACTTATACATATGAGTCTATTTGGGTAGATCCTACTCAGGTTCCGACTTCCTCGATGGATTTACTTCGTGATGAGTATCGGCCGAGGAGTCTGTATACAGGTGGAGGGTGTTACTATACTTCTACCTATAACGAGGCTAGTAATTACTACCCTACCACCTATACCTCAGGGTCAACCTCTGATACCTCCGATACATCAAACTCCGATTATCCCTATCACGGATATTACTGGTACAATGTCGATGATTGGTACGAATATTACTACGGAATCAGTCTCCTCGGTATAATTCTCGCATCAGTCCTGAGCTGGGTCGGATTCTGGTTCTTACTCGGTATCCTAGAATCATGGGTACGTTTCCGTCGACTCATGCTCGGATGGCAGACTAGACGTGGTTTACCAGTATGCTGGTGTTTAATCGCTCTCCCGATCTCGTTGTTCTGTCTGTTCGCATTCAAAAAGGGTTTCCGCGCGAGAAATCCCAGTGATGCGGCTATTTTAAAGCAACGCTGGGATAAAATGAGTGCTTGGAGGAAATTCAAACTTTTTGTCATTTGGGGATTTCGGTTTCAATATCCTGATGTCTTAGGACCTCCGCCTCCTAAGGTGAAGGTTAGTAAGAAACCCGGGACTGAGGCGGGTCCGCCGCTTTTACAGGAGAGTCCTCCTGCTACTAGTGCTAGAGGTGATTCTACGGAGGAGATGGGTGAGGTTGAGCGGGGGGAGCAGCCTGTTGTACAGCCTTTGCCTAGGGCTGGTGTTCCGGAAAGTGAGCAGATTGGACGGGCTCGTTCTTGTTAGTGGTGTTTATGCTAGTGTGTTCAATTAATGCTTAATACTTAATGAGTTAAAATCACATGTCTTGAGTTCTCTTACAAAAATCGTGTGCGTATAATTAATTGCATCCATGCGAATGGATTAGCCATTCTATAGTCTGATCACAGCCAAGCCCTACTAGTATGTAGTACATACAGAGATCACTAGTCCACATACCTAGGCACTTTAATCGGATTTTTACCTTGACAAACAACCAATTTTCCTAGACGCAGTCGCTCTAGGAGAATTTGAAAGGGTTTTTGATGCTTTGAAGATTAACTGTCGGCGTGTCGCAAGTGCATAGGTATGCACTGAGACTGAGATAGACGTTCCGAGATTTATCAGTAAAGACCACTCCGGGGAGGCTCTGGTCTACTACTAGTATGATACAACTTGAGGATGAATATTATCAATAAGATAATCCATTATCTAACTATCAGCAGTCTCCGGCCTTTGAATCCTCTTAGGTCATTGTATCTCTTTGGGTGTATGGCGAACTTTTGAGAGTCGTAAATATATAATCACAGCACTTGAGCTACTAGCATAAGACTAGTTGATTTTATTTCCAGGGCTGTCTTTTCACACGGGTCTCGACCTGTAGAGGTCTACATATATTCTCTCATAGATAGAAACTGCTATGGCTGCCACCGGACAATGCAATTTTTTTTTTTAAAAAAAAGATAAGCGACAGGCTCGATGATAGAAAAGCAATATTTAGAACATGGAAAATGTATCCATCCATCTTTGAATGGAAAGAGGACAAAAAAAGAAATCTCGTGGTTATGTTTAGGAATAGCCGAACGCGGGGGTCGAACCCGCAACCTTGAGATTAAGAGTCTCACGCTCTACCGATTGAGCTAGCCCGGCAAGGGCTGTTGAAGGGTCGCGTGATTTATGGATCTATAAGCCACAAAGTATAAATGTATACTACAGGACATATAATTAGCTTAAGCTTATCTCCGCCCACCTCTCGTCTGCCCGCGGTGGGAAGCATATCATGACAACACCATGGAGGAGTCGGCCAGTTCCCCCGCCAAACAGCCTGCATGTCTAAGCTGTCGACGGAGTAAGATCCGTTGTAATAGACCAGCAGGGTATACCCGCTGTGAGAAGTGTCGCCAGTCGAATCTGGAATGTGTCGTGCCGAACCACCACCTCGGCCGTCAAAAGGGAGTCAAGAAGTGAGTGAAAGCAGCAAGATTATAGCTAGAGCCAAGCTAACTATTCTCAAGTAAACGAAAAGGCCTGGAAAAAGCAATCCACCAAATAGAGCAGGCTATTAAACGCCCCAAGCTCAATCCATCCGGATCCCCGGATGAAGCTCAAAAGGCGATTTCCGGATTACAGGAACTCCTCTCGCGTTTTCAGGGCCAGCTGAAGAACCCCTCAGACATAGAGGGAGAAAGTATTTTCTCGGACACGGAGCGAGATCGTCCGCGCATTAGCTCTCCCCAGCGAGATCGAGATGAGAGCCTTGCCTTGGATGATGCGGAGAATCCGCTTCAGTTACTAGCTCGGGCCTCGGATTTACAGCTTTCGCCTGTTGGTGTGCGCCATGTTAATCATTCTCCTGTGGTACCACAACCGTTTCAGTCGGAGATTGTGGATGTGGAACAGAGTGCGAAATCCTTCTTTGTACCTGCGCGTGCGAATTTGGATGTTGGGGTTGATTTGGATCCGGTGGAGTTGGGTCTTGTTACGTTTGATGAGTCTGAATCTTTGTTTTCCTTGTGAGTGACTGTCTGGCTGCGGCTGTGATATGATTATTCTTGTTGCTCAGCTAATGATGACAGTTTCTACCAACATCTTGCACATACGCGATGGGGACTGGATCCCCTCGTTCATACGGCACGCTTTGTGCGCGCTCAGTCAGCATTTCTTTTCACATCTATTATGTCGGCGGCGGCGCTGTTCTTACCATCTGCTGGGGCTTTGTCTAAGAGACTCTCAAGACACGTCAAATTTCTCGCTAATCGCGTGATGACACATCGTCATCGCTCCGTGGAGATAGTTTTAGCCTTTATGGTAAACGTCCCCTGGATGGCACCGGGTGATAGACTTGGCGATGATGATACGTGTTCGTACATTGCCATGGCACTGACCGTTGCCTTGGATCTATCATTAAATAAGATTGTCACGCCTTCATCCAGCTTTGACAGGGACCTTCTGTATCGGCTCGCTAGGGCAGACTGTATTGATGCAAAGAGGGCGTTGCATATGGATGGGTTTGACGATATAGATCCTCACTCCGAGTGGGGACGGCGATTACTGAGGCGGCGAGAGAGGACGTGGATTGCTTTGTTCGTTGTGGAAAGAGGGTATGTGTTCTTCCAGCAATGTCTTGGCTTGTCTAATATCAGTCCAGTGTTTGCCTTGCTCGAGGGCGAAGCTATACAGTTCCCCCGACGGCACTTATTGAAAACTGCGATACATGGCATCTATCTGATATTGCAGATAGACGAGATGGGCCGATGAACTCCATGGCAATATTACGCCGAGACTTGGTATGCCATATAAAATAAATCGCTTGAATAAACAGAGCTGATGGTATTAGGACGAATTGTTTCGAAAAGTCAAGTCTAGTTGTGATAGCTATCGCATTGGAGATACTGGCTCTGAGGCTGCCCATACGTAGGTCTTGTTAAACTCTCTTATGAACGTTGCTAATCTTTCAGAATCAAAAATACAATTGAAAATTTCTACGAGCATTGGTTCACCACCTGGGTCGTGGCGATCAGCGAGAATGGAGGTATGATACTCCTCCGCCCCCAAAGTACGAAGGCTCTGACCACTTACTATCACTAGCTCGCTCCCTCCCCCCATACGTCGAGATCCTAGTAACTCACACTCAACTCTCGACCTACGGCGGTGTCATCAATCACCCGACGGCCCCCACAGCAGTGAAGCGTTTCTTCCGCGCCGCCGGATTATCCTCTGCACTGAATGTCCTCCGCGCCGCTATCCAAGGCGAATCCCGATTAAAATCAATGCCCAATAACACTGTCATCATGATATCCTTCGCCGCCTGCTCCGCCCTAAGTCTAAGCGTCACGCCAGGCGACAGTCGATCTAGCCTAGCCCCCAGTGTCCGAACCCTAATCGAAGAAACAGCCGGAGTCCTCGAACGTATCGGCGCAACACCAGATCACAGGAATGGTGCCTCGGTACTATATGGGCGATTCCTCCGCGAGCTCATCCGTCGTGGACCAACTATCCCTCGTCAAGATCCACGCGTAGATATACAAGACACTATTCCCGCGTCAACGAGCGCATCCCTAGCTGACCCATCTCTATCTGTCTCACAGCCGGCTTCGGCTTTACCAGGGGATATCTGGTCAGAACCATTACAGTTCTCGACAATGTCAGATAATCAAATAATTGACGCGGTGAATCGTGCCGGGAGTGCATTTGGTGCGTCTATACCGGATGTCCCCTTTGACGATATGTTGAGTTGGGATTGGCCGGATTTTACGAATTCCGATTTTCCTTTCTAGAGTTGCTGTTATACCCCCGTACCATTTAAATGGATTACTTAGCGTCCTCCTGGAATGGAATTCAACGTGGTTGGTGGATGTGAAGTGGAGAGTTGGGCACGGCATTCTTGTCCGACGTCATCAGTTGCTGCATTTTGTATATAGTCAAATGACCTGCGCAACTTCAGTTATTCATGAATCTCTAGTGAAGATACATCAAAGCTTTGTCTTAAATGTACAAGATACACGTGCTATTAGTATCTACGCTAAATCATATCCCAACATGATCGACCGAACAATGCTAGCCCCAGGCCCGACAGGCACAAGCATGCTCGACGAAAGGAATATCGATGCCGCAGCAAGAAGGGGTTTAGAAAGACAATCTCGAGAGCAAAGACTCCGAGAAGGAAGTGCAGGCGAGGATAAAGACGATCTTCAATATCCTGATTATATGAACTCAGACCCGAGTTACTCAGATCCCAGTCGGGATAAATCTGAGTCTGAGAGACACTCGCATTCAGACCCCGTCACCGAGGGATTGTCAGAAAACCAGACGTTTCAAAATGAGAGTGCGATTGGTGATTATAGTGATGGACCTATTCATTCGAGAGGTACGAAGAAGGATAAGGGTGGGATTTTGGGGAGGATGGTGAGGAAGATGAAGGGGAATTGAGCTGGGTGGATGAAGCGGCGATCTTTGAGTATGTTTTCAAGTTTTTGATATGACTGGAGAGAGAGATAATGTTATGGTGACGGAGTTCAGGATAGTGGGCACTATCCTGGCAACGGCGGTTCTACTTTACCAGCATTCTTCTAAGATATGCCTATTTTTACAGATTGACGACCCGGAGACCACCATTATTAACTAATATCTACCGGGATCCCATGGAATCAATGCGAAAATCTCAGGTTTTCCAAATTTCACTTTATGCCAAACTCATACAATGCAAATATCACAATGCATACTCGTCACAGACTAGTAGGACTCACGATCGACGCCAAGTATCCAAACAAAGCTTAACACAGCAATGCATCAAAGTGGAGAGAGCTGCAGTCAAATGCCGTGTATCCAAAGTGTAAAGAAGTAATTTTCATGCATATCTACACTATATACAGATCTCCAGCAAAAGCCGACACACACCTCTAAACTGTCTACAACTTAGCCCTAGCAAAACCAGATCCCTCTCCCTCCCCAATAGCCTTGACAATCGCATCAACACTATTCAAAATCCACTCATTGCCCTCATCACTCGCTAACCACCGCGCCCCCTCCTCAGCCTCCACATCCTCAACCCAAGATCCATCCTCCAACGCCTTCCGCAGTCCAAAAACATGCGACAGTACCTGCGGCCCAACACCCGACTGCGCACGCAGACATGACACCGCAACGAGAGATGTTAGGATCCGGCCCGCGGAAGCAGCTTTACTCCGTCCCGCACGTTCAGTCGCCGGTGGATCCGATAGAAGGGCACCGTAGTGACTATTCAAGATAACAACGGGTAAATCCGGATGCGAATCCGCAAGACGGTTATATAACTTTTTCTCAAAGGGTCGATAAATCGAGTCCCAGAGGGCATGACCGCGATTTTGGATTTGGGCAATTGTGGCCGGTGTTGGCTGGCGGGTTGGTGTAGTTGAGAGGCTGGAACTAATGGGGTCTGGTAGACTTGCTTTGAAAGCATTTAGACAGTTGATTGTTCTAGGGATGCCGTTGAAACTGATGCATTTCAGTCCAATTTCGCGCATTAATTCGGCGATTTCCAGGGCGGTTTCGTGAGGGGTATCTTTTGTTGCGAGGTTGTAGAGGGCTGTTAGGGATTCCGGGGAATTCATTGTCATTGTTGCTGCTGTCTAGTAGATATTAGCATGTAACAATTAATTGAACAGCCCGGAATTTGTCCCAAGCTGTACTGAGTTGACCTGGGTTGAGCTGAGTGAGCTGAGATACTATACTCACCGACACAGCGAGCCATGATGGTTGCGAGACATTGTTGGCCTTGGCAGACTGTTGGAGATCCCGGTAAATAGCAGTGATATTCTTCGGTGCTGGCACAGTATGTGGCCGAGCAGCCGGACTATTAATCAAAGCCTTTAGACTGGTCGACAGCTTAGACATGGCGCAGATGGAGGGAGACAAAAGAGGGAATCAGCCAAGGCGGAGAAGAAGCGACTGGTAAACCTCGGCATTCACTTCTGCGCGCCGACCCGACGGGATCGGATGACAATACGATACCAAAAATACCGGGATTACGAGAAATACCAGAAACACGCTTAGTCATATGCTAAGCTTAAACCGAACGACTGGAAGTCCGGGGAAAAGTGCGGGGAATACGGGTGGCTCAACAATTCGTATTTGCTAATAATTTGTGGAGGGAGAAAAAAGGGCTGGTCAGCTCGAAGGATTCGGGGGCTAAAAGTGCATGCCGAGTTCCAGCTAGGAAGTATTTTCTATCGGACCCTGTTTTGTCTGACCTTTGTGCTTTTCGGATTTTTAATTCCTGCATTCTCCTGCATCACGTTTCACGCAGTACCTCAACACACCATCACTCAAAGTAAATATGGATCCGAAGCCAGATATCAAAGAGATGGAAGAGGCAAAGGCTAGTTCGTTGAATCGTGTTGGAGATGAGGTGCGAGAGTCGAAATTGACTCGTTCGATTCTGCTCAAGTTGGATACACGGTCGGTTCAGTTCCCAAGCCTTTTTCTTGATGTGTGTTTTCGTTGAGAACAAATGTACTGACACCAGCGCCACCAGGATCTTGCCAATGCTTGCCTTGCTATTTCTGTGCTCATTTTTGGACCGGACGAATGTCGGCAATGCGAAGATCTATGGCCTTGAGAAAGATCTTAATATTTCGGATCACCAGTATGATATTGGGCTGACGGTGTTCTATCTCACTTATGTCTGCAGGTATTGCACTCTTCCCCCTCTCCTTCACCCCCTCCACATCCACAGTGGTATACCTTATCCAGCGCAACCCCGAAGGCGAAGCTCAGACCTCTTAGAAGCTTGGCAATGCTAATCTACATTCTCCTAGTGAACTACCAAGTAACTTGCTGCTGAAGAAGGCGTCTCCAAAGATCTGGCTACCATTTTTGACGGCATTATGGGGGATCATTACAATGTGTTTGGGCTTTGTGCAGAACTTTGCCCAATTCACGGCTGTTCGTGCACTGTTGGGTATTGCAGAGGGTGGTTTGCTGCCGGGAATGGTATGTTCTGAGTCTCGATCCGATTCGATTGGATGCGATGAGTGCTGACTTTTCCAGGTGCTTTATCTGTCTACTTTCTATAGGCGCGGTGACTTGGCTTTACGCATTGGCCTATTTTATACAGCTGCTTCTCTTTCGGGTGCTTTTGGAGGTATGAATGTTCTATTCTGCGCGCTCTGGGTGGTATTCTAAACCCGATAGGTCTTCTCGCTCGCGGTTTATCGGAAATCGGCCCACGAGGGGGAATCGAAGGCTGGAGATGGATTTTGATTATCGAAGGTCTACTGGTAAGCTTTTCCATAAAGACGACTTAATATTATGGATCCCAGCTGATTCGAATAGACGTTTGCTTGCGGCGTGTTGAGTTTCTTGGTTTTACCCAATAGCATCGAAACTGCGCACTTTTTGACCGAAGAGGAGCGCGAGTTTGGGCGAGAACGTTTGTTACTCGACAACCCCAAAAGAGCGGACGGGTAGGTTGTACCACCTCATGAATGGCCTTGGCTAACCTCTACAGGACATTGGCTGCCGAGAACGATGGATTTAGGTGGTCGGAAGTCCGTCGTGGTGTCTTGGAGCCACAGATGTGGTTGTCAGCATCGGCATATTTTGCAATTCTATCTGGATTGTACTCCTTCGGGTTGTTTGTATGAAACCGTCTCGTCCGATTGAAGGAAGATCGAGCTAACTTCTCAGTTACCAACCATCATCGAAAGCCTGAACTTTGCCAAAGACGCCAATGAAGTCCAGCTGTGGTCTGTTATTCCATATGCTGTGGCTGCTGTCTTGACGGGTAAGTACCTTCATACCTCTAGATTTGCAAACCTGTTCCCGTGCTAACTTTTCAGTCGTCGTTGCTTTCGTCTCGGATCGTCTTAAGCTTCGTGGTGTCGTCATGCTGTTCACTCTCCCCGTCGCTATCGTCGGATACGCGGCCATCGCCAATATCAAAAACGCAAAAGTCCAATACGGCATGACTTTTCTCATGGCAACCGGCATGTACGCGAGCGTGCCGTGTATCCTGGTTTGGATGTCGAACAACTCCGCCGGTCACTATAAGCGTGCCACGACATCAGCGATGCAGTTGGCCATCGCGAATTGTGGTGGCTTTGTGGCCAGTAAGTCTCCATTCCCCTTTGTGTTTATCCAACCTTCTGACATGATTGGACATAGCCTTCAATTATCCCGCTCGCGACAAGCCACTGTATCACCGTGGACACACTATTATCCTTGGACTGCTAGTCTTTGCATGGTTTATGTGAGTTCTCTACACTACAACCCCTGTGTACATTTGCTGATAAAAATAGGATTCTTTTCAACGTTCTTTACTGCGCTAAGGTGAATCGCGACAAGCGAAATGGGAAGTATGATCAGTATGCGGGATACAATGATGATCGCAACCCAGAATTCAAGCTGGTTCTTTAATGAGATATACGGATACAGATGCAGGATAAGTGATGATTTAAGGAAGAGCTTAATGAATACTTAGCATCATGATTATGCCCGGCAATTCCGATGTGTGACTACTTGAACAAACGGGCCATGCCTCCTTTTAACCACGAAATCACTATTTTATTGATGAACAGCATGTTTACTTAGTATCTTGCGTAATACTTCTGATAGGATTCATGTATACTGCTAATAGTCACCACCAACTCGTCTCCTTCCAATCCACCTTCGTAGCCGCATTCAAATCATCCACATTCAACATGTCAACTCCCTCCCGAACAAGAACCCGCCAAACATAATTCCTTAAACTAACGGGCCAACTTGGTGTGCCCCAGTACCGAACTTTCAAACCACGCCCATGCGCATCACGGATCTGATTGCGCAATTTAACCAGCTGGCCCTGCGAAAGCCGACTCAGCGGAAGCGATCCAATTGCCTTGCGGAAATCAACAGAGGCGTAGTAGCTGTTTTGCGGGGAGTAGAGGATATTCGTATATCCTGGCGAGGCGGTTGATTCGGGGAGACTTAGACCATCCAAAGGCGCATCGTAGAAGATATCGTGGTGGGTGTTTCTTGCAACTCGATGAAATGGTGCGTTGCCAGTGACGACTATAGTAATTGGTCGAGAAGTTATATCCGACCCATTGGAAAAGGTGAGAAGGCCAAGTTCTCGAAATGAGCGGAGTGATTCGACGAGGTATTCCCAAAGATGCTCTCCACTTTTGAAATCGATGAGAAGAACGAGAGTTTGTTTTGGATCTGTGGCGAATATACCGACAAGTTTATCTCCCTCATTCTGATCGAATGTAGAAGCCGACGAGAGGGTTAGGGATGTTCTGTTCAGCTGTGGATTATGCTGCTTCAGCATTTCTAGCAATGGATTCAGATATAGGCTTTGCAGTGTTTGGCCTCTTAAAACTGTTTTCCTGGTATGACCGACACGGAGTAGACCATTTTCGAGCCATATATCAGCTTCTACGCTGGTGCAGCCGGCTTCGAGGGCGGAAAGTAATGGTACACGCCTCCAGTAGTCGTTGTGTGAGTGACAGGGAACAGGCGAAACACCATGCGTGAAATAATTTGTAAAGAGGGATGGTCTTGGTCTCGGGAGGAATCGATCCTTGCTATTTGATAGACGAGCATGGAAGTTATTCCATACTGAGCTGGCGAGAGTGATGAGACCGCTGTGGGATGATTAGTATAGCAATGATAAAATGAGGCTGGCTAGCATGTTTGATAGATGTAGATGTGAAATTGTGGACTCGGAACCAGACGCACAGAAATACCATAAACCACCAGAATGCTTTCTGGATGAATGCCCAGAATATCGCAATCTCAGACCATTGCCGAGAATTTCGCCTGCTGAATCTCGACCTCCTTTTCGGACGGGAAAGAGACACAGATGAGGAGGGGGGATTACGACGGAGCGGATCCTCCACGTCGGATACCTCGAGCATTTGATCTTCAGGGATTGGATGGAGAGACATGGTCAACTAAGAAGCAATCCTGAAGCCAAGCTCTGAGAAATGAGACTCGGGGTCAAGGTCGAGGCGATAGTGGAGGTTGTAAAATGAGAACTGGGCCCGAGTATCGTGACATGCCAAGAAATTATTTAAAGCTTGATTGCCATTACCTTTGTCGATCAAGGGAGTATTGACTTTATATTATTTGTTTGCCTGGGGGGGGGGGCGTCAGTTCGTGAATGTGGAGCTGCGAGGTAGTTTAATGCGGGTGCCTAGTTAGGGTTTAACTATGAGAGGATAAGGGCGTGGGAGTGTAGATACAAAGGCGAACAGAATTTGACTTTCTCCGATGGCTTGGATCATAGGGTCCTGTTTGAATAGAGTTACTTTAGGGTTGGAATTGCGTGGCCTCATGCCTTCCAGGCTCCTGGTTGGGAGATCTGTGTTACCTGGATGCCTTAAGATCATCTGCCGTTACCATAATATTGTGGAACGATCCCGAAACTTGACATCGGGAGGCCAATCTAGGCCTTAAGAACCATAGAAGGAAACGTGATTGGGTTGATTATTACCTCTTATGGAGAGTGAGCCTGAACGTAGTACCTAACTATAGGTATAGTTGTGACAGGTACTGATAGTACTGGACACCTTGCATTTTTGCATTACTCCGAGTCTATTACCAAATTCCGGGATATCTAGTGATGTCGAGAAAAGTATCAGAAGCTCCAAGGCCTGGACTACGTAATTTTTATCTATCTTTATTATAAGATGATATAGATTATTTCTGCGATTTCAAGCACATAAGGCTCGGAATTTGTGACGCGCACACTGCTACTATTCGCAGTTTACAAAGGTACAAACCGCCGTCTATACGACTGCGGCTCTAGCTCTTCGACACGTCGCCAACAACCTTAGCCTAGATGTCCCCTCCCGCGGTGATTGATGTTCACGATACCAAGTACCCACATTATACATGATTGGATCGTTGAATCCACAAATCCACCAGACGACGAAGCAGTGAAGACGATCTTTGCGGGGTTGTTTCATCTTCACTTGATCAAAAACTTCAAACGCAAGCATGCGGTCAGACCTCTCCACAGGAGCTCTTGGAGCGAACTACAACGAGAAACTTGTCTGGATTAACCATGACGAGTTGAAGCGCGTCGACGCCAAGTGGATCCGTGGCTTCATCGACATGCACCTGATCGACAGTCAACGGGCAGACCAAGACCCGAACATGAGATCTTTATTCAGGGCAATAGATGCTGAATTCCACACAATCCTGAGCCTGAAATGGAATTATACGAATCTTGATTTTCCAACACCAGGCAGCCCCGAAATGGCTGCTGAATTGCAAGTTCTAGCCCAGTTGCTTCCACTTGTCATGGGGAAAGTGGATATTCTAGTCATTGGCAATGAACCTTTCATCGAGGCAAAAGCGGACCAAAAAGACGAAAAGCTTAATTTATTCTACGAAAACATGGCTCTGACTATCATTGAGTTTCGACGAAAGCATGACTTCGCTATGTCTACACGCCTATACATGGGAGCCCTGAACAGACTTGATCTCCCCGCCAAGCGGACGCCAGGAATAGAACGGTTCTTAAGATTCATCACCTCGAGACCTGAGATCGACGGCGTTGACTTACATCCTCACATGGTGACATTTGATGGACACAGAAGTATGCTGGAATACTGTCTCACCCGCATTCGACCAGATCAAACCTTCCTTGCGACGGAATTCACGATGGTCTGGCATTGGAAGAAACACATGGCCGACACAGTCTCATCGTATTTCTGCACCAAATATGGATTTCCACCATCGACGAAGAATTATCAGGTTATTAGCGCGGCGATGGAGAGCCCCTGGCCATTTGAGAAATGGAAGGAATACCTGGTTCATGAGCCGTGGTATATGCAATTTCAGAATTTTATTTCTGATACAATGCAAGTATATCGCTCAACTGGTCGACTTGCTGTGGCGACTTACTCCTTTTGTCCTATGCGCATGCGCAAGCTTCCTCTCAAGCAAAATGATACCCCTTGGATGTTGAATGGGGTATATGCACCCTCGACGGTCCAGCTAAGAGCAGATGGCCCGAGATACGAGAATTTTCCTTGGGCTGAGGAGTTCATTCGCGCGCAGCATGGGAATTAGTGAATTGAAATTGTCTCGCATCGAGCGTGATGGAAGCGTCGAAAATGTCTACCTGTGACGTTTAGGGTTGGGTACTGCAAATAGAATGTATTGGATATTAAATAGATTATACAGATAACTTCATTCGCTGAGGCCAATCTACTCCGATTTGGGCGGCCACTTTACTCGACGCTCAGCACGCACGTACAAGTTGTTAGGCCGGATCAACTGGAACATAGGATCATACTCGATGGTTCCAAACTGCTCCTGAGTAAACTTATACCGATAGAGCAACTTCGGTAGAAAGACCTTAACCTCTTGCAGCGCAAAGTTAAACCCAATACACATACGAGGACCCGCTGCAAATGGAATATAAGACGCCTTATGGCGATTCTTGACTTGCTCTGTATCCCAGCGGTCTGGGTCAAAGCGGGCTGGATTATCCCAGACAGCCGGGTTATTGTGGATGTGGTGTAGTGCTGGGATAACGACTGAGTTTGCGGGGAGTTTATATCCACCAGGGAGGACCATGTCAATCTTTGCTGTGCGGGCAGGTTGATAGGAAGGATTGTGACGGCGTTGAGTCTCTTTGATGAAGCGGTCCATGAACGTGAGTTTATCAGTGATGTCTGCTGTAATGAGAGTGTCGGCGTTGATGTCGTTGTCAATAAGCTCTTGGAGAAGACGTTCCTGCATGCCGTCGTAGTTGACCAGAGAGTAGATCAACCAGGATAGAAGAGAAGAGGTAGTGGTGAAGCCGGCGCCAGTTGCGACGACAAGAGCTTGCATCAAGCTAGTCTTCGGCAATTTCTCGCCCTTATTATCTGTAGCACGAATGGCGTAGTCTGTTCAATCATTAGCCACATTATCCGGAATGAGGGGATTATCAACAAGATATACTCACCAACCATGTTGGTAGCTTTCAAGGCAGCATCCTGAAGAGGGAGATCTTCGACACCACCACGTGAAGCATTCGCAATCGATTCATTGACCATCTCGGTAATGCGCCATCTAGCATCCCGCAACTTCTTCGGATCTCCAAAAGGCATTTTGGCATACCAGTCACCCCAAGCAGCAACCTTCTTATTCAAGGTCAAAGATTCTGCGATACGGTATACCAACTCGTGAGGTGGGGCGTTGGGAGAAGTGAAATGCTTGAAATCGATTCCAAGGACAAGCTTTCCAACTGCCTGTGATCCTAGTTTCAGCATGTACTGATAGACATTCCAAGCTTCGCCTTGCTCGTCCAATTCATCAAAGACACTGAATGCGTCCTCGACGGTCTCCTGCATTGTGGGTGCGTAGTGACGAACAGCCTTAGGGCCCAGTGCCGGGGGAAGAAACTTGTGCGCGGCGCGCCATTCCGGGGTATCAGTGTCACCGAGGAAGACACCGGCTTCTTGGTTCTTGATTGGGTGTAGTGGGTGGGCTTCGATTATCTTCTTGGTGAAGAAGTCGGACTCGGAAAAGACGATGGCTGAGAGTTGTGGATCGTTGGTATGGTATATCGTACGGCCCATGTTGGTGGTCTGGAAGATGGGGCCATATTGATCAAAGAGACGTTGGTGATTTCCCAGATGATCGGGGTAGATTTCAAAGAAGTTTCCCACGAATGGAAGTCCCTTTGGACCTGGGATTTCGCGTACTGGTTTACCGTCGATGCTAATGGCGATGGGTTCCTCATTCGCTAAGACTTCGGCTACACTTGTGAGAGATGAGTTCTCCGATTGGAATCCGATTCCTATCAAATGATTAGCACGTGAATTGAATAGCACTGAATATAAGTTCATACCATTCGGCTCAACAATGGCAAATTGACCAGCAATCAAAAATTGCAGGCCCTGAAAATCTAATGTCGATTCAACCTCGAAATGCTGTGCAGTAGAGCTAGGCTCACCCAGCAGGTGGAATAATTTGCCAGGCATTTTGGATACTGGTCTATTGTGTAGATTCAAAAATAACCCAGAAGAATCATTAAGGTACCATACGGAGCCAACGCAATTTATTTACAGCGGCATTGCATAAAACTCTTCTCGGGAAAGACATGTTGTATTCGACGACTCCACTACAAACTAATTCTGATGCAAATTCTAATGCATAAATTGCGATATTTTCTTCGTGGTTGTGCAAGTTCTAGAGTCTGGATTCAAAATCCTTGCGCCCTCGCAGCCTGCCTCGGTAGTTTCAGTTATCTCAATGGGCTCCACCGTCGAATTGAGAGATGATCGGCGCTGTCATTAATGGGAATAGGAGGTCAAACTGTTCATCCAGACGCTTATCATGGAAGGACAAAGGGTCTATATAATTTTATGACAGCGAAAAAAGCTAATGGCACCTCTATCAATACAAATGAATCCGTATATGCCTTTTGAAAGGTAAGGAAACCGCTTGAGCCCCCTGAGCAGGTTAATGTTTAACCATGCTTTGCCCCACCGGGCCCAAGATCAAGCCTGCGTCAAACCAGTTCAAAGGAAAAAGTATCTTCACACTTGACTTGATCAGGAAAGAAAATCGGGCCATCCTTCGGGATTGAAGTGAAATCGGCATCGGCACGCCGTACCGTTTGCGGGAATCGTCCGAGCCGCCGAGACTAGAATATCGTAGCTATTTTGTCCCGAGGTACAAAGACCAAGTAGAAAATGGCTCAAGGATTTATGCAAAGGGGATTTGAATTGAATAATTCTTGTTGGTTGAGTATTCGGTTGTGCATGGGTCTTTGCGGCGTGTCTTTCCATCTTAATACTTCGACTCAGACTTATTTCTTGTGTATTGTTTAACCTTCTCTTCTTCCTCCCTATTGCACCTCTGCTTTTTGGTCAAAAATATGGCAAATTCATATGTCAAGGAGCTCAAGGCTCAATGGAAGACAGAAGTTGAATTGCCAGAGTTTACATTAAAGGATGTTGCGGCGCATAATGCAAAGAACGATACTTGGATCGTCATTCATGGTCAAGGTTCGTTACAACGACTTTGTTAGCGAAAGACTTCCACTAACCTTTCTTAGTATTTGATATCACTGAATACCTCCAAGACCATCCCGGTGGTGCAGAGGTCCTTGTTGAAGTTGCTGGGAAAGATGCGACTGCCGAGTATGAAGATGTCGGCCACTCAGAAGACGCTCGCGAGATCATGCAGCCTTACCTTGTCGGAACTCTGAAGGATGCCCAGCAATTTGTTCGTCCTCAGGCTGTCCGTGTCGTCTCTCAGAAAGCTCCCGAGGAAAAGAAGCCATCTTCACTACGTGCCATTGCCCTTGCTACTGGAGCTCTGACTCTCATTCCAGGCCTCTTCGTCTACAGCCGAGGCTCTGTTCATCTTCCTCATCTATTCTACCTGCTTCCCAGCCAGGCGAAGGGCCTCCGTCTTCCCCGTGGTGGTTTTGTCAATGGATTCCTTGCCGCGAGTATCATCTGCGGCTCTATCGGTGCGGTGGTAGCCAAACAAGCCAGTCGATTCACCAAGATCGAGTCTGGCTTTATGCGATTCCCACCGCGCATCAAAGCAAAAAAGGTCATTCGCAATGATCCACACTTAATCCGCGGATTCCTCGAGCCACAACAATACCAGCGTCTGCCATTAGTACAGAAAGACCAGCTTTCTTCAAACGTATACCGCTTTGTCTTCGCTCTACCCAACGAAAGCACTGTTCTTGGCCTACCCATTGGCCAACACGTCGCCATCAAGGCCGAAATAGATGGCAAGACCGTGACTCGCTCTTATACCCCGACATCCAACAACCTTGACCGCGGCCGCATCGAGCTAGTCGTCAAATGTTATCCCGACGGTCTGCTCAGTGGTCAATATCTCGCCAATCTTTCCATCGGTGATGAAGTCGAGTTCCGCGGTCCCAAGGGCGCAATGAAGTACACCAAGGGACTATGCCGTAAGCTCGGTATGGTAGCTGGTGGCACTGGTATCACACCCATGTACCAATTGATTCGAGCAATCTGTGAAAACGACACCGATACAACAGAGATCAGTCTGATTTATGCGAATCGCTCCGAGGCAGATATTCTTTTGCGCGAGGAATTGGAGACATTTGCGCGTCGCTACCCTAAGAACTTCAAGTTGTGGTATATGTTGGATACGCCGCCAGAGAACTGGGCGTATGGCAGTGGATTTGTGGATCAGAGTGTTTTAGAAGAGCGATTGCCCGGTGTATCCCCTGATACGAAGATTCTTCTATGTGGGCCTCCGGGAATGGTGAGCGCGACTAAGAAGAATTTGGCAGCTCTGGGATTCGCGAAGCCCGGGACAGTGACGAAGATGAGCGATGAAGTTTTTTGTTTCTAGATCGATTCCATATCGTGGAAGAGCCGAGGCTCTTTTACAGTAATTAGGTGCATAATGAGTCTTGAATGGGTCTATTTCTTGTTTGGATTTTTTGGGTGGAGCTTATTAGACAAATCAGAATCCTTGTATATATCAACCGTCTCGGCCCGATCCCAACAATTTCGACATGCTAGGCCGAAGATAAGCCCATATACAGGGATGAAATGCAAGCAAGGCCAAGTCTAGGAAACTTGGCCCGGAGCTCCACTTGAGAAAGCTTTGTTGAAAAAAAAAATGCCTGCATAAAAAAGGAGTACGTGGTGAGCCGAGGTATATCTGAAAAATTCTAGGCGATTGCTTTGCTGTCAGTCATTGTGAACCTACATTACCAGTGAGTTATTCATGCTGATCATACATTATTTTATATCATATAACGTTTTATATACTATATATGCGAGCAAATGCAATTCGAGCAAGGACGAACGTCTACGTATTTGCTATTCTATGCACTGAGTCAACTTTGAGGAAATGGGACCAACAAAAGGAAAGTAGAGTCAAGGCCCACAGCTCCAAGTGAGAACATTCATTGTAAGATTGAAAGTAATTGAGATGAAAGTGAGATATTGAATTCAAGAAGTGATAACTGGACAGAATGGATTCTCGGTAGCTCCTCCGTTGAACTAAATACTTATGGATAGACCGTGATCTATGCGAAACACAAATTGAATTCCACGCATCTAGTTTATCAACGTTTTCAACATCCCAAGTCTGCGCAAATTCTGGGAATTCTCGGATGCCTATACACCAACTGCTTTGAATTTCTTTGGAAAGGCGAGCTTGAAATAGTTGAATACTTTCACCTCGAATCAGTTGTCCGTTCCATGGACTGCCATCAGTCATCCATGACAGGAAGGGCAGACCTCCAGGTCTGGGCTGGTATATAATCGACAGCGTCTTCTTTCGCTTGGGACCCATGGTAATTTCGGAACAGCAGAGTAATGTGATAATATGGCTGAGGAGTAATAACTGGGGCTGGGCTTGAAATAATGGGATGAATGGGTAAAAGGAAAGGGAATTAAGAAGTGAAAGTGAGAATAAATAGGTTGAGCAGTCAACGAAATACCGGGCGGTCAGGTAAAATGGGTAAGGGGATGCGGACAACAAATACAAATATTAGGGTTAACATATGTAGCTATATAAGCTTTTAGAAAAGGCAGCCATGTAGACGAGTCGCATGAGCTCTGATTCACATCGTGGTCCTGGTATAGTGTTCACAATGGCGAGTTTGTCTGCTGAAGGTCTCATGTCGGTAAGAGAACACTCATGGCCCAGGATTCGTGAGTATTGTCTTCTTCGGATCCAGAGTCAACCCTGCCCAAGCTAGTCTAGGGAAGTAGTGGTTATGCAAGAAGTCAAGCATCTCTTCGATCCCCTTTGCGGCCCCGATATCATCATCCGCAAAACACTCGAATCCGATACCAGGGCGAACATCTCTCAGGGCTGCCTCACCATAGGGAGCTGAGGTTGTGCCCGAGAAATTGTCTTTCATACGGGCATAAGTTCCAGGAGCCCCAGTCAATCCTTGACCCATCCGAAGATAGCAGTACTGACCCAGGGCCGTAACAAATGCTGTTTTATAAGCATGCTCTGGCGTGGGGCCTGGTTTGACCGCGATGTATCCTCGGAAGCCACCAAAAAGAAGGAAAACCGGCTAAGGATGTAATGGTCGATCACCCACTCTGGTTTCTTCACAAGCGCCCTTTACATGCCAGATTTGAGAGCCGTATTGATGCTTCAACTCGTCTGAACCGTGAGACTGATTAGATAGAAATTACCCTAGTTTAATTCCCCCTGGTTCGGCCACCACACTTCAAAGTCGATCAGGCAATATCACAACGAGTTGATCACCTCTTCAATGGCTTGTCTGCTTCGATGTGCCGAAGCCCAGACTGGACTGAGTTCAGCAAATGGAGTCAAATAGCTTTGAGATATGTGATTCATCTCAGCATAGTTATTAGAAGGATGAAACCGCTTCGGAATGTGATTCATGTAGTCAACCCTATTCGAAAGATGAGATATATCAGCGGCTGGAGGATCAAAATAAACGAAAAACATCATCAATTCAGAAAGTACCTTTCTTTGGGTATTTTGAAACATGAAAAGCACAGCACAGTAAAGGACCTGTTGGCTGTCTGAGGCACAAGGCTCACCATGATCTTTCGGCCGTCTCTGTCCTATCGTACATGGTCCTGGAGCACCGTTTTTGAGTTCCTCTAACAATTCAATCTATCTTCGTGTTTCTAATGTGGCTGTTGTTTCTGCTAATTTTGTTCGTCGGGGACCGTGTTGACAGTTTTGGTGGTGTTGGCGAAGGGGTATATGTTTCGTATCGCTCTGATTGAAGGGCCAATGATATGTTGAACTTGCTTTTAGCGTAGAATTGTCACCACTGATCATTCTCCAAATATCGTTTTAGTAGGTATTCATTACCATAGCAGGGGAATCTCGGTAGTCCACGGAACGATCCCGGGGATTCATGAATCCAGCTAATAACACAACAGGACTGTAGAGACCATTAAAACGCTCCTCACAGCTCAATCTGTGAGGGATGGTATGCGCTGCCTCAAACAATCCCCAATGTTTAGGCGGGACCACTGACTTAACTTCCAAGTTAGTTGTTTGAATGTGATGAAGTCTCGCTGTCTAGACTACGTGGAAGAAAGCAAGTCTTGTTTTGTCGAGAAGAAAAGAAGAAATTTTCGTTTGTTTATTTTTATTTTGGAAGGAAAGTCGATGGGAAGGCGCGATTGTCTGGTCTTTTCTTCTTTTTTTCATTGGGAAAGTGCATTCATATAGAACCAGTGCCACATATAATATCAGATATTGGAATATGCGAATAGGAACATGCACTATATATTTTGAATGAGCTTATATACTATCATTCTGGTATACTGATTCATGACTGGTCGACGAAGAGAAAAATGATCAATACCTAGTAACATTCTCAGGTATACTGGAAGATTTCAAAGAACTGCGTAAGTTGTGTATAGTGATTATATCACCGCAGATTAGCGACTCTGTAAAGGCCGAAGCAGGAAATCCATATTTGATAAAACAGCAGCTACACTACGAATCTTATCGACTAGAAAGACTGTAAGGTGTTTACGACTTCTCACGGAAATCCGAAACTAGGGGCTCATCGTGATTGGGCAAAAAGGAGCTGCGACAGCTCGAGGAGCTGAAGCTTGGGTGGAGAGGGATTCCATGACCGGTAGTACGTGTAATAGTTTATATTGTAGTTCTTTCTCTTTAACGTCGTTAGTCTTATGTTGCTGCGAGGGAACGACGATGCGCGCATTGCGATTTTTTATTGTGACCAGCGCGAGTTACAAAGAGTGCTCGGGTCGCGGCGAGCCCCAGCTTTCGGACGTGTCCCTAGATTATTCTAGGCAAGCAGTCAATACAAATAGGAAAATTCAAGAGATGTCACATTATAGCTTTTGATTATGAATGGAACGAAGGGAGGCTGTGGTCACAATGCTTATTTCCCTGGACTGGGGAATTGAAGCTATCCACATGGTTAGCGGATACCAGTGGATAAAGATACGAACTGGTCGTAATCAAGATCTTCAGATCATGCGCTATCTCTGCAGGATTGCGTACTAAAGCTCGACCCTTATGCGCCCTGATGAACCCGATGAACCCAATGAGATTGAGAAGAGGCTGGGGCCCCTTGTGGGCCATCAAAATGATGTCAAGCTCCCCAGCAACCAGGGAGACCCGCTATGACAGCCACCAAGTTCCAAGGATTTCTGATCCCGTGCCAATAAAATAGCTGGAGATGCTGTATTACACACCACCGACATGACACGACATTCTTTTCTCTGCAATACAACAGAATAAGTCAGTGACATGATGTAGGGAAACACAAAATGAGCGGTCAATCTACGTAAATAGCGACACACACCAGTACAAAACAGGCACAAAGCACACACAAACTCTGCAGCACACGCTGACAATTGAGATAAACCCCATTGCCCGTCTTGTGGTTGCACTACAGCCCGTAGTGCGCTGGGTCTTTGCCAGATTTGCCCCAGAAATCCCGATGAATTGCCAATCCTCGTTCGATCAGCGACCGCCAATCTGCACTATTACATCGCGATCGTGCCGATCTCTTCAGCTAAACCCAAAATGGTCGTGAACGATGGAGTCCCGACAAGCGCCATCCCCCCGCTGGGTCCAATGATAGTCAACTATGAGATCTGTCGATCGAAGGCCCAGCTGAAGATTGGTGTGAAAGCTGAGGATTCTGTTTGGCTTGACGAGTGGTTCCCCGCCCCTCCTAAGCAGAGCTGTCGATTTCATTTCATTTCATTTCTTCTCTTCTCTTTTCTGTTCTTCTCGTTGTTCTATCTGTGTATACTATACTGATATCCTCATCATGTCGAGCGAGATCCCTGGACCTCCCGGTGTGCCACTGCTGGGCAACATCTTTGATGTCAACCCTAATGAGACTTGGAACTCGTTGAACAAGCTGGCCAGAGAATATGGTAAGAATAAATGGAGGGGAGACATTGAGACCGAGGTCATTTGGAGGCGCATCCAAAGCTAACCGAGTCATGTTTTTGTAGGTCCTATCTTCAAGATCAACGCTCTCGGTCACCAGATTGTTTTCATCAGTAATGTCGCTCTTCTCGAGGAAATCTGCGATGAGAAACGCTTCCGCAAATGTGTAACTGGCCCCGTTCTCGAAATCCGATACTCTGTGCACGACAGTCTGTTTACTGCCAAACATGACGAGGAGAGCTGGGGAATCGCTCACCGGATCATGGCTCCATATGTGACCCAACAAGCGACCGAGCAGGTCTACAAGGATATGCAGGAGGTTATTCCGGACCTTACCAAGAAGTGGTCTTCCAGCGAGAAGCAGAAGGTCCTTGCATCCCGAGATCTGGATGCTATCTTGGTAGCATCCGTTAACAAGAGCTTCTTCAATCAGCGCTATTACGCCCTGGACAAAGACCAGAAGAAGACTCTCGGCATGGTCGATGCCTTTGAGGGAGCTACTATGGAAGCCATGAAGCGACCTACTCGCCCTACGGTTCTGAACTGGGCCAACTTTCCCAAATTCTATAGCCAGACCAAGTTCATGCGCAACTATTGCGAAGAGATCATGAAGAGCCGCAGGGAAAACCCCAGCCAAGTCCGCCACGATTTGCTGGATGCCATGCTCAACAACTCCGACCCTCAGTCCGGCAAGAAGCTCAAGGACTCCCAGGTGATCGACGAGATCATCTCCATGTACATTGGTGCCGCAACCGCCGCCAACCTTGTCTCATACTGCCTGTACTACTTAATCGAGAACCCTGAGGCGCACAAGAAGGCATGCGAGGAGATCGACCGTATTGTCGGTGACAGCGACGAAATTTCCCTCGAGCAATTGGAGCAACTTAACTACGTCGAGGCCTGCTTGCGCGAGTCATTCCGTCTGGCTGCACCTGCACCGGGTTTCAACATCGAGCCCATTGACCCAAACAACAAGGCTCCCGTCATGCTTGCCGGAGGCGAGTATCAAATCCCACACGACCAGCCCATGATCGCAGTCTTGGGAGCCGTCAACCGTGACCCGGCTGTCTTCGGCGAGGACGCCGAGGAGTACAAGCCCGAGCGCGTCCTAGGTGAGAAATGGGATAACCTCCCTGCTGCCGCGAAGAAGGGCTTTGGTAATGGCAAGCGTGTTTGCTATGGTACAACCTGGGCCTGGCAATGGTCTTTCTTCACTTTGGCCAGTATTATCAAGGAGAACTCGTTTGAGTTCGCTGATAAGAACTACAAGTTGACCTCTAACGGTGCTTTCAGTGTGAAGCCGCTCGAGTTCAACCTGCTTATGAGTCCTCGCAAGAAGTAGATGTACTTGCAGAGATGAGAGTGAATGTGATGGATTGTTTGCGTTTTATACCAAATGCCTTGTGCTACGAGGATTTATGTGAGAATGTCCGACTTGTTGGTTTCTTCGGTTAGTTAGCGCATTATGAATGTTGGTAATGAAATGTCTATATTTGATTTTTGTATGATGATTTCAATTTTGACTGCATGTTTCGATTTCGACTATTGAATACTAGAATTACGGTAGAAAACAAGTAGTACGAGCTGATGATGCGAAGCATGCATATCCAATGGACGCTTGCCACACAAGCCTCACTAGAACTAAATAGCAGTACATATTTCCCCTTTCTATTCTGGCTTGACTATGCAGGCTCCCTGATAAATCGAAGAAATGAGGTAAAGCAGCCCGAAATCGGGGAGATCTTCGACCAAGGTAGATCTTACTGCATGCTGTTGAGTTGTCATGCGTGGAGCCGGGACTAAAGCACAGTCTATTCGAATACCAACGCCCAAGGAAACTATTTATTGGCAAATTAGAATAGTTCGTAGTTCAGACTGGAACAGATGCTTGATCGACAGTAAGCAGTGAGCTTGCCAAGCCCTCAATTGGCTGATTCTTCAACGATGGCAGCCCGCCTATTTTGGGCCATTGAAGAATGCTTGTTGGAGGACAATCTGCCAGCCTGTTAGCCAAAGAAGCTTAAAAAAGCATCAACAAATATGCGGAAGAGCACGCCTGAGCTGAATAAATATCAATCTGTTATAGCCAGGCACCGAAAGCGCCAGGTCCCCTGCCAAGGACTTCCTCGTATATTTTCCCTTTCAAATTCGATGCAGGGGTTAGTTACATTTGTGTTTTTATCATGTAGATTTCCGAGTATTACGTTTCAATTGATGGGCAGCGCGCAACATTTTCCCTCAATCGGCATAGCGGTACGCCTGATGTAACCTTGCATATGTTGGAACATTGTCGAGTGTGTCCCTCAAGGAACATATACCTGTGAGATAGGCAATTGACAGTATCACAAATGAAACTCCACTGATCGAGACAAACTAAGGCATAAAGGAGAGCCTTGAATCATTCGTTTTTAGAAATAACTAGTCCGGGTCTCCAGTACTCTGGGAACCCGCTGAATCAACAATAATTCTGGAGTAGACAGCCGCGCTATGAAGCTAGCTTTGTATAATTCTAGGTCTACGCGTTTGGTTGATCTCGTGGCGCTTCGCCGTGATTTCTAGGCACCCGGGCTGTGATAGAAGGATTCCAAGCTAATGCATGCCTCCTCCTCGTATAAGATCATCCAGTCACGATCGAGATGTGCATTTGGAAGGAGATTCTGGAAAGCCGCTTATTGGCAGTCTATGCGGGGTTGAGGGTGCCTGACTTCAGTATTCGCATGTTGATACTGTAGGGATAGGTGATGACTTCAAGGCATCCCTTAATGTATGTCAGAAAATCCTTTGATTAACTCTGCTTTTAGTACTAGGTGGCCTTACATAGCATATCCGGAAAATATAAATAGTCCTAGTAACAGACACACGGCTAGTTCTAATCAGATTAATATCAAACACATTTATCGATCTCCGGCAAGCATCCAAAAACTACAGAAAGCAAGTATGAAAGTCTTCGCATCAGTCTTTGTTTTATTGGCTTTTGCTACCTCGCAGGCAATTGCTGCCCCTGCAGGTAAACTCCCATCTCAATTCCAACGCCTATGATGAATGTATACTCATCAATTACAGCTGAGACAGCAGATCTGGAAACACGCGCCGACTATTGTGTTGACATCAAAGTATGCCACGGGTATAACTACCAGGGTGGCTGCTACAAAGAATGCAAGAGGCCCGGCACGGCTTATAAGATCAGAAAAGAATATCAGAAAAACGCCGGCTCGTTCAAAATTGGTACCAAGGGCTATAACTGCCAGATAGGGTCGTGAGTTACTACCTACGTCTGCTGAAATCATGATAGGAGCTAATCTATGTTAAGATTCGGTCATGGCACGGATCCGGTGAATTACCCTGGGAAAAAGAGACTCAAGGATGACTGGATCAACAACATCGAAGGATATCAATGTAATAAAGTTTGATACGTGGGCCGCAATAAGTGAAGAGGAAAACGCGAGTTTTGAAATGCACCCTGTGGAAATTTGCTGTGAGATAGCTGAGAAAACCCTAGCTTTTTATCATGAGCTGCTACTCTTATACATGATGCCAAGACTTACCCCGTAGCCATCGAGCCCTTCCAAGGGGCAACAGATAAATATCGACTATCATGAAATTATATATCTTAACGTTGACCATGAAACTAAACTTTAACAAGATCAAGCTTGTCTTCAAGTTGATTCGCCTCTTTGCCGCTGATTTAACAGTGACGGTTTGCCGCACTACGCCAAGAATGGAAATTGGACTACTCGGCCGCGTATGCAATAATGCGGTCATGCAGTACTTTTTGGCGGATGTCTAGTCGATTTTCTTTAAAAGTAAATGTCGAAAATAAGAATATTGTTCTAAAGTGGTGTACTATTCATGGAAACATTCAAAGAGCCAGTCTGGTATATTGGGTCATGATAAAGAAACAAAGACAAAACATGAAAGGACCAGCCTTAGTCTCTATATCCACAAAGAAAAAGAAAGAAAATACCAACTGGGTATAGATCTAAGGGCAGCCCAGCGCGCGCTGAGAAAAAAGGCATTCTGTAGTCTATCTTAAACTGCAAAGCAAAAAGGAAATCATCTCATCAGCCACAGCCCGTTTAGCCGCTGTAGTCAAGGGTGCAAGCCAGACGGACAGCACCGCCGGACAGGTTGCCACCGATACCACCTACATCGGTCTCAGCGGTAGTGTAGGCATTGTCAACATTGGCAGCGCCGGCAGTCATGGAGGAGCAAGTGGAACCGAGAGCATCACAGATCTTCATACCCGAGACGGAAAGGCCGGCGTTCTGGGCAGCGATAGCAGAGACGTCAAAGCCGGACCAGGCCGAGTTGCCGGATGATCCAAAGTCAAACTCACCCCAGGTGGAGGCGTAACCACCGTTGGAGTCAGTGGGGATGGTAGATCCCTCGGCAGCAGCCCAACCGCCCTGGGAATCCTGGTCGAAGGCGATGTACTTGGTGGCGCCAGCGGCGAGAGTGAAGGTCTTGACGGCGTTGCCGTACCAGCCGCTCATGGTACCGTCCTCTCCGTACTTGTTCCAGATGGCGACGGTCCAGTCATCAGTGTTGGAGCCGGTGAATTCGACGACGTACTGGTACTGGCTAGCGTCGGAGGAGGAGACCTCGATGATGTTGCTGCCGTAAGGGCTGCCGACGTTGCCGGAGTAGGTAATGCCATTACCGGAGGCAGTGGTGACTGAACCAAAGCCCGAAGTCGAGTAAGAGCCGCTTGACGGGGTGTTGGTCCAGTCGGAAGATGAAGTGGAAGTCTGGCGGCGGGCGTGACCCTCGAGAGGACGGGCGAGGGAGCCAGTGGTGAGAGCTGCCAGCAGCAGAAGAGACTTGGTGAACTGCATTTTGGTTGTAAGGATTGAAAGACAACTGAGAAGTTGAATATAGAAGAATATCTTCGAGTGGAAGAGTTTCAATAACAATTGTATAAAAGAATGACAGGAGTATGAAACTTCCTTATTTTGGGAACTAAAAGAGTGTAGTTCTTTTTGCAAAAAGAGAGTGACTTGACAGATCATCTATGATGGGATGAAACGAGGATATAAATACCTTTCTGAATGCAAAGTCTTTGTGGCCCGACGCCACGCTCGCCTCCACCATCTTCGAAAAAGACCCAGAATCCAGTCGCAATCCACGGTGCCTGGTACCTGAAGGATGATCTATGGTCAATTGCACCGGGGTTGTATGTACGTCAGTGTGCGAATCGAGTTGAAGGCATAAGTTCCAGAAGGGCCCACGCCATGGGATAAAGTCGTGGCCAGGCTGTTATGGGGCGTTTTTTGAGTGGATCGTGGCTTTCATTGAGACTGACAATTGGTCTTGGGATCGGAGAAGAACCCTTTCCGCGGGTCTACAAACGTAATTCAACGGCGAAAGTTGTCATTGGAGTTGCGTGTGGTCCCAAAGTTCGAGGGAAGCGTGTTCCCCCGTTGTATATGAACGATGTTTGTTGGAACGAGTGGATCGACCAAGAGAATCACAACGGTGGATTGTAAGGGGTACCCGTTTTGGTCCTTGGGTTAAGTCTAGACAAAGCAATGAGTCCAAGGGAAAAGATCTTAGTCTTTGTATTCACCTATATCTCTCTTTCTCTCCCCGCATCTTACTGGAACAACCAAAGGTAGATCTTCGAAGGCGAGTTTTTCGGGCTAATTAAATGACATCTAGTTTTTTTGGGTACGTCCATGGGTATGTAATATTGATTCCAGATACGTTGATTGCAAATTCTTCAGGGGTTCATCTGCCAAGGGACGCGAATACTGTGATGTGGAATCCATCAAACTTTTCACGTTGGAGACAAGTAAATGCTGGTTAAATGGACAGTTCGCGATTACAACCTAGTGTGGTGGGCCTTTTGACCGGCAAAGGAGTTCGGTGGAGGAGCCGGTCGTCAATCCTAACACTAGCGGCTTGTAAATAGGCCTAGACTTTGACTGAGTTCTTAGCATGACGTTAATCGAACTGTTCTTATTCCTACTTCTCTAGACACGCGCGTTCAACTTGGCCATCTTGGCCAACTTGGCTAACATTCATTCCGAGGCATTTCATATGCAATTGCCAATATTATAGAAAACACTCTGGACACGCTGTCTCAAACCCCCTCTCACAGGCCAAATTACGTATTCCCCCGGCTAAATTTGCGTTGAGTTTTCAGTGTGCCATGGGCCTTGAATAAATGGCCCAGGGCAGAATGGAAGCAGTGCTATTGGATATGAGGCTCATAAAGGTGGGTACTAAGTGGAGTGAACATGAGAAGTGGTGGAGAATGGCCGTTGAGGTTAACGAATGATACAACATTGTCTTGTCTTGGCAGGGCAGGATGTATCATGAGCCAATCAGCACATGTCTCGGCAAGAATCCATTTTCAATTCCAATTCAAATCCATGGGAAAAAGTCTTGTGCCTGGCTCGCTTACCTTCCATTGGTAGCTCCACGAGAGCAAGGGCAAGGGCAAAATAGCATGTGAGACACAATAAGGAGACGAGCGGCTAGAGATTAGGAATAATGGTTGAAGAGGTGAATGTTTATCTCTTGATGGTGGCCCATTCAGTGACGATGGGCTAGAATATAGCCATCCTAGTGAGTAATGAGGACTGAAGTACGCGATATAGTGCGCTATAAGATGCTCCTAGCTTCTTGGCAGTTCTTGGCCAAGTAGAATACCCACAAAACAGACAAACCCTTTGATTCTTGGCTGATATAAGCCTGTGAGGGCTTTTAATACTCGAACGGGAGGTCCATCCAGTTCCATTGAGACCCTCAAAGACCCATCACACATGTACAGTGTGCATACTTGCGACCCGCCGCTCTAGACTGAATTTGAACTGACCTTGTCCACCGACCTCCACTCAACCAAATAATCCCTAATTCCAGTGATGGCTGTTGGATACCCTCGGCGGGATTAGTCTACGAGGAGCCCCCTCTCCCCTTCTTCCCTCTCTGGGATCCACGAATTCAAAGAGGGGTTTCATTTTCCAGAAACCCTTGGCTTTGCGGAAATCTAAGCCGGTGAAATGCCGAGGGTCTGTCCAATGGCCTAGAACCGGAGAGACAGACGGGCGTGTGGGATCACTTGTACACATTCCATGTTGGGTTTTAGCGTAGGAATGAATTGATCCACTAGCACATCAAATGGGCATTGAGATGTTGACACGCTCTTGCTAGACCCAGTTTATGTGATCATTTCCAAGCTCAGAATGTTGTCCCTGCGTATTGTGGTGGATCTAGAGAGCCCATTATGAGTGTGTCCGTAAGGTTGTTCGTAGTATCAAGAGAAGCAACGGAGCAACCACCGGGCATTTTCGATAGCTGGAAACGAGTCTCCTAAAGACAGAAAATTCCGAAACTCCGTATTCCCTGTGATAATCGCATAATGTTTCGAGCAGAGCGCGAATTTGGGTCCTGGAGTAGATGATGTCATTGTATTTTGGTAGGAGGAAATCGATATCAAAACTCACCACTATTATTTTGAACTCAATGGATAGTTTGTAGACGGCTAGAGAGAGCTTTCGGGTAAGTTCTAGTGAGCAGGCCCAAGTAAATGGCTGGTCGTTCACTGTTGTTCTGCCAATGTGTCTGGGAGGAGGGTACAGTAATAGCGATCGGTGTGCCCTGTGATCATTGTAAAGATAGATCCGATGATATAGGAAGTCAGAATCAATGAATCCAGATAGCAACTTCATTCTCCATGGTACAGGCAAAACAATCTCGACGAAATCAAGGGAAATCACAAAGCATACGTGAAAACGCTCTCTTCCAGGAAAGCTTCCAAATGGTTATCAAATGTCCCGTAGGAAAACATGCATAAGATAAAAGACACCAAAACCGACACAATCAACACCCTTCCGTTAAATTCCGAGCAGAAGAGCATACGGCAAGACGAAAGATTGAGCGATCTTCGAAGAGGTTTTCGATATTGTTGCTTAGCCCGAAGCAACAACATGGGTTAAGAGAATGGCAACAAAAGCAGCAATCAGTACATCGCAGTCCAAAAGAAGCTCAGCGGCCTCCGTATCATTCTTGCAGGGTCAGATAAGACGATATCCATTGAAGAGTTCTCCATTGAAAATAGGTTATTCTCCACCTCCCACTCCTCGAGTCTAGTTTGCGTTCTCTCCGGTAGGCGAAGCTTTGCAAAATGGGGTTGCGTTAAAATATGAAAGACGGTCGAGTTCTGTGTGCTAGAATTGTTAGAATGCCACTCATAGCAAAGTGTAGCACCTTGATCTTAAGCTCGTTATCTTACCACAATCCATTCTGGTCAAGCTGTCGGTAGCTTCATTGATTTGATGGTATCGAAGCTCGAAGACACTTTGGCTTAATCCCGAAAAGGTCTCCGTACCTGCGGGTGTTAATCATTGTAGATTTGAAAGATGGGGAAAGTGTGGAGCTTATCTCCATGATCTTCATGCATCGACTTCTTGGCTTGAGATATTCACTTCGGCAGATCCTCTAGGTCCTCTACAACAACAGCCAGGGAAGGGCATACTCAGGGAGTCACAAGCATCGAGATAGTATGGAATAAACTCAGTGCCGGATTGAGCCGAAATGAATACCACCGTTGAGCACTTTTAGCGAAACAAATTACCCAATCCGGAAGGGTGGCGAATATCACAACCAACATCCCGGTCAAGTGAGAAGATTATTGGGCCTCAGTGTGCCAGCAAAGCAATGAATCCATGGTTCCGGATGACACATTCGGCAAGCCGGAAGGATGGGTACTTAGTGGTATATCGAAGAATGCCGAATTCTGCGAGAATGTACGGTGCTTCTCTATAGAACTTGTATATTTTATATTATACTATTATACTCGACCCTCTTCTCATATGATATTTCAGAGTTGTAAACTGTCAGGTCTAATCAATATCTGTATTATACAGTATGTCGTATAATAGCAGCCATCTAGACTGCGCGTAGCCATGGGAAAGTCCAATTGGGGACATGATAGACTCGGGATAGGTACCATGACAGGGAGATATCCTGCAGTAAACAGCAGCCAACCGCAGTGAATGATCATTAGCAAAGTAGGGCTTCGATACCCAGCCACTGACTTATTTCCCAATAGGAAGCGGTTTATACTTCTCGCTTGCTGCTAGTTTCGTCAGTTCCTGATCCCTGAGAGTATAAAACCCCTCGTCTTATCCTTTCTCCTCTTCTCCTCCTCCTCCTCCTCCTCTTCTTCTTCGGCCACAACTCGCATCTCAACCACTTCATTTCTTCGTCATCAGCTTGCCGACTCGACTCACAAACAGCCTCGGCCAGTTCGACTTCAACCACTTCGACCTCGATCTCGACCACTCCGATCACCTCGACCTCACTTCAGCTTCGACTATCTCGCCAAGGATCACTCCAACTTCGACCGCTGCGACAACATATCACAACCACTTCGACTTCGATAACTTCGAATTCACTTCAACCTTTACTATTTCGACCTCGATTACTTCAACCACGGCCATCTCGACGCTCGACGCTCGAATCGAACGCATACGCGGATTGGACAAGTCGGACTCGACAACTTCTCCTTCCACAGACTCATTCAGTCATTACGGACGACAAAATTCTCCGCTAGATGCGAGTCTAAGGGAGGCCTCGGGATGACGGTGTCCCCGACGCTTGTGCTGCGACACATTGGTAGTAAGTTCTCAAGCCTTGGCTTGCTACTTGGACCCGTACAATGGGGCACGAAGATTCTCGCGGGCATCTGACTGGGGTGTGGCTCTGGGGGTTCTTTCGTGGGTCTGGCCGCTTGATGATTAATCCGTTCAGGGAATTGCTTGTTCATCCAGCGTTGGATTAGCTACCCAACAGCTACATGAATGGGGAATCAACCTTGCGAAAGGTGTTAAACCCTCTCGGAGGGCTGGGCACGCTTAACGGGGGCGCACGAGAATGGTATGAAAGTGGTCCAGTTTCCCTAGTGTTAATGAAATTTACCTTGTCTTATATCTCATCTTCAATCGTAGTCATTTTGTTAGTCTTAACTTGTAACATTCTAATAATCGTCAACGGCTTCTTCATCTCTTCGTAGCCAGCCTTCGCTTCATCCATCATGTACTACTCAACGGTACGTTGTCCTGCTCGAGCATCGCAAGCCATCTTTCCCAAGAACTTCAACTCTCCATCAATACCATCTGCGCTTGTCACCCCACTCCCACAATATCACAGAACAGGTCTGAAATTGCAAGTTATTTAGAGATTCTCAGGTTGGCACAAGCTGGCTAGCCGCGATGCCTTTTTCACGATCCTCAAACGCTGCGAAGATCAGTGAGACTTGAATATTCCAAGCAATAAACCTGGCTGACAGGAGAACAGAATTCATCTTCCCCAATTTCCTTCCCCTCCGCACTCTTTCCACTACGATCCTCGTTTTTTCAGCTGTGGTACGGACGAGACAATGCGATAGCCTGGCCAACAGACAGGTTCTTCGTGCGATATACTGCTTGACCATGGGATGCATCGGGGTCGATATCTTGATCTTATGGACTCTGAGTCGTGGGCCGATGGCTCCGAATGCCTAGTTCATGCTTCATTGATGTACCATGGTGAGCCTTCAGATTCTAGCTTTCTCGGAACTTGGCATAGCCGGGGCCGTCGCCATAGATGTCTGTTTCACTCGACTTCAGCTGATATATTCCAGTTTCGAAGCACGTTAGATTCCATGAGCCCATGCCATTCAAACATTCTCATTACGGTGTACACATGGATCTGCAATGTGGACTGCGATCTCGAGATCGCGTGCTGGAAGAAAATACCCAGTTGGCCGACTCCTACTCTGCATCGGTAAAAGGTCTCTGACAGATTATGAAAGATGGGGGGTTTTCTGACATTTCTATAACATACACAGTGATCTTGCTCCTCTGAACCGCTTCAAACATATCACTCCACATGATGGCTGCTCCGCTGATGAACGCCTCATCAATGCACCGCCGATACATAGCTACCAACAACCGCCTTCCATTATTCGAGATCATCATCCAAGGACATTCGTGGATCTTCGCACGCAATTCTTCTCCGTTCGCTGGAAGTCTGCCCACTCCTCCTCCCAATACGATCAAAAAACGAGAAGCGCCGCCCGAGCTGTCATAATACCCAACAAGCACGAAGAAAATGCAAACAACGAAAAGCGAAGCATCAGCTTGTTCTCAGTCGCATGGACAAGACTATGCACAATTCGAGTCCCGGTATATGCCCAAGCAAGAAGGGCATCTATATCATTACTTTGTCCTGCGCGCGCGACCGCCAGCGTAAGAGCAATGGCATAGAACTGCGTCGGCTGCTCCATCAAATGGTTATAATTATCCCTCTTCCAACGAGCAGTGGGTGGTGTCTGGGCCTCGAGTTGGCTCTTCGTTGTCGTGTTATCGACCTTCAATTTCTTGATGATCGGGATGTTAACGGCGTACATCCAGACTTCCATCGCCAGGGTCCACCCGTTGAGGACGATTATAGGTCCTAACAGACCGGATGCAGGGACATTTAGCATTTTTGTTTGGAGTATGATATTTGAGGATGATTATGTTCGAAGAGGCTCGTGTGGTGCTGGAATCCCTTAATATACCTGTCTCTTTTGCTGGCTAGGCAGAGGCATTGTGAGCTCGTATCATTCCACCTTGGAGCTCACGCTCGGTCTTTCTTTCGCCGATAGAGTGTCATATCATTGCGGGGCAAGGGATGAAAGAGCCAGTTAGCAGTGGTGATGGCTTTGGACTAACTCCTTGCGTGTATGCCAAGTCGGTGGGTCTCTGGACGAGCTCCGAGAGTCCGCGAGCCTTGCTGCTTACGCTAGAAGAAAAGCGAAAGAACCGTGTTGTGCGAGCATTGAAGATGGAGGATAGTCAGACTTCTAATGGTCTGCTGCCCACAGAGCCAGGTGGCTCTCTTGAACGAGCTTGCCAGAGAAATATGCAGACCTTTCCACGTATGGGACCTCGACTACAAATGGTGATCATTGTCCTGCAGGTAAATTGCTGCTCTATACTCGTGGGTCAATACAAAATGACTGTACATTCAAAGTTATTACCTACTGCATGCTCTATCCAGTCCGAGATGCGAGGTCGAGTGGAATATCGGGCCGTGGAGGCCCATTTCATTCTCAATTTGGGGTTCCGATTAGCCTAAATGTGTCGGTTTAAACTAACGAAGTCTGCAGAACTTCAAGCTGGAGAAATGCGGGGTTTCTCCGCAACTCTCCTCTGTTTCTTGCGATATGGGCCCTCTTTTACCAAGATTTGCATGAGAAGAGTCGATATTCGCCTCGGAGTCGTCCTTGAACGGTAAATCTTGATATATATCGCCCAGTCAAGATCCGTCTTGCCTTCAATGATGAATTGAGATGCACATTGGAACATTTTAATATCATCAAAAAGCGACAAAGAAGATCAGCCATATTCGATATAAAAAATGGCCTTTTATCCGAAAGCGGGGTCTATGCAGGTGGCTATGATTTAATGTGACGCCGGTACTCTCGCGGTCCTAGAATGTTAAACCTCCCAGGGTGATGACTGCAGGCAGCTAACGGGTATAAAGCTGTCGATTCTGCCAGTTGGGTTTGTCTGATATATTACAAAAGCATCATTCAAATATTATGATTATGTATAGATTGATTGCGTCCTTCATATCATTGTGGATATTACTCTTGACACCTTCGATGGCCAAGCACAATTCCAGCTACGACAACCCTATCCTACCAGGCTGGCACTCAGACCCTTCATGTACTAGAGTCGACGATGTCTTTTTCTGCGTAACGTCGACCTTCGATGTTTTCCCAGGTCTACCCATTTACGCGTCAAAGGACCTTCTCGACTGGAAACTCGTCAGTCATGCGTGGAATCGCGAGAGCCAGCTTCCCGGGTACAGTGCGGGAACTGAAGGGCAGCAACTGGGGCATTATGCAGCAACAATTCGCTACCACGATGGTGTATTCTACGTGATATGTGTTTATCTTGGCGCACCGGCTGAGACTGGTGTTCTTTACACTTCAAAAAATCCTTATGATGACTCTGCTTGGAGCGATCCGGTCCTTTTCAATGCATCTTCTATTGATCCTGACCTGTTTTGGGACGATGATGGAAAGGTTTATACTGTGTTGTCGGGTATAACGCTTCAGGAAATTGATGTCAAGACCGGCGATCTTAGTGATCCTATCAATATATGGAATGGTACCGGGGCTGTCTACCCGGAAGGGCCTCATCTCTACAAGAAGGATGGATTCTACTACCTCCTCATCGCCGAAGGGGGCACAGAACTGAACCATTCGATATCGATTGCCAGATCAACCAATATAAAGGGTCCATACGAATCATACGCGAAGAATCCGATATTGACAAATCGGAATACGGATGAATATTTCCAAACGGTTGGACATGGTGATCTCTTCCAAGATACTAATGGCAATTGGTGGGGGACTGGGCTTGCAACCAGAGGTGGTCCATCTTGGAAAGTCTATCCCATGGGCCGCGAGACAGTCCTCTTTCCAGTCACTTGGGAAAAGGGTCAGTGGCCGATTCTCGAGCCTGTGAAGGGGCGTATGACAGGATGGGCCTTGCCACCACGAACGAGAAAATTACCCGGAGAAGGCCCGTTCAACTCCGACCCTGATGTGTATGATTTCAAAGCTGGGTCAGAGATTCCGCGGAATCTAGTTTACTTCAGAGTACCACGAGAAGGCAGCTTCTCGGTGACTCGGAATGGACTTCGTATTGTCCCGAGCAGGGGCAACTTGACAGGCATTCCTGGAAACGATGATCTAAGTGGACAAAAGGGTCTTGGGTTCATCGGCCGTCGGCAAACTGATACTTATTTCACTTATTCAGTCGACATCAATTTCAACCCGAAACACGTCGGTCAAGAGGCTGGGGTTACTGTTTTTCTGACCCAGATGAACCACATCGATTTGGGTATTGTTCTCCTGGATTCGCCTCATCACGATGAACCACCACGATTATATTTCCGGTTCAGGACTGAAGCGAGCATCGTGGATAATTTACCTGCCGTATCTCTACCCCCTGAGCCAGCCAAGGTCATTCCATTTCCGCATTCCTGGGTAGGTGAAAAAATTAGACTCCAGATTAAGACGATAAATGAGACCCATTACGGATTCTCTGCGATGCCATCAAATCGTCCACACGCAGCTATTGAGATCGGGTCTGCTTCTGCACAGCTGGTGAGCGGAGGTACTGGTACATTTGTTGGAAGCTTGGTTGGTGCCTATGCTATTTGCAACGATTCTGAGGCTGTGTCCGATTGTCCGCAAGGGGGAGATGTATATATTGACCGATGGAGATACAATGGACACGGGCAGGTCATTGAGTAAATGCATAGACGAGGATATATAAACTGAAGAGCCATGAATTCAGTTGACAGGACAATCTACTTTGTCTTACTTGAATTAGGTGATTAATGGATCTTTCAAGGGTCGCTCTTTAGTGTCTCATCAAATTTAAAGTTTTCTTCTGCTTCTCTTCGCCAGCAACCGGGTAAATTTCGAATCTACAGAGGACAAAAAGGACTTTGTTTCAGGATCATGAGTAATGATAAGATTCGGGAAAATGAATAAGTCCTTCGAATCCCCTAGAGATCGTTTAGGCTTCATTTCATGCTTGAAAATCAATATTTGGTAGGCACTAGTGGATATAGTATAATTGATACCATTCTTGTCTTCGCCCTTGTAGGGATGACTGAGATCACACTCGCACTGGCTGACGTGAGTCGGAAATAAACCCCAGCAGTGGCTTTCAAATTGCCAGCTCTCTTTTCCTAGGGGGACTGACTTGACTGAGGTATCATCCGCAGGGCTGGGCGGAATGTTGGAGAGATTCTTGAGCTCTTGGCATACGCAACCCCGAAAAGGCTAGCTCCGGATTATAACTGACCTATTGAGTGTTTTCAAGTATTGTTAATCTTAAAAGGTCTTGAATTAATGTAGGTTTGATGTTGATCAAAGCCCGCAGTTTGATTCTCGTGATTCGGCGGAGTGGAGATGAATCCCAGGTGGGTATTACCAGATGAACCAAGATCTCATGGTTACATTGAAGGGCATCAAGAAAGAATTTACTCATGCCATCAGAACCTTAATCCTCCGCGGGGAATAATCGGAGAGGAAGAAGAAAACCGAGTGAAATCATCGGGCTGGGGGGATTCCCCCAGGTTTCAGGCTTGGTTGGAATCCATCTTGACAGCGGCTATGATGCATTTGGTTTCATATCCCCGCAAAATAGTAGAATTATGATGAAACACATGTATGTAGGGTGAATTTATTGAAGGCCCTTCATCAAGACCCCTTCATATATAAGATGATGCCTGTGTATCAAAGTTGCTCATAGTCGAAACCATCACATAAACCACCGGAGGTTTGTATATTACCTACAAAATGCATCTTTTCAAAGCGCTCTTCCTGAGCTTCCTATTCATTGTTGAAATCTCAGCGGCAGCAGTTTCAAAACATACAATGCTCGTACACTGCTTGAATAAGGAATTGGACAGCATGAATACCGAACATCAACTCAGTCCCGATAATTTGGAAAAGTTGAAGCGAGTCATGGATAAGAAGATCATGCAAATGTCCTTCGATAAGCCAACGAGCGCAGAGCAAAGAAAGAGACCTGGTGCAGCAGACATGGCTCGCAAGGCAATGCCAGGGGTTTCGCGCGAGACGATTGATACCATGCTGGACAACCTCGGGCAATCAAGCAGGCATTGCGCAAATGATATACAATCGAGAATCTAGATACCCTATTAAAAGGGAGCGACCTATCCAAACGGCCTCGGAAAATGCGTCTGGATCAATATGACACACGAAATATGATTTGAATGTTCACGCTTTGTGTTTGAGAGCTGGCCCTTGTTTTTTGATTTGATTTGATTTGATTTGATTTGATTTGATTTGATTTGATTTGATTTGATTTGATTTGATTTGATTTGATTTGATTTGATTTGATTTGATTTGATTTGATTTGATTTG
>Ga0102593_1000263_pt1 | contig 113665 bp, 103 predicted proteins | sample AraplaCol_mMS_r2_2_FD_76862 | JGI IMG/M metagenome (GOLD analysis project Ga0102593, IMG submission 76862) | Arabidopsis root microbial communities from North Carolina, USA - plate scrape MF_Col_mMS_r2 (SPADES assembly) (version 2) | ecosystem: Host-associated > Plants > Roots > Endosphere...
AAAGAGAGAGAATCAGGACAAAGGGAGGGGGGGGGTAGGGGGTGATGTGGAGGGGGAGGGTACACCGAGGAACGGGGGGGAAAATGAGGAGGAAATGGAATACATACAGAGAGCGACAAGGGTCAGAAGGTCAAGAAGAAAAGAAAAGAAAGAAAAAGAGAAAGTTGAAAGAGGATGAGATGTTGAAAAATGAGGAAGAATGAAGAATGAAGGTACTCCGCAAGGGCGGCTGGAAAGGGGGAAAAGTAATTACGTGATCTAAACAGTTTACTCAGTACAGCAGTACAGCAGTACAGCAGTATTCAGTTTATATCTAGTTATACTAGATATTTACTACTAAAAGTAGATATCAATTGGTTAATTCATATGTTAATTTATCTCAGTGTTGAGTTAACATATATGATCTCGAAGTGTACTTACTGCTGTGATGTTCCCTGGGTGGTGTTGGACCAATCAGGTCAACATCCAATATTCAATATGTATACTGCACAATAGTATACATGGAGTTCTGATCTAAATTCTGCTAAAGTTAACTATTATATCTTCTATTATTGGAGTCCAGAGCAGTATATACTTAAATTTCATTATATGAATATAATATTACTGTATTTCAGTATTACCGTCAAGCATAGTATCTAAAGTGTAGTTACAAATAAACACATCTCAGGAACGGTCACCTGATATCGATGTATGCTGTGCATAGTAGTGTAACTATTATACGAGTATCATCACTCGAATTTAGACAAAGTGCTTCAGAAAGATAGTACCATATCATTCTAGAAATTATTATATCCCTGCAGAGAGTTATATTCATTACACTATTCTAGTAATTGAATGATCAGTACTACTACTATGTATGTGCGCTACTAGTTAATAGTGCCTGCCTCAGGCATCATGTTCCCCGCGGAATTTACAATTTTACCCCTCCGCCAATCCGCCAATTCGCCAATTTCATCTTTTGCCAGTTTCTCTGCCATCCCCAATTGACTCGAGGCTTTCCAGCCTGAGGTAAGCCAGATCATTCCAATGCCCAACCTCCTAACCCTCTCTCTCTCATTGACTATGCTTCTCATCTCCCAATTCACCCCTTCAAAAACTCACCCTATATATATGACTCACTCCCACCCGCTAATCATTTAATTTCGCGTCTTTCGTGCAGATCCTCCAAAGTCCCCTCCAACAACCTACCTCCCCGTCTGCGCCGAATTGGACCTCGCCTGTCCTTCTCTACTTCTCCTCCATGGCGCCCTCCATATACATTGACGAGGATGTCGGCCGCGACGACACAACCGCTACCGGTACCGAGTCCGCGCCTTATAAAACCCTCATCCACGCTTTTGTGCAGCACGACCCCTCCACCGAGGGCATTGAATACTTGACTCGCAAGTCTCAGACTGACGCCTCCGGTGACAATGTCGACCCAGCTGCCAAGCTAGAGTGGAAGCCCGCCACCAAGTCCGCCGTCAAGAAAGCCACCAACCTGCTCGAGCAGCGCAAGAAAAAGGCCGCCAAGGAGCAGGAACTGGCTATTCGCGAAAAGGCCGAGTCTGATAAGCGTCATCAAGTCCTGGAGGAAGCTAAGAAGGTCATCATTAAGGAGGATACTTCTCTGCCCAAGCCCGTTCGCATTCGTCTGGATGTGACCGACCCCGCTATCGTGAAGCTGCGCAGCCCTGACTCCGATGTCCCTGGTACCCGTGTCCGCGTTCTAGGTCGTGTTCACCGTATGCGTGCGCAAAAGGGTGTCGTCTTCATCACCCTCACTGACGGCTACGGATACATGCAATGTATTCTGACCGGCGACATGGTCAAGACCTACGATGTCATGACCCTCACCCTGGAGACTTCCATGTCTATCCACGGTGAAATGCGTGCCGTCCCTGCCGGTGCTCACGCCCCCAATGACCGTGAACTGCACGCCGACTTCTTTACCATCATTGGCCGTGCTGCCGGTGACAAGGAAGCCATCACCACTCGTGTCGCTAAGGACGCTGACCCCCAGACCCTCCTCGACAACCGTCACCTCGTCCTGCGCGGTGAGACCTCTTCCTCCGTCATGAAGGTTCGTGCCGCCACTCTGCGTGCCTTCCGCAAGGCCTTTGAAGAAACTCGTATGTTGGAGGTGACTCCTCCCGCCATGGTGCAGACCCAGGTTGAAGGTGGCAGCACTCTGTTTGGATTCGACTACTACGGTGAAAACGCCTACTTGACCCAGTCCTCCCAGCTTTACCTGGAGACGTGTCTCCCATCCATGGGTGATGTCTTCTGCGTGTGCCCATCATTCCGTGCCGAAAAGTCACTGACCCGCCGCCACTTGTCCGAGTACACTCACATCGAAGCCGAGTTGGACTTCATCACTTTCACCGATTTGCTCGACCACATCGAGGAAGTTATCTGCCGTGTCATTGAGAACATCTTCGCCGATCCCGAGATCGCTGGCTACATCAACAAGCTGAACCCCGACTTCAAGAAACCCACCCGTCCCTTCCGTCGCATGAAGTACGCTGATGCTATTGAGTGGCTTCGTGAGCACGATATCCCCAACGAAGAAGGTGCCCCGCACCAGTTCGGTGATGATATCGCTGAGGCTGCTGAGCGTAAGATGACCGATATCATCAACACCCCTATTTTCCTTACCCACTTCCCTGCCGAGATTAAGGCTTTCTACATGAAGAAGGACGCTGAGGATCTCCGCGTCACTGAGAGTGTCGACGTGCTCATGCCCGGAGTTGGTGAGATTGTTGGTGGATCGATGCGTATGGATGATTGGGATGAATTGATGACTGCTTATAAGCGGGAGGGTATGGATCCCAGCCCTTACTACTGGTACACTGACCAGCGCAAGTGAGTTTCCCTCTGTCTTTACATGTTACCTCTTTCTTTTGCCCCCCAATGGGTTCAATCACTAACTGTTATCTCAGGTACGGAACCTCCCCCCACGGTGGCTACGGTCTCGGTCTGGAACGTTTCCTCGCCTGGTTGTGCGCTCGCTATACCGTCCGTGACTGCTCCCTGTACCCCCGTTTCACAGGCCGATGCACCCCATAAATGAGTCTTGATGATCCTTTTACTTTCAGCGGGAGATAAACGGTGATATAAGATGGTATGCTTATGAGTTTGCATGAGATGAAGATATGCTATGGTTTCTTAAAAGTAGAATTGAATCGATTTGGTGGGATTATGAATCAATGTTTCTTCAATAAACTAGTGTGCTATTGTTTTATTCTATTAGACCATTGTTGTTAAGATGTAGACTGCTCTCATCCAGTACTATGATACTGGTACTACCAGCGTCATAGTACTGGATCCATGCCCTACATTATTGTTTGGTAGTAAGTATACTAGCAGCTCTGTAACAAATGAACCTGCCAGTAACCTTCGTAAATTTCCACACGAATATCAAATTGATACATACTTTCAAAATACCTAGTGAGCATTCTGAAACGATTCCCAATTTCACTACTGGTTACAAATTGTTAATGCTTCGCTAATTCAGGTACCTCTGTACTACGATCCCCGGTACCTAGTATGTATAACACCCGTGTATACCATATTCCCTTTCCATCTTGTAAAATCACAGCATAGAAAACTTCGCTCCTCTCATCTCGCCAGGAACCCTAATATTCAGTCTGTAGGCTTGAAAACACGAGACCACGTCAATGAAGCGTCTCGATGAACTGACCGAGTGGTTCAACCTGAACCTGCTATCTCCCCGTTTCTTGTGCTATATTCTCACATTACAGCAAATGTGTGATTTTCACATTCTGCCAGGGAAATGAAGCTCGACAGATAGGTCTGGTTAGACCCGGACGCGTTCTCATGTAAACCTAACCGATCTTTCTGAGCCGAATGCCGAAAAGCTTGACTGATCTTCAAGCAGTTTGAAAAATGGGAATGATGAGATTGTTTCATTTCGGTCTGGTGTACTGTGTCGATGTCGAAGTCGTGTAAAGGGGTGGTATATCGTGATGCTCGCTCGGCTGGTGGTGGATGGTATTTCGTTATTTGTACCGCGTGGAGCAGTACTCCGTACCTGCTGATTGATCGAGATGTCTATTCGACATCAACTCTGGGAAGACCCTGTTCTGTTTCTCTCCGCCTCATCATTCGGGATACTCTGCATGATCCACTGCCACACCACACCATAACACACTCTAGGGGTTTCGAGCACATTGACTGCACCCCTGGAAGACTCGAGGTTAACAGCTGACATGGGGTTATCTCATCTAATCTCATCTCTTCTCCTCTCAGGCTATCCTAGTGACCTGGTCGTTGGGATAGCGGATCTAGCTGGGTGTTCTGATGGAACCATTTGGAACTGGGTTTCTTGTTGGTTGTGTTGGAATTGGCGTTGTGCTGTGTTGTACTGGTTGAAGGAGAAGGACGTGTGTAGGTGATGTTGTATACAGTTGAAATCTATAATGACATTACGCTGCAGAGTGAGTCTCGTGAGGGGTGGTCAGTGGTCGAGATGAAGATGAAATTGAAAATTCTTTGAGAAAGGAGGTTGCAGAGAAGAGATGTGGTAGAGGGCTCCATCACAAGAGAGACCAGCCTCATATAGGCAACGTTTCCCCCGCAGCCTTCCTTGTTTTCCTACTGTAGTAATGTGAAATAGAACCTGCCTTTATCTTCTTTTCTCTTCTCTCCTCTGTCAACTCCTAGTCTCATTTCCATCTCAACTAAACCGACTGGCCATTGCAGTGTCAGAAGAATGCGTGCTCCACTGTTAATGGCCCGGAGATAGAATCCGTGTAGCCTGATTCGGTCCTCTTCTGCTTGAATAACTTCTCTTTTTCATCCTTTCATCCTCTGTCTGCACACTCTTTATCCATCTCTTTGCTTACAGGATCGGAATGGGATTTGAAGATCCAAATGATATCCCCGATTTGACTTATATCGACCCACTGCGATAGAAAAAAAATGCGAGCCCGATGGACAGCTCGTTTTCCACTGCGTGAAGCTAGCCTGGATTCTTTCTCCATTCGCAAGCACATTGGCTCTGGAGACCCTTTTCCTTCCATCTTAGGGGACTTGAGTTAATCAAAAGCAATAGACAACCTTGTTTGTTCACTTTGGATATTGGAGCACTAAAGCATCAGTTTGATCACAGTCTCTCGCCACTGGTCCCGTTGATGTTGCTCATGACTGGTGGTTCCAAAATAGAACTGGTGTTCTGTTCTCCTTCTGACTGGGTTTGTACTGGTTCCGTCTGATACTCCTTTGTCATTTGATGATTGTCTTTGGCTCGCTCCGTCATCGTTCCCCCAGTTTTCTCCATTATGCCCGGCCAGTCACATTGTTGTATCCATGGATAATGCGGGCAAAAATAGTTTGCACTAACGTGTCTCTGGGAAATGATATCAGGGGCGAATTCTCCATCTCATGCCTGCCAACACGTCTCTCCCACTTTTTGTTTTGCTTCGGGGCTTAGGATATAAAATGGCGCGACGTCGTGTATGAATCCACTCTTTTTTTTTTCTTTGCTGCGACACTTACCTTGAACTTGCGGTCGTTGAAATACATCGATAATGCCCTGCTCACGAGTGGCTTAGTTGATCAAGATACTGGATATTGGCAAAAAGGATGATCATTCTTAAGCTGCAGGGAAACGAAAGCGGCAGATAACCTAGCAAAACAAGAAAGAAAGCAAGAAGTCATGGCGCAAAATTGTTTATTTCATCTGCTAAAAAACTTCTCCGCTATACTTGAGTACCCGTCATGTTACTCGCAACCCGACCCTGTCCAAACGTTCATTTAAGACAGCCGCATGTTGATGAGCAGAGGTGTGCGATAAGTCTTATCACACCAGATGGCTTTTCAACACCCATTACTCTTCGATTTAAAGAAATTGCATGCCGCAGGAAGTGCATGTCGGGGACGCGTTGGAGGGGACAGGTGAGAGTGCATTGTTGCAAAAGTACGGGCTAAACGGCTGTCTGGCAGTTCATGCGCTTCCGTTGAGCCGATTTGTGCGCTGCGAGATTTCTTCGACAAGCTGAAGGATTTGATCGTGCGAGGCCCCTGAGCGGACCGCTGAAATTACGCGGGTTACCGATGATTCGTCCGCGTGGCTGATGACTGCCAGCAGTTTTGTCAGGAATGAGGAATAATACTCCTCGTCGCGGGGGCTCATGCCGCTATTACAACATTAGCAATCATCCACGAATCTACGTGCCGACAAAGAAACGGGCTGATTCGAGATATCTCCTCTCCCGTTGCTCCACAGGGTGGGAGGATGAAAGAGGCTGGACCTGCAAGGAGTGCGGAGGACGAGGCTCTGGCTGGAAGTGCAAGATGAAGGGGATTCTTACTTTGAGCTACTCTGGGACGCCATATTGTCCGATGAAAGTCGTGATATATGGTTCTCTCTGCTCCGACAAGGATCTCGATGAAGAAGAAATGATGCGATCTAGATCAGACTCAACAAGCGAGACTGAAAAATGGTCACAAGTGGCGGGTCTCCTGTTGAGACTGGGCTTCTACTCCAAGTCTGTTAGTATGGAACCGCCTGTCATATTCCACAAGACTTCAAGGATTGGGATTCACAGAGAGGGCGAAAGACAAAGAAAAAAGAGAGAAAAGAAGAAAGACAAGAGACATGAAGTGCAAATTAAGAATTAACCAAGGCTCTCCGCTATATGGTAATGTAATCACAGTGGCGGTGCCTGGAGAAGAGGGGGTAGATACAGTAGTTAAGATGAGGCCACTTAGAACGGTCGGTTTTACTAGAAATGAGAGGTAGATATCGGTGGCAAAATGGTCCCCGGAAGGATCTCTCACCAGTCGAGAATGCACGTCACTTAAGCAGGTCGTGGATGGTGGGCAAGGCGGAAAATGGAAAAGGTGGGACGCTCTCCACGGTTTTGTTTTTAAGTCTGCATTTTTTGCGCTCCCGGTCTATGTCGACTTTTTGTCTTTGTAAAATACGAAGACTTCATCCTGCTCCATCGGCCCGGCACAATCTTAACAAAATGAAACTCGATTGCGGGAAAGGCAGCAGATCCATTTCCTATATTCATTACTTCCGCGCCAAATGCCAGGGACGACGTCTTGGAAAGAGCGCTGGGTAAACTTTTTTCTTTTTCAATTCGATGCTGTTCTATTGTTCGTAGTTGTCTCGGCGGAAAAAAGTGCCGGCCAATTGTTTCCTCGGATCGATGAAGTACACATCAAGACCAGGTTTATATAAGTATCCACCTGGGGTTTTAAACTTTCGTCAATTGAACGTGATATGGTGGCCAGACTTATTCGTTGAATATGTCTCGCGGTTTTCAATATAATTGTAGTGATGAGGCTTGAATGATGTGCTGCTTTTAGTGTGGCCCGAGATCTCGGCTTGCTGACTGACTGACTGACTGACTGACTGCTAGCACCAACTATCTCTCCCCACATAGACCAACGTTTTCCAACTTCGGCTCAATTTGGGAAGGTCTTGACACCAGGCGATGAATATGATCATCTGATCGCGGTGGACTTGACCAGGACTTTGCCACGAGAAGGGAATCGTTGAAGCTTGCCGACCATCCCATGCTGTTGCTTGTTGATAGTGAATCCAGGGACGACTCATTCGAACCTCAAGTCTTCAACGAACCCCTTCCTGCTGGTAGCCATTCTCCTTGAAAGGTGCAACAAGGACAAAGAACTGCAAGTATACCCTGATGGCTAAATGGTCGATGAGGATGATGCTGTGTATAAGTCCAATCTCGTCTGTCCATCTGTGATCGTGGTTGAGGCTCGCTCGCCAGCTTAGGTCCCGCACAAGGATTCTGACTTACAGCCCAGCCAGAAGAAAGTGGACGAGAAAGAAGCTATAGATGTGTTGATGAAGGTGGAAAGAGATTGATGAGTCGTCAATCCTCAGCAACTCACGTTAGTCCTCACACACCTTTCGCTCTTTCCCAAACAGGGGCGGCCACTCTGCTAACACGCTCTTTCCCTATTTTATTCGCAGATCCTCACAACTCGCAGTTGTTCCTTCCTTTTTCTCTCCATCCATCGATCAATCCTTCGTTCGTTCCTTCTCGAGACTTTCTTTGTCAGCGCCACATTGCCCTTCGCTTATTGCTGTGATATCTCCGAAGCATATACGGTGGTTGGTACCTATCTCATTGACCTTGAAATCAACATACAAGGCACTGGGAGCTGGTTGGCTGCGTCAACTGTGTCGGTCGGCGTGCAACAATAGAAGATCAGGATGGTGAACTAGCATTGCTTTTCAAGCTCTGCAAAGTGACTACTGCTCGCATCACTCATCGGTACTTGTCATTCGTATCGGTCTATCTCCATGTCAGCAGTCTCTCGATCCGACACGCGGTCGGACAAGTGGTCATCATCCCCTCGTGAGGATTCAGCGCGGTAGCGTCGTGGCGACTACCTCGTTCATCTGTCGTCTTGGGGATATACGGCTGTTTGTCAGTGGTCTTGCTGGCTCCCACGATCAAAGTGTTCAAGGGAGCACGATGTCTAGTCAGTGATGTGTGTTCCGAATGGCGCTGTTCTTGGCCAACGGCTTTGTCCATGTTCGCTGCGTTGCATTGTCCGACAAGAGACGAAGCAAATAAGAGGACGCAGGACAATAAACAATCAAAAAAGACAACCATGAAGTCGTCCAGGATAGGTGCTCATTCCAGATGTTCGTCCAGAATCATGTTGATTGAGAGATGACACCTCTTCGTCCGACAAAGGGAGAAAGATAGAAAGGGAACCCTTTCTGGGACCTCTGTGGCACCAATTGGAGCCACCGGCCGTACAGGAAAAGGGTTCCTGGCGAAGCTATTGGGGCTGCGGCTCCACCAAATGCCGCTTTTATCTAAACACGGAATCGAGAATGGAGAGATACGTCCTGCTCAACATTGAAACCGATCTTTCTAGTCCGAGAGACAAAGGTGATGCTGGTAGTTGAGCTTTGGAGGCGAGGTATTTTATTCAGTTGTGTGGCTTGACGCAGAAAGGAGAGAAGCGATGCGAATTTTTCCGGTTAGTGAATGATGTGACTTTTTCTCACCAAAGAAACTACCGACTAGCCTAGAAAGATGGAAGATTTGGCAAGAAAAGCTTCGAATGGAAAGCTTTGCCCCTGCTCAGATCCGGTGTTGACGTGAGTGGATATAAATGGCCACCTCATGATAGAGAGGAAGTTCGGTTTTACAAGCCGAAGGGGGCGATCTATAGAGCTGTTCCTGGCACATGAATGGTCAAAGTGACTGACAGATTACTAACATACAGTTCGGAACTATAGCCAGATCGCTGGAAGACATGCCAAGTACTATAGGTTAAACCATATAAGAACAGGCTCATTCTATGAATCTTTGCCTCAATGATTGAGGCACATGTTAGAAATGAAAATAACCAACGACCTGCTGACGTACAGAACGAGTAAGAGGCTTTCTTCAGCTCGGTCGAACCTCCTTCGCCACATGAACAGCTGATCACACTTCGCCCGAGAGACTGATCTAGATCTCAATTATTTAACAATTCAATGCGTTCCATTTGACCATTCAGAGCCTGAACAAACTACTTCTCACAGTCGTGCTTGGGTGACACATTACGGAAATTATATCCGATGACGCGATGATTGCCCGCTCTTATACCCCTGAGGATGTACCATTCACAATACAATAAAATAAGGGACTGAAGTCTCTTTAAGGTTGACTATTATGGCAGTTGGAAGTAATCATTTGCAATAATCCTTCTGACCTGGATTCGTTGTATGTGAGCAGGAGCTTGGACCTATACCGTAGATTTCAATAAGGAACTCTTCTTATTTCACACTGTCACTATGTACCAATAGGGCTTCCACCTGGTCATTCAGGTAACAAGAAAAATACATATCTACTATTATCCTACAAGTATGGCCACTAGCAATGGCAAAGCGTAAAGACTGAGATGAATTGTTGTAGGGCAAACTTCAAGCTATACCATATAACCCAGGAGAACGACAAATCATTACATGCCAGACTTGCATCTCTTCAAGGTCAAAGCTATTCTTCCGTCCAGATGGATAGATCGAGCTAATATAAGATGATCACTGGCAACATCTTCAAGAAGTCTATAGTTCCTGAATAATGATACCAGTCTTAAGAGGTTATTGTTAGTATTGTATTCACCTCTTGCCTAATTGGGCGTTAGTTCTCGCGCCACACAAATTAGCCCTAACTCGTCCATTCGGAGACCCTCAATGTCTACAGCTATGGCTAATTTAAACTATTGCCAGTATGCTTGTTATCCCAATGAGCAATTTACTCCGCATACGGGACAAGCCCTGGTATCCCTCATGTCAGTATAGTGGATCCGGACTAGCTTATTCCTGAGGTATGCCGCAATGCAGGGTGAATCGCGGGATGCGTATACACCTCAACCCTATCGTCTCAACAGATTTCTAGAATATCGTACTGGAGGTCCCATAATGTTATCAAAGAAAGAGGTTGATTTATTTTTATCCATGATGTGCATCTCACAAGATATACTGAACACACCCGATGAGGTCCTTAAATGATATCAACCGAGATTCCAGGTAGTACTGTACTATATCAAGACCACATTCCAACGCGCCCCAAAAATGCCAACCATACCACCAAAACAACACCCATCCCTTAAATTATCTAGCACGAATCTAACAGTTAAACAGCCCACGCACACCCGTCTTCCTCAACCATCCCCGACAACAAACGACCACCGACAACCAACAACCGCCAACCGCCAAAATGCACCTCACCCTCCTCACCCTGCTCGCAGCAGGAACAAGCGCACAATTCGTGCAATCATTCGTGCCACAAGTCGCACACGCCTACGGCCTCGAAGCAGAAGGCCATTGGCACCAAATCAACAACCAAAAGTCAACCTCTGCTCCGGCCCCAACCCCATCAACCATGATCTCAATGGCCTCCGGCAAGAAGAACTCCATCAAACCTCAGGCCTCAAGCATGCCCTACGTCTCTGGCATGTTCGCCGCCCCAATGTCCACCCATGCCTACGGTCACGGTCACGGCTACGCCGCCTACCAATCTACTCCGTCTCGGCAATATTACATGGCAACAACGACGCCATCCCACCGTCCAATTCACTCTCTACACCTTCACCAGGCTCCTCCCGCTAGTCATGGCCCCGCCGTTGCACCAAACACTCATGTCGGTGTTCCAGCCGGTGGAATGGGTGTTCCACCTTCCGCTGATGCTCCCGCCCTTCTGAACGAAGCACAGGAAGAGGCTAAGAATCTTCCCATGGGACCGCAGAGTAATATTGCTCCTGTAGATAATCTGGCTCCCCTTTCCCCGGGAAATAACGTTGCTCCTACGCATAATCATCATAAATTTGGTGCTGATAAGGGTAACTCTTTCTGTTTGGGTCAGTGTTTCCCTTCTGCCGAGGAGGCGCAGTGTGGTCCGCCTTATGTGAGTTTCTCGTCTATTCTTTTCATGTTTTATTTCGCGGTTTCTGTACTAATGTCGTTTCACAGGGATCGGTTCAGCTCCAGTCTGAAGGCTGCTATACTTGCTGCTTCTCCCCCCAGGAGAATTGGTAGAGTATTGAAGTTGGTTTAGGGTTGTGCTTGTGCAGATACTATTTTGGTAGGGTGGAGTGGTCTTTTTTTTCAATTCTCTGATTGCTTTCTATTTTGCGATTTCTGGGTTGGACTTTTCTGTTTCATTAACTTATATCCGTTTAAAAACTTGGTGATTATATCATGATGTTGATTTCATTCTGTGAGTGTATACCTCTAAACAACGTGTTTTCCATTCTTCGTAAATGCTTAAACATTTCAGATTATGGGAATCAGCTTATGTCTCATCTAACCCAAAAGGAATGTATAGTCTTTGCTGTTAAGACGAGGGTCGCCCTTAATTACTAATTAGTAGTTTGTTGAGGAGAAGTATTCTTCAACTTTGAAGAATACTAGTCCAACCCAGAAATCACAAAATAGAAAGCAATCAGAGAATCGAAAAAAGACCACTCCACCCTACAAAAAATAGTATCTGCACAAGCACAACCCTAAACCAACTCTTAAAGCAGATCACCATGAAAGCCTTTGAACCTGCAGGCCCTTCGCACGCGGAGATTGTACAAGTGCAGAACCAAAAGTGAGTGTCAAATTGTAACTTCCCTTCTCTTCCTATGGGTTGTATTCAGAACATCAAATAGTAGTACTATTTGATGTTCTGAATACATCTCCACGAGTATACTATTAAGGAGAAATGATTATGGTAGATTTAGCTTGATTTAACACACTATTTTTCACCTGGTATATTTTCAAAATACTACTCGACATCGAACTGATGTAGATACCCGCGCTGAGACTGTAACCTCATGGGATCTACATAGTAAGTCTCTACCACGACAACAAATATCGAAATCATACTATCAATCTTAGTCAATGATCAAGTTAAGACATATACTGTACATATATTAAGGTAGATTGTCTCAATGGATCAAGGAAAGATTTTTGAAAGTGACCCAGCACATGCATTCCATTAAAATGTCTATCTATGATTTTCCTAAAGGAGCCGATAAAGAAATGAATCCAATCCAATCTCATCAATCAATAAGTCCAGCAAATCTTATCCATGAATCATCACCTCCCGCTCGGAGGGCAAATCAATCAGCGAGTCTATCGGGACAACGTAAAACCGATGTACGAAAAGACAAAACAAGAAAACCAAGGGTTCAAGCTCAAGCTCAAGACAAAGGTGCGATCACGTCCGCGCAGCAGAACGAGAAATAGAAATCGGTTTCGAAACTTCGTCTTCCCAGACCGAGCTTGAAGCCGGGAAGATAGATCCTGCATCACTGTCACTGACGGGGATATTGTCGACCATTTCGACGACGAGGCCAGGAACAGAAGAAAGATGAGGAACGACAAGTTGAACGCCCTTCGCGGCACCGGAGAAAGAAGGGTTGTGTCGAGGTGGAAGAGGACGGTGCTCATAAGAACCCAGATACTCCGATGCAGAAGCGGAGCTTGAAATGGATGAAGAGAGGGATGGTGTGCTACCGGCTAGACCGGGCAGACTTGTAGTACTGCGGGAAGTAGAGCGGCGGGTGAGGAGGGGCTGATCGGGTCCGTGGAATTGAGAGAGGTAGTTCCATGCTTCGGAGGAGGCGAGTGGAGTCGAGGTTGGGGTGGAAGTAATTACGGGCTTCCACTCTGTGGGGTCGAGATCTGAGCTTGTCGAGTGGGAGGTTGTGCGCGGTATCCTTGCGGAGGGAGGGTTGCTTTGAACTCGGGTTGGAGTCATTGGGGCGACGATTGTTCGGGGGGAGAGAGGGGGAGAGGATGGAGGTGTTGTTGTTGAGGTCATTGTTGACATTGAGGGCATTGATGCGGAGAGAGGTTTGCAGGAGTCTTTGCGGCGGCAGCTAGATGTTGTTAATATGATTGTACTAGGAGGGGTATATAGAGATATCATGGATGTATATGATCCATGGTAATGGGGATAAAGACATACCCTTCACTGCAGTAGAGGAGAGTGTTGTTAGGGACGGTGATTTGCTTCTCGCACATGGCACTGGAGAGGGAATTAGCAGGGTTCTTTATAGTTTGGGATTATCAAAGAAAAGAATGAGGCGAGTGTAGGATAAATATAGAATGATAAGGATAAGACATCGCCTCGCGGGAACTGGCATGCAAGGAAGGGAGATTCAGGGTTGGTCCCTGCAGAGCAGAGATAAGAGAAGTATGAAAGAGATCAAGAGCAAGAACAAGAGCAAGAATGTAGAAGGGTTGAGGGTAAGATCTTACCAGAAATTAAGGAAGCTTGCCATATCGAATTCACTCTCGTCAACCTTCCGAGATTGAGAGGAATTGGAGTGAGAATGATGATGACCCGAGCCCAATTTCGAGATAGACAGGTTCACACCGGAAGTACCTCGACGATGTAAGATGGGACGTGAAGAAGATTTGGGCTTGGAGAGATAATGAGAGGAAGAAGGAGAACGACGATGAGATTGAGTCATGATGGCGGTGAAGCCTTGTTTGAAGAGGACTTGAAAATGCCTCGTTTTGAGACTATCTTATCTTTTTGAGATATCCCTTAGTGGAAGGGGGTCTTGTGGAGGATGTGTAGTACCCAATGATCTGCTTAAGGTGGTGGAGCACGCGAGACTAGCACGAGCAGGAGAGATTGAATGACGAATGTAGGGCAGACGAGTTATGTGACGATCTGTGATATTGTGTGCAATGATTCTGACAGTGATGAAAAGAATCGATGGGCAGCAGGGCAGATGGGCAGCGAGGGATATGTATTCGTATTCTCTGGTAATCTCTGGTTGAATGGGAAGAGGAGGAAGAGAGAAAGACTGATAAGAAAAGAGTTAGGAAAGGGTCACGATTGGATGATATCAAGTGGGGAGATAAGCATACAGAAGCAGTAGTAGTAGTAGTAGTAACCCTAGGTTATGGGATATTCGATAGAATGAACTAATCAAAGAAACTCAGATAGAGATGGCTAGCGTGAGAACAACAGTTGAAATCTTTAGTCTTTAAGAAGAACAAGAACAAAAAGAAGAAGAGGAAGAAGAGAATAAATAAAGCATCGATTGTGCCATCACACACCACACACACACCCTCGAAGATCTCCGGTCTAGACTTCACCCTCCCCCACTTTATCCAAGCCCACTCTTCATCCGGACGCGCAACCCTGACTCACACAGTTACATACTACACCTTTTTTTTTTCCATAATTAGTCGGCGCTCTAGACTTGATTCCCAAATAGACATTGCCATTGACATTGACCAACTGAATGCATTCAAGGTACTCAATCCGAGGGTCCCTACAATACAACAAGGTACTTTTCCTCTCTACAGTGGTCAGCTCTATTCTACTACTCTGAGCGGAGAAGCCCTAATCCCAAAAATCCCCTCTTATCCTCGTGCTCGCCCAACGCGCTCAGATTCGATTCTGCATTACATCTTCCTCTCTACAGTGTCCCTGCCCTGTTTTGCGTGCTTCGATCACGCTAGTCAGGAGTTTATCTATGCGGTCGGGCCCTACGATAATGAATGACCACATTGTCGTACAATACATGTAGTTAATTCTCCAGGATCTCGCCACAACCTTCATTCGTACAACCCAGTACTGTATAAGCCTGTACTGTATACCAGTACTGTAGTTCATCCAGGGAAACACCTCGGAAAACAATGGAGATTCTTCTCTAAAAATGACGCCAGGCCGTCTTCGTTCGAGAACCGCTCGAGCAACCTCTTGGATCCACACACACCCCCATCTCGTCTCCACCACCGTGACACCTCCTTGACACGTCGAGTTCGATCATACGTCCGCATTGACGACCGTGCGAGTCGGGTCTGGTATTGGCATTACTCTTTGTTGTGGAGTAAGAGACTCACTCAGCTTCAGCACAGATACGTAGAGGGGGTTTTGTCTAGACCTGGGACAAACAAGGTCAACACTAAACGGGTTCTTTGCCCTCCATGGCTAGCGCGCTAATCTTTATCTTTTTGACATTTCTTTGACTCGAATGAAAATTACGTGCAGGTTGGAGAAGTCTAGAATCTTTCTGGTGGTTTCTTGGCCTTCGCGGGGATACTATCCCTCTACTATGTACTTCCATTCCTAACATGAGATATGTAATGATACGTGAAGATGTGAAGATTCTTGCGTACCTATTTTTGACGTAGTGGATGGTGTCATATACCCCATTGTTTTCCACCACACACACACAGACTCTCTCTCTACTGTATAATCATTTAATGTACAGCTATTTCTTCCACCGCCACTACTGTAGGTCTAGAATCCTCAATCCTTCGTTTCGTAGATCAACCGTAGATCCCGTTTCGAGTCGATGGGGTATTCTCCCGTCTACGCCAGACTCTGAATGAAGTGGATTAATTTCGATGCCTGAAGAAATCCCCGGAAGTCCCCATTACAATTATAATTGGGGGCAAACATTTAATTTAAAAAAATACTATCGTTCCAAACATTTACACATCCTGACGATCCGCCAAGCTGCCACCGTAGATCGTGTGGAGTCTACGAAAAAAGAAACATGCCATCATCACTCCCAACAACGACACACAATGTATTAACTAATGAGTGGAGAAGATACACTCAGTTGTACAGTACAATTCTCTCGAGAATAAACTCACGTCAGACGAGACATTGCTTAAAATGTTGACAAAGTTTTCAGTCTCCATTGTTTTTCGTCAACAAACTCCCGCCGCTTCCGTACGATACCACGGTTTGACTTCGACCGATGTGTACCTTCAATAGAAGTTTAATAATAATAATAATAATAAAGAGGTTTAGAGTATCATGATGAAGGTCAATGATGTTTGGACTTGAGCCTATTTTGGCAGACTGTTATGGTAAACTATGATGGTAAATTGTTTGGGGTATCTATTGTTATTGTTACATTATCATACATGGCCTATCCATCCACTGCCATCGGTTCGGCCGCACTATTTCCTTGTCTAGCTGTGGTTTCGGAATTCGGTTTGACCGGCTCCTTCGATTGAGTTTCTTGCTCTTTGGGCTCTTCCTGCTTGACCGTGACGCCATTGATTGCTTTGCCAACAAATCTCTCGGGCACGCCGCGGGCGGCAGTCTCGGCAGATCCAACGAAACAGCCTAGCATGGAGCTCCAAATATACCCCTGCGATAACATCTTGCGAATTTGTCCATACGCATAGGAATTGGCGTATGGGAGAGACGTTTCAGGATCACGATATCGTGAAGGTAATGAAGTGATGACACATAGCGATGACGAAATTTCTTCACTCTGTTAGTTATTTGGACAACCAAGAGTAAAAAAAAAAAAGAGTAATGGAACAAACATACTAGTAAGTCGTGGAGGTTTCTTGGCATTAAAGTACATGCTGTACTTCTTACTATGCGCCGTCCGATCATCAAAATTCTCGAGGATGGTGAGGATGCGGCCTGTGTGGTCGATAACTGGAGGGGGTGGCGGCGCCTCAGGCCGAAGAGACCCCTCGATCGCATTCGACGATTCGGCCTGTGATTGAAGACTGGATTCGCCCTGCGTTACGGGAACAGCGGGTGGCGTGGTGTGTAGCGGGGCTGCATCGGCCAACGATTCTGCAGGGGCCTTGGACTCCAATGGTGCATTAATGGGCGCAGTATCTGGAACGTGGTCTGATGAAGCTTCTGAGGCCTTTGTTTCAGTGCTAGCTTGGGGCGCTTCTCCCGAGGCGATTTGGGTATCACCGCCTGATGAAGGTACGTTTGCTGGGTCTTGTGCCGGTGTTTCGACCTTGAGAGCATCGGCTGGCGCCATAGATTGGTCCAAATCCATTGCCTCAGTCCCATCAGATGGTGCTGGTTTCGCCGGAGGCTGCATCGGTGATTCTTTACTAGGTGAAGATTGGGCGGGAATAACAGCCTCCACGGTTGACGAACTTGCTTTTCTGGAGGTTTCCGCTGCTGGCCGGTCTGATTTCGTTTCAGCATCAGTGTTGACTTCTGGTCCTTGGCTGGTGTGGGCTGGCTCCTTAGCAGAAGTAGACAAAGGCTCTGCCGCAGTTGCCGCGGAGGGCGTGTTTGCAGATTGTGTAGTTGCATCTTCACCTGGCGCTGGGATAGACGGATTCTCATTCTGCGTAGGCGCATCTGGTGCTGGCTGTGCTGGCTGTGCTGGTTGCACTGGCTCTGTTGGCTGCACTGAATCAGCTGCTTGCAAGGAGGGCACAGCTGTAGCAGGAGGAGCGCCTTCAGGTTGTGTTATCGTCTCCCCGGGCTTGGTCGTCGTACCCTGGGCGCCTTGCGCATCAACCGCAGCCTTTTCGTCGCTTTCCTTCTTTTTCTTCTTCTCGTCTTTTTCCGGCTTGGTCTTGATATCGACCTTGCCCACTCGTGTTAGACGGCCATTCACCCACGTAGCCAGACCACTCCAGTATGAAATCACAGGTCCCTCGAGGCGGCGATTCTGTAGCGCCTCGATCCGAGCCCGCCTCTCCTCGGCTTTCCTCCTCTCTGTCTTCTCCCAGCGGTTTAGGCTCTTGCTGTTGAGACGCTCGATCCGCTCCGCCTCGGCGAGATGCTCTTCTTGTGACATCTGTTTTGGTTTCAAATGTGCCTTTCGCCTTTCGGCTTCCTTCATCGTCGCGATGATTCGGATACGTTTTTCCTGGCTGTCCTTTAAGCGAGCGTGCGTCATTTCCTTATTGACCATCGTTTGTCGTCGTGATGAGGATCGCACGGGGCCATCTTCGACAGTAGGCAGCCATGAAATCCTTTCAGATTTCTTCTTCGGGCGCGGTGGAGGTATAGCAGATGGAGTGGACACGGCTGTTGGATCGATCTTGACTCGTTTGCGTAGAGTTTGGAAGCGAAGGTCATTTTGCGCCCGACGCTTCTTGCGCTCCTCTTTCTGTAGCTGCTTTTCACCCTCATAGTCATTCTGAGCATTCGGTCCTTGGTCATCATCGTCGTCAGAAGAGTCTAGCCCCATATCCTCCTCCTCTGCAGCCTCCACGTCCACGTCGAATTCATTGTCATCTTCCACTTCCTCGAACAGCAATGTCAAGTCGTCATCGGCGGCGGCATCTATTAGAGCCGACATATGACGTCCAGCAGTGCTTCGCTTCGCTCGTCCTGATACCAGAGACTCGACAACAGCCTCATCCGTATCTTCCACCATCTCTTCATCCGAAGATTGAAGACCCGAAGAGGGATCCTCCTCCATCGTATCCGCCATGACGTACTTTGGGGTTGTATATATCAGAGTGATGGAGGAGAGGTAGAATCAGACATGAAGGTAGATCGATGCGAGTCTCAGCAAAGAAGAAGGTGAGTTTCCGCCGTGAAATTGCCGAGGTTGATGGTTGATTTTGAAAAAGGGCAGGCACGCGTGGGAGGTACTTTGTTCATTTCGCGGAAGGCGCGAACTGACCGCACCCGATGAGGCAAACGCACAGCCACTTATGGCGCAAACTGATGCCTCAGGATATAAAGGCACGTTTTTCAGCCACTCGCGCTCAGGCACTCAAAGTACTATGTACACACTCCATTCGTTTTGTATTTCTCTCCTTCTTTCTCTTCCTACAGTTTACAGTCTAACTTGGGATTTCTTTTTCGCTGTCTACTTGGGAATTCCTGATGGGTCTCGGGCGATGCAAGTGGCTTCCAATTCCGGTCCTTCCGTACCCGCTTATTCCGAAGCTCGAGGCTTTGGATGGTGCTCAGAAACGGATTGATATTGCAAGGTTGAGATGATATGAAGGAGATTACTGTACAAAGCTTGCATTGCCAACATGGATGATCCTATCTGCAAGCCATCTAGACTGTATGTGACACTGACCCATAGGAAGACCCGGGCAAGACGCGGACAAGGACACGTACCTGACCCATCCCTTGCGGCGCAACACCCAAAAAAAAACAGTATCCTCCGCGGTTTCGGATCAAGACACCCAGTCGGGTCCCTTGCATAAGGCAATTGCATCACCGGACCGTCCTAGACAGACAGACAGGCCTCCCCATACATATTTGCAACTACTCTTCGTGGGATTATACAGCACTTTATGCGGTGGATGACTTGCGATATTTCTTGACTGGATATGTACAGTGTATCTTGAAGCATGACGCATCCGGAATGCGGGGCTTCTTTGCTTTGATCCCACATCAGGGACTGGATTTTGCATGTTCTTCAAGAAGGAACCAATACCGTTGGACGGTTCCTGTGTTCCATGACAGGCAAGGCATCTTCAAAATGTGCTGCTGGGAATGCCGGGGGTTGAGTTGTGACCAACTCTCTCCACAACACCATTCATTATACATACAGCATGTATGTGCCGCCCTCTCTCTCTTTCTGTCTCTCATATATATCGGATGTTTGGCGGGTCTTCAGGAACCTCCAGGCTCCGATGTACACAAACTCGAAAATGGTTGGGTCCATGACATCGATGGGGCTGTGTCTATCCACCGACAGCCGTACCGATTCACGAACTGTACTGTTTGTATATTGTAGTATAGTAATCAACAGTAAATCGTAGAGTAGAATAGAAAGAATTCAACCATACATTCATCTTACTCCATGCATTTTTCTTAATCCAATACAAATCAATCAGTCCATAACAATGGATTGTGGGATGAAGCTGAAGAGGCTCTCCACCAACCACATATTGCCTTGAACATCCGGCCAGCTCCCCCAACTTTCTTCTTCTCTCCCTTCCACTTCTTCAACTCTTCTTCCCCTTTGAATCTTCCCACCTTTCTTCTCTTCTCTTTTTTTCTTTTCTTGCCTTCCTTTTCTCTTTCCATCTCTTTTCCTTTTCTTCTCCTTCCATCTCTGCATCTTCTCGCGAGTCATTCTTCTCGGTCAGTTATCCTTTTGATTTGAGGCCCCGCCAAAATTGGCTTTCTTTGGTTCTCCTTCGCCTTTTCCCGGAGCCGCGCAAACTAACAGTTGGTTCTCTCCAGCCACCTCCGATCCCTTCGGTGATTCACATCTTCTTTCGCTCGGCTTTTAGTCCTCACTCCTTCGTGGTTGCTGGCTCGGCTTTTCATTCTTATGCATCGACTTTTCTAAGCGCCCTTTTCGACGAAAGTGAAAGCGAAAACAAGCGAGAGAGAGACGAGAGAGCAAGAAGAGAGATAAGCAACAGGCAAACATCGCATCGGATTCACCTCATCCTTGCACTTGTTATTACATCTTTTCGGTGAGTTTAATCAATTAAAAGCATCTTGATCATCTCACTCCCCACAATTCCCTCCTCGCCGGCGTGGAAGCGCCAGGTCAAACCCCTCCTCCACCCTCTCTGTCTCTGTCTCCGTTTCGGCGCAACCCCCTCCTCCTCCATGAAATACACATATCTGGTTTGAACCAACCACGGCTGACTTGGCTCTCTTCGCAAACCCACAGGTTCCTTCAAGTTACAACCCCCTCCCTGACGATTTGAGAACCTCTTCGTTTCATCTTACGCCACCGCTTCTCAATCCGAACCAACCATATGGTTACGACAAATAACCGCGTCTAACCAGGAGACCTACATTCAACTGATTGATTCAGATCTCATTTGGACTTTGAGAATCTGCCGGTTTGCAAGGCTCATAGCCAAAACATCCTCGCTATGCTCCCGGTTTCGCGCCCTGACAGCCAGATGAGCTATAACTACATTCCCACTTCCCAATCCTTGTCGGGTTCATCGACAGGTCGGAGTTCTCCTAGTGACCTGCATGGATCCGGGGCTTCCAAATCACCGTTCGGCCCATCAGGTTCGATCGGTTCTGCCAGGCTTGGGGCTGGATCCCCTTCTCATGAACTGGGAACTCGTCTCTACCCGAAGCGGTTAGTGGTTCTTTTGCTCTCGCCATCAGTCTGGATGAAGATAAGTGAAGACTAACATCTGACGATACAACAGAGCTCGCGAGATTCAGGCACAGGAAGGGGTGTCTCCCAGCATCTGGGGGCCCCCTACAAGTGGCCACTCCACGCCGCTCCGTGAAAACATCCCCGAGTCCCCCAGTCAGGACAGCTTCCCCGATCTGATTCCCACCACCAATGGCCAATTGCCCAGCTCTGGACGCAGAGCCCGCGCGGGCACAGTTCCCTCCCGCTTTCCACCCATGACGACCCTCAATGAGATGGACCTCGAACAGCCGTTCATGTCGCAGACCTCTCGACCAACGCCCTCAACCAGCCCATTTAGACCCCCAGGCGTATCCGGCATTGACACGGGCCCCAAAGTTACGACCTCTGCCGGACCACCCAACCCGGCCATGATCTCACGTCTTCGAGCTGGCTCGATGCCCCAGCGGAGCAGCCTGCTGGGCGGAGGTGGGCCTTTTGGTCCATCCTTATTCTCTACAAACTGGTCGACTGGTCGTGAAAGAGCCACTACATTGACTAGTATTCGATCGTCCGAAGGCCCGACTTCGCCAAGCCAGTCATCATTTTCGAGGGACGGTCTTCATGATTCTGACGTGAAGACATTAGACTATTTGGGTCTGGCGGAGACTCCCCAGCAGGCGAGGGCGACTCTAGCACGGCCGTCAATGGAAGCTCTTATGCAACAGCAACAGCAACAGCAGCAAGCATCTGCTTTGCCGCCGCTCCTGGCTGAGTTGGCGATGATGAAGAATAATAATCGATTCCGGTCCTACTCGGTTAACGCAAAGGAGAAGTATGCTGATGATGAAGACCTCGAGTATGAGAGCCGTTACTCTCAGCTTCCCTCGGGCACTCTAACACCTTCGGCTGCTGCGACAGCCGCCCAACTTGCTGCCACCCAGGCTCAAATCCATCAGCATAATCTCGCTGTGCAGGCGTTCGCTAGCCATGCAAACGTGAGCCGACCTCGCGCCCGGACTGCGGGTATTTTGGAGGCTCCCCCTCAACGAGCATCTATTCGAAACTACCTCGCGACTCCTTCCCGCCTCGGTGATAACAGCTTCAGCGCCGCTGATCTCCCAATCTCGGAGAACGGCGAGTATGATGAGCTGTCCGATGCGGTTCAATTGATGCGTCTTGGAGCTGGTGGTGCCGCCGTAGGTGTTCGACCCGGCGAGATGGCTGATGAGAACAATCAAGATGGCCCAACACGCGCGTTGTGGATTGGCAGCATCCCCGTTTCGACAACTGTGACCTCCCTCGAAGCGATTTTTGGCATGTACGGCAAAATCGAGTCCACGCGTGTGCTGACTCATAAGAACTGCGGTTTCGTCAACTTCGAACGTATTGAGAGTGCCGTCCAAGCCAAGTCCCTTCTCAATGGCAAGGAAATCTTCCCAGGCGCTGGTCCAGTACGGATTGGCTACGCAAAGGTTCCCGGTGCTTCCGCAACTGGAACTCCTGGTGCGAATGGCATTCAGTCTTCTCCTACCCCTGATCCTACCTTCAAGTCTAAGATCGGCCCCGACAACGTGGAGCAGCCGAACAACCTGGACACCGTGCCTCACATTCCTGACCTGGTCGACCTTCTGCCCGAGATGGTGGAAATTGTGAAAGAATTTGGAGCTGGAGAAGACGACACACTGCGCATCAACAACAGCATCCAAAAGGCCATTGCTTTCCAGGCCTTCGAGGATGAAATCCCACCAATTCCTGAGCCGAGTCAGACTCGCATGTTTGATGCTCCCCGCCTCCGTGACATTCGCAAGCGGATTGACAACGGTGCTTGCTCAATCCAGGAGATCGAAGAGACCGCCGGGGCCATGCTTCCTGAAATTGCTGAGCTGTCTTCTGATTATCTTGGTAACACTGTTGTCCAGAAGCTGTTCGAATTCTGTTCCGAATCGACTAAGGAGCAAATGCTTTCCCACATCGCTCCTCATCTCGCAGAGATCGGTGTCCACAAGAATGGAACTTGGGCCGCTCAGAAGATTATCGATGTGGCCAAGAGCCCAGCGCAGATGAATATGATTGTGGATGCCCTCCGCCCTTACACAGTCCCGCTCTTCCTGGATCAATACGGCAATTATGTTTTGCAATGCTGTTTGCGATTTGGCACTCCCTTTAACGACTTTATCTTTGAAACCATGTTGAGCCGCATGTGGGAGGTTTCCCAGGGTCGCTTTGGAGCTCGCGCGATGCGAGCCTGCCTGGAGAGCCACCATGCATCAAAAGACCAGCAGCGAACTCTTGCCGCCGCCATTGCTCTCCATAGCGTTCAGCTGGCTACCAATGCCAACGGCGCTTTGCTCCTCACCTGGTTCCTCGATACTTGCACGTTCCCCCGCCGACGAACTGTCCTTGCACCTAGGCTCGTCCCTCACCTTGTCCACCTCTGCACTCACAAGGTTGCCTATCTCACTGTTCTCAAGGTCATTAACCAGCGAAATGAGGCCGAAGCTCGGGACATTGTACTCAAGGCTCTCTTCTTTAGCCCTGGCGATGAAGTCCTGGAGCAGATTCTTAGCGATCAGACTTCGGGCGCAACTTTGATCTTCAAGGTCTTGACTACCCCATTCTTTGACGAGTCGATGCGCGCTGAAGTGGTGAAGAATGTGTCCAAGGTTCTCACCAAGCTCAAGGCCTCGCCAAGCCAGGGATACAAGCGCCTCATGGATGAGGTTGGTCTTTCCTCTCGTGGTAGCGGACGTGAGCACCATGGTCGCGAGCACGGAGCTAGCCACTCCTCTACTCCCGAAAAATCGCAGCACCGTCAGTCATCTCGACATGGAAGCACCAACTTCCCATCCCAGCCCCCTCTGGAGCGACAATACAGCGGACAGTTCCCTACGAACATGCTTGCTCAAGAGGGCCCGCGTCCTATCTCTGCTGACCAAAACAACGCACCTCTTGATCCGTACGCTAACGGTATCAATGGGTTTGGAAATTCTTTGAATGGGCTTGGTGGTGTGAATGGTGTTGGATTCCCGCAAGACCCCAGCATCCCCCTTTCGCAACAGCAACTCCAGTACCAAAACTACCTCGCTGCTCAGGCTCGTGGTGTTTCTCCCGGTGGTATGTATGGGGGAATTCCTGGTGCCAACTATGGGTACCCCGGTGGATCGTCTTCTATGGACAACCTTCGTTCGCTGCAGACTCAGCAGCCTCCCCTATCTGCTGCTCCTGGTCAAATGAGCCCTGGCTCTGTCCTTGGCCAGTCGAACTACCCGCCGCAGCAGTTCAGTCCGGCAGTCAACCCTGCCCAGATGTATCAATATCCTCCCCAGTACTACGCTCAGGCACAGCCAGTGCAAGGGCAGTCTGGCGGAGGCCGACGTGGACGGGTAAGTCATGCAGCCGCCGTCTTTGATCCTAGTTGAAAGTGTTTATACTGATATGATTTTAGCGCTGATCTTCGCGTATGATTTTAATTGAAATTTCCACCTGCTTCCATCTACATGTATAAATTTCATTTCCACGTTTTCATCCTTTCACTTTTTCCTTTTTTTTCATTTTTCACCTCTCTCTTCATTTTGTGGCCACCTTTCCCTGTCTTCTATTCCTTCTTCTTCTTCTTCTCTTTCTATCATGAGATTCAGCAGGTTTCTAGCTATGTACCGTGGACAAGCCAGTCTTCTCATCTTTTTTCTCACACCCTTCCCCTTCCTCGTATGAACGCTGGATCGATTTCGACTGGACGGGGGAGGAGAAAAAATGGGTCTTGGCTTTGGTCTTGGTTGGAAACAGGAGAAAAGAAATCCGGGGGGGAAAATCCCAAAGTCACAAGGAGACAAAACATTTCAGCGTTTTTTTTGAAATTTCGAATGCACCATGTATGGACCTTCTGATCTGGCCATCTTTGAGAGAACTGCATTTTTGGCGGTGCGAGACTGGAGTGGATCTCAATGGATAAATCTTTTCAGCGTGCATGGAGTCTTTTCTCTATAAATTTGATCTCGAAGTAGGGGTGTTTTATGGTAATTGAGGTGGATATGCTGTGGAATTGGTGGACTAGTGGTAGATTTTTTGCTTCAAACTGTATTAAAGGGGGGATTTCGCCTCATAGCTTTATTATTCAATCAAAATTATTGCATATTCCCTGATATCCATATGAAGTTATAAATATTCCAGTCCTAGATAAATTTCCACTACTTCAATTCTTCTATTCTATATTCACCACTGTATTGTCTTCCTGCGTGGTTAAGTCGACATCATCTCCGCCCGCAACTCCTCAACTTTTCAAAAAATCCCAACATCAACTCCCGAGGTAAAAAGCACATCATAACCCAATAACGATGTCCAATACAGAAAAAAGCGCAATCCTCTTCTCAAATCAAGCAAAGACAGCTTTCATCCTCGATATCCCACAATCAATCAAACAGGCACAATCTCTAAGCCCGCATCAAAAGAAAACACAACGAAATCCACCCCTTTCAATATCAGCACGACAAGAATTCAAAAATACAAACAAATGTCTTATTTCAAATGCGCCTTTAACAGAACCTTATCCGACAAGCACAGAGCCAAAGTCAGAGTCTGCACGCGCTAAAGTTCTTGCGCGGATTTCGGAGAGCGAGCGCGTATATCATGAGGGTATTTTGCCTGTTGTTAATGATGCGTTGGAGTGTATTAAGGATGAATTTGGGGGCCAGCAGAAATGGTGTCTTACTAGATACTTTGCTGATGACAGTCGGATTTCTGCGGAAGATTTGAAGAGAGGGGATGATGATGATGATGATGGTGCTTCTATTTCGAAGAGGAGGCGTTTATACTCGACAAAGGAGCCATCTGAATATTCTGGGAAGAATTCAGTCTATCCTCATCCTGGATCTACTGGTCTATCTGAAAATTCCGGATCATTGTCAAATGAATTTAATCATCCGCCGGTGATATTATCCTCTACGTCCGAGAATAACTTCGAAATGATACGTGAGATGAATGGTATCGTGAAGAATACTTCTTTCGAAACTGCAAGTTTATCTATTTCAAATCACGAGATAAATTTGAATGGAGTATCTTCCTCATCTCGATATATTATTCCGCCAAGATCAAACTTCCTTCGCTGCACCCTACCCTTATCATCTCAATCGCATGACAACGCCTTCACCTCCGAATCTACCACCACATCTACCAGGAACAATGAAGAACAACCAATTCCAGGACTCTCAAAGGATCAAAAATTCAATCTAATCCTCTTCGACCCGCCATGGCCAAATAAATCCGTTCGACGCAGTAAACACTATCAAACACATCCCTACGCAGAAATGGATTCTCTTACCCAACAACTAACCCACATCCTCCAAATCCACGCCCAACCCCCAACACCAGACGCAAATTCAAATAATCCACCAAAAAAGCCCCCGATAGCAGCAATCTGGATCACGAATGCAGAAAAAGCAAGACGCGCCGCATATGACGCATTGAATAAATCTGGATTCCGCGTCATCGAAGAATGGATCTGGGTTAAAGTTACGAACAGGGGTATCCCTATAACTCCAGTAAATGGACTATGGCGAAAACCCTATGAAATCCTCATCATTGGTCAAAGAGGGGGGTTTAATGCAGATGATTTTGCTGCAATGAATATGAATGTGCATAGATCATCGATTTCCGGATCTTACTCGGAATCCGATTTCCATTCTAATCCCACCCGTGAAAAGAAGATTATAAGGAGGGTTATTGCGGCTGTTCCAGATGTTCACTCTCGGAAACCGAATCTAAGAGACCTGTTTGAGGATGTTTTCTTTTCTGGGTGTGATGGTAATAATGATGATGATGATGGTTCTTATATGGCTATGGAGGTATTTGCGAGGAATTTGACGGCGGGGTGGTGGGGATGTGGGAATGAGGTTTTGAAATTTAATGAAGAGGGATGTTGGGTTGATTCTGATTTAATTTGATTTATGGAATTATTGATTTATATCTGAATTGTATGTATGTTTGATGGACTGTTGGATGTTCACCGCGGAAAATGACCGCGGCTGACTCACACTGATTGTTCAGCAGTTGACCGCAATTTTGCATTTGCAGTTCTTATATTCTTTTATTTTTTATATACTTAGGGTGTTGTTATATATACGATTCTAGTAGAGATATTCTTTCTATTCATTTTATCAATCTCTTCTCTTCAACGTTTGCACCGGCTAATTTTCGGTTCATCGCCAGATCGTCGGCTTTTCCGTCGTACTAATTTAGCTTGCGTGGCTATTTCTTTTTTTTTTTTTGGAAACTTTTTTTTTTCTCTCTTTTTGACTTCCAGCAACAATTTGATTCGACAGTTCTGATCACTGGATCCATTTGCCTTCTAGTCTGGCTTTTTATCATGGGGACTTCACAGCCATTGAACGATCTGAATCAATCTGATCAAGAAAATGGCCCAACGGAAATATTCACAGAGAAAGCAGCAATGCGCCCGAAATGCTTCTCCTCCACTCTACAAGAATGTCTCTTCGTTCTTACGGCCACAATGGCCATTGGTCAACAATCTTTCTTCCAGGGGTGTATAGTCGGTGTTACTGCATCCATTGGCTCAGATTTGAATATGAATTCAGCTGAAATCACCTGGATTAATGCCGGTGCATCGTACGTGACAAGCTTTATATCCTCAATGCTGATCACTAGTTATACTACTAGGATCATGCATTACATTTCCTAGTTTGAGTAGTACTAACCAACTCATAGACTCAGCAGTGGTGCATTTCTACTCACATTCGGCAAATTAGCAGACATGTTCGGCCGGAAATCCCTCTTCATAATCGGTATGGCAGGTTTCACTCTCGCATTATTAGTGGCTGGTTTCGCCACAAATGCAATCTACATGGACGTTTTCTCCGGTATACTCGGACTCTTCGCTGCAGCCGTGGTTCCTCCAGCTGTAGGTGCATTAGGTGCGGTTTACGAAAAACCATCTAAGCGTAAAAACCGCGCTTTTGCCTGTTTCAGTGCCGGGAATCCACTGGGTTTCGTTGGTGGTATGATTATCTCGGGAGTCGCTTCTCATGAATATAATTGGCGGGCTTCGTTTTGGGCTCTTGCGGTTGTTTATGCGATTTTTACGGGGTTGACGGTTTGGACGGTGCCGGCTGATGGATTTGCTAGGACGCCTGTTAGTTTTGAGGCGGTTAAGAGGTTTGATTTGTTAGGGACTGGATTGGTTATTGTTGGATTTGCTTTCTTTTCGAGTTCGCTTTCGTGAGTTTGTACTGTCTGCTTTGATCTGATATTATTTACTTTGAATTGGTTACTGATATGTGGTAGATTAGCTGGTGATGCACCCGATGGTTGGCGGACAGGTTATGTCTTAGCTCTTTTCGTCGTGGGCATTGTCCTTCTTGTTGCTTTCATTTATTGGCAATCTATTGCGAAGAATGCCTTGATGCCATTGTGGGTGTGGAAAGATCGAAATTTCTCCTTGGTATGTTGGTATCATCCTATATTTACCGTTTTTATGTCAAATCTAACTGAGTTATCTCCTCCAGCTCATGGCAACATTTTGTCTTGGCTTTATGGGATTCTCCGCAGTGACTTTCTTCTTATCACTTTACCTTCAAGAAATCAAGCATCTCACGGCACTGGATATAACCGTACGACTACTCCCCATGGTAGTCAGCGGGGTCTTGGTCAATGTGATCTGCGGCTTGGTGTTGCATCGTGTTAGCAATAAGCTGTTAACAGGAATCGGAGCATTGGCCTACACAGCCTCTTTCTTGATCTTGAGTTTCATGAAAGAGGATGCTATCTACTGGGCCTACATTTTCCCTGCATTGGTCCTGGTAGTCGTGGGTGCAGACATTCAATTCAATGTCACAAATGTAAGTTCACCTTCTGCACATTGAACAATCACCTTTAAACTGTGGCGATGCTAATATCTCAACAGATGTACGTCATGTCATCACTTCCTCCATCACAGCAATCAATCGCAGGAGGAATCTTCAACACTGTCAGCAAATTGTGCAATAATCTTGGCCTTGGTATTGCAACTTCCGTGAACAGCGCAGTTGCCCATCAAATGACACCTTCTACACCGGCCATCCGACCATATCTCGCCACATACTGGTTTGCTGCGGCCGCGGCGGGAATCTCGCTTTTCATGGTCCCTTTCTTGACTATTGGTACTCAGGGTGGTGATGTACCTGCTGAGCAAGATGAACAAGGGGAAGGAGGGGTGAACGAGGAGGTGCATTACGAGAAAAGTGCGAGCGTGGATCCTTCTGTCATCGAGACACCTATTATCACCCCGCGTAAATAGAAAAGAGGTGATTGAGCCTAATAATAGAATAATATAGGACATGAAGACAACTAGATACAACACTGGAAAGACTGTTCTTAAACATAGCTCCCCTGAAAAACATGCACTTTGAAACAAAAAAGATAAGTGATAATCGCTTGTCCACTTAAATCCTGCGCTTCTTGGAGCTGTTGCTCTTTTCGCAATGCCAGTCCGTCACACAAGGTTCTTGCGTGAGATTACACTGGCAGCAATCGTAAATAAAACCTTCAGGCCATTCCTCCTGAGTGTCCTCATTGTTTTCGATCTCTGCATCTCAATCATCGACATCGAAACCTTCAAAATACTCACTCGACGATGAGAATGAGTCTAAACTCGTTAGCGATCAGTTGCCGCATCAAGATCGAATGTCGAGGCATAGGCATAAACATTTCACTAGATTGTTGAACATACCTGGATGATAAGAGCAGCTCGTACTTGAATTCTTGGACACGTCGAATTCCTTTTTGCAGTTGGTGCAATTGGCATAATGAGGCCGATACTTTTTAGCGTCATCAATTGTCGTAGATGTTTCGCTCTTGTTCTGCGCGTCTGCGTGTGGAATTTGATCCTCGCTAACGAAGAGATTATCCTCGAAAGAGTCCTTTGCAGATGTGTTCTCTTTACAGAGAGTTTGTGACAGATTTACGAGCACTTCTTTCGATACAGCGCTGATTGCATTGTACAGTTTGGACTCGTTTGCCATGTCAGGTCCAGAAATAGGCATTTTAAATGTATTTCAGAAGTGAATAACAAAAGACTCAGGAAGACTTTGAGTTGAGTTGAGTTGAGCTGGGAAGAGAAGAAGAGAAGAAGAGAGGGTTGGTTGTTGTTTGCCTCCACTCGACACGACGCGGCTCGCTACAACAGGATAAAGGAAAAAGAGATCATTTACATTTGATCGGCGAAAATAGGGACTAGAAAATCAATCAATTGCAAGAAATGTGATAGATAAGAAACGTGATAGATGTGATAGAAGTCTACATGCATGATTATCGGAAATAAATACAAAGCTGATTCCGAGGCTGGCAGCTGTCAGAATGTGGCCGTCATGTTTCACCTTGTACTTCAATGCTTGTATACAACCCAGGTGTATACAAACAGCAGACTATAGACACAACTATAGAATGCCACACTCACAATGGAACTAATCAAACAGAGGCCCCAAACTAACAAGACTAAATCGCAAATCCGGATTACCCCCCTCAGCCTCCGTCTTCAAGAACCTCCGTACTCCCAATCCCAACGCAGTCTCACTCAACGCATCCTCATCATCACCCAATTTTCCCCTCGCAAGAGGTCCCTTCCTCCTCCCATCTAACTCCCACAAAGTCCCATCATCACCCTTAACAAACGCAACAAAGTGTAAATCAACACTATCCTCCGCCTCTGGAGCCGCAGTATCACCCAACTTCGCCGCATCCGCATGCGCACTCTCAAGCGCCTTACTCTCGTACAAAAGATCTGCTCGCTGGGCCGGTTCTAGATTCTGCGCATCCCGCAGAAGAGTATCTAGATCCGAGCCTGGGGTGATATGTTTCTTGCTCTCGCCGTTCGAAACGGCGTGTAAGAGACCGATTAGACCGCAAGCATTGCGGATGGTTTGTTTGAACCATGTTACTGGTTCATTGGGACCGGATCCAGTGTATTCTGTGATGGAGGAGTCTTCTTTTGTGCGGGAGTTCTCGTATGTTGTTGAGACGGGGAAGACGAGGAGGAGGGCGTGGGAGGGACGGGGGACGAATGCTAGGAGGTCTGGTTCGTCGATGGAGAATACGTCTGTGAAGCCGATGCTGTTTGGTAGGCCTAGTTGGTGGACTAGGTGGGACATTACTTCGGGGTTGTTTTCTGGTGATGTTAGCTTGTCTATTTTGTTGTTTCGGGTGAGGGGGTAGTGGTGAAGTACCGAGGGGCACGAAGGCCTTTTGGGTTTGCGGGACGTCTGGATTATCGGCCATGTTGATATAAATTGGATGTTCAGAAGTAGTGTTTCGAGGGGTTTGAAATAGTTGGGGTGGAAGAAGAAGACGAAGAACAAGCAGTGACGTTGAGAAGTTTGGAGTTGGTCGTTGCGGGGTTCTCCACTTGAGCTTAGCAGAGCAACAAAGCTACCTTTGTAGATTCCACGGTATAAGCAGTGATTGGATTGAAATAAGTGCTTTGATATATCGGAGAATGTCCAAGATGAGTTAATTGAGAACTGTCTCAGTTGATTGTTGCATACTATCGGTTGTAGAGGGGATTCAATACCATGCATCCGGAGATACAGAGGTATAACATTAGTTTGAACACGTTCTTTCTGCCGTTCTTTCTGCCACATCAAAACCCAAGAATTGATAGTGTAAATAAAAGGCGGTATGTCTATTTGAAGAGGCGGTAGCTCAAAGCGGTCAGCAAGGGAGCTTCAAACTTATTGTACACTACTGTGTATCAGATAGTATTGCCGGTTTGATTATCACCATACAGCTATTTCAATGCAATGTAGATTCATTTAGGTATCGTTGTATCATAATAATTGGCATGCCATCTCATTACGCCTTCTGTGGCTGTAATCCTTGTTTCAAAGGGCCAAAAATGTCTGTCCACAGTTCACTTGCCTCTCCCAGATAATAAGTCAGATCGACATCAGCCATGCTCGTTTCATCCCCACCAGACATCGTTTCAAGCTGGGAGATGATGTTCTCCAGACCAAAGGCCTTCCCAGTTGATTGGGTAGCACCGGCTTCCAGCATGACATTGACAACATGAATATGGAAGTGGTAATAAGTAGGTTGATCTGCAGGTGCGGTTAGCCATGAAACACTTGAATGATACATGGTCACGTAGGGAATACATACAATGCACGTAGAGCTTCAGTTGATCCTGCTCCAAATCCGGATACATCGACACCGTCGCCTCCAAAACCCTCTGTCGAAGATATCGTAACCAGGGAATATGTCTCTTTTGAAGATCTCGCAAACTCCAAATATCCCGTCGATCAATCAGCGCAAGAAGGTGAAGAGAGCTCAGAGTCTTCCGATCCCAGTTGAGATCCGGTAACATGAGGAACGAATCTTCCGGTCCATGTCCTGCATCTCGCATGATAACATCTTCCTGCTCGGTTCGGCCTTCCAAGATATTAAATACCCAGTTCAAGCGTCCCTCTTCGCGCTTCGCCTGCATGAAAGGCCGGACATGGTTTTTGTAGATCTCTGGTGTTTCAGTGACCATGCGAACTTGTTGATCCGAGTATTTCTTGATATGTTGTGATGTACACGGCCAGATCAGATTCAATTTCAGGTCTTGCTGTGTCTCCCCATTACCATCACTACTACCATTCGAAGAAGCGAGGTACCATCGGTAAATGTCATTGTCGCCTAAGTTCTTCACTCGTGTGATCGCAGCGTGAAATGCTTGAAGGACCTCGAGGGATTCGGTCGAGAAGGCGGCACGCTCGGCAGTCAGAATACCTTGTTCGCCATCGATTGTTCCAAGTAGGGTGATTCGTCGGCCCTGCTGGTCTGTAGCATGAATGTTAGCTGATAGCTCGATTTCGCGGGGAAGAAGGGTATGCGCGGGGTACCTTGTTTAAGCAGCTTTGTGACTTGAAATTTAGCAATTAGAGCCTCGGTGGCAGCTCTAGAATTACCCGTAATTGTAGCCATATTCTAAAGCTTATTCGCAGTAAGGATGTTGAAATTGACTGGCTTTGATGAAAAAGAAAAGTCCGCGCGAAGTGGAAGTTCGCGTCAACTGGCGAATTACGTAAGCCGGGGCGAGCTGGCAGCTTTCTTTGACTGCGCGAACTTCGACTAGACCAAATTGCGAGTCGAATGCTCGACTCGAGCTGATTTACGCATTCACTTGCGCGGAAATATTCTGAAATCTTCAGGAAACATTCAACACATTCACCGCTAACTTGAATTCCGCCGCGCTACTTGAAGCTATCCAGCTCTTTCCACCAACTCCTGCCTGCCTACGCTCAGTCTTCGACACTCTTAGTACGCAAATCCCACGAAGCATACTTCAAGCACTCGGTCACCTAAACCGCTGCTACGACCGCTCCAATGTCGCACTCTGTGCCCAACCTCGACGCGATCGGCGTCAAAGCCGAGCCGGAACTTGCAGACACATTTCGTCGCGAAGTCGCTCAACTGCTCGGACGCAATAATCTCAATTTCCCCGGTGCGCAACCTGTCAGTTTCTCAGCAAAACACTTGACCGAGCTTCAGAAAGAAGATTATTACGTGTGCGAGAAGACAGACGGAATCAGGTGCTTGATGTATTTTGCGCGCGGAGACCCTGATGTCAAACCCGAGATTCACTACTTAATTGATCGCAAAAACGAATATCGCTTCGTCGATGGTTTACATTTCCCTATGCCCGACGATGATACCTTTCAATCTTTCCACGTTGATACCTTGGTGGATGGCGAGCTAGTCCTTGACACCTACGAAGATGGAAGTCAGCAGCTCAAGTTCCTGGTCTTTGACTGTCTGGTCTTGGATGGTTCAAGTCTCATGCACCGTACATTGGACAAGCGACTCGCTTACTTCAAGACAAATATCCTCAAACCGTACAAGAAGATGTTCGACACATTTCCCGAGGAAAAACAACATCGTCCATTCGCCGTTGAGGATAAAGAGACCCAATTTAGTTATGGAATCGAGATGATGTTCCGGGATATTCTCCCTAAAGTCAAGCGCATTCACGGGAATGACGGCCTCATCTTTACATGCCGCAGTACCCCATACCGTATTGGCACAGACGAGCACATTCTTAAGTGGAAACCACCGTCTGAAAATACAGTCGACTTTCGCATGCGTCTCGAGTTTCCTATTCTAGAGCCCGACACAGACGATGAAGCAGATGGTATCTCCGAACCTTACCCGGACTACGACGCCATTCCCATCTGCCATCTTTTCGTCATGCTGAATGCCGGCGAGTATCGGCATTTCGGCGAGCTCTACATCACCCCGACGGAATGGGAGGATCTTAAAGCCATGCGCATCCCGCTAGACGATTGCATTGTTGAGTGTTTCAAAGACGAGACTTCTCGCTGGCGATTTCACCGTCTTCGTGATGACAAAATGGATGCTAACCATATCTCGACTGTTGAAAAGGTCCTTGAAAGTATTGAGGACCGAATTACTGAGGAGGATCTTATTCGAATTGCCCCGACAATCAAGACGGCTTGGAAGAAGCGTCAAGCTACAGCACAAAGTCGCAATGGCGTGAAGCGGAAATTCGAAGAGTAACCTCACACTACGCTCTGATTACTTCATTTGTTTACATATGCAAGGTGTCTGGCGTTGTCCTCTTGTTCTTATTGTGGTTTATGCCTTCAATATCTTTGCATGGTGGATCGGATGTGGACGCAGCTTTTGATGCAATGGTGTTTTGGAATATACATGTATCTCATACTTTAATTGCTCGTTTTGACCTGGTCTAATTCAACTCGAATAAAAAAAGACACAAATTCTTCCTGCAATTCCTTCAGAGTAATGTAGCGATGCGGTAAGGCCCTTGCCCTTACCAACAGCCCTAAGTGAGGAGTTGGTTGGACATATCAGCAAGAACATGAACAACAGATTTGAATTAGTTGTTTGATCTAACTTCAAATGTACAATCAAATTGCCAAGCGCAGCTCCAAGCTAAATTTGGCCCGAATCTCGCGCTAAGAAGAAGACTAAAATATACGAGCTTGTCACAGAACATTGGAACTTTCCCAGTCAGCCACAGCCCCCAAAGATCGACACTCTCAAGGCTGCGTCCAAACGATAAACTAGATATTTTACTGGCCAGGAATGTAAGCTAAGATTGTACGAGCTCGAGGATTCGATTGTAGGCTTCATCTACGTAATGTGCGGAGTAGACGATTCTTGTATCAAAATCATATTGAACATACCAAGAAATTGCTTCAAATACTATAAATACTACTTCTTCCGTTTTCTTCCTCGGTTCAAAGAGATACTTTCAATTTAATATTACCTCAATCCTATTTTCAATCTCCATGTCACCATCCCAATTCCTCTTGATTGGCGCCATTGGCCTACTGGCGTCTGTCGAAGCCAGCACTATTCGGAACTCCTATTTAACCCAGCGAACTTCTGGCTTCACATCTTCGCTAATCGCCACTCAATTCGGGACCGTCTTCGATGCACCCGTGACTATCGGAAATCAGACATTCCAGCTACTAGTAGACACTGGCAGCAGCGACACCTACGTGGTGCGGGACGGATACACATGTATCCAATCGGACAGCAACAAGGTCATCCCTCAAGACCAATGCCTCTACTCAAACAAAACCTATCATAAATCTCAAATCCATCGTCACGTTTCCGGTGAAATGTTCGGAATCGAGTATGGAGCCGGCATTGCAAGTGGGGAAATGGCATACGAAAATGTATCTTTGAACGGACTCAGCGTCAACGGACAGAAAGTCGCTATAGCGGATATTTCCAATCCCATGGGTGATGGAGGGGTTAATAGTGGTCTTTTAGGACTTGCTTATCCTTCTTTATCGTCTGCACATCCGGCAAATCATACCAACAATGAGACATACTGGTACGACAGAATAGCCTACGATCCGCTCCTCTTCACGATGCACAAAAACGGTCTTATAGACCCCTACTTCAGTCTCGCTCTAGCACACACTCCTCCAAATGCCTCTCGTGCATTTGGAGGGTATCTGACTATTGGTGGTATTCCTCCTGTTAAACACAGTTCAAATTTCAGCTCTGTCCCTGTTGAGATCTTGGATAGTATCCCTAGAAACATCACGTCCGGGTTGCACGCCAGATCATACTGGTTATCAACAGTCAGCAGCGTAACATACGGTCCTTCATCGGGTGGAAACTTAAAGACTAACTCGACTTCATTCAAGTTCTTCCTTGATTCTGGAAACTATATCCAGTACCTACCTTCGGCCATCGCCAATCCCATCAACGATTTATTCGATCCGTCCGCAAAGTACGTCGAAGGGTATGAGGGCTTCGTCGTTGACTGCTCTGCCAAAGCGCCAAAGTTCGGCTTGACACTAGGTAATCAGACTTTCTTCCATAATGGTCAAGATCTAATTTACCAAACTGCTGATGGGACTTGTATCTCGAATATTGCTCCCTCGGATAGCGTTCCTCTGCTCAAGACGTTGAACTTGAATATTCTTGGGGTACCTTTCTTGAAGAATGTCGTTGCAGTGTTCGATTTTGGAAAGAATGAGATGAGATTTGCGAAGCGATTGGAATCAAATGTGACTACTTCGGGGAGCGCTGGGACTGCGAGGCCAACCCCTGCTTTTTCTCTGGGTACAAAATCCGTCCAGGGAACCTCCTGGGTCAAGACCGTGCTAGTATCTACTGTGTTTGCTGCTGCTACTGTGATCTTCTAATTGTTCCATTTTGATGTTTAGAGATTGCTTATTAGAAACAGCTTCGCGTTGTATATTCTACTATCTCCTTCTTCTCTCGATAATTTAGCTACTTCGTGTGTACTTTGGATTATTCGACCATTTAGAATAGCACTAAAATAGTACTATTTAATGCACATATCATTCATGATGCTTCCAAAATTAATAATGACCGATAAGAAATTTCAATCTAGAGAGTCTTCAATTCGAAGAGCAGAGAAAATATCGTCCAACCCATTATGATAATCGATGATATCAGCCCCAACATCTTCCAATCGTGTATCCATCTCTTGCATGGGTTCAACCGAGTCTTTCTCTGCCAGAATCGACTGAATGACTAGATATGCTTTTCTTGAGTCCCAAAGTCCATCTCGAGCAGCAGGAAGAGATGTCTGCATAAGAGAAAGACATCTCTTTAAGAGAGCCCTGTCTCTCGTTTTCAGACAGACAAAGTATAACAGGGCAATCATATTTGTTGAAACAGTGAAATCACGACCTTGACCACCGTATTTCTTGGACCATTCAGGGTCGGATACTAACATCGTTAATTGGTCCAAGGCGTAATCGAATTTGCAATATGCGTCCATCGGTGTCTTTTTATCGTTTTCGGACAATATGATATTCTCAAGTAGAACACCATGGAATATGAGACCTTGGCAGTGTAGTAGCATGACTCGCTGGCGCTCATGCTTTTCCAATATTTGGTCGAATTTCTCAAGTCTGAAGGCTTCGATCGCTTTTTCGTATAATCGACACTGATACTCGATTCGTAGTCTCTCCTGGGCGATTTCAATCGGGAGTTGAGAAAGGTAGGCTCCCTTGAGTTCAACAGTCACCATGAGATGATTGGTTTTCCAGTTCTGGAGGATTACAAGTGCCTGCTCTATTTCGAAAACATTGGAGAACTTTTCTGGAACAACATCTGACAGTCCACTGATATTCTCTGGAGAGGCCAGCTGAAGAATAGGCACCCGGTCCAGAGTGAAAATGGTTGCATGAACATCCAGATGACTGAAAATCATCTTTATCTTGGGGTAAACGGGATCCATTTTTGTAATCAATGCTGGATCATCAACCCAGTAGTTCTTCAATAATTTGAGGCCTTGATCGAGGTGCCAAATCGCCTGTCTCGCGTTTCCCACCAGACACTCGAACACGTAGAATATCAGACTGCAGAGAAGAGCCACGTCGGGAGAAGCATCCGGCATAAGAAGATAAGTCGAAAGCTGTTTGTGTGATTTAACCATAAGTTGAATACTCTTCGGTGAACTCCCTAGCTTGGCAGATCCGACTTTCAGATACTCGCGATAAAGCGAACTGAGTGCGACGAGGGAGTTTCGAATCACAGGTTGGTGCTGACATCTTTGTAGAATGAGTTGGGTCCAGAGCGTTGAATCGGATAGACGGGATAAACAGTGAGCTGCTTCGCTACAATAGAAGTGGAGTAGTTCGCGGTCTGTTCGACTACCGGGAATCTTGAAGGGAATGTTGTATATCTGGATATTCGTTTCTTTCGGGGGTGATGGGGACGGATATCCAGGACACTCCCAGCCTGCCGAGACGCATCGCTTGCATTTTGGTCGTTGCTCATCGCATTTGACTCGGCGTAGTCTAGAATAGTCCGGTTTAACTTGACAATCGCTGATTTATCTTCTTTCTTGGATACTCACTTGCAATTGCTACATCCTGTCCGGACCTTGGGGGTGCTTCGACGGACTCTGACTGCACCAGACATTGGCAATACTAGGATCCCCAGAGAGGTCAAGGATATACTATCAACAAAGCCCCCGTTTCAAAGCAATAATTCCTTGATGAATGAAGTTAACAAAGAACAAGGCTGCCGCTTACTATTTCGCTAACAGTGGGGCGAAAATGCACTGCCGGGCCAAAAGTAACCAACCGCAAATTATGAAGGCCAAAGTCTAAGTCCAGCCTTGTAATTTACTTTATCCTGGAGATGGAGTTTGTGCAAGCGGGAATGATGTCTAAAATATTACAGGAATAAGTTTTTAAGATAAATTATGCGCCAAAATCTACTAAGTTTCTAACTTTAAAGACCCCATGAGCACCCCGTGATTGCGTAGCTGCAGGTTTTGAGGGTCTACCTATCCATCTGTTATCATATGTGTCTTTATGCCTTGCAAAGGAAGATCCAGAATGAGTTTCAATTTTGGTCGTAAGCTTTCAAAATTCCCGTTTTGGAAAGGTCACACTGGGCTTGTTTGGATTTCTTTGAAACGAACACCTCGACGGATCTCGGCAATGTTCCTAGTCCTAACTATGCAAATACTGATCTTACATCCAATCCTAGTCCTGGTATAGTATTTGAGGATAGGAATAGGCTACTAGTTTGAGTCCACGGAAGGGTCGTGAGGTAAGAATGGAGAGGAGTGTATCTGGCTGACACTGGAAGAACTTAGCATGAGTGCTCTTTGATCATGCCACTATGCTTTCCCATGCAGAATTTCAAGCTAAAGAATGGCTGATTGCAGGAGTAGTATATGCAGTCTTTGATCTTTTGATTTAAAGACTTTGCCAACCTTGGGACCCCATCCTTTGATCTTTACTAGGACCAGTAACTATCCACAAAGCCGCGCTGGGGGATAATGAATATTTTTTTTTCTTTGTATGGACGCTATTTAGATACAACGAAACGACAAGTTGAACTTCTATGTCCTGAAACTTCCTTTTTGTCCCCGAGTAATTGAGTCTTGAGTATTGCCTCAAGTGCGAACGTATCTATCAGAAACCCTTCACCAGAAGTCCAATCCATAATGCCGCCATCACGCAGGACTAGAAAAAGAAAACAACAAGATGAGCCTAAGCATCCGGAGAAGAAGCAAACCCACAAAAAGAGATCTCATGAGAAGACTAAGAGCCCTTCAAATAATGAAGTTATGCTCGCAGGCACAAAATTAACAAAAGGGCTGGGAGCATTCAAGGCCAGTCCATCTGCTCAATCTATCTCTAGTGCAGCAAATAGGAACAAAGTCCTTGACCTGGATGTATCTTATGTTGGAAAGATCAAAGTTCCTCCAAAGCCTCCCAAGCCGCCACGCCATCGAAGATGGAAGCACAGGGGTAGAGAGCCTCTAGAGGATCCAACACAGCTTCCCGACGATTGGACTGAGTCTGAGCCTGACCTAAGTGATGAGTACGTGAAGCATTCTGATCCTTGAACAGCTTTTACTAACAATTTAGTGACTACGATGCTCAGATTGAAAGATGCGAAGAAAGGATCAGAGACAATATCATGGTCTCGCGATTCAAGGAGAAGCTGGAGGCTCTAAAGGAAGACAAGGCCCAAAAAGAGTATGCTCTCTTTACAGCCATATTTCAAGTTATATTCACTAACTCAAAGCTAGATTTTGGATCGACTCCGAGCCATTTGGACTTACCTGGCCCGTTATTCAGCGTCTTCGTGTTCTCAAGGACATTGAAGAAGATCTTAGCAAAGAAGATCCATATGATCAATTGTTGACCGTGCGATCTGTTATGAGAGCCTACCGTTATCATGAACTTGAATGGAATGATGGCCTCGTCACATATTGGGTGAAGGATCGTCAGCTTTGCCAGCCGCGTCCATTTAATTGGGATGAAGTAGATCAGCTTAAAGAGAAATATGCACAGGGCACTAGTTTCTGGATCGAAGGGGTAAATTCTTACAAGCCACTCAAATTATTAAATGCAACGAGAAAATTGAGAATCTAATACACAATTTCTTTGGTTCTTTCTTATCTAGGGGAGTGCTCCGACTCCAATGCCGTTAAATCTCAATGTGGAATCGATCCCGGACCGTTACTTAATGCACCATGTAAGTTTTTTTGAACTTCCTAGTAGACAAGGCTCAAATTCTCATACACTATCCTTCTGCGACTAGATTAATTGTCAATTCAGAATTCCAGGCGAGCCTGTCACTTCTACTATATCTGTTATGGATGATACCGGGGCTTCAATATGTGCGCTTTATGAAGCGGATATCAAAAACCTGATGCATCCTCGACCTAGAGTCATTCCCCCGGAAATAGTCATTGGACGAATGGGAATAACAACCAGTAATGGTGGTATCACACCTCCAGTAGTCAGGCTTGAGGTCAGTTTGCTCAGTGATTCTAATGTATTGGTGCCGTGGACGCCTATACAAGCCATCGTATTCAGGGGCAGGTACAATGGTCAAAATAGCAACCGTCTCTTAGGCCCAACATTGCGATATATGGCATTTACTGCTACTGTACCGGATAATACTGGTCGTCTTTATATGTCTAATGATAGAAATGGCTTGATCAGTTCGTTGCCGGATCCCGATATTACTCTGGCAGCTGTACCGGATCAAAAAGTATTACCTCATCCTCCAGGAGCACCGGCCTTTCCTTAAATGGGCTGCTGTGAAGCATTATACTCTTCAAAAGAGCAGTATGGAAGTATTCGTATATCCTACAAGGTATAACTGCCGGTGACCTGATTGGCTGGGCTCTTGATTTGCCCATGTCGAGATTTCCATAGTTATTATCATTCGTTTTGTCTTTCTGTTATATGTACGCGCGATACTTAACGCAACTCTATATTTACTCTTCTTTCCTACAATAACAAAGTAAGAATGAAAACAAGAGTGCTTCAGTGAAGCTTGGAGCCCTGTCCTCCGCGTAGACCAAGTAGAATACCGTGTCATTGTCATCATTCTCCACTTTTCCTTCTGATTCATCAAAAGCCACGAAAAGAACCCTGAACCTGAACCTGAACCTCAACTCACCGGTAGTCACCCAGGGAACCGCCGAACTCATGTCCTTCAGAGCCACCTATATCGGCCTCTCACAATGCTTATCATTACAGCAATCATTAATAATATGGAGACAGAAGATTGTTGGGAATCAGAACACTTTCACATGCAAATTCCCCAAGTGGGGCAGGACTCCACGGAGAATGAATTATGGAGCAAAGCGAATTACGGAGCATCGTGGAACATCATGGAGGTGTCAAACGGGATTATTCTTGGAAAAAAAACTTCAAGAAGAAGAAGAGGAGAGGGGAGAGAGGGGAAAGGTGGATGTGGTATGGGTATAGTCATCACCATGACATATCAATAGAGTATAATGATACAGATTTGCGCACGACCCGGGTTCTAGCCATGCATGGGGCGCAGTGATTGATGCGTGATGGCCATGAATACTTGCTTCTTACACTTGGCTACGAGAATGGCCCGGTTCGTAGATTGGTTCGAAGAAGATGATTGACTCTTGACAGTCCCTTAGACCCCCCCAAAGGTGCCACTGAAAGGTATCTCGCTAGACAGCTTCGAGTCTAGTCGCAATGTTTAGTCTCCATCCTTTGCTTTTTATTTCATTTGTTCGTCTCAACAGAATTGTCATGGCCATTGCGGTTAAAGCGGTAGTTTCTTTCGCGTCGCCGGGGGGGGTTTTTTTTTCTTTGCGTTTATATTTTTGCGTCTTGGACATCACTTAGCCCTAAGATCCAACTTAACATCGAAATAACCTCATAAAGTCCAGTACTCTGAATTTTGGAACTTCAATTGTATAATCCAAAAAACTACCCCGATTATTTTCCCCGCATTCTGTCCACCCCGGTGATTTACCGAAAATGACTATCCTCGACATCGACAAGGACCTACCGACTCTTTTTCAAAAACAGGTGCACGCGACACCAGATGCGATTGCGCTAGAGGATCACACCACCAAATATACATATGGCGAGCTCAACAAGGAGGTTGAGTCGTTAGCAAATCGTCTAAGACTCTACGGAGTCAGCCGAGATTCGCTGGTTGGCGTGTTGTTGCCGCGTAGTGCAAACTATGTGATCGCCTGTCTGGCTGCCCTTCGTGCTGGAGGTGCATTCTTAGTTCTTGAGCTCGCATATCCTGCTGGATTGCTGGCTGATGTGATTGATGATGCGAAGCCTGTGGTGATCATCACTGAGCGAACTGAGGCCCCCAAAATCAAGGCCCAGTGCCCATTGATTACTCTCGATGAACCTCAGGCCGAGGTAAATGGATATGCTCAAGAAGCTGCTCCTTTACCTGCTGAGAATGATCTGGATCGATTGGCGTTTGTTGCGTATTCTTCTGGAACCACTGGGAAGCCCAAGGGAATTGCCAACCCTCAACGTGCACCGGTTCTCTCGTATGACTTGAGATTCGCCGTGCAGGACCTGCAGCCAGGCGACCGAGTCGCATGCAATGTATTTTTCGTTTGGGAGATGCTTCGTCCGCTTCTGCGAGGTGCCACAGTCGTGGCTGTCCCGGACGATGTTAGCTATGACCCAGCTACTCTGGTAGATTTGCTCGCATCCAGGAATATCACGGAGACTCTGATGACTCCAACTCTTCTGGCCACGGTTCTCTCTCGGTATCCTCATATTGCCTCTCGTCTTCCTGAATTACGCACACTCTGGCTGAACGGTGAAGTTGTCTCAACCGATCTTGCCCGCCGAGCCATCCAGGCTCTTCCTAATACCAGGCTGCTCAACTGCTATAGTGCCTGCGAAACGCATGAAATTGCCTGCGGAGATATTCGCGAGATTATCGATACCGAGTCCATCTACTGTCCAGTTGGTCCTCCCCTGGACCCTGCCCATACATATATTGTAAACGAGAACGGCGAAGATGTCGGCGTGGGGACCGCAGGTGAACTCTTCGTCGGAGGCGACCTGTTGGCTCGGGAATATCTCAATCTTCCCGAGACAACAGCGAAAGCCTTCTCTCCTGATAAGTTCAGTTCAACTCCCGGTGCTCGCATGTATAGGACTGGTGATCTGGCACGGATGCTTCCATCTGGTCTCTTGGAAATCACCGGTCGCGTGGGAGCCATGATCAAGCTTCGTGGGTATTCTGTTGTGCCAGCGAAGGTCGAAAGTGACATTTGTCAGTTCATGGCCGTGAGGCATTGCGCAGTCACTGCTCATGGCGAGGGCCTTGAGAAGCAATTGGTTGCATATATCGTTCCTGATGAGGCCTCGGAAGATCGTCCTGCAGTTGAAATCAACGAGTCTGGTCATAGTCCAGCTGCTCGTCGTATCCTTGAGCCCTATCTTGCTCATTACATGATCCCAGCTCTGTGGGTTGAATTGAAAGACCTTCCAACCAACGAAGTCTCTGGAAAGGTCGATTTGAAGAGCCTCCCGCCTCCTCGCAGTGCCAGCCCTAGTGGCAGCGAGACGACATTGGACAAGGATCCTATCCAGATCAAGGACATCGCAGCCATCTGGGCAAATGTTTTGAAGACCTCGAAGGCTCTTTTGAAGCCGGAAGACAACTTCTTCGATCTTGGTGGTCACTCTTTGTCGCTGGCCGACCTTTCCTCTCGACTGACTCGACACTTTGGCTTCCGCGTTCCTATTCCTCGTCTCGCGGAGGATACCACTCTCGCTGCCCATCTCGAGACAGTCCGTGCAGTCAGAGATGGACATACCGCAGCAGTTCAAGCAGATCTCCCGGCCTTCCTGCTCGCAGACTCCACCCTGGACGAGGATATCAAACCCACTGCCAACACGACGATCAAGTCAATTGCGTCTGCTGATACCGTTCTTCTGACCGGTGTTACTGGCTTTCTCGGTGCATTCCTACTGCATGATCTGCTGGAGAACACATCTGCCAAGATTATCTGTCTTGTGCGATTCAATGATCCCGAAGATGACGACCAGGCCGGCGGTGTTGCTCGAATTCGTCGCAACCTCCTCGACTTGGGTCTTTGGAAAGATACCATCATGGAGCGAGTCGAAGTTCTCCCAGGTAACCTTTCGCGACCGCAGTTCGGTTTAACACCAGAACAATATGACGATATTGTTTCCCGGATTCAGGTCATTGTACACGCTGCCGCAACTGTTAATCTCGTCTACCCCTACGCTGCTCTCCGAGCTGCCAATGTCGGTGGAACCAGGGAGATTCTTCGTTTAGCATCTAAGGCTGGTGCGACCGTACAGTATGTCTCGACAAACGGTGTTCTGCCGCCATCCGAAGAAAAGGGCTGGCCGGAAAGCACCATGCTGGATGTCAAGGATGTTCCAGTTAAACTGCTCGATGGATATGGCCAGACAAAATGGGTTGCAGAGCAGCTTGTTCTTAAGGCCGGTGAGCGTGGACTTCCTGTGAAGATTCACCGATGTGGTACTATCAGTGGACATAGTCTGACTGGTTCTGCCAATGCGTGGGATCTTTTGACTGCCCTCCTCGTGGAATCCATTCGAATTGGATACGCTCCTGATGTCGAGGGATGGCGCGCCGAGATGACTCCAGTTGATTTCGTCAGTAAATCAATCATTCATCTTGCAACGCAGACCGATTCAGCCGCAGACCAAACAGTCTTCCATCTTGGCGATCCCAATCCCGTGAACACAAGCTCTGTCTTTGAGGATCTGAAGAATCTCGGGTATCCTACCGAGGCGTTGCCATGGGATGATTGGGTTGCCCTTTGGTTTGAGAAGCGTGGTTCGGCAAAGGGTGGTGATGGTTCTTTCACCGTCGACATTCTTCGTAGTGGTATGCCCACTGTTGAGTTCTTGCGTGGCATTGTCGTTCTGGATAACGCCTTGACAAGACCTTTCCGTGAAGCAGTCGAGCGTCCTAAGGTCGACGGTCTTTTACTGGAGACCTATGCTCGCCATTGGTTTGCTCGTGGATGGCTTCCTCGACCCCCTTCTCGTCAAAACGCTCTCGGCCGCTCTGTTCAGCCTTCTTCGAAGGGCCCTCTCAGTGGTAAGGTGGCGGTAGTTACTGGAGCCTCATCGGGCATCGGTGCTGCAGTAGCATCTGCCTTGGCTAAACAGGGGGCATCAGTTGCTATTGGTGCTCGTCGTCTTGATGCACTAGAGTCCGTGAAATCCAAGGTTGAAGCCCACGGCGTGAAGTGCATCGCTCGATCAACAGATGTCACGAACAAGTCGCAAACCGAAGCTCTTGTTCAAGCAGCTGCAGAGGAGCTGGGCGAGGTTGATATTCTGGTTGCATGTGCCGGTGTAATGTACTTCACCATGATGGCAAACACACAGACAGATGAGTGGGAACGAACAGTCGACGTCAATTGCAAGGGTCTCCTTAATGCCCTTTCTTCCACTGTTCCAGGAATGCTGTCTCGAGGTCGCGGTCACGTCGTTGCCATATCCTCCGATGCTGGAAGAAAGGTCTTCCCTGGTCTGGGTGTTTACTCTGCCAGTAAGTTCTTCGTCGAGGCTACTCTTCAAGCCCTTCGTCTAGAGACAGCTGGTCAAGGCCTTCGAGTCACAAGTATTCAACCGGGTAACACTTCAACCCCGTTGTTAAACATGTCTACTGATACCGAGGCCGTGAAGAAGTTCGGTGAGCCATCTGGTGCTAAGATTTTGGAACCCTCCGATATTGCCAACTCGATCATTCACGCTTTGTGTCAGCCGGAGTATGTCTCTGTCAACGAAATGTTGGTTGAGCCTCGTGATGAGCCTATTTAATGCATGTGCACTACGCAATTTTATGTCAATTTACCAATTCTCAATCCAACTCTTTTTCCAATACAATATTGTCTTGATATTAGTACACAGTTCTCCGCATCATCTCCCACAAGTAGCAAGTAATTCGCGATAAAAAGGCTGGCCTGATTGAAGTCAGTAAGATTTCCTCAGTAAGTAAAAGCTCTAGTCAGACGTCTTCTCACCTTTGCTGAGACGAAGTAGCTCATTCTCGTACGGACCGAGTTCCTCTTCCATCAACAGTGTGTTTGGGGGCTCATCTTCCTTTGGCCCGTCATATAACCAGCCCCAGCTAGAATTTTCATTTTCTTCTATCACCTCATCCAATTCACCATAAGAATTGATGATTTCCCGCGTCGATCGAGATACGTAACGAATTCTCCTAAGGGACCACGGTCCCTTTTTAAGAAGTGCGCGACACTTATATGGCCCAAGATCATTATAACCCAATCCCTCCAGCGAAAGTCGTATCCGCACACTCCGGTGAATCTTCTCATTCGTATCTCTTAAGAAGTAGGGTGTATTTTGTCCCGTGTCGCGGGTGACTACATGATACATCCCAGGCGTGCGGGTGGTTTTCCCTGCTAGGCGGTATAACCCAGTATCAGGCGAGATAATCTCGCCCAAAGCCCACGGACGAACAGGACGATGTTCGTCGTAGATCGAAGGAAGAGCCCACTCCTTCAATCTCTCTCGATCCGGTGAGTCTGGACGTGGTTTAGACTGCTGTCCGCAATTGTAGTAATATCGAACATTATCTGTAAATATTTGTTGAATGGTATTTGGTTCGAAAGAGACGCCGATTGAGGCGAGTTGGTCCATCATCCAGGCCATGCTGATATTTGCGATTTCTTGATCTGGTAATCCACCGCCTACATTGGAATGGGCTCCGGGAAACCAGACTTGTCGTAGGTCGGTGCGAACATTAGGTGGTCTTTCCCAGAGTGCTGGTGAGAATGATGCACGATCCTCATCGAGCGCTAGTGCCTGGAAGGCGTATTCAATATCATTTGATAGCGCTGTGTCGTAAAATTTGCATGTAAAGGGGATGTTAGCGGGATATTGGCTGAAGGATGGCATGCTACTTATTCTTTTGTGGATCGAGGTATGTCGAGTTTATTTGTGACATTTGTGTCGGGGATACCTTTGAACAATGACAGGATGATCGTTAGAAAGTGGTTGAAAGGGGATATTACTGGAATCACGTACCTAGACTGCCGACTGTATCCCACACCGCGACACAGCGAACTTTGATGCGATATCCGTCTGGGTCATATAGTCTTGTAAATCCACCCTTTTGTAGAACGTGAGCATAGCACATTTCTGATTGGATTTTCAAGTGAATACCTCTTCTAGACGATGTCGATATTCTTTCCCTTGATGAGGCGGTTTTGGCTTGTTAGGAAATGGTACTGTAGGAAATTTATCCTTATAGTGACTATTTCGCAGGTTCTGAACATCCTTGAATATGGGATAAAACACTTCCATCCCCTTGGAATTCAGAAGCCCGATATCAGAGATCAAGCCCTAGTAAGCAGTCAGTAATCTACCATCATTAATCTGAGGGTCTGTATCTCTCACTGCGACTCCACGCGCTGTAAATGCACCACGCGAAAATCCTACTAGAATAATTTCATCCCCAGGCTCATAATTCGCAGCAACAAAGCTGTAAGCTTCTCTCATGTTCTAGGGTTCTGCGGTTTAGATACCTCTCAACCATGGTAAAAAAAACAGTATGTGGACCAACCTCGGAGACTCCAATACCAAAAGCTCCTCCGGCAATCGAATCAGCGATTCCACCGGTACTCCCCACACCTGGTTGATAGTATAAGACTTGACCTGTCCCATCTTGATCGCGCTTTTTAAGTGAACGGTACAGACGAGTCACGTTGGAGGGAACCTGCAGGGTGGCGTTTGGCTGGTCAAGAGTGGGAGGGTTGTACCCTTTATCACTATTAACCCAAGTGCCATCCAGACACAAGATAATGCGTTTCGCAGGAATACTCGTGGTAGCCATTGTGTACTCTCCTAGCAACAGCCCCGTTTCTACTAGAACACGAACTTGAACTTGAAGGGGCCAACCTGGTGTCAGCCCCACGTTGAAAGAGAACGAGAGGAGGTTGAGTGGGTCACTGACCTAAGCGGCTATAAATACTGATATTCCATAGAACTTTCTATTATGAGGTGCATGTTCATGCATGCTTTGGATTCTCACGTGTTTGTGCCCTGTTTCTTTAATATGAGCCAATCAGCATATATTCTATCACCGTGTATGCATGTCAGATCTCTTTTTGGCGCTCGGCATTTGATCCGGCTGACCAGTTGTACGTACAGCTACCTGAGTACCAGTGATCAATATCAGAATTCTAGTACTTCATCATTGAAGAGATATGAGAAGATTTGACTTAAGTTATTTATTCGACTTTATCCATGATCTCAGGTAAAAACATTGACCGGTTGAAGTATAACCTAATACTGTAGGGTACAGAAGTAGTATATCAGTGGATTGCAGGCAGGCGGAATGATTCCGCCTGCTCTATCAATTACCAACCACCAACAATAAGCACATCATCAAACCCTCCCACAATCAAAAAACCCATCAACGATTCGAACTCAACAGTATCTCTGACCGATTCAGATTTATACGAGCTATCCTTGTGTGTCAGAATGACCTCTCACCCCAATAAAATTCACGAACCCGGCACCGCCGACGGTTGGCACGGCATCATCCCAAGCCCCGAATTCCCCGCCGAAAAAGACCGCTATCATCTATATATCGGGCTATTCTGTCCATTCGCACACCGAGCAAACTTTGTCCGCCATCTCAAAGGCCTCACTGATCTCATCAGTCTTAGTGTCGTCATGCCATATCCCAAAGGCAATGCTAAGGGTTGGCCGGGATGGCGGTTTCTCACGTCTGATGACGAGTACCCCGGAGCAACGGTTGATCACCTTTTTGGGGAAGACTATATGCATAAGATTTACTTTCGTGCCGATCCGGAGTATAAGGGACGGTACTCGGTACCTGTCTTATGGGATAAGAAAAGTGAGACGATCGTTTGTAATGTAAGTCTTGATTCATTGATGAATACCAGAAAAATCAAAAAGCAGTTTAACCGTCTCGATATATAGGAGAGTGCGGAGATTTTGCGCTGGCTTCCGAATGCTTTTAACGAAATTCTCGAGCCATCGCTAGCATCAATAGATCTCTACCCAATCCATCTCCGCGTTCGAATCGACGAAATCACACCATGGATGCAATCCCACGTCAATGCCGGTGTATACAAAGCAGGATTCGCATCAACGCAAGAAGACTACGATAAAAATGTAATACCTGTCTTCGCTGCATTGAACAAGCTTGAAAGTCTAATCGCTGAAAATGGGGGTCCTTTTATACTCGGGAAGGAATTCACTGAACTTGATATTCGACTTTACGCCACTATCATCCGATTTGATACGGTATATGTCCAGCATTTCAAGTGTAATCTCGGTACTATTCGACATGATTATACGGTTTTGAATAATTGGTTGAAGAAGGTTTATTGGGATGTTAGTGCGGCGAAAGACTCGACGGATTTCAGACATATTAAGGAAAATGTAAGTCACTTCGTTGGTTCTATTGTAATGAAAGAATTTGTTCTGATGTTACTTAGTATACCAAGAGTCACTATGATATCAATCCCAAAGCTATTACGCCTTTGGGTCCTTTTCCTGATATTGAATCGGGGGTTGAGCAGAATTTGGCTAAACTCAGGATCGGGGAAGTCAAGCATCCCGAGGTTTTGAAATTTAAGATCTAAGGGTTTTATTCAGATCGGGAAGCTGATTGAATTTGATGGTCATTTCTCAATTTTTTTTTATTCATGTATGGAACGTGAAGACTGCCAGATCTGGTGTTGAAATGTTCGTGGAAACCAAGTGTAACAGTCGAAATCAGGAGCAATGATATCTTTTGTACTAAAGTCTAGTATATCCGCGGATTCATATAGAAAGCTATTCAAGCAGACTCGCAATGCGCGACATTGGTGCCCAACTTTTCATCTCCATCCATTTTAGTACTTACATGTCCAGTAGCCATCTCGGCGACATCATCCGGTAATCCCTCAGGTCCATCAAAAATGAGTGCAACCTCTTCAAGGGAATATCCTTTTGTTTCGGGGTAGAAGAAGAATGCAGTGAAGCCAAACATAATGAGAACCACTAGAAAAACTATATAGTATCTCCATGCGATTGCGGCCAACGCGATGGGATTAACGAAAGTGTTGAAGAACATGGCTACGATGGATGCCAGCCAGGTCACTGTAAGACCACGGGAACGAAGACGGAATGGCCAGATCTCGCAAGGGTATGAGGTGAGGAACGGGGTACTTTAATGACAAATTGTTAGAATGATGATAGCAAGCGATCAGCAATAGTGACTGGGATAACTTACAGAGCAATGCAATAACCTGCGAAGAAAAAGAACAGAAATGGAATCACGGCCCCGCCTGTCGCGGTATTTCCGGTTCGTGAAAAGGAACCCGAAAGCGCAGTGACAAGTACATAACTGACGAACATGATACAAGCTGATGCGAGGAAAAGTCGTCGGCGTCCTAGACGATCGGACAAGAATGCACCTAGTACGGCGAAGCACAGGTCCCACATTTGAAGACAGGCAGAGATGAGTGTCTGATCGCGGACTTTGGTGACACCGACGGATGACAAGATCAGAGATAGGTAATAAGATATAACACCATTTCCGACCCATTGAGCGGAAAATCCCAGGGTGATAGAGATCATCAGACGATGACGATTACCGGGTGTCTTGAACATTTCAGCATAACTGCCGTTCTGACTAGCTTCCCTCTCGGCACGAATCGTAGAGGCGATCTCTTGAAACTCATAATTGACCAACAAAGAATTGAGATCTCCGCCGGCGTGGTGTCGAACAAGAATTGCACGTGCCTCTTCTTCTCGATCCATGGAGACTAGCCAACGTGGACTCTCGGGGGCCATGAGGAATCCCGGCAGGCCGACTAGAGGCACCAACATCTGCAAAATAGATGGAAGTCTCCAAGACCAAGAGGACGAGTAGGTCCGCGAAGCAAATACAACCCAAGCCGCAAGTGTACCGCCGACATACCAGCCGGACATGAAGAGTGCATTGAGGACACCACGGTGTGTGGGATAAGCGATTTCGTTGATGAGGAGCGGGACTGCGTTGCCAAAGAGTCCAGATGCAACTCCTAAGAATAGACGTGCCAGCAGGAACGCTATGTCATTGTTGGCTGCAGTCTGCAAAACGGCTCCAACCGTGAGGAATGCATAGCCAAGATAGACTCCTGGCTTACGGCCATAGCGGTTGGCAATGAATGATGCAAGAGGATAGCCAAAACCACACCCAAGCCAGTAGATAGCATTGATCCAGCCGAGCCATGACCCCGTTGGATGACCCATGAAATCTTTCCATTGGGTTAAGGCCTCGAGGCCATTCATCAATGATCCATCATAGCCGTTGGCGGATGAGTACATCACCAGGGAGATGATAATGAAGTTCAATCGGAGAAGATGACCTTGTTTCCACCATGGCTTTGAATCTTGTGGAATGAAAGCAGCAAGGTGATCTGCCGCTGCAGACTTGCTGCTGGTGTCAGTGCCCTTCACCCTGTTTACCCTCATGGTGTAAACAAGTGAAGAAGAGCAAGAGACAAAAAAGAATAAGTTGAGGTCCAGAAGCAAAAGACGAATAGTCAGGGATACCGAGTCCTTTTTAACTAGGTTTTTGACATGCCTCAAATGCCGCTAACTTTCCCGATCAACCCATCATCGTTCGTTCAAGGGGAAGTTTTTCCGGGGTGCATTCAACGTGTGCCAGGGCTGATTCGGAGGAAGTAATTGGCGAATCGGAAACCGGAAGCGATATGAAACAGCCAATGACCCAATTGAATTGCCAAGTTATACGCGGTTTAGACAGGAGATGCTAGGCTGTTAGACCGCATAGTTACCATACGGCATCACCCCAACCGGTCGGGAGCGTAAATGCGGGATAGAATATGTGGAGGAAAAGATGGGGGACGGCATCGGAGGCGGAGAAACGGAGAAAAGGAAAATCGGAGAATCAGCCGACGAATCGGCGCGGCTCAAGTTTGGGTCTTTAGAATGAGGGTGCAATCAGCGTACAATATCAATTGGTGGAGACAGACCCGCTGTTGAAGTACACTCGATGAGGAGTCATGCGGAGTATCTAGTGCGACAACTTCTTGAAAGTGAGGGTTTTTTGTTCAATTCATTTCCATTCATCGATGGAGTATTATGGGTACATGTACCGAGCTTCGTTTGCGCAAGTACTTAGGACGCCCCGGTCTGCCGGCATTCGTCCGTAATGAAATATTTCATCCATTTTCTCTCGTGTGGCCTGTTTGTTTACAGGGGGGATTAGCACGATGTCCCCAATTAATGATTCATCCGCTGCGGTGGACGAGAGTTTCCTCCAGATCGCAAATGCAGACATCGAATCAATTCTGAAGGAGTTGACTCAGGAGGAGAAGGTTGCGCTTTTAACAGGTATGACGAAACCCATTGGCTCATGTTATGAAAAGCAGATATGATTCAAGCTAACCATGTTTTTTTCTCCGCTTTCAACAGGAGACGATTTCTGGCACACTGTACCTATCCCCAGACTAGGAATCCCATCGATCAGAGTCTCCGATGGCCCGAATGGAGTGCGAGGAACGCGATTTTTCAGTAGTGTCCCAGCAGCATGCCTTCCCTGCGGAACTGCGATTGGCGCAACATTCGATAGAGATCTTGCTTTGGAGATCGGTCATCTTCTCGCCGCAGAGGCTAAGGCTAAGGGTGCACATGTTATTCTAGGTCCGACCATCAATATTGCACGCGGGCCACTTGGTGGTAGAGGATTCGAATCATATTCTGAAGATCCGGTATTGTCGGGTATCCTTGCCGGACATTATTGTAAGGGTCTGAAGCAAAGGAATATAAGTGCAACCTTGAAGCACTTTGTTTGCAATGATCAGGAACACGAGCGTATGGCAGTGAATTCGATTGTGACCGATCGTGCCATGAGGGAGATCTACTTGCTACCATTCCAAATCGCAATTGCTTTGGGTGAACCTGATGCGATCATGACTGCTTATAACAAGGTAAATGGCTTGCATGCTGCAGAGAATCCCACGCTCCTTCGAGATATTCTTCGTGGTGAGTGGGGCTGGGATGGATTGGTGATGAGCGACTGGTAAATAACAAAAGCTTACAATCCCATGGTTTTGAATACTCGGAGTCGCTAATCGCTGTGTGTTCATGACAGGTTCGGCACGTACAGCACCTCTGAGGCTATCAATGCAGGCTTAGATCTGGAAATGCCAGGCCCGCCGAGATGGCGAGGTGCTGCCCTCAACCATGCTATCACGGCAAACAAAATCTCCGCGGCAACATTGAATGACCGTGTTCGAGCGGTTCTCAAATTGGTTCAAAAAGCAGCCAAATCGGGTGTACCGGATCATGCGCCAGAGACACAACTAGACCGCCCTGAAGACAGGAACTTGTTGCGAAAGATCGCAGGAGAGGCAATCGTCTTGCTGAAAAATGACGGCAGCGTGCTTCCCTTTAATAAAGAGAAGAAGATCGCAGTAATTGGTCCAAATGCGAAAATTGCAACATATTGCGGTGGAGGAAGTGCCGCATTGAACCCATACCGTGCTGTGACACCATACGATGGCCTCTCTGAAGCCGCTCAAGGTGGTATTGAGTTTTCCCAAGGTATTTATGGGCATCAGATGCTACCCCTACTTGGCACGCAGCTTCAGACGGAGGACGGTACAGTAGGGTTTTCGCTGAAAATTTTCAATGAGCCTCCCACTGCGGCTTCAAGGAAGGTACTGGAGGAGCGCAAAGAAACTGACTCGATGATGTTCTTCATGGACTATACTCATCCAGAGCTGCAGCCAACCTGGTATGCAGATGCTGAAGGGTATTTCATTCCTGATTCATCTGGTGTATACGATTTCGGTCTCACTGTCAACGGCACCGGACGGATGTTCATGGACGGAGAGCTTGTTATCAACAATGCAGATGTTCAAAGACCCGGAACAAGCTTCTTTGGAAATGGGACCGTGGAAGAAATAGTTTCTTTGAGCTTGGAGGCAGGAAGAAAATACAAGATTCTCACGCAGTGGGGATGCGGCAAGACAAGCACCTTTAAAGTGCCCGGTGTTGTTGATTTCGGACATGGAGGCTTCCGATTTGGTGCTTGCAAGCAGCTTTCTCCCGAAGAAGGAATCGCTGAAGCAGCTCAAGTGGCCTCTAATGTCGACCAAGTTGTTCTTTTCGCTGGATTAAGCTCGGAATGGGAATCTGAGGGTGAAGATCGAGCAACAATGAAGTTGCCTCCCCATACCGACGAGTTGATCTCCAGGGTTCTCGAATCAAATAAGAACACTGTTGTGGTAGTCCAAAGCGGAACGCCAGTCGAGATGCCTTGGATTGATAATGCCAAAGCTGTGCTCCATGCCTGGTATGGAGGAAATGAAACAGGACATGCAATTTCGGATGTCCTTCTCGGAGACGTCAACCCCGTAAGACTGTAACCCCCAATCCTTGTGAGAATCTCAGCTGACACATACCACTTTCAGGCCGGAAAACTCCCTCTCACTTTTCCTCGCCGACTCAAGGATAACCCCACATACTTCAACTATAGGTCCGAAGGAGGTCGTGTCTTGTATGGCGAGGATGTGTACGTGGGGTACCGCTACTATGACGGTCTAGAAGTTGACCCACTGTTCCCCTTCGGACACGGACTTTCGTATACAACATTCAAGATCTCAGACCTCGAGCTGACCAAGGACTCCGAGAGCTCATTGCAAGTAAAACTCAAGTTGCAAAATACCGGACCCCGGGATGGCTCTGAGGTTGTGCAAGTATACGTCGCTCCTTTGTCGTCTCCCATCAGGCGTCCTGTCAAGGAACTGAAAGAGTTCAGAAAGGTGCAACTGGCAGCTGGGTCGCAGGAAGATGTCACTATTCCTTTAGATCTCATCCGGGCAACCAGCTTTTGGGACGAGAAGAGTAGCAGCTGGTGTAGCCACAGTGGCTCGTACAACATCCTGGTTGGAACAAGCAGTCGTGGCGTCTTTCTGGAGGGATCGCTAGATATTGCTGAGACCATATTCTGGACTGGTAGCTGGGATGCTCCAATCTGAGTATGATAGAAAAAGACAATCCAATAGAAATGTTATTGCTCTCAAATGAGAATAGTGCATATTCACCCCTTAGGAAGGCGATCCGTATCAATCCAGGACTGTAGATGCATTGTGTTCAATGATTCACTACTGTCCAGTCGTGATAGAATATCTGTGGACTTTTGGATGTAGTCGGTGACCTGCTTTGATATAGGGTCTTCTGGGTGTAACGGACAGGAAAGGAGACTTGCCGCGATATCCCTCACCTTTGTCGCGAGGTGAAGTCCATTTGCTTCGAGGCATTCCGATGGTGAGTTGAATACAATGGATAGAAGCTGTCGGCATAAAGATTCACGATCAATCCAGAAAGCCCGCGGGTCCAAATTTGCGTGCTGGAGAGACATTGCAGCTTCTAGCTGATCCAATATAAGGCTTTGTAGCCACAGATGGGTGACATGGATATTCACTCTCATTGCCGAAAATTGGGAGTAGAGGATTGTATCCGTGCTTCCTAATTGATTAATGTGCTTGTTTTCGTTGGTAAGTTGCCAAGATTGGAGATAAGGCGGGATATTGTCCAAAAGAGTTTTCAAGTCGTGGAGCCGATTTTGAAAATAACCCAGTTGGGAATGATGATCTTTTATTCGTACGCACGGGCAAAGTTCATTCTCATTTTTATTCTGATCGAGACTCTGGATCGATGCCCAGAATATCCGAGAATGTAAGTTAAATCCAGACATGAGCGAGGGGCTCGCGTTAGATGGGAAGACAACTTCATGTTCAAATATAAATTCGTCATCGACTTCCAGGGGTAAGAGGTCTCCAGGATTGATTGACCTTAATAAAATCGGGTCTAAAAAGGTAAGGCGTTCACCATGCAGATTTTGGAGACTCGCGTGACTAGATCAAGATGTCAGCTCTCTTGCAACCGAGAAGCAACCCCAACACAACTTACACGTAGATATAAAACACAAGCCAGAATCCCTTTTTGCGGAGTTGGGCTTCAATGCAGTTCAACCCTTCGTAGTCCGTTATAAGGTGCATTTTCAATAGTCGCGCAATTTGCATTGCCTCGACACTGAGCATTCGTGACCAATTTTGGTCACCGAGTTGCAAGAAAGCAGCAGAGAAGAGATAGGATACTGCAAATTTCTGAAAATTGAGCTCATCAAAATAAGACCAGCTCCTCATCAAGACAGCCTTCTTATAGCAAGAGTGGACAAATTCCTTGCGTGATGAGAGTTGAAGGGGTTGTGCACCGCTCTTATAGACTGGAAATTTGCTCGCTAAAGTGGCCACGACCAGTGCGGCAATGCCAAGCGTGACGGCATGAAAGCCTTCGTCTTCGCAGTCTTGATCCTTGCGCAGGGCCTCATGGAATGAGGGACGATGTACAATTGGAACCAAAGGATAGAGTCGATCCAAATAGTCTTGCATCAAGATCTTGAATAAACCCCGATTGCAAAGATCATCGGTCCTGTAGCGGACATCTGGAGGAGGCTCCTGTGATCTTGCATTGGCTTCCGTCCTGGTCCATGTAAGCATGAATCAACGCTGTTTGGTACATATGTATCTTAATTCTAACCATACCGTCTCTTGGGGCCGCGTGGTTTTGAGGGAGAATTAAATGTGCATAATATATTCAACCTTTCACAGCGTCGACATCGCGAAGACAGTGCGGAATTTTCGGGCGAAGGCAGCAGGCATTTGACCTTGCGCTTGCGGCACATATCGCAGGCCTGCGTAGCTAGACCTGTTCTTGCAACGCCATTGTAGTCTGCTCTCTCGGGCATAATTGAAGCTGGTGCGCATTGAAGAAGGTGAAAGTTGGCCAAGCCCGGTGGAGGATTCAAAAACCACGTGCCGGACCAATTAGACCGGCCATTTGTATACAACCAACTGCAATCTCCAGTTTGCATGTTTTTCACTATCGATTGACGATACAATTTATTTTACAATTTATTCATGAATATTCTTCAAATTTCATAGCTACTCAACACAGGAAGCTTTACATCAAATTCGAATGTCTTCAACGTTGGTCTTGCCCAAGTGACCATACTAAGCATGCTCTATACTCTTGCTACTTGTAGTAATCCTCTAAATGAATGTCTAAGATACTGCAAATATCCAATCTCTATGTAAATTATTTGGTACAATCTGTTGTCTCTCTTTCAAGCAGTCATCTTGGATAACCCAAATAGGAAATGGCTGGTAGTTCTGCACTTTCCTTCCCAGAAATCCTCGCTCGTCCTTTTCGCATTCACTCTCTTCCTCTCTTTTCTTTTTCGCAGTGCTCTCACAATCTTCCCTTTTCTTCTGTTCGAGCATACATATCCACGTCTCTGCCAGCATGAATTCCCGATCAAGCCCAAGGTCTTGGGCCCAACTGCATTGGCATCGACCACGCCTTTCAAAGACTCCAAACAGCTCGCGACCAGCAACATCTCCATTAAATCCTTCTTCCAATATACAAGCTGCTCCAAACCTACCGCCTCCAGCATATACACCTTCGTCTCATCCACCCGGCTACGCTGATATACACCTTACACCCCTCGCAAGTACCCGTCCAAGTACAACTGCAAGTCAAAGTCCGAGTACAAATGCAACATCACGGCTCTCCCTCGCAGCTACCTCTCATACTGCAACACTCTCGGAAACATCCGTTCATTCTTTTAATGCTACGACAGGCGATGACTCACTCAGACAAGGCGCGAATGCTGTGGAGACTCATTCCAAGGAGAACTCGGCCAGCTTGTTTGAGACCGTCCTGCGGACGCTTCATCGGTTGCGATGGTGGATTCTTGTGATCGTTTTCTTGGCGCTCTTCATAGTTGTCATGGTCTGGTGGATTATATCGTCGTCTATTGGTGTGACATACCATCCTAGTCATGTATGACTGTGCTCGTCCTGACTTGGTCCAACTTTTGGACTGTTCACATCATCTCATGTTTCTGCTTATCGTGAGCAATGGATACATATTACGTCCGACAAACCTGATCTCTCCAAAAGTAATACCATTCTCTTATATAGCGCTTTATGCATATCGACTTGCACATATGACATAATGTGCAGGCCTACTATCATATCATTGACGTATAGTAACCTCTTACGTATGATATACTTGAACTTGAGGTTGATATACAATACTACTACCTAGTCTTACGCTATGAATTGAAGACGTACTCTATTAAACCCCTCTTAGTCAGTTCAAATTATACAAATCCTCATTTGGGAAAAAGTGAGTCTCTCTTTGGCTCTTTTTGGATTCGGCGCCTTCCCAAAGTGTGCGCCGCTATGGCAAACCGTGGAAGACCCTCCCAGTTATACTTCCATCCCCAACCATCCTCTTCTTCTCTTTCTTCCTTTCTTCCTTCAACTTCTTCATTCCTTTCATCTTCTTCAAATCACCTTTTTCAAATCACTTCTGAAATATCAAGCTTCCTATCTGGGATGAAAGTGACTTTGCAACCTCTCAAAAGTCCGATACCTAAACCCCCATCTTGAGCGTCTCATATCAACAAACATTCAACGTCATGGTGCAGCCTCCCCAACTACCTCTTGGTAAGCCCTGAATCTCCTCCCATTGCGTGATGATCATAAAATGACTCGAGAAACTAGCAGCGCATTTTGCCAATGAATCAAATCAACACCCGGAAACCACCGCAGGCACGTCAGCTCCCGGTACACAATCTCCAACAAACACCAAAACAATTATACTCCCAAGCACCGAAGCATACGAAAAGAGACCATGGTGGACCACACTCAAACGAAAAATGAACGGCGAATTCGAAACCGAAAAGGAACAACTCTCTTTCAATAAACTAGTCATGATCATAATTCTCCTCGTGGTCGTGGCTATTTTCGCTATCATGTTCGTTTCCATCGGTTTAGTCCACCACCCTTCGCCAAATAGGATACAACAGAAAAATGACACCAAATTAGCTCACCAAGTGCTAGCAACCACTACCCTGACAGCAACAATCCCACTCTCAACTGCTGCAAGCGAGTCTTCTAAGGATATTCACGTTGCCATGGTCGAGAAACTCGGTTCCCAATCCATCAAGGCTCGATCTCTGGCCCCTCCTTACCTTGACGCATGTAAGATAAATAATGACTGTGATTGGGGATACAGATGTCTTGAGGGACTCTGTCATCCTGGCTGTGACTCTGATGGTGATTGTCGCAAGTTGCATAAGTGCGGACACTGGAAACATGATGGTCCGAGTGATAATTACTGTATGGTTCAGCCTCATAAGGTCTGCCGTACTCATCTTGAATTCTGCGTTGCGGATAATGATTGTTGTTCGGGTCGCTGTAGGTCTAAGGGGAAGTGGAAGATGTGTCAACCCAGTGGTGGTAGGAATTTACCTCCACTTTTGATGCTTAACCTTTGATGTGATTGTGTACTAGTTATACGAAGATACGAAGTCTGTATGATGATCTGGTTTCTCGCTCTTTTGGGAGCTTGCTTTGTTACGGGGCTGTTGGTGAAAAAATTTTGTCGTTCGAGCTATGAGTGTACGATTGTTCTATTTGTTACGCAGCCAGGGGAGTCGGAGAGTGATGCGCGTTCTGATCATTTTCGTTGATTTCTTCATGTTTTTCGTATATTAGGACTGTTTCCTGTCGCGTGCGTTGAATTATTTGTCCATTTGATGTTGACTAGCCTAGTTTAGTCCTTGCTCTGCGATTTGAATTGAATGGACCTTGTCATTTGCTATCTTCGATATCTATTAGGTATGGTTAGTGCCATCTGCTTATCATGTCGTAGATAATACTGGTGACCTTACCGGTGAACTATAAGTACATAAGTACGAAGATCTAAGATCCATTTCAGATCTACTACTAGTAGGTGATCTGGAATTTCCAAGGTCAAGCAAATGTATTGGAGATAGTTCTGATTCTGTAATATGCATTTGGTATCATGAAAAATAAACACCTTCGCAAAACCGCTGAGCAGGGCAAGACGAACAATCAAAAGAAAGAAGAAAAGAAAGAAAGAAAAACGCCATTCAAAGCACTCCATGCCGTGCCTTGAAGATGGATATCTTATCGTCATAATAGTGAATCTCCTGTAATCGGAACTGAACACGCCCAGCGCTATCATTCTCCGCTTCATCATAGTCGTCATCGTCATCCAGATCGCTGTTAAAGAGGTCGGACTCATTGTCCGTGTATGGAGGAAGGTCATTATCGTCTTCCTGGGCTGACATTTCGTCGAAATTGGAGAGATTGTCGTCTTCTCCTATGATATCGTTCGTATTTTGATCGTCGTATACGGGAAGTTTTTCATGTCGGTCTTCTTCGATTATTTGATAGCATTTCATTTGGAGGCCAATGTATGTCATCTTGAGGTCTGGTCGAATGCTCACTATATCAAGGACTTGGAGGGCAAATTCTTTCAAGTTGACTTGTATGTTGTGGCTGATGTGTGGGAGATATAATGCGCGAAGCTGAGGCATGTTAGGGAGTCGTTGGAGAAAGTAGTGCTAGAATTATGGTCAATTATGTTGTTTCCAAGAAGACTTGATCAATTTCAAGTGGAAGACGCCCACTCACCCAATCCTGATAGCGCATGGCCATGCCAAGCTCCCTCAGCTGCGGCATTCTCCCGCTTGTCACGAAAGCTATCATGTCCGGGTTAAAGATCCACTTCTTCCATTTGTTACTCATGTTGTCGGTTCCATCATGTCTGTCGGAGGCATCAATCAAGACCTTGCGCAGACTCAGTCGGTGTTTGCGCAGGATATGTTTGTAAATGGTTTCTATCTGAACATTCGACTCGTGCGCCACAGATTCATGGAGAAAAATACTTTCCAGGGTATTTGGAGCGAGAGCATCCTTAATGAAAAGCATCAGGAACGGGGTGACATTATCCGTTCGCAGATTTTTAATTTTGAGCGAATAATCGGCCGCACTGAAGCTCCCTCGACTCCGATCCCCATTCGCCAATCGTTTGATTGGCGTTGCAGGGGGTGCGTACTTACGACGAAGAGCTCGCCATAGATGCTCATGATCATCGCAACAGATCAGAGTTAGTGTTCTGAGACGTGTCCAATCAATTGTCGGTAAGAGCGTTGATATCGATAGAGGTATTCGCTCCAGCTCGAGTACTTCCAGCTTTAATTTATCCTCGCTGGCCTGGAGAGCCGATATAAGCGGATGTGGCTTGGTAAGAGTGCTGTGAGAGGCAGCGGATTGTGGGTCGTGGATTTCTTTGACTGCATCTGGGGTCATCTGCTTTTCCTTTTCCTTGGGCGAGCTTTCGCTCTCTTTCTCATTTCGAGAAGGATCATTCTTTTGCTTCTCTGTTGAGGTTGTGTCTTCGGGGCTAGATATCGGAGAAATAACGTTTTCCTTTTTCATCTGCGAACCACTCTTTGAAAGGATGCTCAATAATCCACCAGGTCTCGGCCAACTTGGTTTAGCACCAGTGGTGTCCGAGTCTTTCGCGCAAACAATCCAGTCAGTAAGATGGGCCTTTGAAGCGACCCCAATTCTGAGTTCAACAAGACAATGACGGGATTTCTCGATCAGCTCTGCCAACTCCTCGACATAAGATGGCTCATCTATGTCTAACACGGCCACACTCTTTAATGGGGGCAGCACAGAAAAAGAAGGATACTCAACATGCTTATACCTCCGAAATAGATTACTCGCAGCCTCGGATGCCGGAGCAATACGAAGGACATTTTCCGAGTTATCGTGCCAGCGTACCCATATCCTTTCTAAGCGACATTCATGGCCCGGTCTGTCCGCCAGCGAAGCCAAAGCCAACCAGATTTCACGAACCACGCCGGTCGGCATATCCCAAATAAACGCCTCAAGATTGACCATTCGTGCGACAGCAAGGGCAACCAGTGTCCCTAACATCTTCCCGACCTCTCTATTCACAGAGTATTCTTCGACCCAGCTCAGCGGGCCATTGCCGATCGAAAATGTCCGAGTGTACTGCGCGTAATAATTGCCCCGACGGGAACGGGCCCCCTTGCTTAAAGCATCTCTTCGGTTTGAATTTTGGTAATCACCGTCGGAACAGCCGCAGTTCGAACAGGCTTTAGCGTGAGTCGAGTTCAGTCTTGGAGGCGGAAGTTGCTGGAAGATATCTTCACCCATTACCAGGGTGGATAGGCCATATGATAGGGCATCCACCCCAGAATCCTCTTCAGTAGAGGGGTTTAACGATTCCGGCCAGACAATATCAAAGCGTGAGTACATATTTGGGATAGCAAGGCTATGAAGCGCAGAGCAGGTCAGAGCGAGAGATGCGAGGTCGTTGGTATGCGTGATCTGTTTATGACAGAAGATGGAATATTAGACGTATTCACGGATAGAGTCCGGGAATACTGCGCTTACCTCTTTTACAATGACTTTAAGTATATCGAGTGGGAGATCGAGCAGCTTCAGTGGTTTGCTTGGCTGCAACGCAGTCGCATCATAGATAAACGGTGCCGTGGGGGAAGTCGAGGTCGGGGTTGTGGATGACTCTTCGGAGCTATGGCTCGACGCAGCGGTTTGATCCAAATGAACTTTACTCAAAGGTGTCGAGAGACAATGCATCCCTAGACTATTACCAGGTTCCAAAGATGTAGTGCTATGACTTGAAACAAAGTCCTCATCGTCCGACGATAGGGCCGGATCGGAGCCAGGCCGATCGGCCCAGTTCGACCGGACGGCTGCCATAAGTGAGAGCGGGTTAGAAGATGGATTGCAGATTTGAGAAGTTTTGGAGGTGGATCAACTCTGAAGGAACATAGCAAAAACCGGGGGGAGGATCCAACAGGTTTCCACATGTCACTTCAAAGAGGTCCAACAGGAGGAGGAGGTTGAAGGGGTCTGGGGAAGCAATAAGCTCGTGGAGTTGCCGTCGCCGATCACGGGTTACGTAATCGTTAGTCGATCACTCTTTTCTATACATCATCTACAATTGCATACTATTAACTACTAGTAGGGTTTTGAATAACTGTGGGGGAGGATTTGAAAATATCAAAAAACTGCTTAAGTCAGGTTTATACCTGTTCACTTGCACTTACAGATTGTCTTCAAGTTTGAGTGCTTATCATGTCGAACTCTTGAGTCCCCGTCCAGAGGTGCTCCATATTAGGTACCTACCCAGTTGGAATATCAGGTAGGTTAGTATTTACTAAGACTACTGAAATATCCTGCCGAATGGGAGCATTCATACTCTGTATGCTCCAGTGAACTCCAGACCAGCCTGAGTACTTAGTATGACATATATACCCTTTAAGTGGCTTCTAGTCTATTAGCATAGTAGCACTGGTTCAATGGTTCGTTGAAAGCCTCCAATTGTCATTTCAAAGGGGGGGGAACATACTAACCATAGTATGTTTTGTCTGATAATAATTTCTGTGCTCATTTCATCTTCGCTGAAATTAACAAGTTCTCTATCAACTGAAGCTAAAGCTGTATCAGAACGCTCTTTTTGTTGCTGATGCTGCTAAACATAAACCCAAACTGTTACCTCTGCTAACCATGTATACTCAGCATCAATACTTCATACTACTTCCTAAGATTGAGGTCTGTCCGGAGAAAATGTGCAAAAATTATCAATCCAAATATCTATATGAAGTCTATAATTCTAAATTAAGTTACCACTACCATGCCTCCCGAACACTTTGTGCTCCTCCACTCCTTTGGCTCAGATTCTCATGCGTAACATCAATCTGATTCGACACCACAATCCCACTCGAAGGCGTCTCATGAGGGTGAACCGGCGCAATATGACTCCTTAAGTTATTCATCTTAATCTCATCCTCCATCATCCGTTCCTCACTCTCAGTGAACGTCATTCCAATCGTGATAGGATCCATGCTCGCGGGTCCGCTGCCCTTGCGACTGTATAGATCACCGCGGCCGCTGATACTACGAAACCCACTGGGTCCAGAGGGTGGCTTGTAACTTGTCCTTTGTGATGATCCGAATCGGCTGCCGAATACTTTTGTGAGCCAGGTACGGAATAGGTGGAAGACCATTGGGAGGTTGGTCGTTATCACTGCGACAAAGGTCTCGCGGGTACCCCATTCCTCAGCGACGGCGGCACCTTTTTCTGGTTGCTGAACGTGGCACATGAATGTTAGCTTCAGGCTGGTTGTTTTCGGAGCCAAATGTATGTGTTGAAGGTTGGTGTTGACTTACCACTAGCAGGAAGACACTTTTCAAGGTCGCGCAGACGAGAATGAAAATACCGGCGCTGAGGACGATTGTTGTCGCGATTTTCTTGATGAGCTTTAGACTGGATTTCCAAAGCATGGGGATTGGAATGAAAATGAGGTATGGGTCTGTGATAAGATTGGCAGCGAAGGTCACGCCGATCACCGGCTTGGCAATTGCTGGTTGGCACATATCTAGATGAAGAAATCGGTGTCAATATTTCCTGTAATTCTTTCGCGCTTTAGTTTGCACAGAGCTATTGGGTACTAACTGCCGGGATCGGGGTTGATCTGCCAATTTTTGTAGAATGGTCTGCATGATGCGAGGATTGTGATCATGCTGGCGACGAAACTCACGGCGACAAGGACAAATCCGACCCATACTGGGATCTGGTATCGACGACCGAGGCCCTCCTATAATGCAATCCTGTTTAGCCGTGTATTCGAGATGATCCAAGGTTCACGTTTTATTGTGATGTCGGGAATTTGTACCATAAGGCGGATATAGAACGCTAACATTGACAATTTCAGAGAGTTGATCAATGCGACATATGTACTCCATCCTGCGATTTGAATCTTGGAGCCAATCACCCTAGCAAGCAATATTGTTGGTTACTCGATTTCATTTATGTTTTTCCTCTTTCGCCTGTGGATATAGGTACCTGGAGTGATATTCGGGATCGCTTGGGGACAAAGCGCTCCGTTGCGCAGCCGTCATGCTGTTATTTGCGAGGCCGCCGGCATAATTACCCACAGAAAATGCGAGACTCGTCTGTGCTGTGTAGAAGATCTGTATCAAATTAGTCGGCGTACACGAATGACAAAATTATTCGGGCTATACGCACAATTCCGAGCCATATTAAATAGTCATCCAGTCGCAGATTCCTCCAACCTACAGCTCCGACTCGAGCGTATGTTCTGAGTATCGTAAAAGCGACGCCAATTGCGTAGAGAGTCCATAATTCAACGTTGATCTTATAAGCGGCGTCTGCTTGGGCATCTCGCGCCTGTAAGCCGAAGGTCATGATTTCCAGTGGGTTTGCCCTAACGGTTGCGGAGTCTGATCAGCAATGGAGAATAATAAATAGAGTCGTAGGACATTTGAAAATGATATAGAAAAGACGCTCTAAGTCATATTCGCTGTCCGATCACGTTTTCATACCGTCGGAAATATCGAGTAGCTCGGCGGTCTCAATTTTAAGAAAGACGTTGAAGATACATGTGTTCATGCAGGGTTAGTTTCCATGGGACTGGGATATCTTCGACGAGTTCGTCATGTAGCCTGACCATTAGCAAAAAGCATTGTCTGGTCGGTTTCACAGTGCAAAAAATTCGATTGCCAGTTAGATTGCAGAATACCACATTTTCAGCTAATTCCAAGAGTTCCATTCGAAGAATTGGCCAGTGATCTCTCGGAATGAGATCGATTTTGCCATTCTCCATTTTTCTGTAGTCTGTGGAAAGGCAGTCCTTACGTAGTCCGACCCACAACTCCCAGATCATGTAGTATCTATTCTACGGCGAGGCTCTTTATTCTGCACTAATGCCAGTCCATAAATTTGCAGGATTCATTGTTTGATGGTACTTTTGTCTGAAGAGTACATTTCTAGTGCGGATAACTCATCCATACTTCAATTGGAGGAGGACCCTTTGCTTCAGGTTGAGTTGTCTATTTGAGGGTCAATATAAAATCGGATCTCTCGGATAACCTTGGAAGCAATTTAAGACTAATCAATCGTTCGGTTAGCAGAAAATACATGAAAGTGGGGTCCTCAATTTGTTTTCATTTCTGCTTTCTTCATCTGCCTCTTTATTTACACTTTGATGAATGTCTCAGGAATGATCTTAGTGCATCTACTAGCTTGAATAGTCCACGTGGTGTAGGTTTAACTACGGATTCTAGTAGGCTACCAGAACGATCTCGCCATCACTAGCTCAGAAAACTCACACTGCTTGACAAAAATCATCTGATATCTCTTCCAAATTCCACTTTAGGGCTTGGAGGCCAAAAATCGTTGTCTCATAAATAGGGTTCGGCCAACGCTTCGACACATTGGCCGTCAACAGATCTACACCCTTGAACAGAAAAGTGCACCAGGTGCACAGTGCATGGAAAAATGAATGTCCCCGCATTCTAGCTTGAAATTTTGTTTTGGATAACTGCCTGCAAAAGAGCACAGGTATTCCCCCTATGTGCCATTATCATGAAGACTACGGAGTAGAAAAGACGAAAGCAATATAGAAGAATACTGTAGTACTACTTTCAACGGAGGTTTCACCACACATGGCCTTTTTTTCCGACTCTCCACAGCATAATCTCAACATATTAATGAGGTGGATGGTCCAAAGGCAGTGTAGACAGCCAATCAACCGAGAGCAGTGGACTCCATGAGAAAGACCGAGGCTCCGTTTGGAGCCGAATCGCCCCACATGTTTGGGGTCCAAAGTCCACAAAGCCATCGGCGAGATCTTGTTTCGGACCACCCGATGGACAACGCCCGACCGAGCACGTTCCATGGGTGGATCAATTGAGTTGGAGTTATGAATGGAATTGCACTTGAGTTCTCAGTTTGTAGGGTTTGTCTGAGAATCTCCGAGGGGCGATGTGGGGTCAATTTTGTTCAAGGGATGAATTTCTGAGGAGCTCAAGGTTCTTTCTGAAGATAGATAAGTTTTGGGTTTTTTGTCTTCGTCTTAACTTTTGTGAGCTCAAAAATCTCAGTCGGGTTTAAATGATCTTCACAATGAAGTTGCTCACTGTTGTTGCTACTTGGGCTTCCATCGCGGCGGGGAGTGCTTTGCAGGGAAGCTGCTCTAGCTGTGATATTGACTTGAAGGCCCTTGGAAAAAGCCTGTCAAGCACTGCCAAGGTCTATTGTCCTGGTACCAGTGGCTTCAAGAATGTTACCACCCGCTGGTCTGTTCTTGAAGAGCCCAAAGTCAATGTAGTCGTCGTCCCCGGGACAGAGAACGACGTCGCCGAGACTGTAGGTTTTGCAATCCATCCCAACTTCCCAACTCTGAAGGAATCTAGTCCCAGGGAGAGTTAGTACGCAGAGAATGTAATTTTTACTAACTGCGTATTTCTTTGATTTAGGTCAAATTTGCCAACAAGAAGAACGTCCCCTTCCTCACCTACAATGGTGTCCACGGTGCCCTCGTTTCCCTAGGCAAGATGGATCACGGAGTCGGCATCTCTCTTAGCCAGCTGCGCAGCGTCAAGGTTGCTGAAGATGGACAAACTGCCACAATTGGTGGTGGTGTCATGTCCAAGCAGGTCACTGATGCTCTATGGGCAGCTGGAAAGCAGACTGTCACCGGAACCTGCGAGTGTGTTAGTTATCTGGGCCCTGCGCTCGGTGGTGGTCATGGCTGGCTTCAAGGTCACCACGGTCTTGTCGCCGATCAATTTGTATCGATGAATGTCGTACTTGCCAACGGTACTTTGACCACCATCGACGCCAACTCTGAGCTGTGGTGGGCCATGAAGGGTGCCGGCCACAACTTCGGAATCGTCACCTCGATCACCATCAAGATCTTCGACATCGAGCACAGTGACTGGGCTATTGAGACCATCACTTTCAGTGGTGACAAGGTTGAGGCCATCTATCAAGCTGCCAATGACTACCTCATCAAGAATGGCACCCAATCCGCCGATATCATCAACTGGTCCTACTGGATGAACAACGCCGAGGCCGACCCCAACAACCCCGTCATCGTCTTCTACATCATCCAAGAAGGTGTCAAGGCCGTCGACTCCATTTACACTAAGCCCTTCCACGACATCGGTCCAATCTCCATCGACCCTCAAGCAGGAACCTACAAAGACCTCGCTGGATGGACCAGTATCGCCCTGGACTCCCCTCCCTGCCAAAAGCTTGGCTTCGCCAACCCTCGTTTCCCCATCTACCTGGAACAATATAACGTTGCCGCCCAGAAGAAGGCATGGGACATCTACGCCCCCGCCATTCGCGGCTCCTCCGCCTTCAATAACTCCATCTTTATGTTCGAAGGCTACTCCGCCGGCGGCGTCCACGCCATTCCCGCAGACTCCACTGCCTTCGCTTTCCGCGCAGAGAACTTGCTAGCCGCCCCGATGATCAACTACTCCCCTGCCGGTGAGGATCTGGAGCAAAAGGCTGCTGATCTGGGTAACCAGCTTCGCAATGTCCTTCATGAAGCTACTAATCGCGATGATTTCCGCGCTTATATCAACTATGCCTACGGCACGGAGACATCGCAGCAGATTTACGGTAGTGAACAGTGGCGTCAGCAGCGTCTGCGGGATCTCAAGAATAAGTATGATCCTGAGGGCAAGCTGAGCTTCTATGCTCCTATTGAGTAAATGGTCGGCGGTAGATCCTGATGAAATAGACGTATATACTCGGTTCTTCCAAGCGAGTTGTACAATAGCGTTTAGTATACCCAGCTTTTTTTTGTTTTCCGTCATTGTACGCGTACAAGGGCACGCCAGTGTAAATATCACGCATACTAGTACAAATCATACATTAATACTGATATGTGAACATCTTTACATATTGCATCGTTTTATACTTGGTAGTAACCATCGTACTTCGGTGAGAAATCGGGGTCTGTCAACCACACCTCTGGGCAGAACATATTGGCTGGACGACATATTGATAACATTAGACAAATCAAATCATAATTAATATCATGAGTAGGTAAACGAAGTAAACAGGTTACGCAATTATTGAAAAATCTTCCACACATCTTATAGTCCTTCACATTCCCGGTCGTCGCAATTTATCCAAATTGATAGCTGCACTGATGCAAGCTAAATGGCTAAATGCCTGAGGCGTATTGCCCATCTGCTCACCTGAGATAGCCACTTCTTCAGAGAACATGCCCAAGTGATTAGAGTATGACAAGATATTGTCAAAGTGCGAAAGTGCAAGCTTCCAGATGTTTGGAATAGGGACATCAAAAGCAGCAGCCTAAATGGTACTCATATTAGCAAGAGCATTTGACGTTAACAGTTCGGCTGTATAAGGGGAGAATATATGACATACACGGGCCATGGCCTCAACTAGCCAGAAAGTAACCATGATAAAGGCGCCTTCACCTCCACCAACACCTGTGCAACGTGAAATTTAGTAACGAAAGATTAGTACAGGACAGTAAGGAATGAAAAAATCATACCGTCGTTTGCCTTAAGATGGTCGTATCGAAACACCATCTTCGCGCTAGAGAGACCCTCTTTTTCAGGACTCTCGAGGATTCTTTTCAGAGTGCTAATGAACCGGGGGTCGTTTGGTGCGACGAAGAATACCAAGGGAGCAATCAAAATCGATGCATCTAGAACCTCGGGGCTTTCATAACTTTGGCAGAAATGGCCACGCTCTTTGTTGTATCCCTTTTCCATGATCTCGTCGTACAGCTCATCGCGTACCTGGATCCATTTGAAGCGGTCGGGGCAGGGCAGGCTAGCTCGCTTCTCTGCAAGACGAATACCTCGGTCGAGAGCCACCCATAACATGACTTTGGAATAGATGAAGTTCTGGATCTGGCCACGAGACTCCCAAATGGACATGTCCTTCTGGTTGCGCACACCAATGACATAGTTCACCATACGACGGATGGCACCCCACTGATCGTAGGTGATCGGATTGCCATGTTTGTTGTAGAGATAGATGCTATCTAGAAGCTCGCCGTAGATATCCAGCTGCGTATGGAAGACGGCTGCGTTTCCGACACGCACGGGCTTGCTACCCTTGTATCCATCGAGGTGATCAAGCTCCACCTCGGGAATGTCACACTCACCACGGATAGTAAACATGAGCGGGAGGAAAGGTCGTCTGCTACCCGGTTCCATCTCCTGGGCGGCATGCGGGAAGATCCGGTCGAATATGAAGTTGACGTAGGCTTCTGCCTCTCGACTGTATCCCATTTTGAGAAAGACGTACAGCGTAAAAGCCGTATCACGTACCCAGGAGTATCGGTAATCCCAGTTGCGGGAGCCGCCCACGTTTTCAGGGAGCGAGAAAGTCGGCGCTGCAACAATTGCTCCTGTGGGTTTGTAAGTGAGCAGCTTGAGAATGAGCAGGCTGCGCTCGACAGTCTCGCGGTAATGTCCTCTGAAAGCGCATTTTCGAGTCCAGTCGGTCCAATAGTCGGATGTTTCTTCCTCCATTCTACATAAATAAGCGGCCATTGTCGCAGAGCTGGGTACAGCCTTTTCGGGACTGTGCAGCACAAGGTGCAGTGTTTGTCCCTCAGACAGACGAATCCAGGCCACCAGGCCCTTGCCTTTCATTCCTGGTCGTTCTTCCAATGAAAGTTTGGCGCCAGGATATCCATTTTTGTCGGGTTCTCGAGAGTCCGCAAAGATTTCAAGTTGCAACCGCTCGGTATCACTCTCAAAGTGAACAGTCTGAAGCCTGTGCTTGCAAATATCGTTCTCCAGCTTTGCTCGTGTAATATGGGTGTCCCGTGCATAGTTGAAGGCTGGGAAGAGCTCGACTTGCAATTCCATAGAGCCACGGCTGCATTCTAATTTTCGGATCAACCCTGAATGCTGCAATCCCGATTTGAAGCGATTAGCTCCAGGCTCATTACATGGACAGTAACCTGAGAGCAGTCGTCCCGACTGGGCACTTTTCTTGGGCGTCACCGGGAAGTAATCCAACATGGTTACGACTCCCTCTTCATTGGTCCAGCGTGTTTCAAGCAGGTTCGAATATGGCAGATATCTCTGCTTGCTATGGGGATTGACGACTGTCTTGTAAGGCTCCACGGACCAAAAACCACCGATTTTATCATCTAGCAGACGACAAAATACCGAAGGTGAGTCAAAGACCGGCCAGCACATGTAATCCAAGCTGCCAGCTTTGCTCACCATTGCACAGGTGTGCATGTCCCCAATGAGACCATAATCTTCAATGGCATTGTATGCAGGGTCTGTCATGATTGCCGAGTATAGATCCTGGAATCGAATGCCCTCCAAGATATCAACGACGAATGAAAAGAGGTATCAACCAAAAAGCCTGAACGTCGAGTCTCCGATGTAAGGTTGCGAAGAGAAATTTGATACATTGAGACATCTCGCCCATTCCCCCAAGACATATATGAGAGATGAGATCCTGGCCGGGAATCACGGTAACCACGACATGATGATGCCTCAGTGATCAAGTACCCTACTGAGGTCATGGCTGTGGTTAGCCAAGACGATCCAATCACCAAGCTAGATCCAACGAAGCTTGACATATGGTGGGGTCTGTTTCTGCGCCAAGCTTGCAGCACCTCATCATCATTATGGAAGAGGAGGTCCTGCTATGAATTTTGTATATCCATATTCCAGTGTTCATGGTCTGCAAACTCTGATTCTTCCATGCTGTGATCTCGGTCAATATTCCAAAGAAGTATTAGCGGATGCAGGCTGTTTTTGATCATCGTGAGACCTCGGATAGACAGCGGTTTCAAGAGGGACCACCATTTGACCCAGTGTAATTTCACCAATTTATTATGAAGGCCCCAGCATACTTCCAATTGCTCGGGTCAGGAAGTCCAGGGGGGAAAACTGCGGGAGTATGTATATTCAGGTAAACCGGAAGTCACAGTCCACCAATAAAGCTGGCATGACAACAACCCAGCAAACAGGTCAAGACGGGCTGGATGACCCTTGGGACCCCGGATCGACCGGTCTGTGGATCATCTTTGAAGCCTAAGTGGATCCCAGTGGCAACCAGTGAGGAGAGTGGAATGGGAGGGAGTCGAGGGGGGAAAGAGAAAAACAGCCCATCCACGCTTTTTTTCCCTGCGGCTTCCCCGACCCCGTGACCGCCTCTCCTTTCCTCTTTCCTTTTGATCTTCTCCCTTTGGAAAGTCTCGTGTGCTTCCAACATCACTTGATCCTTTTCCATCTCTTTCGTTCCTTTTCCCGATACTTTCATATTCGGCCATTTTCCTCTCCTTTAGTCATATATCCTCCCTCCATGGGGCAAACATCACTCGCCGCCTCGGTTCCTTTCCTTTCAATCCGCGTCTGAGAACTTTCCTCCGTCCTCCACCACCCCCCGGATCTCCTTTTAAAATCTTCAGACAATGGGGTTATCAGCTGCTAACCATCATCGAAGACGAAGCTCGGCGCTGACGGGGAATAATCATATTCGAACACAACCGAGCTCATCGGAAAGGAGGGATGATAGTCTGCGACCTCATGGGGATAGGTGGGACGAGCAGGAACCTTTGACTGCAGAAGATACCGACGTGTCGGATCTCTCATCCTCGGCAGTCGAGACACGCGAACTCGATGAGATGAGCTCCGATGATGATCATTATGATGAGGAAACTGGCCTTACCGCATCTCAGAAACGCCAGCGTCGACGGCGGCGCAGACAACGCCGTAAGCTCGATGCCCGCATTGCAGACACGAAATCATCACGATATGCCTTTTTCCAGCTGGGTCTGGCGGATCGCAATGTCCTCCGCAAGCTTCTCGTGAATGCGGGTCTTATCTTGTTGTGGTATTTCTTTTCGTTGTCCATCTCCATTGTAAGTACCTTGCGCGTATCAGGATTATACATATCAAGCATCAGTATTGAGAATGCTAACTCATCATTTCCTCGTCATACAGTATAACAAATGGATGTTCTCTGAAAGCGACGTTGTATTTCCTTTCCCTCTCTTCACAACCAGTTTACACATGGCCGTGCAATTTTCATTGGCGGCCCTCTTGCTTTGGATATTCCCGTCGTTACGACCTCGACACCCCACGGATTCGCTGGAGAACTCTCCCGGCGAAGGAATGAAAGAGTCTGAACCGGTTCTGACAAAGTTCTTCTACCTAACCCGTCTCGTCCCTTGCGGTGCTGCAACCTCTCTCGATATTGGACTCGGCAACATGTCTCTCAAATTCATTTCACTCACCTTCCTCACCATGTGCAAATCCTCCGCACTCGCTTTCGTTCTTATATTCGCTTTTCTTTTCCGTCTCGAATCACCCTCTTTTAAACTCATAATAGTCATCGCCACAATGACAATTGGCGTGGTGATGATGGTCGCTGGTGAAACCGCATTCAACGCGCTTGGTTTTGGACTCGTCATCGCCTCGGCCTTCTTTTCTGGCTTCCGATGGGGGTTGACCCAAATTCTTCTTCTGCGCCATCCCGCCACCTCGAACCCGTTTTCGACACTTTTCCTTCTCACGCCTGTTATGTTCGTCTCACTCATTAGCATCGCACTGGCTGTCGAGGGTCCTGTCGAAATTCATAAGGGCTATCTCAACCTTGCCGAGAAACACGGCGATGTAACAGGCGCCTTCCTGCTGATTTTCCCTGGTGTCCTTGCTTTCTGCATGATTTCATCCGAATTTGCATTGTTGAAACGTTCATCCGTTGTTACTTTGAGCATCTGTGGAATCTTCAAGGAAGTCGTGACAATTAGTGCCGCGGGTGTAATCTTCCACGATCAACTTACAGCCGTCAACGTCTCCGGACTCGTCATTACTATCAGCAGTATCGGCGCCTATAATTATATGAAAATCTCTCGGATGCGCAGCGAGGCTGCCGCCATGAATGCATGGAGCCGGGACGGAACTCCTGACTCTGATAGCGAGGACGGCGACCTTACTGGTCCTGAAAATGGGGATTATCGCCAAGTCGCAGACGAAGAAAACGACCTCACCTCGTCTTCGCCGGCTGGCCGGTTCAATGATGATCTGCAATCATCCTCAATTCATGATCACCGTCGCTCATTCCGCGTCCGCCCCAGTGGTGCCATGCACGGGCTGAACATTTCGACCACGCCAATTCCCGAAGATGAAGACGATTCATCCCCCATTAAATCCGCCCCTCCTACAATCACTTCCATGGCCGAGGCCGGCTTTCCGCCTCACCTTCACCCGCCCAATCGGGGGGATTCACCTGGAGTTCAGTCTGCCTCATCACTCTCGCCAGTTCGGAGCCAAACCCCGAACCATCAATAACTCATTATTCTTTTCTCTCAATGATACCAACCTTTTCTACTTCGTTCATCTATAGCCATATTCTAATGGTACCCTTTTTCTTTTCACATTGATGTGGCGGCTCGCGCGCCGATTGTGTCTGTTCGCTCGTTGGTAGCTCAGGGAGTCATCCCCTTCACTCGTCTTGATGAGGCCAAATTGGCTTCTCCCTTTGCACTCTGTCGATATCTCATGCAAACGTTGACTTGGATTTTTCTGGAGCAATGAGTCATCGGGCTGTTAGAAGTGATGCCTATTGCATGGTGGTTGTTGGAATCATTTATTTGCGCGGCGGTTTGATTGATTGATACCACATGAAATTCACATTTCTCGGGAGGGCTGTATACCCTCACACCATCTTGGCTACATTTATAATCCCCGTCGTAGACTGATATTTAAGTATTTATTGCGGTAAGGTATTAATTACTGTAATCAGTCAACATCTAGACAATCACTCCTTCTTCCCACCCTTCATCATATCCACCAAACTCTTCTGTTTCCCCTTCCCTTTCGCCTCCTTCTTCCTCTCCGTCTCCAGCTTCCTCTCATACTGCTCCATCTGCTTCTCTCTCATTTCCCTCCCCTCCCCAGCCAATTTCTCTTCCAACCCCCTAAATTCCTCTCCTTCCGGATCCATCCCAATAAGCGACTCAAGCAGCTTGATCTCTCGCGCCCAAACGCCAGGGTCAGGGACAGTGGCCGCCGATGCACTAGAAGGCTTCTTAGCATTTTTCTTACCTTTCTTCGATCCCTCCTCATCATCCCCTTCTTCGACTTCAACCCGGTCGATAGGGGTTTCTAAGACCATAGGCATATCTTGGAATCGGGGCTCATTCATGACATTATGAAAAGCACGGAGTCCAAGGAATCCAGTACCGATATTTGCGTGCAAGTCACGGTTACTTCCCTTCGGAGCCTTGGAGTCATTTAGATGCAGGGCTCGAAGGAATTGAATCCCGATTAATTCGTCGAATTCGGTCAGGAAGGACTTGAATCCTTCTGGTGTGATGAGGTCGTAACCTGCTGCGAAGCTGTGACATGTATCGATGCAAATTCCAATGCGGGAGTGGTGCTCTTTTGGAATTAAAGCGAGGAGATCTTTGAATTCGGATAGGGAGCCACCGATTGTATTTCCGTGGCCGCACATTGTCTCGAGAACTGGGATTACGGTGGATGTTTCCTTAATAGCGGATGTCAGGGCTTCAGCAAGCCGGGCCAGGGCCTCTGGGAGGGGAGTTCCATTTGTGCTTCCCGGGCTTGAGTGTGTTAGAGGGCGAGCGTATCTTTTTGGGGTAAAGTTTGGAGCAGCAGGACTTACTGGAAGTTATAGAGTTTGATCCCGAGTGCTTCGCAACGACGGAGATCGTCTAGGAAAGATGTGTAGGCTTGTTTAGCCTTGGCTTTGTCTTGTTGGGCCAAGTTTACCAGATAAGAGCCGTGAGGTAGGACGTATCTGATGAATTATTAGAGGTTGATTGACGAAAAGTTCGGAGTCGAGACTTACTTCGAAGCATCATAGCCTTTTTCGGCACAGAGCTTATGAAACTGGTCTCTGTGATCGTCCTGCAGAGGTGGATTATCCCATTTTCGCTGAGACTTTAAGAATAGGGCGAATGCATTGCCACTAGTTAAGTTATGAGTATATTTTTGTTAAAATATCAAATAATATTAGTGATTTTATATCCGTGACTTACCCAATCTGCTCACTGTTGTGGATAGAGTTGAAGACACCTGTTCCAAGGTCTCGTTAATAAGAGACTTTAATGTGCTGGATACGTAAGGTCAATAATACTAACCCTTCGCAGCACTTACATGGGCACCGACAAACATCCGCAGCCCAGGTGTGCGTGGTGCCAGAGGCATCGCTTCGGCGTCCTTCTCTTCCTTGGTCTTCTTCGCTCTCTTGGCAGGCTTCGTTTGCTTTGCAGGGGTAGTTGATGTCTTGGCCTGTTGCTTGCTGCTAGAATCTTCGTCTTCTTCCTTGAGGGCTTGATCCCCATTAACAGATTTGGTAGTGTCGACTTCGGTGTTATCAGTCTCTTCTTTCTTGACAGAAGAGGTCTGTGTTTTTTTGGCTCGTGATGCCTTCTTGGGTGTCGCTTTGGTCTCTGGTTCTGAGTCCTCAGAGGACGAGGCTTCTTTAAGACTAACTCGCGACTTTTGACGTTTTGTTCGTCTCAATGGGGAACTTGCCGGTGTCCCATTACTCAAATTCCTCTTGTGGCCTCCCTTAGGTGCCGTGATAGGTTCCTCTTCGTCTGGATGAGAAACACACATCACTGTGAGCTATCCTCGAGCAGTCTGGTGATGCTGCCGGTAACAATTGTGGTGCCTTTTCGATCGATCAAGAGGCGGCTGGCTATCGAAGACTTGCGGATCCTGAATCTGATTGGATTCCAGCCAGCGCCAATCCACTGTTGTGAGGCCCGATCACAGTTACACTTCGATTGCTTAAGTGTCAATATGAAAGTTCGGACTGATACACTAAGAGGCTCTTTGATTGCGGCAATGATGTCTTCGATCAGTCAGCAATCCTCACCGATCGTTCCTTCCTCTTTTTTACTTGTCCCTTCTTGTCCGCTCCTTCCCTGACGATAACATATCACGTGCTGATCACCGGGGAAACTCTCACGTGATGTTTATCGATAACCCAAACGGTCCAGCTTGGCCCAAATTGGGAAGGCACAATCAGCCCCTCGCAGCTTTGAACCTTCTCAACTTTCTTTCGACCTCCCCACACTTTCAACTGGGACTTTTTCGACGGTCTCAGCAAAGATGGCGGCCTCGAATGACCTGATTGACTTCGACATCATCGAGGCCCAGAAAGAGAATGTCCAATCTCTGCCTGGTGGCCGATCAGCTAGACAGCTCGCCCAAATATTTTCGGCGGGCAGTAATGGTGATAAAATCCCGGCACCTTCACCAAACGACACAAGGACCATCAATGGTGCCATTCGTCAAGAATATGAGACTGAACTTGAAGCTATTGGAGAATCGGATGATCCCCTCGATGTTTATGACCGCTATGTGAAATGGACGCTCAACGCATATCCTTCTGCCCAGGCGACTCCGGAGTCCGGCCTCCTGCCCCTCCTTGAACGAGCAACGAAATCTTTTCTTTCATCTTCTCACTACAAAAATGATCCTCGATACCTAAAAATGTGGCTGCATTATATTCGACTATTCTCCGATGCCCCGCGCGAAACATTTGCCTTCTTGGCACGTCATAACATTGGTGAAGGTCTGGCGTTGTTTTATGAGGAATTTGCTGCTTGGCTTGAGGGTGCTGGACGCTGGAATCAGGCGGATGAGGTATACCGACTCGGTATGGACCGCGAGGCTCGCCCCGCGGAACGTCTGCTTCGGAAATACAGCGAGTTCCAACAGCGATACGAAGCTCGCCCACAAGATGCGGGTCCATCCTCCCCTGCTCTTCCAGCCGTACGCCCGGCTCTAGCTGCCAAAATGGATCCATTCGCCCCCTCCGATTCTTCTGCTGATCCGCAAGCGTCACGACCATCGCCATCAACAGCTGCCCCTAAGACTAAATCCGGGAAACCCAAGATGGCTATTTTCTCCGATGCGGATGCGGGTGAATCTAGTCAACCAGCGACAAGTGGACAAACAAAGGGATGGGAAAGCATTGGATCTATCCGAGAACGCAGGAAAGAAAATGAGGTGGAGGCCAAGCCATGGGTTGGAGAAACACTGAAAGCTGGGAAAAAATCAGGGCCTTCTCAAAAAATGGCCATTTTCCGCGACGAGGTGAGTTCGCAATGTCACGTTGCTCATTCCTTTTCGGACATTCCATATATTTACGATCACAGGACTAATTGCTGGCTTGAACCTATGTGCTTCGATTTTATGTATACAGTCAAATCCAATTTCACCTCCTCAAGAGAAAAAACCTCCCAAGCAAACTCCTGAACACCATGTAAGGGAAGCGGTAAATCCACGAACAGGTCGACGTGAGCGTGTTTTTGTCGACCTAGAATCAGTATATCCAGACTACAGGGACCCGACCAATGAAGTGAGCTTTGAAGAGCTTCGAGCTATCAAGCGCGGCTGGATGGCCAAGGACTGGAGATCTCATAAAAAGCCTCTGGGACAAATATCAGGGAACTCCGTGGGAGCCGATTCTCAGTCCATCAATCTCAAAGCTGCCAATCGCGACGAAGACCTGCGAGATCAAGTAGACCAAAAATTGACCATCGACGGACAGCAGGATCGTCAGGAGAAGCAGGATGGACGCTCTGAGAATAAGCTTGAAAAGTCCAAGAAGTTCAAGGTCCATGGAGATACCCAAACCGGTAAGTTTATCACACGCTCTTTTGCTTCGTGAAGTGATTACCTAAACGTCTTCAAAGTGAAAATGAAATTCGATTCTCCCTCAGGCTCGAAGGTCCGGCGAAAGAGCACTAGGGAGCCCACAATGACGATGCATACTCGTGCTGCCACCGATGAGATTTATAGTATCTTCAACCAACCACTGAAGGCCGAGGAGGATGGCACAGATAGCTTGTATGGTAGCGACTATGATGACGATGATTGTGCCAGTATCGCGGACAGTACAGCTACCGGTCACATCTCAGCAACCTCAAGTGATTTTGGGGATGAAGAAACACACACTTTCCACAAGTCCTTTGATGATACCGGATATGCCGACACTACACGTGCCGAGAGCGTTGTAGGGGACGATTGGACCGAGTTCACAGCACGGGATGTCCCTGATATCGAAGAGGCCGATGCTACCACAGGATCCGTGGTCAGTGAGGGCGACATTAGTGAGTCTCGACATGGCACTCCTGAAAAAGAGCGGTTTGTACCTCAAATGCCTGCGGACTATAACCCGCCTTTTGGGACATATCGCGATCCTGCAATCATGGCTCAGAACCGGCTGCCATTCATGACTCCAATTGTGGAGCGTACAGAAAGCTCCATATCTATGACTGCTGCCCGGAACACCATTTATAATGCGAAGACCCCATCGAGGCCCCGAACACCATCAGGGGTTCCTCAAATGGGCGACCTTCTACTATCAAGTCCCCTTGGAGCCCCAACGCCATACCAAAGCGACAACACGATTTCGTCCATGGCCGATGCGCCCTTTAGTCCGACTGCTTTCAAGACATTGGCGCCCAAACCACGTCGAAGAGAGGCAATAATCCGGGATTTGAAATGTAATCCAACGGATAAGGGAGTTCGGAATACAATTCTGAATGCCTTAGAGCCCCAACTCGCAACATACGCTGGCTATCATGGACATAAGAAAGACAGCAACTACACGTCGATGATACAAAAATTCGTCAAAGCACACAACAGGAAGTCAAAGGTGGGTGACGATCGGAACTCAGATACTCCAATCCTGCAATTCCCGGGCGCAGAACGAAGCTACATCATCCGTCGAGAGCTTGGGGCAGGTGCTTACGCTCCGGTCTACTTGGTTGAAAGTGTCGACAGTTCCGAGTCACACGATCCCGATTGTGACGATGAAGACACAGATCCCAGCAGCCTAGCGAGTAAAGTCAATCCATATGCCAAATCGCGCTACCCGCTCGAAGCCGTCAAAGTCGAAAACGGTCCTTCGAGCTCTTGGGAATTCTACATGATCCGCGCTGCATATGAACGCCTATGCCAATCCCCAGGTCACGTCCGCGCAACAGATAGCATTGTCCGTGCCCATGAACTTCACATCCACCAAAGGGAAAGCTTCCTAGTTGAGGACTATCGAGGCCAGGGAACACTTCTCGATCTGGTTAATGTAATCCGCAACGAACACAATTCTGATGGTGGACTCGAGGAGTCACTTGCCATATTTTTCTCGGTTGAACTTTTCCGTACTGTCGAAGGTCTCCATGCAAACGGTATTCTGCACGGAGACATCAAAGCAGACAATTGCCTCGTTCGTCTTGACGATGCAGATCCCGATTCATCCCCAGCCAAGTCACTTTCGCTGCTCGACCTCGATGCCGACGCGTCCGAGTCTAATGTCCGGGACACCATTTATTATTCACCAAAGGGCTTGTACGGCTGGCAAAACAGAGGCCTCTCTCTTATCGACTTTGGCCGCGGCATAGACATGCATGCCTTCCAGCCGAACGTCCAGTTTATTGCAGATTGGGAAACAGGAACCCACGAATGCAATGAAATCCGTGAGATGAGACCTTGGACGCACCAAATTGATTTGTACGGGATTGCAGGCGTCATTCACGTTCTGTTGTTCGGGAAATACATCGAGTCCGCCCCTGTTCGCACTAGCAGTGAGACCAGCGGCGCTGGCTCAAGAACTTACCGAATTCGTGAATCGCTCAAGCGCTACTGGGATCGAGAATTATGGTCCGACGTCTTTGATCTACTTCTTAATCCTGCCTCGGAACGCTGGGTCTCTATGGAACGAGAAGATCGGGAAGATCTTGTTGAGACCGAGCCTGGTGCTGTCTTGCCTGTACTGGCTTCGATGCGTTTTGTTCGTCACAAAATGGAAGATTGGTTAGTTGCCAATGCCGAGAAGAAAGGTCTTACGCAACAACTGAGAAAGATCGAAACTATCCTCGCTGATAGGAAAAAGAAGCTCGAGCGATCTTGATTCTTCCCTGCGTTCCTTTCTTATCTCATTGTTGGATGAATCCTTTGTCATGTTTCATGAAACCTCTTATACCCATGCCCAATACCCTAGTTGGCTAGACTCGCTATGCACATTTATAGTCGCTGAGCTGGCTAAGCACTTACTATTTCATTCTGTCGATACCTTGTTTGATTGTAGTAGATATCTTCATTTAATCCTTCTTGTTCTTATAGCTGTTCTCTTCATTCCAACAACCATTGGCGTTAGACTTTACCATACAATCTCAGGGCATTAACTCCCAGTATTAACACTCCTACTGTTGACATCCATGAGCATCCAACTCTGTAAGATGTATTGTACTAGTAACTGGTACTACCACATCATGAGTCACGTTATAATTGTTATCCAACCGTCGCCCCCGCACTAAGCGACCCGCCGTGGATAAACCCGAGTTGGTTGAAGTTGCATTTCTCTATTCCTTCATCTTTGTCCCATTATCTAGTCCTTTACCTCTTCTGTGCTGTTCTATTCTCTGAGTTTCCAATCAGTCTGGTTATCCTCTGTTCAGTACATTGAGTCATGAGCTCTCAATCAGAAGCCAAGAGACTGTTTCCGCAGCCTGCAACGGAGTACACGAAACCTTTCTGGCGGACATCACTCCATCCCCTGGACAGTCACCAAGGAACCCCAGACCTTCCATCCGAGACAGATATTTTGATCATCGGTGGTGGTTATGCTGGTGCTTCGGCTGCATACCATCTTTTTCCTGAGAATCAAATTTCTAACCCACCACGGGTCGTACTCCTCGAAGCTCGGGAATTATGCTCCGGTGCCACGGGGCGAAATGGTATGCTTTGCAAGGGGGAAATGTGCTCTGATTCCATGTTCTAACTCAAAGCCATCCAGGGGGTCATCTCAGACCGGATCTCTACTCAATTACATCGAAATATGTAGAGCGATACGGACTAGAAGCCGCAGTGGAGGTTGTTCGATTCGAAATTTCCCATATGAAAGAGATAGCAGACGTAGTCGCTAAAGAGGGCATTGACTGTGACCTGACTTTCTCCAAATCCTTCGACATCTATATGGATGAAACTGAGTTAAAGCAAAGGAAGGAGTTCGTCAACTACCTACGAAATCACGACCTCGACTTCATGGATGACGTGAAGTATCTATCCGAGACAGAAGCACAAGAAGTATGCAACACAGTCTCTCAAAATGAATTGAACATGAAAAAGCACAGAAACTAACAACTATCAGATAGCCCATGTCCGAGGCGCAAAAGGAGGTTTCAGCTTCTCCGCAGGCCACCTGTGGCCATATAAGCTAATCACCCAATTAATCGCCATAGCAGTATCCCGAGGTCTCAATCTTCAAACTCACACCGTTGTCTCAGGGATTGGAGAAAGTCGCACTGCGGAAGGGTTCTGGCCGGTTATCACTAATCGGGGTACGATTCACGCACGAAAGATCATTCTCGCTACCAATGCATTCACGGCTTCCGTAGCCCCTGAGTATTCCAAGGCTATCATCCCAGCAAAGGGGCTCTGTACACAGATTGTGGCTTCACCTGGCGCGCCATATCGGCATCTTCCCGAGACATACGCTATTCGACATGGACCGGGGGCGTTCATCTACCAAATTTCCCGGAATGATGGGTCCATTATTGTTGGAGGAGCATCGTGGACTTTCAAAAATGATCTTGAACAGTGGTATAATAATCCCGATGATGGGACACTGATTGACAAGGTAGAAACCTATTTTGATGGGTATATGCAGCGCACTTTCTCTGGATGGGAGGATAGTGGAGCAGAGGTCAAGCATATCTGGACCGGTGGTAAGTTCTTCTGCAATCTTATATCCTGATGGAATTGTTTTGGCTTGGTGGAGCTAATTACCTGGCCGCAGTAATGGGGTATAGTGCCGACTCTTTACCTCATGTAGGAGAAGTCCCTGATAAACCGGGTCAGTTCATCGCTGCAGGGTTTAATGGGCATGGTATGCCTGTGGTTTTCCTTTCTGGGAAGGCCGTAGCGAAAATGGCGTCGAATTCGGTTTCTTTCGGTGAAACTGGTCTGCCGAAGTTATTCGAGACATCGAGAGCTCGACTGGATCCAGTCTACGATGATATACTTAATTGACGGTATCCTATTAATAGCAGCCGGCAGCTTTAAGATAATTTCACGATGTATACTCGTCTTGTATCCTATGCCTATGGCATTCCCGTCAGCAACCACGAATTATGCTGGAAATGTAAAAAGCTTTTACTATCTACTAGTAATAGATGCATTATCTAACAATGTTAGTAGGTACTAATATTGTATTGTTCATATCCTAAGTTGAGCTCCCGTGGCCTTGTTTGTAGGGCAACAGTGAATGACTCAGCATGTGGCTTGATCTTCGACGTCTTTCATCTTCAACTTCTCTATCAAAGCAGTATAAACAAGAAATTCTGAGGTCCTGACTCTTTGCTTGACATTCTGTATAATTGAATTGAGCCAAGATATATGCAATCTTTCGAAAGCGCAAGAGACATGGGACTCTACAATTCTCATGGTTCTTGACTTAACTATACATACTCATCTCGTCGACTATCTTCCGAGGCATCATTTGCAAAGTCACGTTCGCAATTTGACCAAATGGAAAGGCAAACTCTACGCATTCAGATATGACAAAAGCAGATTATCGAATTAATGAAGTCAGCCATTTCCCTCCGATGACTATGCCATCATCTGACTCTTACTGACTCGACCATTTCATGCAGATGCGACAGCAATGAGCACTCACTGCGGGATTGAGCCAGACTTTTTTGCAAATCAGGCAAATCAGGCAAATCAGGCACTTGTAAAGCCCCTGATATATTATGCTTTGGCTCCGCAAATCACAGAGACGTCACTAAGGACTGGGACTTCACCGAAGCCGGTCTCGTCAAGCGGCTGCACGGACCTGCAGCAAGCCTGGGCAGCGATGGGAAATTTCTGCTCGACGATCAACCGCACGACCAAGCAGAATCGACGATTGTCTAAAGAAATCATATTGACAAATACAGTTTCCGTGATGCATGTATCGCCTAGTTCGCATGAAGTACGAAGTCAATTCGATCGATGAGGCTATCCGTCTCGGGCTTTGCTTTTTGCTCGCACATCTTTTTACGAGTGCAAAATGTACTATCCACACATTATTTCGGGATCTATTTCGATATCGGATCCAAAGCGTATCCCCGAAAGAGATCTATATGCTCAGCCTGGCACATTGGCTCGAACATTTTAGCCAGCCAGGTTGATGATGATTAGGTTTTGCCTTCGCTGCGAAGTTGCCTCACCATCTTGAAGGCAAATAACTGCCTTGAGATCCGAGATCAATTGCTACATATGGAAAACAGCCTTGCGTGACAACCTTGGACAGACCATTTTCGACACCGTGTCTCCCGTATCCGGGGCCGAGAACGAGGGCGTTTGATCCGAGGACACGAAGTCAATAGTTTCTTTTAGTTCAATTGCCAAATCGAGCCTGCATCAAGCTTTTCCTCTCTTCTTCAACCTGCCTTATGAGCCTGGCCAGGCTAGATTTGGATAGTCTATCGCAGCCCAATTTCCATATCATGCGAGCAAGACTTGGAAGGATCCAACACTAGGTACAGCACCAAGCTCTCAGGGGATTCGGGGAATGGTTACCCAATTTTCGGCGAAACGCCGACGTATAGGAGTGAGCTAAGACATGGCTTGTTTGGGGTAATTGTGGGACGGACATGTCATCCTATTTCACTCTTGAACATGACTGGATGCGTTTCTTTGGGATATTGAAGTTAAATTCGAGATAAGTTTATGTACATGCCTTGAAGTTGCACAGCAGGATGATAACCTAGCATCAAGCTACTGCACTCCAGGTGCTATTGTCGAATTCAAGCCCACACAGATCGACTGACTGTCGATTGCCAAAATCCACAGTTCTGCAAGTCCGCTTGTGAGCATTGGCCACGCTATTGTGTAATCGGGAATCTCCTGACCAGGTTTTCGGGTCACCATGAGAATGGTCGAGTCATCATCACGCCCCCTTTTGCTGCATATAGTCGGTCTATATCGTTCCACAATTTCTATTCAAGGAATCTGGGGAGAGTTGCCAATTTCAACATGACTGTAGGACTATGCATGTATGGTCGCTCTTGAAACATGTTGCCAAGGGTGAGTATATCAATAGTACGACTCCTTCTCATCCTGGTGTTTAAGTTCAACCACTCAAATCCGAGACCGAATACAAGCATGCGAAAGAGCGATAAGACCTGGACTTTCTGTCGTCTCAAGGCCACAGGGTTATCTCACCAATGAGCAACTTCTGACCGGATCAAAGGATCTTCGGTGGCGCGGTCCACTTGCCAGAAGGTACTCCATACACAGCCCTGACAATGCCTCATCCCAGATGTCGCCCACTTGAAGTGGATCTTTCCTTCTCAATAGTTGCGGCCTCGGTCAGGAACCGGATGTGCTTATTTTGAGCAGTGGACGCATGGCTGAGGGTGCGGCGTTCCAAGTACCAGGATGGACTTCCCTTTCCTTGAATTTAAGACCCCAAAACGCCAAGTGTATGCTGATTTGTGGTTGGTATGGAAGACACCACGCTATTAGAACTTGACCCACCTACGACGGGATCGTGTGCGGGATCTCCCTCGTGCGCGCCCGCGTTCCAGCATATCGTGCTGCAGTATATCACTGCATCGCGTCGTGGTCCCCCTGTCATGGAACCCCGGGGTTTCCGAAGTTGCGCGCACTTTGATATCACCGATGCTACGCGTTACCAGCGGAGTCCGACGTTGAATGGACCCGTCAGATATACACAGTGCATAATCAGCATCACCGAAGGGCGTCTAACCTATTTTTTACGCAAAACTCGGAGTGGGCGGCTGGGTTTCAAAATTCCCTTTGGGGCAATGATAGGGGCCATCATCGTAAAACTGCAAAACAAAAAAACGACCGCGACCCTAAGGCTCTCCAAGTGAACTATGCAGCTTTTAAAAAAAGTAGGCATCACATCAATAGAAAGCCAAATCAGATTTAAAAGCCGAATATGATGAATCATAAGAGATCGGAGAATATAGAGTGCCGCGGTTGCAGCACTCATCATTACCCATGTGGTTCATGACGATGACCCGGAAATCTGAACTGACTTCGATAGTTCGGTACATCGATCGATCAATAGCGGCACAAATCGAGATTAGTGGTTTGTTCCTGCAGACAATTTCGCACAAATTCCAAATCTGAACTCCACTTTTGCTATCTTAGGCTTAACCGGTCCACTTAGGCACCTCCTCGACTTGGTACGATCTACAGGAGACAATTTCGCATCGACGAAGCAGAGTACCAAACTAAGAGTTTTAACTCGGCGCCGGCCGCATGCTACCACCCACACGGCCGATGCCCTGTTTAGTGGTGTTTTGTTGATATAATAACGCGTCCCCACGATTTCGCCGTACTGGACTTGATGTTTGTTAAGCTATCCAACTTCACCACATTCCTTTAGCTTCGTCAAGCAACAATCCCCCCTCGCCATGGGATCGGAACTCAATGTCAAGCCTGACTCCAAGGCGGAGATCAGCCTTACCCCAGTCTCTATCTGGTGGTGTGTTTGGGCTGTAGTCTGGACCATCCCCGTGGGACTGGGTATGGTATATCTCATCCGCAATCGTCACTCGCCTATACTCCGAATCCGTGGCCTAGGGCTGTCACTCTCTGCAGTAGTACTTTTACACATCTATTGGATCCTCGTCCAGGTCGGTCTCATGTACGGTGCTGTCGCACCTGGTGATACCGAATTCTGGATCATGGGTCTCTTCCTGCCAATCGGCATTTCTCTTTTCCATGCTTCCAACAGTCGATTCCTCCACGTCGCCAAACTCCAGAAGAAGTACGTCGATGGCGGCAAGGCTATACTTTACTCCAACCCCGAGCCCAAGAACAACAGAGGCTTGATCAACCGCTTCCACAACCTCGCCTACAACACCCGGATCCTTATCCTCGTTGGCGCCGGTATTTTTGTCCAGATCTTTCTCACGACTCTCATGTGGATCATTTCCCGCAAGTATCACAGCACTTGGGGAATTCCCGGAACCGAAACCACCGGCACCATGATGGAACAGAAGTCTGAGATGGGCCGTGGTTGGGAATGGTGGCCCAGTGTTGTCACGCAGTTAGTCTGGACTTGGTTGATTGCCCCAATTATCCTGTGGAAGTCTCGCAATATTCACGATACACAGGGCTGGAGGACTCAGACCATTGGTTGCTGTCTGTCTAATTTGCACGCCACCCCCATGTGGCTAATCGGTCTTTACGTCCCTGCTATGGAGGTTGTCAACCAGTACTGGTTACCCCCGCAGTGGATTTGTCTTTCTATTATCTTCATTGAAATCTTCACTGTTTTCCTTCCCTGCTGGGAGGTCATGCGCCACCAGTCTCTTCGCCAGGAGACTCTCGATGCTATCTCAAACTGGGAGAAGAAGGTTAAGGGTACAAATTCTGACGAGAAGTCTATGCACTCCACCTCCACCATGGTTGACTCTATGCTATCTGTTGGCTGGTCTTCTAAGGGTTCTGTCAAGAGTGACAACAGCTCCTCTCGTGACAGTATTCTTACCATGGGTGCTCTGGAGTACGTTCTCGAGCGTAACCCTGATCCCCTGCAGAAGTTCTCTGCCCTCAACGACTTTTCTGGTGAGAACATCGCTTTCCTCACCAACGTCGCCGAGTGGAAGAACTCCCTTCCTCAGGCTATTCTGGATGGTGCCGGTGTCAAGGATGACAACATGCGTGACCTCGTTCGCGAGCACTTCAACCGTGCCCTGCACATCTACGCCGAGTTCATCAGTGTCCACCACGCTGAGTTCCCCTTGAACATCTCTTCCAACGATCTTAAGCATCTTGAGTCCGTCTTTGAGAAGCCGACTTCTATTCTTTACGGCGAAGAGCGTGAAGTTGATCCCGTCAGCCCCTTCGACAAGTTCACCTTCGACGTTCCCTCGCCCAGCAAGTCCGAATTCTCCGAGAATGGTGCCGGCAGCTCGGTGTCTTCCATCAAGGACCGTGTCATGTACTGGGGTAGCATCCCCGATGAGTTCTGCTCTACGATCTTCGACGAGGCTGAGCAGAGCATCAAGTACCTGGTGCTCACCAACACTTGGCCCAAGTTTGTCAGGAACCACCGCCGTCTCTCGGCCAGTTCGGAGTCTACTCTTAACGAGCAGCCTGCCAACATGGTCTAGATCTAGCCACCTGGCTAACGGGATACGAGACAAGTGAAGACCTGTTACATACTAATTTGACAATAATGTGACTGGAATTTTATACCCATTGATGTATCATATAAGCTTTAATTGATAATGACCCCAATATACCCTTCTGTTGAGAATTAAAATAACCAGGCACTTCTTTCAACCTACTGCTATTTTCTCTCGTAAAATATTTGCCTCCATTTTAGAATCTTCCTTTAATCGGGACTAGCCTCTCTAAATTTACAGCAATACCCATCTTTCAGCCCAGCCCAATTTTTACGTCTCCACCTTGACGTTATGCTCTGATTTCTAGGGCCGTTTTCCCGCTTCGGGGTCCACGACAAAGTTTGGTACCAGGAGGCAGTGGATACTTGTATGGAGAATGGAAGTAATGAAGAAGGGGTAAGATCAACTATTGCAAAATCGATATCTGACTTAACATTTTCTGTGCTAAAACGAGCTATTGTAGCACACGCGCAGACTCGCGACGCATATGCTCGAATTGCAATGTCCATCTACTACCACGGCCAAGTTCCATTCTCATTCACGAATTTGCCGGCTTCGGAATCTCGCTCTCCTTCAATCAGACGGAGAATACCCTTTGCAGAGTTCATAGGGTCCCCAGCAGCGCCTCCAGCGCTAATAGCTTCCTCGGAATCCCCTCGTAAATTGCTCCGAACCAAGCCGGGGCAGTAAGCAAAGACGCGAACATTTTGACTTTGAAGTCTCTTATGCTGTTGTACCACGGCCATATCAAGTGCAGCTTTACTCATCCGATAAGCGTCATACGGTACTTGATAGAAGGGATTGTTTGGATCAGTTGCCAGTCCAAATGAGCCTAGACCACTTGATACTTGGATCAGGTAAGGGCGTTCGGATTTAAGTAATAGGGGCACAAATGCTTCCGATGTAAGATATGCCCCTGTGACATTCGTAGCAAATATTCTGTTGCACTGCTCCCGAGCACTGTATTCATGGGCAGAGATTCCGGCATTGCTTATGAATGCATCAACATGTCCGAATTCTTTCTCTACCTTAGAAACGGCTGTAGTGATAGAAGCATCGTCTGTAACGTCGAGCTGGAGGACTGAGATAGTCCCTTTGATATCTCCGCTTTCCATGATCTGGTCTAGGGCGACTTGTCCCTTCCGAGTGTCGCGGCAGCCCATTATCACATGATACCCCGGATGCGAGGCGATGAGCTTTGTGGTGGAGTAACCAATGCCAGAGTTGGCACCTTTATGGGGTTAGTTTTATAATTAACTCCATAGCATGCTTAGTATGTAAGGCTCTTGGTTCTATCTTACCGGTGATGACGACGATTGTAGAAGCTGTCATTGTGCACAATGGGCTTTGTTTTCAGTACTGGAGTCAAAAAAGATGAAACTACAGTAGTAATTGACTGGGATCATCCCAAACATGGAGACTTATATAGTTTCGAATATTTATATTTCCAATGCCCAGCCATGGCTAGGTAGCCATGACTTCTTCAGTCTTCTATGATGCCCTTAAGCCCGAAGATCTAATAATTTATGTTTGATAGACCTTAACGCTTTCTAGTAAATGTACACGAGTCGGCATCGGGTATAATCTTAAATCCGTAACTCGGAGATACTACTTACAAATCCCGAAATGAGGCTTGATTGATAATTATCACAAGACTAAAACTGATGGTAACAAGAAGTGCGATGCTTGTTTGAGAATATCACCAGATTGATATGCTACGGGGATGGAAAAGAATTCGCGGCTCGTGGAATGGTGGTATACCATTGACGACGATGATAGATGGCGAACTAATTCTCATTTTCCACCTGGAACTCTGGGCATAAAAATCAAAGTCAGCGACGTCTGTAATTCCATGTTGAGTAATTCGCATACTAGGATAAGTACCTAATTATGCTACTAGGTAGTAGCATTTATTCCGTAGTCCCGGACCACGGAATAAAAAAGAGGGCCTCTTTGTTATCCGAGCTATAGGATCCCGCTAGACAGCAGTTGATACTATATACTATTCCGTATACCACGTGTGACAGTGACTGGCATCCTTTTGTCAGTTTTGCTCAAAGAGTCTTACTCCTTAAAGAATACATAATCTGCTGAGTTGAATCACACTCCTCAGACAGGGTATTGGATAGTGTTGTTTGTTTTTGATTTTTCTTTCAGCCCGGTACTACAGTAGTAGAAATTGGACGAAGCATCTGCTGACACTGCGAATTCCGAGTCCTTCATTCCCCATAAACAGATTTAATTCGGCGAGAAACTCTGACAATGTTAAGAAGAGGTATATCGAGGCGATAGGCGACACTCTTGAACTCACCAATGATCAAGGTGTCTACACGTTTATTATTATCAAGCTCTAAGTTCGATTCGTTGTCATTTGTCCATGAAACTATTTATTAAAAATGTTTACAAGTACTAGCCCTCTGGGCAGTATACCGAAGAGTCAATTATTAAGTTGTGGGGTAAGTACTGTCAAAGTATATGAATGATCCTTACCTGCGTTGTATGTTATTTAACATCAATAAATAATCTGAATTGAATATGTGTGGTTGCTGAAATAGTATTCGCAGAACAGGTTTCACCCAAGTTTACTATCAATTGCCAGGTCTAGATCCGCTAGTTGATTACATCCCTTGGCGCCACATTCCGCATTCCAAGCTTCTCCCTTAGAAATTCGAATTGATATACATATTGGCGAGAGCAATAGACCTATAGGTCACAATTGCATTGTATTACAATAGCTCGCCAAATTTTACTCGGGCTTTCAACGTCTACTACCACATTCTATGGCGCTTTTTGTAGTAAACATGATTTATGGCACAGGTCTACATAGAGCATACTGGTCTCACGTCTTGGTCGGGCATAAAAGCCTACCATGCCCACCCATTTCAGATCACAGTACGCCTTAGATCAGTCGACAAATTTTGCTTTTACTTTGTTACTTTTTTCTTCTTTTCAGTGAGAGTCCTTGCTGTCTGTCATTAAATATCGCAGCTCTCTTTTTTTCAATCAGTACACTCGCTAGACCAACCACTCACTATGAAGGGGCTAACTCTCATTTCATTGTTTACGATCAATGCACTCGCCCATCCTTCAGGACTGGTAGGCAATTATCTTCTCAATTTTCCGTGGGATCTCAACTCAATCGCTTTTAGTGGTGGGGCACCGATACCTGCTATCCTAGTCCGGAAAATACCGACAACAAATGTCTCGAGCCGCAAAAGGCTGGGTTTGACTGGTCTGAGTTGGCAAATGGGGATAATTGGACCTTTGAGGGTTTCAACTTTGTTGGCTTCTCGCCCAGAAACATCTGCGGGTCTTCGGGTGTAAGTGCAAGAGTACTTTTGATGAATTACCGTTCTGACCGGAATCAACAGGGCAAATGCATTGTGGGGAAACTTTCTCGAGACGACAACTACATGCTGGGCGTTGATGCTGTTGATGCTCCATTTTCGGTCCGCAGCTTCCATCTGTCTACTTCCAGGAAGACCGATGTTCTCATCAACTACAAAATGGCAGATGGATCTTCCTGTCGTCAAGTGGCCCGCGGTACGCCCAAGGGGAGGGACATCTACAACCACCAGTGTGGCGGTGCAATTGCCGTGAAATTCATGCTTCCTGAAGAGAGCAAATTTGGCGAGTGCGATCTCAACATCCACGAGATCAACTTCGATTGCTCTGATGGGCCAAAGACCCCAGACTTTCCCCGGCCCAGTCCAAGCTCGTCGATTCTATCTTCTCATTTTATCAGAACTTCGACTACAATCACGAGCATTCCTTCCCCTACTAGCTACTTCTATGTTGAAACAACGACTGATACTTGGAAAACTGTTGAAACGATCGCTGTTGAATGTGGTTCAGATGCATCTCCCTGCATCTCTCACTCTACAATGGCTATCAGCTCGGCGTATACGCTATCCACCAGTTCGCCATCTCATCCAGGATCGGTATCCACCATCACGCATACTTTCACTGCTGCTACTTCCAATGAGCCAAGCTCACATCCGGCTCCGCCTTCGTGCCCTAATTTAGTACCGAAGTGCATTAATACGTGGCTCGCGATCCCCCATTGTACGTCCAACAGTGATGCCGCTTGCTATTGTCCCTCTTCCGAGTTTACAGAGAAGGTTGGGTCTTGTATCAAGGCCTGGGGCAGCTCGCAGCAAGAGATATCATCGGCACTATCTTACTTCGCTGGTATATGTGCTCCCTACGTACCAAAGAACCCTGCTATCATCGAGATTGTACCTCCCTCAACTACATCAATCTCTACCACTCGATCAACCGGCTATCCGCCGCATCCAACTAGTACAGGCTATCGAGGAGAGACTGATCTGGTCACCTCAACTCCCAAGATACCCGAAACAACAGTCACCTGGTCATCCACCACTATGGTCTGTCCAAATGTTGGGTTTACCACATTTACGCATGGAAAAACTACCAGTGTTGCTCTAGTTACTACAAGTAGCTTGACATCCTTCCCTTCATCAACGAGCCGTGTCGTTGCCCCTACATCCTCGTCCAAAGCGATGACTCCATGCAAAACCCCTCATACTTTTTCCTCGCGCCCTGTGCCCAAGGAGACTGGAGCCGTTGATTTTACAGGGTCTGGCGCAAGAGTGACTATTGGAAGTTATTGTTTATACTCTGCTGTGTTGTTGGTTTCTATCCTTGTTTACTAGCTCATACGCGAGATACTCTTCCGTTGAGATTATTTTGACGGTAAGGCTTTGATATTTTATCTCCATGACACATCGATAGTATCAGCAGAACAATCCTGTTCGGATATGCGACTGTGAATTCAAGATTCCAATAAGAGTTACTAGTGATCTTCGAAGAATGTAGTGCCGTCAGAAGGTTTTGTTTATACAAGGACTTTAGTATAGGTGACTCATGAATACAAGTCGTAATTCTATAAAGAACGTTCTATATGATCAGGTAGCATCGACCTGCTCGAACATCCGAGCGATCAAAAGTCTATTTACAAAGAACAATCGAGCAAAACATTTTGGCTGGAGGTCTCCAAGCAAAGCATAGACTCACTTAAGCAATGTTTTCGGCAGTAGGTCCCATTTCACCTTTGCCGGATTGATCGACCTCAACCTTCTCCTCCGGTTCCCACATGGCCTCACGCATGAAAGTGCTACGGGCACGGATTTGAGGTCCCTTCATCACAAGCACAACGGGTACAACTGACAGTGCGATACCGATGAACCCAAGAAGAGTGCCAGCCCAGCCGAAACCCAGGTTACTGAACAACTGGGGCGAGGCAAGCGGCAAAAAGGCACCGAAAGAGTTTCGTCCTAATGATGCCGCAGATAGAGCAGATGCAGCATATCGCTCGTACGCATCGGTGAGATAATTCACAACCGCCATGTAGATGGAATAGATACCAATACCAGCCGCGGTGATACCAATTGTAGGCACAATCCAGTGCACGTCAGGCATACTGGCCCAGCCATACCAGAACAGGCCTGCAGCAAAGAGCAGACTTCCCGGGATTGCAGTATACAGACGGGCTTCGGGAATGGGACGTCCGGGCTTCTCTGTATTCCTTGCGGCAGATCGGAGGTAGAGCCAATCTTGGAGAGGATTGATAATGGTACCAATGATCGCTCCCACTGAAATAGCAAGCTGGACGAGACCGGTGGCGAGGGAGCCCCAATTATAGTTGGTCGAATAGGTCTGCACAACACTGGAAAAGAAGAGATACAGAATTCCCCAGGCGAAACTGATCCAAAGAGTGAAGAAAATCACGACAGGCTCCGAGGTCAACATGCGAGTAGGGCGCTGGAAGGAGACCTTGAGCAGAGAAAGCTTGTTTGGTGCATCAATTTCTGCTGCTGCATAGATAGGACGTCCGGTTTCTTTCCGAAGCTTACGAGCACGGGCTTTAAGGATAACATCCGGTCGAGTTTCGCGAAGAATGAACCAAAATACGGGAATGAGAGCTGCGTTGTAGATAATCTGAATATAGAAGATCCTACAATATTCACGGGTTAGCGTTGTCTTCGATTTAAGGGAACGAAGATTAAGAACCAGGACAAACATACCATCGCCAGGGCTCACTTTTGGGGATCTGCACGATTGCAGAACCAATAAAAGGTCCTAGTGCGATACCCACAACACTAGTGAATCCAAAGATTGACATTGGCAAGCTTCGTTGCTGCTCACCAAACCAAACATCACTGATACTTCCTCCGACAATGTTTATCGAGACTGATGAAGCACCACCGCCGAAGAATCGCGTGACAACCAATGTCGCGAAGTTCTTCGCAAAGGCTGAAGGGAAGAGGGAAATGACCAGAATGATGTATGCCACAAAGTATCCCGGCATGCGACCGGATGACTCAGTAAGAGGGACGAAGATTAACGGCCAGAAAGCCGCACCCATATTCCATGAAGTTGTGGCCCAGTAAAGGTTGGGGAATGGAGAGTTCTGAACGTTGAACTCAGACTCCATCCAGTCATTTCCAGATCCATATGTACCTGCCGGAAGACCAGTGAGGATCGAACTTAAGAGAAGTGCCGGTTAGCTTTTTGTTCGTGGATACATGATGGGTGAAGCTTACACGAAGCAGACTGTCAAAGTCAGAAGCCACTTGTATTTGACACCCCAGTTGAATGGGTTCTCGGGGTCGTCAGGGCCATTCCAGGTGTGAATTTCGATATCCTTATAAGAAGGAATCTCATCTTGAACATCTGATGCAAAGAATCCTTTCAGTCTGGGGAAAGTTAATAGAAATCCCCAGAAAATTTTCTGCACTCTGGGGTTACTAACTTGCCCATAATCCCCGAACGGGGCTTTGAGCTCACTGCAGGGGCTGCAGGAGCAGGAGCAGGAGCAGAGGCGGGCTCAGCTGCCACAGGCTGAGGCTGAGCAGGCTGAGGCTCGTGCACCTCATGGATTGAATTTCCAGTGCTCATCTGTCGGCTGGCCATCTTGTCCAAAATTTGCGAAGATAGCACGTCAACCTCAACTTGCAGCCAACGTGGATTAAAAAGTAATTGATAGTCGGAATTAATCGGATATTTCTCTTCCAAGTTTTTCTCAAGTTTTTTCTCCAGGCTGCATATTCTCTAACTGCTTGAGACCCCGAACCACAGTCTGGTGGTCCCGATAATAACCCGACCGGCATGCCGAAAGCCAATTATACTAGACCGGCATCTTACGAACTACTTTTTCGGGAAGCCGGTCGGGATCGAGTGGAAACCGCTCTTCATTCAAACGTTAAAAAACTCCACTCTCTGCACTTCCTGTGGGGCTAGAGATCATTGTTGCCAGAACTTCCTTGCTTTCTCGAATTCCAGGGAGTCAAAATTGAACCGAATTTTCCCTTCGAGGAATGATTTTCTATTTTGATTTTGGCCCAGTCATTTCTGTTTTCATTGGCTTCAAGAATTGCTCGATCAAAGTCTTCATATATGCTCAAATACTCGGCAGTAATGATACTATAATCTGATATTTCATCCGGCATTCTTTGATTTCCTTAACCTGTTTAAATCAACCCTTACTTCACGTCGGCATAGGTGCAACAAGACACTCGGTGCGAATCCGAATGGATAAACGTCGGACACGAGACAATGTGTGCCTAGATGCTGAATGATGTCATGCGGATCAGTCGGGCTGGTGTATCCACCTTTTTATTCCAACCGCTCTCCAACTAGACTGCTTACTCATTCAATAAAATGCTGAAGAGAGGTGCAATAGTTCGCGGTATGCGGATACTTAGAATCAAGAATACATATCGAATCGGGCGTTGAACCACCATTTGTCATAGATCATTCTAATATCGGTGTCAAGCAAAGTGAAAATTTTCAAAACAATGGCCAATCCCATTGGACAGTAGATAGAGTTGAGATGAGCAGGAAACGTTTTGCCACTTCGAATGTGCCAGGTGGAGACTCATGCGAGCTGCCGTGCATAGTAGAAGTTTACAGAAGCAGTTCACGGGTATCAACCCATCAAGTACCGAAGAGTTCGCGGAGTTGACGGCTGGGGCTTTCTCGGAAGTTCCACTTCTGACTTGCTCACTGCCAGTACATATGCCAAATGCTAGTATACCTCGAAAATACGGAGAACGTAAACCGAGCCCTGATTCCAATAAGGAGTCTTGGTCCGGCTTTGCCAGAGCGAATACAATGCACTCGGTGACGAGCTAACTGTGACATCAATGGGTGGTTATGCTTGCCAATATTTCCGTGATGCTCGTTGGCTATATTCAGTCTTAGAATGAAGATTCATCTTGATAGCACTAGAGTCAATCTTGGAACATTAGCAATAATTCTCACTATACCAAGCCTTTCACATAAAGATGACCATTGGATAGAGTCTACCCAGAGGTGATGAATCGCGATTCACAGCATGTCGAACCATTTTCGGAGCAATCATGAGTATCTGAAGAAATCGATCACTGTGTCTTGGTAGCGCTTACACAAGATCCAAGAATACGGCATGTACGAAAGATCGGGGAAATTTTTGAAGGGTAGTCAAAGGAAATTATCGAGAGATATGAATGAAAATTGCCTAAGTATGCATTCCGTCTCTGGGGTAATGGCAAGCTATCCTCACAAAGTCCCGACTAATTGGAAGTGATCACTTCCAATTCTGAGGGTTTCGGCTAGATTTCAGTCAAGATCACATGTTTTCAAATTTAGCATATCAGCCACATAGGTAATTCTTTATATGATATGATCATCTAAAGATAATTCTGTAAGCCAAAAGGAATTTCAGTTTCAAATTGTTCAATAGCCAGTTTTGAGTCATCAAAACAGTTCTACTTTGATTTTATAAATCTGGCTACTAGCCAACTTGAATCTGAAAACAATTCCGGCTGACAACGTTATCTCAACATAATTATTCATTCACAAAAGAAACCCAATGTGGCTCTACATTGAGCAGCCTATTTCCAACTGCTTCCTCTTTTCCACCAAGTAACGATCTGCAGAGGTACATAAGGCAAGAATGGCGGAAGCAAGTTCCGCACCGACCATTCTTCAACGAAGTCCACGCACATCGGATCAATCGGGAAAGTACTCAATACCACATCAAATAGAGCAATCTCTCATTCATTTTGAAGTATTTGCGTGTAGGAGAAAAGAGAAAGGCGATCTAATTCAACATGCTTACCCGCTGTTGCCCCTCCCAATTTTGCGAATAGTCAGATGACTATCTGGAACCGCATATTTCCGATTAGATCTATCTAGTGCAGTATTGGATATTTCTTTATTTTTGAGGGTACTTGATTTCAATGACATACATCCATATTTAGAGCCTTTTATCTCCTAAGTTTTCACCTTCCTACTTTTGCTCATCGAGCCCTAATTCAAAAATGCACCGGTAAATACATACCGATATAAATGCCACGACGATAAAACCCGCCTCCGAGATATCCTGTTCATATCGATACCAGTTCCCCGCGGAATGAAAGGCCCATGTTTAAGATAGCCCAGCTCGGCAGATTGGCGGCTCGGGCTTACATTGCCGACAGATTGGCGAGCGGAATTCTTCCATTGGCTCAAATCACGAACACATCGGCAAATTCAAAGCCACATTGTGAGATATTGAGCGGAGCAATCAGCCAATTTCCCTATCAGAGGAAAGATATTCGAGATATCCTCTTTTTTATGCTAACTTAACCCTTCCACTGCCTTCCGTGCGCGTGCATAAATCGATAAGTTATTATCTACCCCACATTGGGGTCGTATTGCGATATAGTTCTTCCCTTTTCAGTAAATATGGGGAGAGGGGCTGTGAGATCCTGGGGTAGTCATATAATAGACAGGATTTCCCGCTCGAGTTTACTGCCTAGAAGTCGGAACTGAAATTGCGTCATTGTGTTCGAATACGAATAGTCAAATAAAAAGATGGCGATTAATCCGGTCTCCATTCCTTCGGAGGAAGTTCGCAAGGCTATTGACAGTGCCTTGGAAAAGGTCAACAAGGGTCTCCGTGGAGTTAATCAGGCCGTGAGTTCTTTCACTTTACGTCTTGTCATGGGAAATTTCTCACAAGTATAGATTTGGTCCAACCCCGAGCTAGCATACGAGGAACACAAAGCTCATGATACAATTTGTGACTTTCTCGAAAGTCAAGGGTTCACTGTTACTCGGCACGCTTATGGCCTAGATACATCTTTCGAATGTATCAGTGGGACAGAGGGACGGCTTGTCAACTTCAACGCGGAATACGATGCTCTCCCGGGTATTGGACATGCATGTGGCCACAATCTTATCGCGACTGCTAGTATCACCGCGTTTCTAGCGTTAGCTCATTTACAGAAGGAATTCAATGTCGGCGGTCGGGTTCAACTACTTGGGACACCGGCAGAAGAGAATGGTGGTGGTAAGGCGAAATTGCTGGACGCTGGTGCATACAAGGATGTTGATGTTTCTCTCATGGCGTATGATATCTTCCCCTTCCCCTGTGCTGACTTTCGTTAATCTTACTTTTCACAGACACGGTGGTCCGAAGAATATCACCGGTCAAACAGTCGATGGAGTGGCTGGTATTCTCATGAACGCACGCAAGGAGCTCTACGTGGAGTATTTCGGCAAAAATGCACATGCGGGTGGAAATCCATGGGAGGGTGTAAATGCACTTGATGCTTTGGTGATGGCTTATAATGGAATTTCCGGGCTGAGGCAGCAGATTATGCCAGATGAACGTATTCACGGGGCATTTTTGGATGTGCCCAAGGTCGCGAATATCATTCCTGCTTATACCAAGTCGTATTGGCAGATTCGGAGCCCGACTTTGACTGGGTTGAGTAAACTTATCGAGCGTGTGCGGAGGTGTGCTGAGGGCGCTGCTGTTACCACTGGATGTACAGTCAAAATTGAAGAGTAAGTTGCCTCACTCATTTTTGATCAGGATTGTTTGGGGGTACCATAACTGACGACCATTCAGAAAGGAACTATATACCGATATTGTCTTGAATGATACACTATGCGAACGATATGCTTTACACATGCAGAACTACGGTAGGACATGCGTGAAGAAACACAAGAAGGTTCTGACTGGCTCCACTGATGCAGGTAGGGCTTACACTGGTGACTTGTATTTTCAATCTATATGGAAACTAACATGAATCTACTAGGAAATGTCAGCTATGCTGTGCCTACACTCCACTCTATGTTCGGAATTCCGACTCCGGAAGGCTCTTACCCCCATCATCCATCCTTCACGGCTAGTGCTGGGACAGACGAGGCACACGAGGAAGCAGTCATCACCGGCAAAGGCCTAGCTCTACTTGGATGGGATATGATGACGAATAATGAGCTCTATTCTTCGGCGAAATCTCAGTGGGAGGGTCAGATACCCGCTTCCGGGGAGTTGAAATGATCATTCGCTTCAATTTGGAATATTATGCTCTGATGCTTTCAAATTCACATTGGTCACTGGATCCTAGTAGTAGTAGTAGTACCCACTCTATCGGAGTACCTACTCGGAAAGAGCATCAGTACACTATGTGCTTCTATGGGCCTGGTGACTTTCAGTGATATTCCATAGAGCAAATTCAGGTTGTGCTACTTCCAAGTAGCACAATTTAAGATTGAATTTGATGTGATTCTACCAATTCAATGCTATACTGGTATCATTTCTGTAATAGTAAAGTAGTAAAGTAGTTTAGTCTCTCATAAATACACGGAGGTTGACACGCATCGGCTGCTGACTTGACTATATATTTCACGTTAAACAACCATGAGATTAAAACAACAAACTCTGCAGCGCTCCCATTCCACCACCTCCGACGAACATTGAAATATTCATTCTCTTAAATATCAGAAAAGCCAACAGGAAAGCAGGAATGAAAAAATAATGCCGAGCGAAGTCCCAACAATCAATATTTTTTCATTAAAAAAACGTGCTGCAATTTTAGTACTTAGTCAAAGACTCCACTTGATTGGTTGAATTTTGCGAAAGTGGGGCTGAAATGGTAAAAATCTTTTAGGTCCATAACGCACAAAATGGAACATTCCAATATAAATCAGGCCGGCTGGCCCAATGGCAAGGCGCTTGACTACGAATCAAGAGATTGCAGGTTCGACCCCTGCGTCGGTCAATTTTTTGTATTTTGACAATTGGATATCTTCTGGGTGATTGAAAGACCCGTGGCACTCACAATGCATTCTTTTTTTTCACTGGGAAGAGATGTCATGGTCCGTTTCTTTCTATACTGAACATGTTCCCAAATGTGGGGAAGACCATGACTGTGAGCAATCCTGTGGCTTCTACATTTATGAGAAGAGTACAAAGGAAGAAAACTAAAATATATTCACTTCATTTACGGTCATACAGATTGACAATTGTGGTGACACAACAGCTCTATTATGTATAGGGAATATCCATCCAATCAAATAGGTTTACACATCCACATAAAGGAGGGAAAACCCCTTCTCAAAAAAATAAGCACATGCATACATACAGATATGCACGGCATCAAACCAGACATCAGACATTCGCACTATATCCAGCACCAAGTCCCCGTCGACGACGAAGAGCATGCATGTACTTGCGACCCTCGTCGACCCAAAAAACGGAGCTGGCAAGACAAAGTAACTTGAATAACGATCCGAAGCCAAGCGGTTCGGTCTGGAAGATGCGTTGTAGGAAGGGGAGATAGATGACGCAGGCTTGACCTGCTAGTGAGCCTAGAACGGCATAGTTGAACATTTTGTTGCCGAATAGGGAAATTTCGCCGCGGAGGACAGATTTGCCTTCGCTTCGGCAGGTGAGGGCGTTGAACATGTCGAATAGAACAAAGCAGGTGAAAGTCATGGTGGTGTCGTGGGCGGTTACAACGCGAGATCGCTTGCCGATTGGTTGGCCATCGTCTATGTCGCCCATTTCGTGGATGTAGATGGCGAGTGTGCCCAGCATAATGACCATGGCTGAGGTGAGCACCCGTTGGATTAAGGGTTTCGTGAGAACTCGCGCTGTCTTTGGACGCGGAGGTCGGTTCATGATTGTGGGGTCGACAGGTTCGACACCGAGGGATTGAGCAGGTGGTCCGTCCATGAGAATATCTGGCTTATGTTAGTATGAAAAGAAATTGACTGATAGAATCCGGAAAGCTTACTGATCCATAAGATCTGCATGGCGTTCAGTGGATTCTTGAAACCGAGAGTAGTGCTGACAAGTACAAGACTGAGAGCAGCGACACTGGTGCTCAGTTGGAAGGTGATAAAGTTTTGAATATTATAAAATATACCCTTGCCTTGTTCAATGGCTCGGAGAATTGTCGAGAAATCGTCATCAGTGAGAATCATATCAGCAGCTTCTTTGGCAACGTCTGTGCCAAGTTTGCCCATTGAGATACCAATATCAGCCTTCTTCAGAGCGGGTGCGTCGTTGACACCGTCGCCGGTCATAGCGACGACATCACCCCGAGACTGAAGTGCGCGAACGATTTTCATCTTGTGATCGGGGCTCGTTCTGGCAAAGATAGAAGTAGTTGCGATAGCCTGACTCAGCTCGCCCATGCTCATGCGGTCAAGTTCATCACCGCGGAGGACGGAACGTGCACCGGCACTTTCATTAACCGGCATTCCGAGCTTCTTCGCAATAGCTACTGCAGTTGTCTCAGCATCACCAGTAATCATGATGACTCTGACACCACCGTTCATCAGACGACGGATCGACTTGTGTACATCCCGACGAGGAGGGTCGTTCATGCCAACAAGACCGGCGAAAACAAGTCCGTTATATTTATCATCGTCATCGGTGGGACTGCCCTTAGGGGTATTAGAGCGGCTGTTGAATCCCCTCATGCCTCTTGACGAGTCTCGCACTGCTCCACTGGCAAATGCAAGGACCCTCAGGCCCTCGCCGGCCATGTTCTCTGCAGCGTGACGGATAATATTCCGGCGAGGTTCGTCAAGAATGACCTCCCGGCCATCCTTCGTCAGATATGTGTCCGAACGAGCTAGAACCTGCTCAAGAGCGCCCTTGATATAGGCAACGTTCGAATCACCAGGGCTACCGCTGCCAATAATGACACCCATCCACTTGCGCTCGGAGCTGAAGGGAGTTTCAGATACACGAGCACTAATCCGGTCACGCACATCATCTTCACCCAGAGTGTCCAACAAATCCAGAATAGCAACATCAGTTGGCTGACCCACCCACCGGCTCTTGACAGCACTGGAGTTTCTGTCCACAGTGGAAGAAAGTACTGCCGCGGATGACGCACTGGCCGGAGAATTGGCATGAATACGCGATAGACGAGCATTGTTGGCGATGTTGCCGACCCGAAGAATCGTGCGGGCAGCCGGGCCAGGAGACAAGACTGAAGTCATATCACGCTGGACCTCAAATGGTTCCGTTGAGTCAAAATGCCACATCTTTGTGACAGTCATATGATTGAGGGTGAGTGTTCCTGTTTTGTCACTGCAGACGACATTGACAGATCCAAGAGTCTCAACACTGGGAAGCCTGCGCATGATTGCTCCTCTTTTAGCCATGCGTAAAACACCAAGGGCAAGTGTTACTGTGACAATAATGGGCAGACCCTCTGGAATGGCCGCCACTGCAAGAGAGACGCCAATGGTAAACATTTCAAGCAGCTTACGGCCTTGCAAGAGTCCAATGACAACAATTAAGCCAATGACACCGAAAGAAATATAGCTCAGCTCCTGACCAAGGCGATCCATAGACAACTGCAATGGAGTACGCGGGCTCTCAATCTCCTGAAGAGAAGCTGAGATGCTTCCAAACTCAGTCTTTGCACCCGTTGAGATAACGATGCCCTGACCATAGCCCGAGCGAACAAGAGTACCCATAAACGCAATGTTGTGCTGCTCATTAAGACGGATATCTGCACCAACGGCACCGGTAGCTGGGGCATCATAGAATGGCGATCGAGGTGGTTTTGTGGAGCTGGGGGCTGCGAGAGTGTCACCGAGGGTATTACTGCGAAGTGCTGCGCTGAATTTCACCACCGGTTCATTTTCGCCAGTTAAATTCGATTCGTCGATTGAAAGGTCGCTTGCGTTGGTAATTCGAATATCTGCGGGAATACGGTCTCCTGTAGAGAATAGTACTAGATCTCCTGGCACCAATTCGTTGGCGGGGACCGTGGTGGACGCCTTGAGAGCAGAGGATGCAGTGCCCGGACTCTTACTCCTGAGCTCACTCATTTCCTCACCAGATTCTGACGAAGCTGCATTATCAGCAGTAGTTGTGTTCGAGGGCAGGTCACGGATAAGGTGCGCAAAGTGTGGAACGAGTCGACCTAGAGCCTCCAAAGATTTCTCCGACCGATACTCTTGAATGAAACCAACTGTCACAACAATTGTGACTGCAAGCGTAATACTGACAGCATCATCGTAATTGCCCATCACAAACGAGATACCGGCTGAGGCAAGAAGAAGCAAGATTAGAGTTTCCTTGAATTGCTTGAGAAACCGCAGCCACAGGGGCTCCGGCTCCTCGTGTGGCAGTTCATTGGGACCATCTCTGGCGAGGCGTATTTCGGCTTCGGCAGGAGTTAGGCCATGGACAAGGGAGGTATGGAGTCGTTCAGCGGTTTCATAGGGCTCAAGCCAAGAATATGTGGAGGTCGAAGCCTAATTGCAGATCCGGGGGATTAGCCAAATTTCCCAACAATCAACCAGTTGAACTTGAAAGACCTATGGGAGGAACACCCGTAGAACAAAACAGGCTATCCACCTCATTACATACCGACGAAGGAGCATCTGGCCGACTGCCTAAAGAATCGTTGAATGCAGGTCGCGGTGATTCGATTTTGGGTGCATTATGCAGAGGCAACGCGGGTGTTGTCGACCTTGACATCTCTCATGCTTTTGGGGAACGAAAAAGAAGAGAAGAAGTGGAAAAGAAAGATCACACGTCCGAATTAACGTAGGGCGATTTTCATCCCGCCTAGATCGGAGTTGCTGATGTCGAGAGAGAGCGGAGGGGGCACGCTCTTAAGAATGCGATCTGGCAGCAAATCCGCCAGACTGCAGCAACAAGCAGCAAGCGAAGTATAGTCGAGGGGATTGCGTAGCACAATCTGGAGTACAATTGATTAAAAGAATCAAGGAAAATCCAAGGAGCAACAAAAAAAAATTGAACGAGAAAAAAAAAGAAACCAGGACCAGGGGTGAATAAATTGAGAGTGAAGCGCGCGGACTGCAGTCGAATGCGTCTTGCCCGGCGGTGATGATGCTTAACCCGAAGCGGTCTAGCGCATTTAATTATATCAGCACACTTACCTAATCAACTCACTGAGTCATCATTCTTGGCGGTTGCCCCCCAGCCCCCTCCAATTCCCAAGCGGCACCTGACCTTTCGATGCCTAAACTCTTCCCCAGCGAAGACGCGCATTTGCCCTTCCATCCATCCCTCGCGCTTCCCATCTTGGACGTGTTTGAACTACGCGTCTCCTCTATTTTGTGCTTTCTTTGAATCGCAAGACCTGCGCTTGGTGATTCTTTTGCTTCTTGTCTCTTGCATCGCGTCGTTAGACACCACTGAGAACGTCTGTTATTATCCCGGCTTTAGCGCGTCAATCCCCTGTTACGCCTTCACCCCGCGCCGGGCGGGTCTTGACTATACATCACCTGAACGTATTTGGCTCTTGTATACTGCACTGTCATTGAGTATCATTACGCGACATGTTCTATTCGGAGACTCTTTTGTCAAAGACGGGGCCACTGGCCCGCGTCTGGCTGTCGGCCAACATTGAGCGCAAACTGTCCAAATCGCATATTCTGCAGTCTGATATTGAGGGCAGTGTCAGTGCCATTGTTGACCAGGGCCAAGCTCCCATGGCGCTGCGACTAAGTGGTCAGCTGTTGCTGGGTGTTGTTAGAATTTATAGCCGTAAGGCGCGTTACCTGCTCGACGATTGTAACGAAGCCTTGATGAAGATCAAGATGGTTCGTCTTAGACCCACCCCCAATAAACATTATGTGGAACGTCTTTGTCAATGCTAACTGCTTTGCTTCCAGGCATTTCGTCTCACAAATAACAATGATTTGACAACAACAGTAGTTGCACCGGGTGGTATCACCCTGCCCGATGTTCTGACCGAATCCGATCTTTTCACCAACCTTGATACTTCGCTTTTGTTCCCTCAAAATCTCAACCTGGAGTCTGCCGATAAATCTACTGGCAAGGACTTCGCTAGCAGCCAGCTTATGCCTGATAGCAGCTTCCGTCGCTCCGTGTCACAAGAACCCGCGCGTCTCGAAGACCACACCCTCGTTGACCTGGACCTGGGTGAGGACGAGCTTCCCCTTGGCATGGATAGATCTATGGAAATTGGTCGAGACGCCCCCCCGGCTCGTCCTTTGGAAGACGACTACATTAGCGACTCTGGAAAATTGATTGACAACGACTTGGAACTCGACTTTGGTGACGATGATGCCCCACTTGATAAGATGGATATGGGACCTGATGCTCACGACAACATTGATAACTTGCTGCCTGACGGTGGAATGGACCTTGGCGAAGACGAGTCTGGTGTTCAGACCCCACGCCCTGCCGAGAACCGCGTTCGTGATTCGGAGAGTCCACTCTCAGATGCTGCCTCTGTCCAGATGAACAAACTCGAGGAGCAATTCAACCAGGAAGCCGCTGCCAATACTAGCGCTCGTCAGACACAACGAGCCAAGCGTCAAAAGGTTGTTGAGTTCATGGAGATGGATGACAAGACCTCTTACTCGTCGGGCCAACTCAAAGAAATGCAAAAAGACCGTGCTGCGATTTTGAACCCCCCTGCATTCCTCCCTCGCGATCCTGTCTTTCTCACTCTGATGAACCGCCAGCAGAATGGCGAATTCGTCTCCAGTATTTTTGGCGAGGAGCGCAACCGTGGCTGGGCCCCTGAACTGCGTGGTCTTTTGTCTCTGGACTCTGTGAAGAAGGCTGGCGAACTCAAGCGAAAGCGTGACAGCGGAATCTCGGACATGGAAATGCCAGCTGGGGATGTTCCGGCTCTGGAGCTTGGCGATGACGATGCTATTGTTCCTGAAGACGAGGGCATTGCTCTTGACGCTACCATGAACCAAGGCTCTGAGATTGACTTCCCTGCCGATGACAGCCACGACGACCTTCAATTCAACCAGGGTGACGGATTGAACCAATCCGAGATCGATCTTGAGGACACCATCCGCCCCGTCGACAACGAGCCTGTCTCCATGGGTACCAAGCATGCTGTTCACATCCTCCGCGAGCGTCTAGGTGATTCGGAGCAGAAGAAGAGCGTTCTTTTCCAGGATATGCTTCCTGAGCAACGGTCCAGCAAGGCCGATGCCACTAAGATGTTCTTTGAAGTTCTGGTACTGGCCACAAAGGATGCTGTCAAGGTTGATCAGAGTGCCAAGTCGATCGGGGCTCCTCTGAAGATCGGCGGTAAGCAGAACCTCTGGGGCTCATGGGCCGAAGAAAATGCTACCGCCACCAGCCAGATTGCCCAAGCTCTGTAGATGATGGCTTGAATAGATGTCAAAAAATTCCGGGGACATACTGGCGCAAAATTCCATTCATGTACAGTTGAGTTTGGGGTGGTCTAAGGGTTTCTGGAAGATCCGATAATTGAATTGTTTGTCGCTGTCTTGTCTTTTGCTATCCGGAGAAAGAGGAGTTAATGGTTTGGGCTTGGATGGAGCAATGGGTTTTTTTTTTTTGTTATGATGGGTTTCTGTTGGATATTTTCCGGAGTGAATCGATACATGGGTCGTCCGTAGTTTTAGCTGTTAGTTAATTGAACATACATCGCTTCAGTCACAGAATCAAATGAATATTCACTTCTGTATGTAGTCTGCATAGTAATTATGTAGTTGCTTTTGTAGAAACTCCACGTGGATCTCCGTTATGCACAGCCGTTGCGAACGGTTGAACTTAGTCGACGGCAGTTTCAAGCCAATCAGCTACGATTCCCGAGGTCGGAGGATTGATTTGTAGCTTTTATATTTAGATTGATCTATGTTATGCAAACTGATAAAATCTTTAGTTTGTGATACATTGTTACTTGTCGAAATTAACACATTCATATTGACTACTACATATTGAGTTACCATATGGTAGGACATCGTAGCATTTGAATACGGATATCTGCAATAGTCATATTGGCTAGAGTTGTTTAAATTGATGTACCCTATCTTATAAGTATAAAATAGTGCCAAACTTTAGGTGCTAGAATGAACAACTATAATATATTTACTCAAAATATTATATTATGCTGATCATTCACGAATCTAATTGTCGGAACAATTGTATGTGGGGAACTACTCAAGAGCAGACAACAATGATATCAGCATTGAAACTCAAAATCCGGATATTCACAGATCATTTCTTCTATAAGTTTAATCATTAAGTGAAGTATTCACTATGTATGTTACAGACAATCGCCATCACAGTCACTGTGATGAACACACAATAACAAGATTAATCAGCTCGGTCTTAATAAAGCCGATCAATCAACCACATAAGAAACCACCCAATAGCTTTATCATCTCCGAAATAAAAGACCGAAGCTAAGAATTTAGTCATTTCGTCCTCTTCTCTTCCCCCTCCCACTTTTAACCAAGCTCTCTCCTCTCCTCTCCACCCTCCATCTTCTATTTATACTGCAGCAGCAGGATATCAATTGTTTCCACGATCATTCCTTCCTAATTATACGGATCCTTACAACGTCACTCTGCCGTGATTTACAACTTTCCAAAATATTCACCTGCGAAACTCAACTTCAACACTGTTTGGATGTACCTTGCCACAAACTCGGGATTTGACTAGCGCGGAGCCCCGAGCTCTTCCCGAACATCAAGCCGAGTCGATCATCAGGACTTTCCAAAGTGCCCTCTACTACATAGTATTAGCACAAGGCTGAACCGGGTGTTTCCTTCAAATCTAAATATAATGACATCGCCATGTCCAGACGAGAAAAGATCATCATCTAGCACCATCCACGAAAATGAGCACCAGAACCAGAACCAGCACGAACACCAACACCAACAGGAGCGGAGTTCGAAATCCGAGGACGTCGGATTTGCCCCGATTACGGCTCCCCTTTCACGTGAGGACCAAACACATTTATCAAAACAAAGATCCAGTCGAGATTCCCATGCGAGTACGTCACGGTCTCTGGAACAATCTTGGTCTTTGAATGATGGGATTAGTTTGAGTGGGAATGATGAGAGGGTTGGTTCTGGATCTGATGAGGAGGTTGTTGATGAGTTTACGGTGAAATGGGATGATGGGGATGTGATGAATCCGAGGAATATGAGTAAATTTCGGAAGTGGATGATTGTTATTATTGTTTCGACGGGTTCGCTTTGTGTGTGAGTTTTACTTTACCCTTTTCTCTTTTCCCTTTTCCGTCTGTGTTGATGGTTTGTTTGTGGTGGCTTCTTTTCGATAATTGTGTTGACTGTTAATAGGACGTGCACTTCTTCCATGTATACTGTCACTTATGATCAGTTGATGGTGGAATTTGGTTGTTCTAGGGAAGTTGCTACTCTGGGTTTATCATTTTTCATTTGGGGTCTTGGTTAGTTGCTTGCTTCACTCTTTCACGGGTATCATATATGCAGCTGGGTCTTTGACTGATTATCTCCAGGAATCGGACCACTCTTTCTAAGCCCCCTGTCTGAGGTAGGACTATACTAGCATAATCCAGCAACACTGGGATTGATTAACCATGTACTAACTTCGATTCATAGTTCTTCGGCCGAAGAAACATATATATAGTCTCATTCTCACTCTTCCTCATCTGGCTCATTCCATGTGCCGTGGCCAAGAACATTCAAACTATGCTCGTCTGTCGTTTTTTCAATGGCCTGTCCGGTGCTGCCTTTCTGAGTGTTGCCGGCGGTACTGTCGGCGACATGTTCGATCGTCAGGAACTTGCTTTTCCGATGATGCTTTATACCGCGAGTCCATTTATCGGTCCTGAAGTTGGCCCTCTGTAAGTTTCAGATTCTGTGACCTTTAGAAACACTGTCTATGCACGTAACTGACACTGATGTAGTGTTGGCGGATTCATCAACGAGTTTACCACCTGGTTTGTCCTCACAAACACTTACTAAAGTAGTACGTCGATATTATCTAACATTTTCATAGGCGTTGGACCTTTTACGTATTGCTGATCTGGACTGGCGTTCTATTGATATCCATGATCTTGTTTGTACCGGAGACATATCACCCAGTGTATGTATTCACGCCTTCGCTCTCTGCGAATCATTACTGAAATCGAGACAGACTTCTCAGACGCAAGGCCCGGAAACTCAGAGCAGAAACTGGAGATGACCGATGGAAAGCTCCAATTGAAAAATTAGAGCGATCCGTTCCTCAAACAGTCCTACGATCAATGTATCGTCCAATCCTTCTACTAACCCTCGAACCAATGTGCTTGAATCTGTGCATTTTCTCCGCTATCTTACTAGGCATCTTATATCTCTTCTTCGGAGCCTTCCAACTGGTCTTCTCAAATGTTTATGGATTCTCCCTGTGGCAGCGAGGCCTGTGCTTCTTAGGTCTTTTCGTCGGCATGGTCATGGCAATCCTGTCAGATCCACTTTGGCGTCGCAATTATATGCGTCTCGAGCGTAACCACCAACAGGGGAACCACGCCGAAGAATTTCAGCCTGAGTGGCGTCTTCCACCAGGTAAGTGTCAGCTTGGGAATGTGAATAAATCACCAACAAAGAAATTAGGTGAGATCTGACTATCATAACAGCGATTCTGGGCGGGCCCTTGGTCACAAGTGGTTTGTTCATCTTTGCCTGGACAATTTACTCAGATGTACACTGGATCGCACCTATAATTGGCAGCGCTCTATTCGGTGCAGGGTATGTTTCACCTGAGCCTTACCCTCCATCCCCTGGCTCCGGCAATCTTTTGATTCTGAGAATTGTCTCGGTACTGATTATCTCGTGTCACTACTAGGACTATCCTAGTTTACTCAGGTATCTTCACTTTCCTCGTCGATGCGTATCCCTTATATTCTGCCAGTGCCCTAGCGGCGAATTCCTTCATGCGGTCGAGCTTTGGAGGCATATTCCCTCTCTTCGGTATCCAGAGTAAGTCTACTCCCGTGCTCTCCCATTTCCTCTTTTCATGTCCTCGACCGGGGCCAGTGTCCGTGCTTTGCATGTGCATGTCAAGAAGCATCGTGTCCCCAGCAAAGATGCATCTCCCTGTCACAGAAGCAAGTTGAAGATGTACTGTCCGGCTGTATGCGGGAAGCCAGGGTGGACTTCTAGCTGAAGATTGCATTGGAGACTGTGACAAGCTAACGGCCGCGCAGTGTACAATAACCTGGGTTACCATTGGGCAACATCACTGTTGGCGTTCCTGACCCTGGCCATGCTACCTTTCCCGTAAGTGAAATGATCTAAATACATCTGTCTCTGTATTGAGTGCCTGTTTTCCTTTGATTCTGGGTTTGTGTTCACTGTGGCTATGCGCTTTGGCCCTCGCAACTTCCTTTCCCCTGGCATGCGCAATCCTCACGAGGTTGATTCTGGGCGATCAGATCAGATCAGTCAGAGTGCATGGGGACGAACCTAACTAAATTTTATCTCATCGAATCCCTAAATACATACTGATGAAAACATCTTAGATACATTTTCTATCGATACGGAAGTCGCATTCGCAAACATAGTCGTTTCGCCACCTCACAAATGTGATTTCTCTGAATAAGCTTCAAATTGTATTAGCACGATTATTCTGTCGTCTGCACTTATCATATGGTATTTAATATGAATTCTAACTGCGCGGTTTCCCGTCACTCTGGTGCGATACTTGCATCTTGTTTGATATCCCCGAGGTACAGGAATCAATTCAACGTTTTCAGTTTCTCGGTTCCTCAGTCAATTTTCTGCGAGTGTTCCTGTGACGATGGCTCTGGATTACTCCTTAGCAATGACTACGTGCTGGGTGAGAATTGGGCTCTGTAGAAAAGAAAAGCCCAACGGAGCCAGACTGTCCCACATATAGCTGGGATTGGAATGCAGATGATATAGAAATCAAAGGATGTCATATGTTGCACAGTAGGAAGTCTGTCTATGTCGTCTTTCAAAAGAACTACTGTGCATCAGTTGCTCTACAAAGAGAACTAAGAGAACTTTTTTTCACCAATTGATAATATACTATGTAGGAGTACGATTCGTTGTCAGTGACTGGACTCGGCTATACGATTTACAGAGTCATCTTTGTAGTTCGGCTTAATGTTCACGCGAAGTAGACAGGGCAGACCCACCTGCACTACATCTGTACATAGTACAGAGTACATACTGTATATACATAGTACTATATATACAATACAGTGGGAGAGTCCAGACCAAAATTGAATTCTCCGACTCTAACCAGGCCGGTTACAAAGATTAAAGATCATGTGTAGTTCCAGCAAGGCAGCCGTTCATCAGCATCAGCATCGGCATTAGCATCAGCACTGAGCTCAGCAGATCAGATCAGATCAGCGATTACTCATTGGAAGCATCTAGCTCTCACGGCCCTCGTCACTAATTATTGTAGTGTACTGGTAACCGAGGCCTGCTGGGCCGGCATTTACCTCGGAAGAAGTCGGGACCGGAGGGCGGTTCCGGGAGTTGAGAATTAGGTGCGGGGACCGAGTTAGTGGGGAGTGGAAAATGAAAATGATTCAAAATAAAAAGTAAAGAAGAGAATTTGAAAGATGTGAAAAGATTGTCTACAGAATTGGGGAAATAGATAGATACGTCGTGCATTCATACTGTATACTGTAGTGAGTGTGTTGTACATCGGTTGAGCTACCGTTACAGTACGGATACAAGTCCGGTACCCGCGTCGGACCTTACGCCGACCAGTGAAGAGGACGGGTATTGTAATTTGTATGTAAAAATACACTTACTACAGTCGCCAGTCGTTGCGGGCCCAAACGTCAGCATGTGAATATAGTACTATGTACTCTATATGAGCAGAGATATCATTCTGTAGATGTATACAATAAGTTATATAGTATCCCAGGCTATTCTGTTTAATATATAAATAGATATACATAGAAAGAAATAGAAGACTCAACAACTATGTATAGTTAGTCATAAATACTGCAATTAGGTAAAAGAAAGTCAAGCAGGAAGTATATCCAGAATGACAGGATGTACCTCGAATGATTCAACACGGTACCTACCGTGTTCAAAATATCAAAGTCTACAAATAAAATACCTCGCACAGATCAATAAATGGATTAAATTTGTATTAATCTGTATTATCATAGTCCACACAGAAATCGGCCCGGTTGGAAGTCCCAGCTTGAATTGCTTAGACTTCACGGAGTCACGGGAACATTCCGATCCAATTTGGACTTTGGTTCATTTCCTCTTCTTCCCCAGGAAATCCATACACTTTACTCCCTTCTTACTTTCTCCTCTCCTCTCCTCTCTCCTCCTCTAGCAAGGTTGCTGTCTCTCCTCACGGTCATAATCTCCCCTCATCTGGAAATTCTTGAATTTCCACCTTCCCCGCAGGCCCGACTCTTCTTCCACTCTCCACTCCACTCCCTCCAGCTGCGCCCGAAAACGCTTGCGGCATTTTCTCTCACACTCGTGTCTGTCGCGAATCTTTCAGCCTCGGCGCATACCCGACCTCCTTCAATGCGTCACTTGATCACTTCTTCAACTTCTCCGGACTCGACTCGATTGTCCCCCGTTCACATTATCGATCTTATCAACCAACCTCTCGGCCTTCCGTTCCCCCGCCGGTAATAGTCGCGCCCGCGCGACTATAGCTTGAACTATCCTCTACTGCCTACAGCCTACTGCTATTACCAAATCAAGTGATTTGTGGGAAACCTTGGTGATATCTGGTAAAGGAATATCTCTGGATATCCTGGTCGACTTTACGATCTTCAGGTCCCAATCGCAGATCGTGCGCGCGGCAAACACGTGGATACATACCCGTTACGCCGAAAGAAAAGCTGCCCGCGCGGATGCCCGTCGCCACCTCCGGATTTCGAGATCGAAGCTAGAAGGTGCTTTTGCTTCCCTTCATTGATATTGATATTGAGATTTGGTTTGGTTTGGATTTGTAGTATTTTTGCGCTTTGTACATCTTCGCTGAAGGCTGCGCAATTTTTTCTTGATTTCTTTTTTTTTTTTTTTTTTTTTTCCGCCCCTCTCTCTGACTCTCTCCTCGGCATTCACT